>ERZ802830.1226-NODE-1226-length-24713-cov-7.37262_pt1 | contig 24713 bp, 21 predicted proteins | sample MGYA00345654_ERZ802830 | MGnify/ENA primary metagenome ERZ802830 (study PRJEB30503, sample SAMEA104212375) | marine metagenome | biome: Westerlies Biome; feature: [SRF] surface water layer (ENVO:00010504) within the epipelagic zone...; material: water...
TTGCTTCTATCGCAGCTGCGATCCGGTTCATCGCAAAAATCGAGTCAAAATCGTTCGCTGTGACGACAAGCGCTCGTTCAGCGTGCTGGAGCGGTGAGGCAAAACCACCGCAAACAACATCGCCCAAGACATCAAAAATAACGACGTCGGCATCATCGAGTAAATGATGCTGTTTCAACAGTTTGACAGTCTGACCAACGACGTAGCCACCACAGCCCGTTCCCGCTGGTGGCCCCCCGGCTTCCACACACATGACACCGTTGTAGCCAACGTGAACATAGTCCTCGGTTCGGAGTTCTTCAGCATGAAACTCAACTGACTCCAGAACATCGATAACTGTCGGCATCAACGCTTTGGTCAGAGTGAAAGTAGAATCATGCTTTGGGTCACACCCGATTTGAATAACGCGTTTGCCAAGCTTTGAAAAAGCAACTGATAGGTTCGATGAAGTTGTGCTCTTACCGATACCACCCTTCCCGTACACAGCGAAAACTTTCGCTTTCGCGACATCAATGTGCTCATCCAGGTGCACCTGAACACTGCCCTCGCCATCACCGTTTCCGACATCCTTAACTGGAATAAATTGATTTGGTGAATTCATGCGGCTACCTCCCCCGATATGCCTTCTAAGAGATCTTCAAGGTCTTCACCCGCGCGCCTAAGCGCCTCGAGTTGCTCCTCGTCGGCTCCCCAGTAGTCTCTCTCTTGTGCCTCAATGAGCCGATTAGCGACGCGAGATGCCGCAACGGGATTGAGCTCAGCCAACCGCCGCCGCATGTCTTCATCAAGAATGAATGTTTCTGATACTTGCTTGTAAACCCACGGTGCAACGCCGCCAGCTGTTGCTGACCAGCCCATGGTATTGGTGAGGTGTGCCTCTATTTGTCGGACGCCCTCGTATCCATGGTCGAGCATCGACTCGTACCATTTTGGATTCAAAAGACGCGTACGCGTCTCTAGTGCAACTTGTTCGTCGAGCGTGCGAACTTTCCCATCGCCACTACCGGTGTGATCAGCGATGTACACGGGCACACTGTCGCCCTTGGCACGCTGAACCGCACTACTAATACCACCCAACGTGTCAAAGTAGTGGTCGACAGTTGTGATGCCAAGTTCCACGGAATCGAGGTTTTGATAGGCGAGATCAACATTGCCCAACACCTCGTTTAAAAGGTTCGTCTGCTGAGTGACGGCACCGGTTCTGCCGTAGGCGAATCCCTTTCGGTTCGTATAGGTATCTGCGAACTCGGATTCATCATCCCAGCGACCAGAGTCCACCAGCATATTGACGTTCGATCCGTAAGCTCCCTCTGAATTACTGAATACCCGCAAGGCGGCTGTATCGAGATCACAGTCATGCTTTGCCTGGTAATCCAGTGCACTTCGCCGGATCGGATTCAAATCCAAGGGCTCGTCCGCCGCAGCGGCTAAATACGCAGCCTCCGCTAGCAGACGCGTCTGCATGGGAAGCAGATCACGGAAAATTCCGGATAGCGTAACCAGGACATCGACACGAGCGCGTCCAAGCAGCTCGATAGGGATTAGCTCCGCTCCTGATAGGCGGCCATAACTATCGAAACGAGGGCGTGCGCCAATGAGAGCAAGCGCCTGACCAATGGCAACGCCCTCACTCTTTAAGTTGTCAGTTCCCCACAAAACCAACGCGACTGAAGTTGGAAATGCGCCACTGTCGATAACATGGCGCTCCACTAGTTGCTTGGCTTGCCGCTCACCCTCGATCAAGGCGAACGCGCTGGGTAATCTAAAGGGATCAAAGCCATGAATGTTGCGCCCGGTCGGGAGACTCTCAGGGTTACGAATAAGATCACCACCGGACACAGGCGGGATGAATTTCGCATCCAGTGCATCAATCAGGGCGGGAAGTTCGAACTCCTCAGCCAAATGACCAAAGGCCGCCGTTAATCGATCGCCAAGCGACTCGATATCGTCCGGAGCGATGTGATATTCCGCTAATAGTCCGTTCAACGCACCTCGATCTTCAGAAGCGAGCACGCTATCCAATCGGCTTGGGTCAATCCCGTCAGTGCCACCGGCCTGTGCAATGGCTGCGATTGTCTCTGCGCGCTCATCTGATGTCATGGGAGAACCAATCACATGCATACCAAACGGAATCAGCGACGTTTCAATCTCGTCTAGCTGTAACCTCAGATCAGTGACCCAGGACTCTGCCTCCGTCGTCATTTCGGGGACGGTGGTTGTTGAGAGCTCACAAATTTCGGCCTGTGCGGCGATCGCATCGATCAACTGTTGCACCTGGGCCTCATTTGTCCCTGGCTCTCTGGTGCGCCATCGATCAATCATTGAACGCAATTCAGCAAACTCTTTGTGTAGGCCCGCACGCGTAACGGGTGGTGTCAGATAGCTAATCAACGTCGCGGCCGAGCGACGTTTTGCGATCAACCCCTCAGAAGGGTTGTTCGCGGCGTACAGGTAAAAATTAGGTAAATCAGCAATGAGGCGATCTGGCCAACATTGGCTTGATAGGCCGACCTGCTTGCCCGGCATAAACTCGAGAGCGCCGTGGGTGCCAAAGTGCAGAACGGCGTCGGCTTCGTAATCCTCACGGAGCCAGCGATAATACGCCGAGAATACGTGCGTTGGCGCTAGGCCGCCTTCGAACAGCAGCCGCATGGGATCACCTTCGTAACCCATTGCTGGCTGCACACCAATGAACACGTTGCCAAATGATTTACCGAGAACGAACAACTGCCGTCCATCGGTCCAATGTTTGCCGGGAGCAGGACCCCATTGAGCTTCTATTTCCTCTAAGTACGGCTCACGCGCGACATGGTCATCGATCCGGATTGTTGCGTGCACGTTTGCTTCGGCACCAAACTGCTCCGAGTTCCCGACCAACAAGGCATCTCGCAGCGCGTCAACACTCTCGGGTATGTCAACCTCATAACCCGCCTTATCGAGTGCCTTTAGTGTATTGAGCACCGACTCAAAAACGCTCAAATGCGCAGCCGTTCCGGTAGCCCCACTGTTGGGCGGGAAATTGAATAGGGTAATCCCTATTTTGCGATCTGCCCGTGCGGTTCGCCGCAATTTCACGAGCTTATGTACTCGGTCAGCCAATCGCTCAATACGCTCGATCTCGGGACTCATATCGAAGGAACGCTTCGGATCCTCTCGGTCGCGCCCGCTGAACACCATGGGTCCCGTCGCACCGTCAAGCTCAGGAATAGCCACCATGATCGTGGCTTCAACTGGCATGAGCCCCATTGGTGATTCACGCCATTGGTTAATACTCTGGAACTCGAGCGCCTGCACCGCAAGGTAAGGCACGTTTAGCTCGGCCAGCATGGCTTGCGCGGCATCCGTGTCGTTATAGGCGGGCCCACCAACAAGTGAAAAGCCGGTTAACGACACCACAGCGTCGACGATAGGCTGATCATTTTGCATAAAGAAACGCTTCACTGCGGGACGCGCATCTAGCCCGGCAGCAAAGGCAGGAATAACCTTCAGTCCGCGGGCCTCCAGGGCCTGAATTACTGCGTCGTAGTGGCGGGTATTACCTGCGAGCGCATAGGATCGCATCAACAACAAACCGACAGTTCCTGTTTGATTGTCTAGTGCCGATATTGCCTCGATCGAATCAACAATCCGCTGTCGACCTTCTAACTGGTAAACGCCCACGTCGGGATACTCAATCGGAGGCTCTTCGTGCGCGATTTTTCGCAACACCTCACGAGGACCAGCGGCATAGCGATGAATCAAAAAGCTCACCATGCGGCTCAGATTATCCTCTGATCCGGCCAGCCAGTACTGTAGCGTTAAGAAATAGGCTCTGACGTCTTGTGCAGTACCCGGGATAAAACGAAGAATGCGCGGCAAACGTCGTAGCATCGCGAGCTGGCGCTCTCCTGACGCTCCAGGCTTACCGTCCTTGGGGGTGCCACGCAGGCGTTTAAGTAATGCGATGGGGCCCGACGGCTCTCCGTCCATCGAGAAGCGACCCATACGCGTGTACTGCATGACCTCAGGTGCCGACATACAACACACCATTGCATCGCAATGATCGCGTCGCGCTGCCAACGCATCGGAAATTGCCTTAATGTGGGGTTCCATGAACAACATGGTGACAATGACAATGTCACCCTCGGCAATTGCTGCTCTACAGCTGGTCAGCGACTCAAGATCTGCGTCCCACTCTGTCGCGGCAAAGCTTGTGAAGTCGATGCCAGGTAAATCATGAGTTAAGCGTTTTTCAGCCCGAGCGATAGCACCATTCACATGGTTATCTAGCGTGACGAGGACGACTTTTATCGGCGTCGATGCGTCAGTTGCTGAAGTGTGCTTTCGCGTCATAGAGCGTGTCTACTTCAATAGTGGTGAGTCCGTGCTCAACGGCAAATTTCTCTGTGTTTCGACGGGCCTTGCCTCTGACAAAAAATGGAATCTTTTTCAGTTCTTTTTCGGCTTCAAAGTCCCATACGATGGCACCGTCATCCGGTTGACCGGCCCCCGATGATGAGTCTTGCGCCCGAGCACCTTCACCCTCACTACCCAAATGGGAGGGGCCGACGCTGTCGTTGAACTCGAAGTCGTCACGGAACATATGCAACAGATGCTCTTCGAGCCCCATAATGAGGGGATGCACCCAGGTATCGAACAGTACATTCGCACCCTCGAACCCCATCTGAGGCGAGTAGCGCGCCGGGTAATCCTGAACGTGAGCGGGGGTAGAAATAACAGCACACGGGATACCCAGTCGCTTGGCGATATGCCGCTCCATCTGGGTGCCGAGCACCATCTCGGGCTGCAACTCCTGTACTTTAGCTTCAACCTCGAGGTAGTTGTCGGTAATCAGTGCTTCTAAACCGTACGCCTTGGCTGCGGCTCGAACGTCGCGTGCCCGCTCTCGACTATAGGTACCTAACCCAACGACCTCGAAACCCATCTCATCGCGAGCGACCCGTGCCGCAGCAATGGCATGACTACCGTCTGCAAATACGAATACGCGCTTGCCTGTAAGGTAGGTGGAGTCGATGGACCGTGAATACCACGGCAGGCGGGATTCTCCGACTGCATCTACATCGACATCCAGACCCAAGGCAGAAGCAACCTCCGCGATAAAATCACGCGTGGCACCCCAGCCCATGGGGATGGTGCTAATCGTCGGCATGCCGAATGTACGAGCAAGCCAACTACAGGTTAGATCTGACACCTCCGGACATAGATTGACGTTGGCATCGGCCTTAGGAATGGCTTGTAAGTCCTGTGGCGAGGCGCCTAAAGGTGCAACCACATTAACATCGACACCCATGGAACTGAGCAATCGTTCTATCTCGACTACATCATCACGACACCTGAATCCAAGCTTCGTAGGGCCCAGAAGATTCACACTGGGCCTTGCGCCTGGCTCTCGCGGTGGTCGCTCAGTACCCGGCAGTGGTGCCTGGCGAGACAACAGTCCACGCACCAATTGATAAAAAGTTTCTGCCGCACCCCAATTCTCTTTTCGAGTGTAGGCAGCCATTTCAAGCGGGATAACCGGCACAGGCAGATCTGCACCCAAAGCAAGGGCACCCGGCTGATCTTGTATCAATTCAGCAGTACAGGAATCCGCCACTAGCAATACCTGGGGCTTAAAGCGCTCGGTGGACTCTCGCAACGAATTGATAACCATCTCCGCCGTTGACGAGCCCAAATCACGGGCTTGGAATGTCGTATAGGTAACCGGGGGACGACGGCCTTCACGCTCAATCATTGTGAACAGCAAATCAGCGTAAGTATCGCCCTGCGGGGAATGCAGCATGAGGTGCACATCGCGCATCGAGGCGGCGACACGGATCGCGCCGACATGGGGTGGACCTTCATAGGTCCATAGCGTCAGCTCCATGATCCGACCTCCAGTATCTCCTGGCGCGCCAAGGGCTTGGCAAAGAGACCTGCCAGATCACCCGCTTGGTCGAACCCCTGAACGGGTGAAAAAACAAGCTCTATGGACCACTTGGTGCGGAGCCCTTCCGACTCGAGTGCGTTAGCGATGCCCATTCCGCAGACCGTCAAATCAGGTCGCGAGGCGCGTACCCGAGACAAGGCGGGATCGAGATCCTGCCCCTCGACGATCGGCACTTCCTTCGGTAAGCGAGCGAGCTCGCCGCGCATCACTAATTGGTCGTGAAACGGGGTGCCGATTTCGTTGATACCAAGACCACATTCCTCGGACAAAAAGCGAGCCATGGGAATTTCCAACTGCGAGTCGGGCAAAAGGTGAATTCGCTTACCCTCTAGTTTGGATCGATGTACCGACACGGCCCGCTTGGCGCGCTGATAGGGCATCTCAAGCACTTGCTGCGTCCGCTCTGCATCGACGCCATAAGTGGCAGCAACAGCCTCAAACCACGCTTTGCTTCCCTCCGCCCCCAGCGGGAACGGTGCGCTGATCAATTCAGCACCGCGTCCGATCAATGCACGCGCCGTTTCACCGACAAACGGTTGCGCCGCGATAACCCGTGTGCCTTTGCCCACTGCGGGTAGATCACCGGCCTTGCGTCCCGGGTAAAAATGAACGTCTTTGATACCTAGGTCGTCGAATAATCGTCGGAACTGATCTTCAACAATGTCGGAGACCGTGCCCAATACGATCAGATTCTGCTTCGAAGCTTCCAGGACTGGTAACTCCGCGACTGTGCTCTTGAGACACTCGTCTTCGCCTTGAGTGAATGTGGTCTCAATACCGCTGCCGCTAAAGGCTGAGATGCGAACGCGATTCTCGTGTTTAGTCTGCAACTTAGCGGCTGCAGTCTCCAAATCGAGCTTGATTACCTCTGACGGACACGAACCGACTAAAAACAATCGATTGATACCCGAGCGTCTTGCAATGAGTTCGCTCACTACGCGGTCTAGCTCCTCATGGCAATCAGCCATCCCAGCAAGATCCCTTTCGCCCAAGATGGCCGTTGCAAATCGGGGCTCCGCAAAAATCATGACACCAGCAGCAGACTGAATCAGATGAGCGCACGTTCGCGACCCAACGACGAGAAAGAACGCATCCTGAATACGCCGGTGTAGCCATATGATTGAGGTTAGACCACAGAAGACCGCTCTCTGACCCCGCTCTTGTGTCTGGGGTCCTGGGTGATGCACATCCTCACTACTCGCAATCACTGTGCTCATAAGCGTGCTCCCACGGAAATCTCATCGCCCGTGAAAGACGTGCGGGGCTCTGTCGAACTCGCTTTCGCTTGCTGGAATTTCATAAGGAACTGCACGGCATTCACGACGTAAGCACCGTAGGCTGCGAGTGCGACCCACATCTGTTCCTGCGGCGTACCCCACCCCGCTAAAAGCATAACTAAATAGAGGCTATGCAGAGCGATAACACCCATGCTCACGACGTCCTCCCAGAAGAACGCCGGCGCGAACAAGTAGCGCCCAAAGACAACCTTTTCCCAGATCGCACCGGTCACCATGATGGTGTAGAGAATGCCAGTTTTAATGACGACGGAGACGGTTGCAGCAAAGAGTCCCGTGCCATTTAGCAAGAAATTGACGACGAAAACCGCACTGACTGCAAAGACCAAGAACTGAAGCGGAGCCAGCACGCCCTGCACCAGGGTCCACACCGTTTGGTCTCGGCGTAACTTTTGTTCCGGCGTATACAACCCAGCGCCGTTTATTTCATTTTTCTTATCGTTCACGCCACTTACCCCACTGTGTGCGCAACACGCACAGTTAGCGTCATCTTATTAATTTGCAGAGTAGTGATCGGCTATATGAGTGTCAACTAAATATTACATTGATCCTGAACCAAAAAATTGACGTATCAAAGAAAATGCCATTGGAGTGTAAACATAGTGATGACGACCTTTTCCGTGATGTGTAACATTTGGTTTTCTCAGACAATGATGACGGCCGCGCCGCGTTTCGCAGTATCGGAGTAGTACTCGTAGTGAATTCCTTAACAGCGCCCTCTTCCGACCTCTTGCTTCACCACCTGGCAAGCCTTCAATTCCTCGTGAATGAAAGCGGCATTATTCTAGATGCCAGTGTCAATGGCCCCTCCAGCACGTTGCAACCCGAAGACCTCGTTGGCAGATCGATCAGTGAACTCGTGAGCGACGATTCTCGATCTCTATTTGAGTCCCGTCTGAATGAGGCGAGGCGAAGCAAGGGCATCGCTGTGCGTTGCGATACCTCAATAGAGCCCCGCAGCGGAAACAGCATTCCTATGCTGTGCTGGATCTGCGCCGAGGCCAACTCTAGCGACGTAAAGGTAGCCGCTATTGATTTACTCCCGGAGGCAAGCCTAAGGCACCAGCTTCTGAACGCCCAACACGCGATGGAGCGCGATTATTGGTCAAAAAGGAGGCTGGAAGCGCGCTACCGTCGCCTGCTTGACATGGTCTCCGAAGGCTTCATTGTGGTCGATGATTCTAGTGGCCGAATATTAGAAGCGAACCCGGCAGCCGCAACCTTGCTTGTCGGCGCTGGCGCAACTCTAGTCGGAAAGCCCTTTCCGCTCGGCCTGGATGACGACGCGCGCAACACACTCGAACGATTGACGCGCGAGGCCCGATCTGTCACCACCACCGTTGACGAAATGATTAATACAGACGCGGGTTTAGAGCTGAATATCGCAATGACCTACCTGCGCCAGTCAGGGGAGGGGCGGCTCCTGATTCGGCTTCGTGACGACAGCGAGCGCGACCTAACGGGCGTTGAGTTTCAGTCGTTCTTCAGTGACGCGCCGGATGGTATTTTGGAGCTGGACGAGCAAGGCATCGTGCTGGCTACCAATAATGCGTTCTTGGAGATGGCTGGCATCATGTCACCCGAACTCGTCGAGGGCAGAAGAGCGGATCGCTGGATAGGTCGCTCGGCTGTCGATCTGAATATTGTGCTGGATCACTCCAAACAGGAGGGGTCTGTACGCCTGTATTCAACCACCCTTCGGACCGAAACCGAGTCCTCTGTGGACATTGAACTGTCGGTTTCCAGAGTTGGGAAAAATGGCTCCACGCGCGTCATGCTCTACATCAGAGATATCGGCCGGCGCATTACGCCAGATCAATCAGTCGACGACCACCTACCACGCTCCATCGAGCAGATTACTGATCGAGTGGGACGCGTTCCGCTGAAAGAGCTCGTGCGCGAGTCAACCGACGTGATCGAGGCTCTATGTATCGAAGCGGCCCTCAAATTGACCAGCGGAAATAGAGCTTCAGCCGCCGAGTTACTCGGCCTCAGCCGTCAAAGTTTGTATACAAAATTGCGACGTTTTGATCTTGGTGACGCCGAGGTGGATGGCGACCGAGACGCACTGTAAATATTTAATTACTATTAAATTGTCATGATTTATTGACTGTTTGCCCTCGCATGTACACCATGCTGGGATGAGCAATTCTACAGTTGCAAACCCGGGAGCAACATCGGGCGCTTCGCTCTCCGATTTCGTTCAGCTCCTGAAACCGATCACGTGGTTCCCGCCCATGTGGGCGCTGATGTGCGGTTTAGTCTCGGGCGGCATGACGCCATTCCAAGCACCCTGGCTGTTCCTTGCAGGGATCGTGCTTACCGGCCCGCTAGTCTGTGGGGCGAGTCAAATCATCAATGATTTTCACGACCGAGAGGTTGATGCGCTTAACGAGCCCAATAGACCCATTCCATCAGGACGCATCTCTGAGGCTACCGCCCTCCGATTTTCGTTGATATGGAGCATCACTGCCCAAGCTTGGAGCTTCATGCTGGGTCCCTGGGTTGCTGGAGCGACGGCAATAGGCCTCCTACTAGCGTGGGCCTATAGCGCCCCTCCCCTTCGCTTAAAACAAAATGGCTGGTGGGGAAACCTATCTGTTGCCGTAAGCTATGAGGGTTTAGCCTGGATTACGGGCGCCGCGATTGTTATTGGCGGACAACTACCCAACACCTCCATCTTGATCATTGCAGCGCTCTATAGTCTGGGAGCGCACGGCATCATGACCTTGAACGACTTTAAAGCCATAGACGGAGATATCGCCGTTGGGATTAAAACCCTGCCAGTCCAACTAGGACCCGAGCGCGCCGCTAGATTCGCCTGCCTCGTCATGATCGTCCCCCAGCTGGGCGTTCTCTGGTTAATCGCAGACTGGGGTCATATGGTCGCCGCCACCCTCGTTTCTATTTTGATTGCAGGTCAGCTACTCGCAATGCTCCGCTTCTTAACTAATCCCCGCCGACTTGCACCCTGGTACAACGGTGTCGGCGTGACTCAATATGTCGCGGGCATGATGATTTCTGCACTCGCAATGGGAGGTCATTTTGGCTGAGCTAAAAACCCTCTCATGGCTGGCTATTGTCCGGCTGGGGCTGATTCAAACCTGCCTGGGCGCCCTTATCTTTCTGCCGACCAATACACTTAATCGAATTATGGTTGTGGAATATGCGCTGGCGGCGTCAGTACCTGGCTTCCTAATTACATTGCACCACGTCGTGCAACTGGCTCGACCGTACATCGGCTATGGCAGTGATGCCGGCGGTCGACGAACCCCGTGGATCGTTGGCGGCATGATCATACTGGCGATCGGAAGCATGACGGCAGCTTACGGTGCCACCTTGGCAAACGAGCTTGGCTGGATTGGACACATCATTGCTGCTCTGGGTTATCTGCTTATTGGTGTGGGATCGGGTGCCGCCGGCACCTCACTGCTCGTCTTGCTATCAAAACAAGTGAGTGATCAGCGAAAGCCCGCCGCCGCCTCTCTGGTGTGGTTCATGATGATCATGGGCTTCGCCGTCACAGGTGGCGTCACAGGTCAGCTGTTGGATCCATTCTCGGAGACAAGACTCCTAACCGTCGTCTGTGGCACGGCCGCTATCGCGCTTCTCGTCACCTTCACTGCGATCATTGGCGTTGAAAAGCCGATCGACCCAGCCACTACCTCCGCAATTAAATCCGAACCTAAGCCCCCCTTTGCGGATGCTATTAAGGAAGTTTGGGCCGAGGATCACGCCCGTCGATTCACCATTTTTGTTTTCGCATCGATGCTGGCTTACAGCGCACAGGATCTCATTCTCGAGCCATTTGTCGGCCTGAACTTTGGATGGACTGTTGGCGAAACAACCGCGCTCGCGGGCATTCAGCACGCTGGTATGTTGCTGGGCATGTTCGCAATGGCAGTCTCCACCTATGCATTCAAGTCCCGGACGCGTCATGTGCTGCATCTTTGGATCCGCGGCGGATGCATTGTCTCGGCCATATCGCTGACCTTGCTTGCCTTCGGCGGAATGACAAGCACCAACTGGCCAATCAACCTCAACGTCTTTGTCTTGGGCGTTGCGAATGGAAGCTTTGCGGTCGCAGCTATCGGCGGAATGATGATGCTGGCAGGCCAAGGGCGCAAACAACGCGACGGACTGCGAATGGGCTTATGGGGAGCGGCTCAGGCGATCTCGTTCGCGATGGGAGGGTTCCTCGGGACTGTAGCCGTGGATATTACAGGCCTTTGGCTGAGCAATCCGGCAGCCTCCTACGGACTCGTTTTCCTGGCTGAAGCCATCTTATTTATATGGGCAGCCAGCCTCATATTTAACATTGATCAACAAGTGAACGCCGACGCAAATAGCTCGGACGTTGACGATACCTTTGCACTCAAGAATCAACTCGGGGGAGTCAGTCCATGAGCGATAGAGAAACAGACTACGATGTCATTGTTGTCGGTGGTGGCCCTTCAGGCGCAACTGCAGCTCACGAAATTGCGCTCGCAGGACACAAAGTCCTGCTGCTAGAGCGGGCTTTCAGAATTAAGCCCTGCGGCGGTGCGATTCCACCCTGCATATTAGGTGAATTCGATATTCCTCGGTCTCTGCTGAAGGCAGAAATCCAGTCAGCACGAATGATCTCACCCAAGGCGCAAAAAGTGGATATGCCCATCGAAGGAACGTTCGTGGGCATGGTCGACAGAGACGAATTTGATCCCTGGTTGCGCTTGCGTGCTCAGCGGGCTGGGGCAGATCTTGAGCTGGCAGCGTTCAAGAAGGTCGAGTACATCGACAAAACCACCCTCCGTGTCACTTACGTCTCCAAGGACTACGAGACTGAGACCAGAACAGCCACCGCGCGGTGCGTGCTAGGTGCCGATGGCGCGCGATCACAAGTCGCGAAGCAGGGAATTCCGAAGCATGCTGATGTCCCCTGGGTGCTTGCCTACCACGAGATTGTAGAAGCCCCCGAAATAGCCACGACGGACTATGATCCTGAACGCTGCGAGGTCTGGTATCAGGGAGATCTGTCACCTGATTTTTACGCCTGGGTGTTTCCTCATGGGAAATCGGCAAGCATTGGTGTCGGCAGCGCATATAAGGATTTCTCGGCCAAGAAGTCCGTCAATGAGCTGAGGGCTATTTCAGGACTCGACACCGCGGAAACCATCCGCAAGGAAGGCGCTCCCATCCCCATGAAACCCATGAAACGATGGGACGACGGTAAAGCCTTACTGGTATCGGGCGATGCCGCCGGTGTTGTTGCTCCGGCGTCAGGTGAAGGTATTTACTACGCGATGCTGTGCGGTCGCTTGAGCGCTGACGCTATCAAGGAGTTCCTGGTCACTGGCAAGGCGTCGGCTTTACGAGCGCCGCGAAAGCGCTTCATGAAACTCCATGGCCGCACGTTCTTCGCGCTAGGTCTACTGCAGTACTTCTGGTACCACAGTGACAAGCGACGCGAGCAATTCGTTGAGATGTGCAAAGACGAGGACGTTCAAACGCTCACGTGGCAAGCATACACGCAGAAAAAGCTCGTCAAGAGAAAGAAAAAAGAACACCTACGAGTCTTTATTAAAGACGTCGCGCAACTCTTAGGCCTGTCAAAAACGGCAGCCTGACTCGCACCGTGACATCACTTGTTCAATCAGGCGCCCTGATTGGGGTCATCGTCGTATTAATTGCGGTTGAAATACTCGTGCTATACCAGCGACATCGGGCTACCGGCAACAGCGCACCGGCAACCGTTTTTCTACCAAATCTGTTGGCTGGCTTATTTCTTATGTGTGGCATTCAGTTGGCCGTCTGGGATGCACCTACGACCGCCTTACTGGGCTGTCTCACGTTAGCAGGACTCTGTCACCTCTTCGAATTCAGCCAGTATTGGCGCGGGCGTTAAAACACCCGCTAATTGACCCTACCAAGCGGGTTGCATCGCCACCTGCTCTGGCATTTGGTTCGGAATTGTTGGAAGGAGGAATAAACGTAATATCGTTGCACCAATGCCAAGCTGCAGCGATAAGCGCTTAAGCGCGGTTCCAACGCCGCTGACGCCCTCAAGCGCATCGAGACGAATATTCAAATCCAATAGCCGCTCAAGTCCACGCTGGAACTTCGGATGGCGGGTATTCAAGGTCATGGGGAATACCTGCTTCGATATCTCCGTAGTGATGTCGAAGACCGTGTGGTCAAACTCCGTTACGTCCATGCCAAATGCCTCGTACAACTTAGGACGCGAGTGATCGCGAACGTACATGGTCGTATAAACCAGCACAAGGAACATCCGAATGAACAACTTGTTGTAACCACTGAGTAACTTGGGATTGGCTCTCATCAGTAAGGCAAAGGCCTCACCATGCGCAAACTCATCGTTACACCACTCCAAGAACCATTTGAAAATTGGGTGGAACCGCCGCTCTGGATGACGCTCAAGATGACGGTAAATAGTAATGTATCGCGCGTATCCAATCTTTTCAGAGAGGTAGGTTGCATAAAAAATAAACTTGGGTCTGAAATAGGTGTATTCCTTGTCACGCTTGAGAACACTCAGATCGACCGCGACACCGAGTTTTTTCAGTGCGCGATTAATAAAGCCCGCATGCCGTGACTCATCGCGCGCCATATATCGGAATAGTCGCGCGATCTCTGGGTCACCTACCTTGCTCTCAATCTCTTGATAAAGCACACAGCCTGAGTACTCAGCCGTAATTGAACTCACTAAAAGATCGAGAAATTCAGCCTTTAGCTCAGGATCCGCCTCCAGCGTCTCGGGATCAAAATCATAGTTTTGCTTAAAGTGCTCGCGATTGGTGTCGAGCTCAAATGCCGCCATCATGGCGTCCCATTCTTCGCGGACGGGATCTATATCGTAGCGTCCAATTTCCTCACAGTCTGTTGTATAGAACCGCGGTGCTAAGGCCCGACTTTCGAGCGCTTGTTTGGTGCTGTTATTGACATCAAGTGCTGTTGAATCTTCCGCCATATTTCCCCCGTATAGACGCTAGAACGTAAAATAATGATCTAGATGTCCAAATTATTTGATATTATAACTGTCAACTGTATTTTACCTTGGCGCTTCAATCAAGCTAAGGGACAACAGGCCCACCCAAGAGGTCAAAACCCATGTCTGAAACCCAAAGTAGCCGGCTTTTCCACCTAGGCTACGTCAGCACTGAGACCATAGACCTGGGCACTGCAGGCATGGTGGAGCTTCTGTCAGAGGCTCGAAGGATCAATACGTCACGTGATATTACTGGTCTGTTGCTACACCGCGATCGATCGTTCTATCAGGTCATGGAAGGCCCGGAAGAGGTCGTCAGAGAAACCTTTGCGAACATCGAGAAAGACGAGCGACACACCGCCATAGATGTTCTGTTTGAGGGGGAGGTAGACGAAAGGGAGTTTCCGGACTGGCAGATGGGCTTCCTTAATCTCGACGGGGTAGACGTTGAAGCACTGCAAGGCTACTCGGACTTCCTGTCTCGCGAGGACAATGCAAGAGATTTTCTTCAGAATCTAAGTCGAGGAAAGCGCCTCGCCCTCATGTTTAGATCGATGGAATAGCGTCCCGAAAAAATCTGTGTCTCTCTGAATTCAGCTCCTACACTTGAAAGAGAGGGGCGCAGCCCCCAAATCATTTAGTACACGCTAAAACAGAAGGGGGTAGTCATGGAGTTTCTATCATTTGGTCTGGTGAGTTCCGTAGCGATTGCAATCATCTTGATTGTGATGCTCACCAAAGCTGTAAAATTTGTTCCGCAAAATCGTGCCTTCGTGGTTGAGCGCTTCGGCAAATACATTCGCACGCTTGAGGCCGGTCTGAACTTTCTGAATCCTTTCTTTGATCGCGTCGCTTACAACCGTACGCTGAAAGAGCAAGCGGTTGATGTCCCGTCACAGGCGGCGATTACACGCGACAACATCTCACTCATCGTAGACGGTGTTTTGTATCTAAAGGTACTGGACCCCGTCAAAGCGTCCTATGGTGTTGACGACTATGTCTATGCCGTTACCCAGCTCGCTCAGACCACCATGCGAAGTGAGATTGGTAAAATTGAGCTCGATAAAACCTTTGAAGAGCGTGAAGCGCTCAATAACAACATTGTGTCGCAAATTAACGAGGCCGCAGGGCCTTGGGGCGTCATGGTACTCCGCTACGAAATTAAGGATATTGAACCGCCTCGCACCGTACTCGACGCGATGGAACGACAGATGAAAGCGGAACGAGAAAAACGCGCTGCTATTCTCGAGTCCGAAGGCGAACGTCAGTCATCCATTAATGTCGCGGAGGGTGAAAAACAAGCCCGCGTACTTGCGGCGGAAGCCGAAAAAGCCGAACAGATACTGAAAGCCGAAGGTGAAGCAAATGCGATCATCGCGGTCGCTGAGGCAAAAGCGGAGGCCCTGAATAAAGTCGGTGCGGCTGCCAATACCGAAGACGGTCAGAAGGCGGTGCAACTGGACTTGGCGGAGCAGGCCATTTCAGCAAAAGAAGCTATTGCAAGAGATTCATCGGTCGTACTGCTGAGCGACAGCCAAACCAATGCCTCCAACGTGGTGGCGGAGGCAATGACCATCGTCAACCGCTTAAACGAAGTTCAAGGAAAGACCGATGGCACTGCTTGAGTACTTTAGTGAGAACCCAGCAAGCTTCTGGTTCGCGCTCGGAGCTCTCGCGCTGATCATAGAGTTAGTCGTACTCGGTATGAGCACTATTGTGCTTTTCCTTGTGGGGCTTGGGTCGCTGATTACCGCACTGCTTGTTTATCTGGCTGTCATCCCAGAGGGCTGGCTAACTGGCTTCGCGGTGATGGGCATTTTATCGTTCCTTCTGGGCATCCTGCTTTGGAAACCACTCAAGCAATACCAGGCGGCAGAGCCCTCACGCTCAGGCCAAAGTTCTGATTTTGTTGGCTACGAATTTACTCTGTCGAGCTTGATCGATAGCGAGACGCAGTCCACCCATCAGTTCTCCGGTGTAACCTGGCGCGTTGAGCTCGCCCGTGAAGAGGGCGACAAATCACTCGCGAGCGGCGACCGCGTTCGTGTCGTTGCGCTTCATCCGGGAGTTTTGGTGGTAGCACAGGCCTAGAGAACTGATGTTTCCTCAGGGGGCTTGCATGATGGCGAAATTGCCGTCGGCGGTCCCCACAAGCTTCTCCTGTACATAAAGCTCCCCACGGACGTTGGCAAAGCGCCTGCCTTTGTTAACCACTCTTGCCTCACACTCGACGACGACGCCAGAAACAACAGGCCTCAGAAAATTCATGGAGATTTGGAGTGTGGCGCAAATTTCGCCTTCGTCTAATCGCTGCATCAATGAGGCGCCCATCGCTGTGTCTACGAGCGTAAACAAAGCCCCGCCATGAACCACACCGTTGGGATTCAGATGACACTCCGAGACTATGAGCTGCGCTTTTCCAGTGCCATCGCTCTCTGGAAAGACCTCAAAGCCGACTAGTTCGGCAAAACCGGTATGTTGCATAGGGTCTCGAACCACTGCATTTGTAAATCGTGGCGCACTGTATCAGCTTCTCATCCCGCTATCAGCGGGCTGTGTCGATATTCTTCGCCGGGAACGATTGGTCAGCTACCGAGCTTACGGGTACTGAGATTGATGGAATCAGCAAAGGACTGCGGTAAGGGCTCCAGCTCTGATCCCATCGTGTCGCTCCATCGGTTCAGAAATCCAAACAACGCGATGACGCTGACTATTTCAACGATTTCTCGATCGGAATAATGCGCCTTCAGCGCCGCGAAATCGCTATCGCTCGTCGCATTGGGCTGAAGTGCGGCATGCCATGCGAGTCGCAGGGCAGCGCGCTCTGCATCGCTGAACAGCGATGAGGACTCAAAGTCGAAGACAGCTTCGACTTTTTCCTGCGATACACCGAGGTTATGTGCGGAGTGTGAGGTGTGCGCCTGGCAGTAATGGCACCCATTCGCCGCACTCGCAACCATGGCCACCAGCTGCTTCAAACCGCGGTCAACCTCTCCGGTCTGCAGTATGGTCGCGCCGATGCCACCAAACGCCTTCAGTAACTCAGGCCAATGAGCCATCGACAGGAAATTATTGGGGACGTAACCCATGCTTCCCTCGAATAGTTGAAACATGGGTTCGAAATCGGGAAGTTGGTCACGCGGTACCGTTGGAATTCGGGGCACTGTCAATCTCCTAGGTTGAGTCTGTGTGAATTTACGACGGGACCCCGAAAGGACCGTCACGAAAGGATTATCGAACCGCCGGCTCTAGCAGCCGGAGAACACCCTCACCCGCGTCCATCTCGGCAGTCGCCCCGACAGGCACTGTACTCTGCTGCTCTACGTGCCCAATCATGGCGCCAAAATAGCAGGGCACGCCCAGTGGTTCACAGTGCTGTTTGAGGATGTCCATCAAGGCGAAATTTCCGAGGCCGGGATTGGGCTTTACGCCGGTAAAGTGCCCAAACACAATGCCGGAAACGTGCCCTAGCACGCCACTGAGCTTCAGCTGCGTCATCATACGATCGACCCGGTAAATCGCTTCCCCGACGTCCTCGAGAAAAAGAATGGCGCCTCTGGCATCTGGGAAATAAGGCGTTCCAACCAGTGCGCTCATCAAGGTGAGATTGCCACCAATAAGGTGCCCTCTGGCCTTCCCTGCGCTGATGGTTTGAATGCGGTGGTTTCGAGCTACAAGATCATCATCAATGACTTCAGGGTTACTGTAGGTCGCGGACTTAGCGTCAAATAGCACCTCCCGCATTCCCTGATAAGTGAATTCATTCCACCGCGACATCACGTTAGGCCCGTGAAAAGTAACCACACCCGCTTTAGCATAGATGGCGTTTAACAAACTGGTGATATCGCTATACCCAAGGAAGATCTTCGGATTTTTCGCTATGAGGTCGAAGTCTAAAAACGGCAGTAGCCGGCTCGCACCCCAACCCCCACGCAATGCGAAAACCGCGTCAATCTCCGGACTGGCACACGCGTCATTGATATCTGATGCACGATCTTTGTCTTCACCCGCAAGATAACCGAACCGGTCCATCACATGCGGACCGACTTTCGCCTTTAATCCCATTGCATCCAGAGCCTCCAGCGCTATTTGAAGCTGTAGGGGCTCGTAGGTAACGGACGCAGGTGCAACGAGACCAATTGTATCGCCCGGCTGTAGCCGCCTCGGTCGTTTGGGTACATCTGCCAACGCAAGGCTGGGTGCGATTCCCATTAGAGTGCTCGCAAGACTCAATTGAAGCAGTGATCGTCGATCCATGGTGCGCGTTTCCCAGTACCTGCAATTGAGCTTGGCAGAGCTACTCTCTCACGGCAAGCTAGACACATCGATAAGCGAGCGAGTCGGATTCATCGTGCGGCAGTTACTCATAGCATTATTAGTTGTGGTCATCCCGATGCTAGCTCATAGCGAAGAACGTCCGCTGGTGAACGCACAGGCCAATCACCCGAGCTTACTGACCGATATCCGTTATGCAGGCAACAATAACTTCATTGGACGTCCTGTTGCGGGTTACAGGGCCCCTCTGTGCTTATTGAGCGAGGCTGCCTCCGAGGCACTTGATCAGGCTCAGAAGCTGGCCGAGCGTCACAACCTGAGCTTGTTGATGTATGACTGCTATCGACCTCAGCGCGCGGTTGATGACTTCGTTACCTGGGTCGCAGGTACATCCCCTGAACCAACGAAAACAGGGTACTACCCCAGCCTCGACCGTTCATCACTGATCGATCTGGGTTACATCGCCAGCCAATCGGGGCACTCCCGTGGGAGCACTGTCGACTTAACCTTGGTGGACCGTCAGACAGGTCAGCCGCTTTATATGGGTACTGCTTGGGATTTTTTTGATCCGATGTCCCACACTGAAAGCGATGCCATTGAGCTCACCGCCAAAAATAATCGGCTGTTACTCCGGCAGATTATGAGCGCAGCGGGATTCAGGCCTTATTACGCCGAGTGGTGGCACTTCACGCTGATCGATGAGCCATTTCCTGATACGTATTTCGATCATGTAATCGAGTAGAGCTACGGCAGCTCCACCTTCGTCGGGCCCTAGTGAATTGAGGTACTATCAAGGAGCTACTTCCAATTGGGCACACTGAAAAGAGTCACAAGGAAATAAGGGCTATGCGCATCAAACTCGGGATTATCACACTACTGGTTGCAGTCACCCTCGGGGGTTGTGATAACGAGCCCAAGATCGAACCGGCCGATCTCATCTTTTCAAGCGGCGCCGTGTTCACATCTGATCCTGAACAGCCGACTGCCTCGGCGGTTGCTATACGAGGCAAACGTATTGTTTATGTTGGCGAGGAAGCCGGCATCACCCCTTTTGTCGGCGCAGATACTCGTCGAATCGACATTGGGGATGGCCTCCTGATATCAGGCCTTATGGATTCGCATACGCATGTCTTTAACGGGTCTTTCTCCGATGTTGGCGTCAATCTCAGTCTCGCTGACACGCGGGAGAAACTGCAGACCGCATTGGAAGCGATAAGAGATGCCAATCCAGGCTCAGGCCCTGTGTATGCCCGAGGCTGGCAAAACCACCTGTTCCCCAAAACCGGTCCAACGGCTCTGCAGCTAGACGACATTTTTGGCGACCGCATAGTGATTTTAGGCTCAGTTGACGGTCACTCTCGTTGGTTCTCGTCTCGCGCGCTCAAGGAGGGGGGGGTCGATGCAAATTACCCTGATCCGCAGCCAGGCGTCAGTTTTTTTGAGCGCGATCCACTGACCAACGAACCCCTAGGTACGGGTCGCGAAAGAGCGGGGGGGCATATTGCAGCTACATTTATCCCGGGCGACCGATCAGCCTATCAGGAGCGATTCGTAACGTGGTTGCCACGGGCTGCGGCGGCAGGGCTTACTGGCGTTTATGATGCGTGGGGCGCAGCACCGAGCGAGCAAGAGGCTTACGAAATTTGGCATTCACTCAGTGAATCAGGCGACCTTAGCATTAGAGTGTTTGGTTCTGTTCGGGAGACTGACTCAGCCGATCTAATTGCAAATCAGTTCAAAAGTTTCGAGCGAAACTTCACTAGTGAGATGGTTCGACCCGAGGCGATTAAACTCGCCGCAGACGGGGTTCCAGAAGGCCATACAGCGTTCTTGTTGACCCCGTATGTAGACTCTAGTAACGAGGACTTCGGTCACCCCATGATCTCAAAAGCCGATATGACGGCGAACATTACAACCTACTTCGGCGCGGATATACCCGTCCACATTCACGCCATTGGCGGTGCCGCCGTGCGCATGTCGCTGGATGCTATCGAAGCTGCGAGGACAGCAACGGGCAATGAATCTGTCCGCGCGACAATTGCGCACATGGACTTTGTGCACCCCGACGATATCCCCCGCTTTAAAGCACTCAATGTCACTGCACAAACCTCGATACAGTGGGCGGCGCGAGATCCCTCCTATTTCAATATCGGCTCGTTTGTCGGCATGGACAAAGTCGAAAATGCCTACCCAGTGCGCTCGATAATGGAGGCTGGCGCCAACCAAAGCTTCGGGGCAGATTGGCCTGCCTCTGCGTATCTGTCGACCTACAAGCCACTGGAGCTGATCGAGGCGGCCATCACCCGGCGCTTGCCCGGCGAACCCGGCATGCCGCCACGAAATCCCAATCAATCCGTTTCTTTGGCTGAGGCTATTGTCGCTATGACACGCAACACAGCGATTCAAGTGGGTGAGTGGGAATCCATGGGATCAATCACTGAGGGGAAATTTGCTGATTTGGTGTTACTCGAAAGAAATCTCTTCGAAATAGCACCCGAGGCGATTAACACCACGCCCGTTGCAATGACAGTGGTGAATGGCAACATCGTTCACGAGCAGTAGCGGTGGTGCGCCTGCCCAGCGGCTGGCCGGCCGTGCAGCCTACGCAGATTAGGTACGGGCCATGACGCGTTTGAATACACGATCAAACGTTTCGAGGTCCTCAAGCTTGCCCATGCTAATGCGCAGATAATTTGGATAACCTTCGTAGCCGGCATTGATCAAAACCCCCTCTTCAGCCATCGCTCGGCGGATGGTCATCGCATCGCGGCCAGCGTCCACAAACACAAAGTTGGTTTGTGAGGGAACGGGCGTCAGACCGACATCAGCGAGTGTCTTTTGAACCATAGCTCGACCTTCGCGGACCTTGTCGCGTGAGAACTGGATAAAGTCTCGATCGATGTAGCTGTGATATGCCGCTGTGAGTCCCACCCCGTTGGGCCATGCCATGATGTGCTTGAAAGTATTCTCAATAATGTCGGGCCTCGCCATGCCGTAACCAACGCGCATACCCGCCATACCGAAGATTTTTGAAAACGTGCGTGTTACCAGGATGTTCTCACCCTCACGGACCAGATCAACCATGGTATCGCGCTCAGGGTCATCCGTGAGTTCGTTGTAGGCCTCATCGACGATCACCAGTGCCTTGGGGCCCACGGCCCGACAGAAGGCTCGAAGGCGCTCAGCGTCAATTGGAAGACCGGTGGGGTTATTCGGATTAGCAAGGTAAACAACGGCAACGGACTCATCGACCATAGCCTCCATCGCATCCAAATCGACTTGCAAATCAGATCGTAGGGGTACTCTCGATACAGTGACACCGAGCGCCTCGGCGTAACCCAGATGCGCATTGTAAGTGAGTGCCGGGGTCAATACGGACCCTGCTCGCCCATAGGCCATCAGCGCAGCCTGAAGTCCCTCGTTCGAGCCCGAAGATACAAACAGATTGTCATGGCCCAGGTCGTTATCCGCCGCTATGACATCAAACAAATCGTCTCGGATGGGATAATCATAAGGCGAGTCTGGGTAATAAGCGCTCAACGACAGAATCTTCTGTACCTCAGCGATGGCCTTTGGACTGGGCCCATAGGGATTTTCATTAAAGACCAGTCGAACCTGCCCCTCGGGTATGAGGTACTGACTCCATGCAGGTATGGCGGAGCTCGCCAGCGCCGCAGTTCCAAATACTGACAAAAAGTGTCGTCGTTTCATCATTACCCACCCTCGGCTCACATCGTTAAACAGTGTCTATCACTATAAGCGTCTGCCGCGACATTTTCTCGCCTCGGTGCCTCACCCATAAAACTGCACTAAAAAGATGTCATTTTTGCGAACGCTGCTAACGCGTGCTCGTATTCCTCGGGCGTATTGAAATTCAAACAGGGTTCCCATGCCGGGGGCACCGTCACGGCGTCCCAAGACTGGTCATCCAGAAATCCCATCACCGATCGACCGCCCGATTCAACATAATCCTGCATACGGGAAGCAATCGCCACCGAGAATAAACCGTGTAATGGGTGCAAACGTTCGCCCTTCAAAAGGACAACCTCACTAGTGGCTGACATAGCGTCAGTGAGTCTCTGGCAGATGTACGATGGAGCAATGAGCGAGTCAGTGGGCAGCACAAGGACATAACCCCCTTCGAAACCCGCGGCTGACACAGTCTCAAGCGCCTTCGCAATACCTGCCAACGGACCCGCAGAATTTACCGCATCCGGTATGTGTCGAACCTCATAGGCATCAAGCTCTGCATAACGTCGAGACCCTGAACAAATAAAAATGGGTAATGACTCAGAGAGGTAACGCAGATCGCTCACTTGCCGCTCAATAAGCGATGGGCCGTCGTGGTGTAGAGCGGCTTTGTCCTGCCCCATGCGATAGCTGTTACCGCCCGCCAAAATCGCCACCGCAATAACTGGGTTCGACACATCGCTCACTGCAAGTCGGTCCAGGGAAAAATCGACACTAAGACCTGCGAGCCCGCGCTAATGTGTTCCACATCTGCCGCTATCTTAATGGTGCAGTTTGCGCGGGCCAGTCCTAGTACGCGGTGCGAGTCTTGACTCCCCAAAGCGGCAACGCGAAAGGAGGGCCGTCCCGCAGCCTCTACGACCTGGCTCAACACACCGCGCTGAAACTCTAAGCGGCCTGCGCGTCGGACAAGGTCTGCATCAAGGGTCGCCTCGAGTTGCACATTGGGGACAACCCGCTCGCGGTTTAACAGGAATTTAAGAACCGGCAGGTATAGCTCGGTCAGGACCACAAAGGACGATACGGCATTTCCGGGCAAGCCAAAGAACAGGGTCTTACTGTCCTCCGCATTATCAATATGCCCAAAACAGACCGGTTTACCTGGCTTCATGGCGACTTTGTAGTCGGATACCAGGCCCATGGAGTCAACGCATTGCCGCACATAGTCATAGTCTCCGACAGAGACCCCACCGCTACTGATCACAACATCTGCGTCTCTGCTGGCTTTGCGCAAGCACGCTTTGATTGCCTCGGGGGTATCCTCGACCACGCCGAAGTTGATCAAATCAACGGGATAGTGTCGAAGCACTGCTGCAATAGAAGCCAAATTGCTCTCGTAGATATCACCTTCCCCCAAGGTCTCGCCCGATGCTTTCAACTCATCGCCCGTAGCAAAGAACGCCACGCGCAATTTCGCCCGAACATTCACGTGTGATATGCCTTGGCTGGCAAGTAGCGGAATCATATTTGGGGTAATCAATTGCCCAGCCAATGCGATGACCGCGTCAGCCGCAATCTCCTCACCACGACGGCGGATATTCGCGCTAGGCGACGTGTCGTATAGCATCCTCACAGACTCAGTCTCGCGCTCGACGTTTTCCTGGATGACCACGGTATCCGTCGATGCGGGAACCACAGCCCCTGTGAAAATGCGAACGCACTCGCCCGGTGCTAGCGGATCACCGCAATAAGGCTCTCCCGCCCGGGATTCGCCTTTCAGAGTAAAAACTTGAGAGGTTAAGGCGCCGTCTCTGTCGTGCAAGCAAACCGCATAACCGTCCATTGCAGACACATCTGACCGAGGCAATTCAAGAGCAGCAACCACGTTCTCCGTCAGATAACGGCCCAGCGACTCACTCAATGCTAGTCGCTCGCTGACGTCTGATTGCGTGGCGAGCCAGGTCTGGCACAGCTGATACAAATTATCCTGCGCTTGCTCAAAGCTGATCATGTTTAAGACGCCCCCTCAGTGAACCGCTATTGTGCTGTCGCACCGCTTGCGGGGCAACCGAGCCGGCTCATTTGTCCAAGGATCGCGTCAGTGTGCTCTTCTCGAAAAAACTTCTCTGACCATGGGCTCGAAGTAATCGAGGGATCGCGTGGGGTAAGTCGGGTCGAAGGATGCTTGATCCCACGCCTCACAGAAATGCACGCATTGATCGTAAAACGGATGATCTCTGAACTTGTCTCTCGCATGACGATCACCACCCACGTGGTGCGCGTAGTAATAGGCCTGAAACAATCCATGCTTCTCCACTACCCAAACGATCTCGTCACTGACAAAAGGCTTGAGTAGCGCCGCCGCAAATTCTGCATGACTCAACGGGGCTAGTTCATCTCCTAAATCGTGTACCAGGGCCGCAACTATCCAATCAATACTCGCACCCTCATCCTCAGCGCGGGTCGCGGTCTGCAGGGAGTGTTGAAGCCGATCAATTTTGTATCCCGCGAGCCCATCCTATAAGCCCGCTCAAGCGGT
>ERZ802830.1230-NODE-1230-length-24659-cov-22.8582_pt1 | contig 24659 bp, 23 predicted proteins | sample MGYA00345654_ERZ802830 | MGnify/ENA primary metagenome ERZ802830 (study PRJEB30503, sample SAMEA104212375) | marine metagenome | biome: Westerlies Biome; feature: [SRF] surface water layer (ENVO:00010504) within the epipelagic zone...; material: water...
CGCGCCAACTGTTCTCAAAATACTCGGCGCTCATGTCTGCGATGCGTCCCGGCGTATTGTTACCGGTGTTGTAGATCGCAACCGTAAGGTCACTGCCCGCAAGCTCGAATAGTCGCTCGGTATCGGCTTCCGAGGTGGCATCGGCAATCACCGCCTGGGCACTACCACCGGCGCCCACAATGGCGTCAACCACAGCGTCAAGTTTGACCTGTGTTCTGCCCGCTACCAGCACGCGCAGCCCAAGGCGGGCAAATCGCACGCACAGTTGGGCGCCCAATCCTTCCAGCGGCCCCACACCGCTCACGATGGCTGTTTTCATTAGGATTCCTCCGGTATCACTTGTTTGAAGGGATGCACGCTGACGCTGCGAAACAGGCCAGCTAGGTTGTAGGGGTCGGCTGCTGCGATGTCCTTTGCCTGGGCTAGATTCTCGCAATCGATCACCACGATGGAGCCAATGGGTTTTGATTCGTCGTCACTGAGTATCGGGCCGGCGAAACGCACGGTTTGTGAAGCCAAAAAAGTCAGATGCGCCGGTCGTGTTTGTTTGCGCAGCTCGAAGCCGTCATCAATGTCATGACAGATCAAAGAAAAAAGCATGGGTACTCCTAAAGCTAATTGAGATGAGTTTTTAGTTGTCGAACGGTGGCGAGCAGCGGGCCGCGAGAGCAATCAAAGAAGGCCGCGGTACTGAGAAAATCATGTACGAGCCCTTCATAACGCATGATTTGTGCGGTGTTACCGGCTGCTTTGAGTGCGTCGCCATAGGCCTCGCCCTCATCTCTGAGGGGGTCATATTCAGCGGTAAGCACCAGTGCCGGAGGTAGGTCAGCAAGGCTGGCTGCCTTGATCGGTGCGGTACGCGGATCCTCGCGGTCCGCCACATTGGCGCAGTAGGTCTGCCAGAACCACTCCATGATGGCGGATTCCAGTAAATAGCCGGTGCCGTTGTCAGACCATGACTGGCGATTCATGTCGGCTTCAATGACCGGGTAGAACAGACCTTGAAAGGCAAGCGCAGGGCCGTCCTGATCCCGAACCATTTGTGCCATCACCGTTGCTAGCGTGCCGCCTGCGCTTTCCCCGGCAACGCCGATTTTGCCGTTGCCCGTAAGTTCCGCTGTATGCTCGGCGGCCCAAAGCACTGCGGCATAACAGTCATCGACGGCGGCCGGAAACAAGTGCTCTGGAGCCAGTCGGTAGTCGACGGACACGACGACAACGCTGGCCAAGGTAGCCAGTTCACGGCATACCGAGTCACAGGTGTCTAAATCGCCGATCACCCAACCGCCACCGTGAAAATACACCAATGTGCCGAAAGGGCCGTCCCCGGCGGGGCGATAGATACGCACGGGGATATCGCCCATGGGTCCGTCGATTGTGCGATTTTCGATCGCGTGAACCGCAAGGTCTGGGTTGACCGGGCGCGACAAACGGTAGCCCTCGCGGGCTGCGGCAATGGGTAGTTCAGACAGCTTTGGTGTTGGACCGTTGGCAGCTAACTGTTCGAACATGGCCTGATATTCAGGTGCTAATGGCATTGAATTTTCTCCTCTCATCCCAATCTAGTGCGCAAAGAAGCTACACTATCGAGCTTGCTAACACTATAAAGTGCCCGGGCCCGACCTGAGGGGTGGCTGTTATTGCTGCAGTCACCCGGCAAGTGCTCTAGGGAACTGTACTAGGGTGTGCGATACACAGACGGCACGAAAGCCAATGGAGAAGTTGATGACACGGTTCGAAAAAGCGACAGAAGACCTAGAAAAAGAGGCAGACAACGCGAAGCAGGCAAACATGCTCGAGAGCGTACTGCACAAGAATCGCACTCTGACGCTTTTCGGCGAGATCAACCAAGATGTTGCGCGTAAGACCGCAGAAAGGTTGTTGGCGTTGGCGTTCGAATCCGACGATCCCATTACCCTGTATATCGGCTCTCCCGGTGGCCATGTGGAGTCCGGCGATACCATTTACGACATGATTCAGTTCATCAAGCCGACGGTGCGTATAGTCGGTACGGGTTGGGTCGGCAGTATTGCTACCCATATTTACTTGGCGGCTGAAAAAGAGCACCGCTATGCGCTGCCCAATACTCGCTTCTTGATTCATCAGCCCTCGGGAGGCTTCGGCGGCGATGCCACGGACATTCAGATACACGCCCAGGAAATCCTGAAAACCCGTGAACGCATTAACGGTGTGATCGCCGACCGCACAGGACAAAGCGTCGAACGCGTGACAGAAGACACTGCGCGGGACTGCTGGATGAGCGCAGAAGAATCTGTGGAATATGGACTGATCGGCAAAATCATCTCGAGCATTGATGACATCGCCTGATCAAACGCAATCCAAGCCGCGACCGGTTGCCTGACCGGTCGCCTGTCCGCTCAGTTGGTCGCCTAAAGATTCCTCATCCTTCCCTAGCCACTCGGCTTTCCAAGACGTCTGCGCCGTGGCGTAATGCCCGTCTTTGGTTTTGGCGTATCGCCAAGACGACTCAACCTAGGGGATAACATGGCTTATGACTATCAGCTACTTAACGTGGCGATCACCGGTCGCATCGCGACGGTAACGATCAATAATCCGCCCATCAACATCATCACACCGCAGTTGTATCAAGAGCTGGTGGGCTTGGTGGCCGAACTCAAAGACGACGATGGCCTGACTGTCGTGGTCTTCAAAAGCGCCGACCCAGACTTTTTTATTGCCCACTATGATGTTGCCAACATTCTTAAATTTCCTACCGACGGTGATGCGGAACGCAATCTTGAGCTGAGTGATTTCCACACCATGTGTGAACGCGTGCGCACCATGAACAAGGTCACCATCGCGCAGATTGAAGGCCGCGTTGGTGGTGGCGGCAGCGAGTTTGCCGCCAGCATGGACATGCGTTTTGGTGTGGTTGGTAAAACCATCATTAATCAAATGGAAGTGCCACTGGGTATTCTGCCCGGCGGCTCAGGCACGCAGCGCCTTCCCCGTCTGGTTGGACGAGGCCGCGCAATGGAAATTGTGCTCGGCGCAGATGACCTAGATGCCGAAACCGCTGAACGCTGGGGCTACTTGAACCGTATCTACGACGCCGACCAAATTGATGCCAAGGTCGCGGCACTGGCGGCAAGAATTGCGCGCTTTCCAGCGGCGGCGGTGCGGTTGGCGAAAGCCTCGGTGAACGCGTCAGATTTGCCCATACAACAGGGGTTGCAAGAAGAGGCCTACCTGTTTGCCCGGCTCCTTCGAACCGAATCTGCACAGCACAACATGAGCCAGTTTTTGCAGATTGGTGGCCAAACCCGTGAAGGGGAACTTCGCGTTGGCGAGCTGTCTGCCCAATTGGGCGAGGCTGACTAGCGCCAGCAACAGCGCCGAAGTCTCAGTGCGCCTAGTCAGGTGCTAGGCGTTCTTCTGCACCAGTCGGTGGGCAATATAGAGATAGATCAAGGCAGGTATTAGCACCGCCAGCACGCTGGGTAAGCTGAAGACCGATGCCATCGGTGCGAACAGGTCTTGTAGATATTTGAATGCCAAGCCAATGAATATGCCTAGCGTTAGGCGCTGTCCAATACTCGTGTGTCGCAGGGGTCCCAGCACCACCGCCAGTGCCATGAGCGCCATACTGAGGTAGATCACCGGTGCCATGACCTTGCGCCAAAAGTGAAGCTCAAAGGCGGCGCTGGCAGATTGGTGCTGATCTGCCCGCGCCAAGTAGTCCCAAATCTGCATAAGGGTCATTTTTCGTGGGTCGGAAAACGCTTGGCTGGCCAGTTGCTCCGGCGTCACCGGGTTGTGCCAATCGCGGTGCTCTTCCTCGAACGACGTACTACGACGCTCAGACAGTGTTGTAGATCGCACGCTATGCAGTTGCCAATAATTGCCTTCGTCGCTGAATGAACCTTTTTTGGCATATCGCGTCGCCATCAGCCGGTTGCTCTCATCAACTTCATAAATCTGGATATCCGCAATATCGCCTTGTTGATTCATGCTGGCGATATGCACAAATTCCGCCCCTTGCTCTGAGTACCGGCGCAACCAGATACCGTCTTCGGGCGTGACAAAGGTGGCGTGCTTATCTGTACCGCCCGAGGCCGCTGGCAGCGACGCCGCAATGGCAGCACGCTTAAATTGTTCTGCCGCGCGTTCTCCAGCCGGGGATAGCCATTCGCTCAAGGTTAATCCGAGCAGCAAACAAATGCCCAAGGTGGGCAGCAGTGCGGCGAGAATTCGATAGGGAGAAACCCCTGCAGCGCGTATGGCAGTGAGTTCGCCGCCCTCAGATAGATTGCCCAGTGCTAACAACAGTCCGACGAATACACCGTAAGACATAAGCTCTTCGATACGCCTTGGCATGGTCAGCATCAGGTATTCAAGGGCTTGCACAAAGCCGTAGGTTGCATTGCCCTCGTCGAGTTCTTCAATCAGTGCAAACAGCAACGTCAGGGTCGCGAGCACCGCGATCACCGTGGCGATAGCGATCAGGCATTGGCGCGTCAGGTAACGGTCTAGAACGCTCAAGATCCGGTCTCCGAAGCGGTGGAATCTTGGGTCAGTGCGCGCATGGCTGCATCGTTACTGAAGAAGATCTCACCACTGATGTTTTCCGCAAGATTGGCCGGGCCCAAGGCCTGCATCAAGGGACCCTTGATTTCGCTTAAGTGAAAGCCAATGTCCGCATCAGCAAGAGTGCGACTGACACGCAGCAACATGGTCAAGCCCGTGCTATCGATACGATTGACCGAACCGCAGGCCAGCACCACATCTCGCGTACCCCGTCGGCGCAGCGCGCGACCGACGACACGCGCCTCGATTTGCGTCGCATTGGCGAAAAAAATGTTTTCGTCTACCCGCAAGGCCAACACATGGTGGTGCAGGGTGACGGGGTAGCGTTTCGCCGAGCGGAACTGCTCGCTGTCGCCAAGTCGGCCAATTTGCGTGATCACTGGATTGCTGGCGCCGCGTAAGAAAAAGGCGACAGATAACAGCACGCCAAATAGCAGGCCAACTTCCACACCAAGGGCGAGCACGCCTGCTGCGGTACCCCATTCGGTCCAACAGTCTTGACGGTAGGTGCTCCAGTTTTTGCGCCAGCTATCAAGGTCGATGAGGTTGAGCACCGACACCATGACGATGGCAGCGAGTGCCGCTTTCGGCAAATCGACGAAGGCTTCGGTAAAAAATAGCAGTGTGCAAACGATGATGACCGCGCAGACGATCGAGCTGACCGGGGAGCGAGCACCTGCAGCGTAATTCACACCCGACCGAGAAAAAGAACCGGCTACGGGATAGGCACTGCTCAGCGCTGCGCCAATGTTAGCGGCACTAAGAGCAATGAGTTCTTGATTCGGCCGGACTTGCTCGCGTTCCTTGGCGGCCAAGGTGGCGCCTATGGAGTAGCTTTCGATGTAGGTAATAACCGCGATCACCGCCGCGGACGGCAGCAGGGCGAGCCACAGGGCCAAGTCCATGGCTGGCCAAGCCAGCGCAGGCAAACCTTGGGGTACAGCGCCAACGGTCTCGATCGCGCCGGACAGATCCATGGTGGATACCACCAAGATGCCCGCTAGGGCGGCCCATAGCGGGCCAGTCTTTGCTAGTGGGTGATCGTCATTGCGCAGTCCAACAAGTTCGAGCATGCGTTGAATGAACGTTTTTGCGCACAGCAGAAATATCAGCGCAGTCATCCCAATGGTCAACGTCACACCATTGAGTCCATCCATGTTCTGTAGCAAGGCCGACACCTGTAGCAGCGGGCTGCTGGTTTGGTCGATGCTGATGCCAGTGATGGCGGGTAACTGCGAGATAATGATGAGTAGTGCGGCGGCATTGACGAAGCCGGTGATTACCGGGTGGCTCAACAGATTCACCAAGCCGCCCATCTTGAATAGATTAAGGGCGAGCAAAATCAGTCCCACCTGCAGACATAGCACGCTGGAAATCATCAGATGTGCATCGCCGTAATCAGGCGCGTGTTGGGCGATGGCCGCGGCGACGAGTAGCGCAGCCACGGCCACCGGTCCGACCACCAGATGCCGCGAACTTCCTAAGCAGGCATAAATCACCATGGGTAGCAGGCAGGCATAAAGACCGGCTTGGGGTGGTAATCCCGCCAAGTAGGCATAGGCAACCGCCTGCGGCACCGTCACCATGCCGACGACCACACCGGCAGATAAATCGCTGCTGAAGTCTGCGCGGCTATAACCCTTAAGTGACTGGACCAGCGGTACCCACTGCTGCCAGCGACGGCCAGCTAACGCAAGCCTAGTTAGCAAACGCATGGTGTACAGCCAGATGCTGCGGCAACACCCATTGGCGCTGGGTTTGACAGCCCGACGTGAGAGATGCCTAGTGTTGAGCGTGGCCTTAATCGCATTGCGCGAGTTTATCAGCAGGTGCTTTGATTACGCGGCATTTTTTGGTGCGAACGCCTAGCGCATCACCCAGACATTTTATGTGCGGTGTTACACTCACAACGGCAGATAAGGGCAATCAGAGGATGGCAACATGGACGTGAAGGCGGCAGTAGCCCACGCAGCGGGCAAGGACCTCAGTATCGAAACGGTCAGGCTCGAGGGCCCGCGCGCCGGCGAAGTGTTGGTCGAGATTATGGCGACCGGTATCTGCCATACCGATGCATTTACGCTTTCTGGTGGCGACCCGGAAGGCATTTTTCCTGCCATCCTCGGTCACGAAGGCGCTGGCGTGGTGCGAGAAGTGGGCGCGCAGGTCACCTCCTTAGCGGTAGGCGATCACGTGATTCCGCTGTACACACCGGAATGCCGAGCCTGCAAGTTTTGCCTGTCTGGCAAAACCAACCTGTGTGGTGCTATTCGTGAGACCCAAGGCCAAGGTCTGATGCCCGACGGCAGTTCGCGTTTTTCTATTGGCGGACAGCCGATTTATCACTACATGGGTACGTCGACCTTTGCCAACTTCACCGTGGTACCAGAAATCGCCTTAGCAAAAATCCGTGCTGACGCACCCTTCGATAAGGTCTGCTACATCGGCTGTGGCGTGACCACGGGCATTGGCGCGGTGATGAACACGGCCAAGGTAGAGGCCGGTGCGAGTGTCGCGGTATTTGGCCTTGGCGGCATTGGGCTTAACGTCATTCAGGGCGCACGCCTTGCTGGCGCGGAGCGCATCATCGGGATTGATCTCAACAACGACCGCAAACCGTTGGCTGAGCGTTTTGGTATGACGGACTTTGTGAACCCAGATGAGGTGCACGATACGGTGCAGGCCATTGTCGATATGACCGACGGCGGGGTGGACTACTCCTTCGAGTGCATCGGCAACGTCAACGTCATGCGCCAAGCGCTGGAGTGCTGCCACAAAGGCTGGGGTGAGAGCATCATTATTGGGGTTGCCGGTGCGGGCCAGGAGATCGCCACGCGTCCGTTCCAATTGGTCACGGGCAGAGTGTGGAAGGGCACCGCCTTCGGTGGCGCCAAGGGTCGAACCGACGTGCCACAAATTGTCGACTGGTACATGGACGGCAAGATAAATATCGACGACCTCATTACCCACCAGCTGTCCCTCGACGACATCAACCAAGGGTTTGATTTGATGCACGCTGGCGAAAGTATTCGATCAGTGGTGGTGTATTAGTGGCCAACAAACTCACACAGGACGCTTGGCTTGGGCAAGTGCGCGAGCCCATCATCGACGCAGACCGTCCAATATGCGATCCGCACCATCACCTTTGGGATCATGACGATAATCCCTACCTGTTACCCGAGCTGCTGGCAGACATGAGTGACGGCCATCATGTGGTCAGTACAGTCTTCATGGAATGCGGTGCCATGTATCGCGCCGAGGGCCCGGTCGCCGAAGCGCCCTTGGGGGAAACAGAATTTGTTAACGGCATCGCAGCCATGTCGGCCTCTGGGCAATACGGACCCGCTCGGGCCTGCGCAGGTATCGTTGGATTTGCTGACTTGTCGCTGGGCGTCAATGTAGGCCCCATACTGGATGCGCATATGGCGCTATCGCCAAGGTTTCGCGGCATACGCCACGCAGCAGGTTGGGATGCCAGCGACGCCGTGCGTAATTCTCATACCAAGCCACCCCAACACTTATTGGGCGACGACACTTTTCGTCAAGGACTCGCAGAACTAGAGAAAAGGGGCCTAAGCTTCGATGCTTGGCTCTATCACCCACAGATCCCTGAGCTAATAGAGCTAGCGCAAGACTTCCCATCGCTTACGATCATTGCAGACCATTTCTGTGGTCCCTTGGGCATTGGTCCCTATGCTGGGCAACAGCAGGCGATCTATGCTCAATGGCAGACAGACTTTAGGGCACTGGCTGCTTGTCCTAACGTTTATGCAAAGCTGGGTGGCATCGCGATGCCCATCAATGGGTTTGGTTGGCACCGTCGCAGTACGCCTGCCACCTCGGATGAGTTGGTGGCAAAGACGGGCCCCTATCATTTGTGGGCGGTAGAACACTTTGGCGCCGAGCGCTGCATGTTCGAGAGCAACTTTCCCGTTGATCGGCAAAGTTGTTCATACCAGGTGTTATGGAATGCGTTTAAGAAGCTCGCCTCAGACTTAACGGTTGGCGAGCAAGATGCGCTCTTTCACGACACCGCTAAGAAGGTTTATAGAATTTAGGAAGACGATATGGCTATTGATGTCATTGGCGCTGGGTTTGGTCGCACTGGGACTCTGTCGCTAAAATTTGCGCTGGAAACGCTGGGTTTCGATAAGTGTTATCACATGATGGAAGTGATGTTGAACGAACACCATGTGGAGCTGTGGCGCCAAGCCGCACGACTGGAGAATGTCGATTGGCATGCCCTGTATCAGGGCTACCGCGCTACTGTCGATTGGCCCAGTGCGAGTTTTTGGCGAGAGCTGCGCTTGGTATACCCGGACGCCAAGTTGATCCTCACCCTGCGCGATTCTGAGCAGTGGTATACCAGTGTAATGAATACGATCTGGAAGCTCTCAGCCACCGCACTGCCGGAGGGCAAACGTCGCGGCGATCCAGAAATGATCGAGCGCGCCATGATGAGTCACGAGGTTATTTGGAACGGTGTCTTTGGTGGTCGTATGGACGATAAAGACCATGTCATCGACTGCTTTGAGCGCCACAACCAAGAAGTCATCGATACGGTGCCTGCAGACCAGCTCTTGGTGTATCGCCCGGGTGATGGCTGGGAGCCGCTATGCGAGTTTTTAGAAAAGCCTGTACCTGACTCAGACTATCCGCGGGTGAACTCCACCGAGGAGTTCTCAGGCATTTGGAAAAAGCGCAGCTAAGGTTGGCGCTGCGCTGCCGGGTTGTCTTCAGGCAGAGAAGCGCTCGGGAGTGCCCGTGGGCATCAGGCCAAACACGGACAAAATCAGCATGCAGATACTCGCCAGCCCCACATAGGCGGCAAAGCCGATCAAGATACTGCGCGTCACCGAATGATAACTGCCCTGCAGTTCTTCCTTGAAGGTCGACAGCATGCTGCCCTGCAACAGCTGCGTAATTAGCAGCAGAAAAAGCACCTGGCCTACATTTGAGAGAATCGCCTCGGTCATATTAATTTCTATGACCTCAGTCTGACTGACCGCCGGGTTCAGGCTGCCCGGTCCCAACCAAGCCATAATGGCCACAAAGTACACACAGAACGCCACCAAACCCGCGACGATGACCCCAGCAGCAGGTTTTTTCATCCCCAGCGCATGGTAGTTCGCTGCGAGCAGAAAAAAGCCCGCCAGCATCGAGCCAAAAAATGTTGAGAAGCCAATGCTGTTCAGGGAGTAAAGGCGTGGCAACGCTTCCTCTGGGGCGCCGGATGGGGCGGGATCGTCGGGTTCATTCATAGGCTTTCTCTTACAGGCTGTGCGCGTAGAGGCAGAAGTTTCACGGTCGCTGAGGCGAAGCGCAAGGTCTGAGCAGGTCCGCTAACGGCTCGGCAAAAAATCAAAGTGAGTGCTATCAAATGGGCCGCCATAGTCCGACACCTCGAAGGCTTCGGCAAAGCGCAGTTCCGAGTGAGCCGAATTCAATGCGCGTGCCTTTTTCGCAACGGCTGCGGGTTTGCGTTGATAGAAGTGCGTAAGCCACGCTCTATCGAATGGTCTGTCGTCGTCGGTTTCTGTGACGAGCGCGGGCAACCACTCAAACACTTGGCTCGCATGGCAGGCCAGTAGGTCGATAATTAGCGGCTGCACCGCCTCTGTATCAATAACCCAATCGAGGCGAAAAGGTCGCGGTTCGTCGAAACGATCAAAGGTAAGCAAAATACTCGGCATGCTCCTCAGCGGCTGCTGCTCTGGCGCAATGGCGGGCACCTGCAGCAGGTAGGCGCTATCTTTCACCAGTTGGGCGGTGGCGCGATGATCCGGGTGATAGTCTGCTGTGCGATGGGTAACGATAACGCTCGGCGCATAAGCCCTTATGGCCGCAATTAACTGCTCGCGCAGCTCAACCGATGGAACGAGACGGCCGTCATCTTGGGGCCAAATTTCAATTTCAGCGTCGACCAATGCTGCCGCTTGCCCAGCCTCCTCATAGCGGCGCGCCGCCAATGCTGCTCGATCCAGCTCGTGATGACCGGCATTGCCGTTGGTAAGGCAGAGGATCTTGATGGCATAGCCTGCTTGATGCCAAAGCGTCATCAGCCCACCGGCGCTAAATTCTGCATCATCCGGATGCGCCATGATCAGCATCAAACGCTGTTCAGCCATGTGAGTGACTGACGATTTGCGTGAGGTCGGGTTTGCGCTGGCCATGTTCTGTGGCCGCTTCGAAGAGCGCGGCAATGCGCAGTAATGCTAAATCACCTCGCGGTTTGCCCACCAGCTGCACGCCTATGGGCAGACCGTCATGGGTAAAGCCGCCGGGCACAGAAATACTGGGTAGCCCTGTCGCCGAGATCATGCAGCATACCGCCATCCAATCGATGTAGGTTTGCATGGCAACACCGTTAATTTCGCTCACCCAATCCATGGTGGCATCGAAAGGCGGAACCTGTGCAGAGGGAATGATCAGCGCATCGTGGTGTTCAAAGTACTCGGCGACGCGACCGTAAAGTGCGCTGCGTTTCAGCTCCGCCGTCAAAAGCTCATCCGCCGTCAGCGCCAGCCCTTTGTCGATATTCCATCGCGCCGTTTCTTTGATGGTGTCTCGCCAGTCTGGGTCTATGGTCTCCAATCTTCGGCCCAACAGGCGTAGGCCTGCCGCTCGCTGTACCTGAAAGACATCCATCGCACCCGTAAGATCCGGTGCACTTTCGGTAACTTCCGCGCCCAAACGTCCCAGCACTTCGGCCGCTGCGGTAACGGCGTCACCTACCTCGGCATCGATGGGTAAGCCGCCTAGATCTTGGCTGACACCAATGCGCAATTGTTGCACCTCGGTCTCGCTTATGGGCTCAAGCGCATCTAAAAACGTGGTGCCCGGATCTTCCAGCGTGAGTGGATCACTGGCATGTGGTCCTGCCATCACTGAGAACAGCAAAATGGTGTCGCGCACATTCTTCGCCATGGGGCCGGTGGTCACCATGCGACCGTACCAACTGAAGCCTCGGTTAAAGGGCATACGTCCCATCGATGGACGAAAACCCACCACGTTGCAAAAGCTCGCAGGGTTGCGCAACGAACCACCAAGATCACTGCCGTCCGCAAGGGGCAACAAATCTGCGGCGAGCGCAACAGCGGCTCCGCCACTGCTGCCCCCGGGGGTTTTGCCGAGGTTGTATGGATTGTAAGTGTGACCGTAAAGCCGGTTGAAGGTATGCGACCCAAGACCAAACTCCGGCATATTGGAATGCCCGATAAAAATGGCGCCTGCCTCACGCAGTCGCCGGGCAAGTTCGTCGTCCTGCTCCTCGATGGTTTCTGCAAACCCCGCATACCCCCAACTGGTGCTAAAGCCCTTCACCGCGACGGCATCCTTGGGCGCCATGGGTAGGCCATGCAGCGGTCCGCGCTGGGCAATGGGTATCGCATCGGCGGCCGCCGCCAAGGTCATGGCTTGTTCCTTGGGAATCAAGCTGACCAGCGCGTTTAGGGCGGGGTTTAGGGCCGCGATGCGCGTGTAGACATTGTCCATCACCGCTGTGGCGGTAACACTGCCCTGCTGCAGGTCACGACATAGCTCTGTCGCATCGCTCCATAGCGGCGCGGGCAAGGGTTCAGTCCTTGGTTCAGTGAGGGGTTCAGTGAAGGGTTCAGTCATCGGTGACCTCGGTTAACCATTGCAGCAGATCGTCGATGACCTCAGCGCGATTTGGCTCGTGGAGCATTTCATGCCGACCTTCCGCGTAGAGCTTAAGATCAGCGCGTAACCCCGCCGCTGCGTAGCGCTTTTGCAGTGTCAGCAGTCTCTTGCCTTGATTGTTGAGTGGGTCCTCGCTGCCAGCGAACAAGTAGATAGGGACATGCTTGCCAATACGCTGAATATTACGGGTTTGCGTAGACTGAGCTTGTGAGGCAAACATACCGGCGAGGCCTCCCGCGCTGAGTCCGGCGCCACAAAGTGGGTCAGCGCGATAAGCCGCGATGCGTTCTTTGTCCCGACTAAGCCATGCCAGACCGCCTTCACCGTCACCCTGCCGCTCGAAGGGCCGATTGTTCAGGCTCAACACGTTAGCGCTGAGCAGGGGACTCGGGGTCGCAGGCGTCAGCCGCCAACTGTCAAAGCGCGCCAAGCTTGCAAGCAAGCGTGCTTGCACCCAAGGGAAGGCCCCAGTGGACCCGCTCAACACCAGCGCATGCAGGCGCTGGCCTAGGGTGTAGATGTACTCCTGAGCCAGCATGGCGCCCATGCTGTGGCCGAACAATATCGCCGGTCGATCATGCTGCTCGGTCATCCAGTGCTCGACAAACGCCAAGTCTTCTAGGGTTTCCTGCCAGCCGTTGTAGCCCATGTCGCCGGGTTCGATCAGCGCCGGCAGGCTGCGTCCATGACCGCGCAAGTCTGGGGCATAAACGTTGAATTGAGCATCGGTGAGGGCATTGGCCAGCTCGCCATAACGTTCGCTGTGCTCGCCCATGCCGTGGGCGATGAGAATATTGGCACGCGCGCTGGCAGGTTCACTGCACCGCCACTGTCGGCAAAAGATTCGGTGACCGGCTCGGGTCAGGGTCAGTTCGTCGCCTGAAAGGTTCAAATTGGTGGCTCGCGCAATCGGTGAGGCCGAAAATATAGCCTACCTACCGGTGAAATGACTAACGCCTCACTTTCGCCTCTCTTTCGCTTCGTAGGGTTAGACACAGGTCGACGAGCCAGGTGTCTGCCTTGCAATTGCTTCGCGGTCCTCTAGGGTAGATACAGAGGGCGTAAATAACGGAGCAATATGCAGTCTTCCGACAAGGGTTTTGCTGGAGATTTGGATCGATTGATTTTTTTTGGCAGCGTGGCAGGAATCATTTCGCTATGTCTGCCGCTGGCGCTATTTCCTGAGCAGGGGGGCGTAATTCTTGGCAAGGCCTTTGACTTTTTGACCCAGCAGTTCGGCGTTTTCTACGTTGCTGGCGCATCACTTACCTTTGCCTTCTTGCTCTACCTCGCCTTTAGCCGCCATGGGGATATCCGCCTGGGCAACAGTGAACCTGAATTCTCCACCCTGAGCTGGGCGGCCATGTTGTTCTGCGGTGGCATCGGCACCAGTGTTTTGTACTGGGGTGTCGTGGAATGGGCCTACTATTTTCAGGCGCCACCCTACGGCGTTACCCCAGAAACTCCCGAGGCCATGCTGTGGTCGGTAAGCTACCCGATTTTTCATTGGGGTCTCATGGGCTGGTCACTGTATGTGCTGCCAGGCGTGGCTATCGCTTACAGCTACTACGTGCGCGGCGCCAAGTCACTGCGGTTAAGCGATGCCTGTGAGCCGGTCATTGGCCGGCATGCCCAAGGTCCTCTGGGACGCGCCATTGATTTGCTGTTTGTGGTTGGCTTGGTCGGTGCTTGCAGCATTGGTATTGGGCTTGCGGTGCCGTTGATTGGCGCCTGCGTCGCGTATCTGCTGGGTGTCGATCGCGCCTCACTTGGCTTTACCCTCGATGTGGTGGTCATTGTCGTGGTGACCTGCATCTTTGCAGGCAGCGTCTGGATGGGCCTAGAGAAAGGCATCAAACGCCTAAGTGACCTTAACGTGTTGCTCGCCATGCTACTGCTGGCGCTGATTTTGATCGCAGGCCCGACGCTCTTTATCGTCGAACTGGGTTTTGAAAGTGTTGGCCACATGCTGCAGAACTTCATTCGCATGAGCACCTATACCGACGCTGCAGGTACTACGACCTTCGTTGAGGCGTGGACGGTTTTTTATTGGGCTTGGTGGCTTGCGCTGGGGCCGTACATGGGCGTATTCATCACCAAGATCTCCCGCGGCCGCACGTTGCGCGAACTGATTCTCGGCGGCATTGGCTACGGTACGCTGGGCTGCACGGTTTTCTTCGCCATCCTCGGTAACTACGCACTGTACCTAGAGCTGAATCAGCTCTTCCCGGTGATCGAAACGCTCAACACCGTAGGCGCCCCTGCAGCCATCGTCGGCGTGCTGGGCACGCTGCCCATGGCCAGTTTAGCGATTCTGATTTTTACCCTTGTTTGCGTCATTTTCGCGGCGACGAGCTACGATTCGGCCTCCTACACATTGGCTGCCTCGGCTACTCGCTCGCTGGCCCCAGAAGATCACCCGCATCGTGGGCACCGCGTCTTTTGGGCCTTTTTGCTCGGTTTGCTGCCCATCACCTTGGTGTACATGGGCGGGCTAAAACCCCTGCAGTCTGCGGTGACGTTGGCGTCGGTACCCTTGTTTATGGTGACCGTCGTGCTGACGATCTCTTTGTGGCGATCCATTCACGCGGCGGAAGCGGCCCGGGCAGTCTCCGGGGATCTCTCCAAGGCATCGTAGGCGTTTAGGGAGCAAGCATGGCGGAATTGGACTGGCAGTGGCTGAGCCTTTCTCAAGCGTGTCAGCGTTTGAAGAGCGGTCAAGCCAGTGCCCGACAGCTTACCCAAGAGATGCTCGATCGCGCTCAGGCGCTGGAAAGTGACACCCACTGCTACGTGCGTTTGCTGGCAGAGGAGGCGCTGGCCGCAGCGCAAGCCCTAGATCAAAGACAAGCAGATGGTGAACCCCTAGGGCTGCTGCATGGCGTGCCCATTGGCATCAAGGATTTGCTTTACACCGAGGGCCTGCCCACCGCATCGGGCACCATGGTGATGCAAGACTTTTGTCCGACTTATTCAGCAACCGTGGTGAATCGCCTGCGTGAAGCCGGTGCAGTGCTAATAGGCAAAACCCAGCTTACCGAGGGTGCTTTCGGGGCCCATCATCCTGACGTGGTGGCACCGCTTAACCCTTGGCAGCGCGAGGCATGGACAGGAGTTTCTTCTTCCGGCTCTGGCGTCGCCGTCGCCGCAGGGGTTGCCTTTGCCGCCATCGGATCAGATACCGGCGGCAGCATTCGCTTTCCATCAGCGAGCTGCGGCTTGGTGGGTTTGAAGCCCACCTATGGCCGGGTGAGCCTGCACGGGGCCTTCCCCCTCGCCAACAGTTTAGATCACCTCGGCCCGATGACACGGTGCGTTGAAGATGCGGCCCGTCTGCTTTGCGTGATGGCGGGGTACGATCCCCAAGATCCGAATTCTATCGATACGCCGGTACCGAATTATTTGCAGGCTCTGTGTAGCGCCGATGCGGGCGACATGCCCTTGGCGGGTAAGCGTATTGGCGTCGATTGGTCCTACGTGAGCGATGGTGTTGAACCGTCCGTTGCCGACGTCACCCGGCGGGCACTGCGCCAGCTAGCAGATCTCGGTGCTCAGGTGATCGAAGTCGAGGTGCCGTCGAGCGCCAAAGTGCTGGCTGAGGCCTGGGGCATTACCTGTGGGGTGGAATGTGCGCGTGCTCACGCTGATCTCTTTCCGGCCAAGCAAGACCAGTATGGGCCCGTGCTGCGCGGCTTGATTGAACTGGGTTTGCGCACGAATCCTAAAGATTACGATGCACTGCAAGCGTTGCGCGGCAGTTTCGGTGCCCAGTTAGATCAGGTACTTGGGAATGTTGATGCGATCATCTCGCCCTGCATGCCCATGTCGACGCCATCCGCGGCGCTGATGGACAACGGCGCTCCCGTGGAAGAGGGTCAGGCGGACTTTTTGCTCTTCACCGCGCCTTTCGATTATTCCGGGCATCCCACGCTGACGCTGCCCGTGGCGCCCCTTGCCAACGAGCTGCCGGGTTCGTTTCAGTTGATCGGCCGCAAGATGGATGAAGAAACCCTGATCTATTTGGGCTCCGCCTTTGAACAGGCAGCCTCGCCGATGACCTATCCGGAACTGCGCTCATGAATCAACGTTGGCGTGGCAGTCTGGCGGCGCTGCTTGCGCTGTCCATCGCCTTTTCGCCGGTTCAGTCCCTCGCCAGCGATCCAAGCGACCCAAGTGGTATAGAAGGCTGGTGGCAGTCGTGGGATTCGCTGCTGTACATCACCGTTGAGCAGGGCGAAGCGCGTGTATTCGCAGCGGGTATTTTGAACCCATCCTTGGTCAAGGGAGAGCTGGTCAGCTGGAGCCTTGAAGAGCCGCTGACTGACCTAGAAAACCCCGATCCAAACCTGCGCAGCCGATCACTGCTTGGGCTAGAGGTTGGCGATGGTCTGCGTAAAGAAGATCTGCGTAAAGAAGATCTGCGTAAAAAGGGCGCGCTTTGGCAGGGACGGATCTACGATCCCCGTAGCGGCACTTGGTACAAATCACGGCTGTCCATTGTGGACGGGCAGCTGAACATTCGGGGCTATATTGGCATGCCTATGCTGGGCCAGACGCGGGTGTTTGATCCCTATGAACCTTGCAAGGTTTATGAAGACAAGACCATGGTGATTTGGTCTGGCGCGAAGCCGCCCGCGTGTTCGGTCGATTCCGAAGCCGAGCCAGCATTGCCGTAGGTGATGATCACCAAGCCAAGTAGGGCTGGTGGCGGTTGATTCTCTGGCAGTTCAGTCATCGTGGTTCTCGAGCCAACTTGGTTGACTTGATAGATGCCCTCAAAAGTGTCCACCCAACCTTTGACCCGCTGCACCGATTCATCCAACTCATCAAGAAACGTCTCCAGAGATGTTCGGGTGATGGTTCCCTCTTGATGCCACGTATGGGCGCGAAAGCTCGGTTGCCTTGATAACAATATGTCGGTAACCAAGGCTTCATCTGTGTGCCGCCAACCCAATACGGTTTCAATTAGATCTGGATCCTGGCTGCTTAACTGCGGGGTTAGATGATGCAGCTCGAAGTTGGGGTTGAGGTCGGTTTTGCTGACGATGTGCAGATGGGCTTGCGCTACCTGAGCGCGCACTAAATTACCCACGTATTTGTCCTCGGCGCGCGCTTCATAATTCGAAGCATCCACCAGCACTACGCAGGCCATAGGCGCAAAGCCTGGGTAGTGACAGTGCTGCCAAACTCGCGCGGGTTCGGCGACACCACTGGTCTCCATGATGACGCGCTCAACCTCAAGCCTGTGCAGTTCATCCAGCGCCTTACTGAGGTCGTCGCTGATACTGCAGCAGATGCAGCCATTCGACAGGCCGATCACGGTGCCGTCAACGGATTCGCTGCGGATCAGCGTTTCATCGATGTTGATGTCGCCGAAGTCGTTAACCAGTACGGCGGTACCTTGCGGCAGTGCGGTATGGGACAAGAGTTTGTTGATGAGCGTGGTTTTGCCTGCACCCAAATAGCCGCCGATCAGCGTGATGGGTACGTCCCCGCCGCGGGCGACATCTGCACTCATGGGATGGGGAATACCTTGCCCTCGAACACCGTGGCGGCAATGCCTATGTCGCGCAGCGCCATGGGGTCACAGGTCAGCGGGTCGTCGTTGAGCACCGTGAAGTCGGCGCGTTTACCCGCCCGCAGACTGCCGGTGATATCCGCCATGCCAATGGCGTGGGCTGCGTTGATGGTTATCGCCTCTAGAGCCTGTTGTTGGCTAAGCTTCTCTGTGGCTGCCATCACATCGCCCGCATGATTGATGCGGTTTACCGCCACCCACATGCTGTTCAACGGCTCTGCAGGTGCCATGGTGAAGTCTGAATGTACCGTGGTGTTGATCCCCGCAGCGAAGCAGCTACCGATGCGAGCCATTTGGCTCGCGCGCTCGTAGCCGATGCCCGATTGGGCATAACTGTCAGAAAGCTCATGCAGGTAATAGACATTGGCGGATACTTGGGCCCCTAGCGCCTTGATGCGCCGAATCTGTTCTGGCGTGCTGAAGCCAAAATGCTCGAAGGTAAAACCGTGATTAAAGCGCGGTTTTTCATCCTGCATTTTTTGCAGAATATCCAGCGTTAGCTCTAGCCCAAGATCGCCGGTGACATGCACGTGAATCTGATAACTCTCATGCCAGTAGGCACGAATGTGTCGCTCCAGCTCTTCTGGTGCAGCGAGCCATTCACCGTGGTGGCCGTCGATGTAGCCCGGCTCTTGCATCTGGGCGAGCTGGCTAAAGAAAGCCCCGTCGCTGAATAACTTAATGTGTCGGCCAAAGCTAAGGCGGTGGCTGTTGTGCCTGAGCAGTTCCTGCGCCATGGCCGGGCCTTCTTCGGGCTTGCGTCCGCCTTGGGTCAGCCGAGTGCCGTGCACGACGAGGCGGGTTCGAAAGGGTACATCGTCGCCCTCCAGTTGCTCGGTCAGCGCCTTGGCTTCGGCATCAAGGTTGAACATGCCGGTGGCGAGGTCGCCAATGCTGGTGTGCCCGCCATGGTGAACGACTTGCTTGAGGCGCTTTAGCCCCTCAGCGTATTTTTCTGGCGCCAATATCCATGGGTTCAGGCGGTTGATGGCGAACCCAAGGCCAACCTCAAAAAAGTGCCCTCGCTCGATATCGATCTGCATGTTGGGTTTGATCTGCGCCGGATCGATAGCCGCCATGTTCATCGCCGCATCGTTCATGTACAGCTCGTGAAAGGAGCGGTGCCAGACGATGATCGGTCGTTGTTCACTGATCTGCTGGATGCGTGCCTTGCCCATGTCGCCATGCCAGAGCTGGTGATAACCCCAGATAAACAGTGGCTCGTCTGCTGGCTTATGCTCATGCAGTTGCTGCATGCGCGCATCAAATGCCGCGGCATCTGTGACCGGCTCCACCTCGCCCCAGGGCAGCTTCCAGCGCATGGCGGTAATGAACTCCATGGGCAGCAACACGGCTGCCATGCTCGGATGCAGGTGTGGGTCAATAAAGCCCGGACAGATAACCTTGTTGGCAAATTGCTCGTCAACCGCGTACTGCTGGCCTTCGAGCCAAGGCTGCATGTGCTCTGGCTCGCCGACTTCGACAATGGTGCCGTCCCGCACCAGCACTGCAGTAGCGCGCGGCATGGACGGATTCATAGTGATGACCGAGCGGGCTTTGAAGAGTGTCAGCATGGCGGTGCGCTCTAGCCTCTGGCTGCTAACAATTGATCGGCGCCCTTTTCTGCCAACATGATGGTGGCAGCGTTGGTATTGCCGCTCACCACGTAGGGCATGACGGAAGCATCGATTACAGACAGCCCTTCAAGACCAAGGACTTGCAGATTCTCGTCGACCACCTTGCCAATGCTGCAGGTGCTGGTGGGGTGGTAGACCGTGGTGGCTTCCCGGCGGATATAGGCCATCAGGTCCTCGTCGCTACTCACATCCACATCAAGGCCCGGTGCGAGACGGTCGTTCAAGTACGGCTGCATGCCGGATTGTGCAAAGATGTTGAGCAGTATGCGCATGCCCTTGAGCAGGGTGTCTTGGTCGAGCGGTGAGCTGAGATAGTTCGCAACGATGCTCGGCGCTTCGCGCATGTCGGCGCTTTTGATGTGAATCGAACCACGGGATTCTGGCCGCGACTGGTTCACCACGGCAGTCACCGCTGGTTCTTGCATGGCCTGTATCTTGCCCGCGTTGTTGTACAGCGTGCCGCCAGAGGCAAAGTGAATTTGCACGTCTGGGGCTTCGAGGCCCTGCTTGGTATGGCAGAACGCACCGACTGGGGCTGAACCGGTGGTCAGTGGGCCTTGTCGCAGGAAAAACCACTTGAGTGCCGCCGGTATCAGATTCAGACCTTGCACCTCGCGATTGATCGAGTGCTCGGGCTTGGTGCCATAGACCACCTTGCAAAAGAGGTGATCCTGCAGATGCTCGCCCACGTCCGGGGCATGATGTACGACGTCTATGCCTAACTGACTTAGCCGCTGGGCATCACCCACACCGGAGACTTCGAGCAGTTGCGGGGACGCGATGGCGCCGCTGCTGAGAATGACGTGCTGGCCGTGAATGGCTTGTTGCTTGCCGCGTCGGCTGATCTCAACACCACAGGCCCGTTTACCTGCAAACAGCACACGCTGGGTGTGTGCGTGGGTGAGTATGGTGAGATTTGTGCGCGACCGAGCCGGGGTTAGGTAGGCGCTGGCAGTGCTCCAACGTCGGCCGTTGTTTTGCGTGAATTGGTAGTAGCCGCAGCCGGCTTGATCGACACCATTGAAGTCCGGGTTGCGGGGAATGCCTGCCTCGTTCATGGCACCGATGAAGACGTCATCCATGGGACGCTTGTCGCGCACGTCCTGTACATGCAACGGCCCGTCGGTGCCGTGCATATCGTCGTGGTGAATCTGTTGGCGTTCGGCTTTTTTGTAGTAGGGCAGCACCTCTTCCCACGACCAACCTGTTGCCCCTGCTTGCTCCCAGGCCGCAAAGTCCATGGGCACTCCGCGGACATAGATCATGCCGTTGATCGCACTGGAGCCGCCCAGCGACTTGCCCCGCGGCCAGTAGATACGGCGGCCGTCCAATGCAGGCTCTGGCTCCGTTTCAAAACTCCAATCGAAGCGTGGATTGTTGAACGTGGCGGCCCAGCCCGCAGGAACATGCAGTAGGGGAGAGCGATTGCTGCCGCCGGCTTCGAGCAAACACACGCGAATATCGGGATCGGCGCTTAACCGATTGGCGAGTACACAGCCCGCGGAACCGGCGCCGACAATGATGTAATCGTAATGACTCATAAACCCCTCCCTAGAAATAGCATGCCATAACCGCCGAGATCGCACTCGACTTTTGCGTGACTCACAAAGAGGTTAAGGTGCTGCCGCCGCGCAAAGCAGGCGATGTAAAAAGGTGTGTTATGGATCCAGTCAGTCAGGGGGTTGTCGGTGCGGCCTTTGCTCAAAGCGCGGCAAAGCGAACGATGCTGGCGACGGTTGCTTGGTACGGCGCGCTGGGCGGCATGGCACCAGATCTCGACGTGCTGTTTCAATCATCCAGCGATCCGCTGCTGTTTTTAGAATTCCATCGGCAATTTACCCACTCGCTGGTGTTTATTCCCGTCGGTGCCTTGCTCGTTTTCTTGGTCCTGAAAACCATCGCAAGCCGTATCAAGATGCTGCAGGGCCTGTCGACGAGTCAGGGTTATTTGGCTTGTTTGATGGGCTACGCCACGCATGGGCTGCTGGACTCATGCACGTCATATGGCACGCAACTGTTCTGGCCATTTTCAGATGTGCGTGTGGCATGGGACACCATGTCCATTGTCGATCCACTCTTCACCGTGCCTCTATTGGTCTTGGTTATCGCTGCTGCGCGAACGAAGCGCCTGTGGTTGTCATGGCTCGCCTGCGCCTGGATGTTGAGTTTTTTCGCCGTGGGCTGGTGGCAGCACGAGCGGGCAATGCAGGCTGCGCAGCAAATCGCCAGCATTCGCGAGCACGCGCCGCTGCGACTTTCGGTGAAGCCGTCTTTCGCGAATTTGCTGGTGTGGAAGGCCATCTATGAATTTGATGGCAAGTACTATGTGGATGCGGTGCGTGTCGGTATCGATGCAACTTGGTATCCCGGGGCGCGGGTACATAAGCTCAACCTGGCGCGCGATTTTCCCGCCCTGCGCGGCCACTCACGGCAAGCGCAGGACATAGAACGATTTCGCTGGTTTTCCCACGACTATCTATCGCCTATGGAGAACTCACCGCGCATTGTCGACATGCGCTACAGCCTAGTGCCCAACGAAGTGGACCCCATGTGGGGCATCGATATTGATGCGGGGAACCAGGGCGACCATGTCAGCTGGTGGTCTAGCCGGGAACTTACCGACATTAAGCAGCGAAAATTCTTAGGCATGCTGCTCGGTATTGGCGGCATCCCGCTGCGGGATGAGACCGCCAAGCCGTGAAGACGCTAACCTTATTGGCCGAGGAGGTTGCCGAGCTACTGCGCCAGCGTGGTGACACCATCGTTGTAGCGGAAACTTCCACCGGCGGCCTAATCTCATCTGCCTTGCTTGCGGTGCCCGGTGCGTCGGCCTACTACAAGGGCGGTAGCGTGCTCTATACCTACGAATCAAGAAAGATACTGCTGGGTATGAAGCGGCAGGACGTGGCAGGGCTGGCTCCCATGAGCGAGGCCATGGTCATGGCTTTTGCGCGCAAAGCCCAAGCTCAGTTCGCATCGACTTGGGCAATTGCAGAGCTGGGCATCGCCGGACCCACAGGCGTGGCCTATGGCGAGGCCGGTTCGAGTGTCATCGGTATTGCAGGTCCGAACCCGGTTGCAGCGCTGCTGAACACTGGGTCCCATGCGCGCGAAGACAACATGTGGCGCTTCACCGAGCATGCCTTGTCGCTGCTTTGCAAAGCATTGTCTGAAGCCTCTGACCCGCCTCATTCATCATCGTGATGGCACGCGGGCTCTCTAAAGCGTCGTTCTAGAACTCCAGAATCGCGCGTCCAGCAATCTTGCCATTGGCCAGCGCAGCCGCCGCCTCATTGATTTGTTCAATGCTGAAGCGCTCGGTCACCATCTTATCTAGCGCCAAGTCGCCGTTGTCTTCCCACGCCAAAAAACGCGGAAAGTCGCGATCTGGTGAGCAGGAACCACCAATGCTGCCAATAAAGTGTTTCTCGTTGAGCAGTAAATCTGTCGCGTTGATCTCGGCGCTGGTGGATGGCACACCAACCAGTACTGCCTTGCCGCCATCCTGCGCGCCGAAGTGACCGCTGCGGCAAGCCGGCAAAATCTGCTCCATGGTTTTTTTGATACCAATGCAGTCAAAGGCATAGTCCGCGCCAGAAACCGGCGCTCCGGAAAAGGTAAAGCGGTCATCCTTAGTGGTGAGGGCATGAATGGCGGCTACCGGATCTTCTTGGCTGGCGTTCACTACGTGGGTCGCGCCAAAACCCTTGGCAAAGGCGAGCTTAGCGTCATCGAGGTCGACGGCAATGATGGGGTTCGCGCCCGCCATGCGTGCACCGACCACGGCAGATAAGCCAACGCCGCCGACACCGAAAATGGCGACGCTTTGGTTCGGCTGCACATCGGCCGTATTGATCACCGCACCAGCACCGGTCATTACCGCGCAGCCAATAATCGCGGTGACATCGGTCTTAATGTTGGGATCAACCTTCACCACATACTGTTGATCGGCAATGGTGTGATCAGCCCAAGTGAAGACGTTTTGCGATACCGCGGTGCCGTCAGAAACCTCCAATCTTGCGGGCACCGGTGGAATCGACGCAGCGGTTGCCTGTCGCGGCACCCAGGTCACCATTACCGTATCGCCGACAACGACATGGGTCACCTCGCTGCCTACTTGCAGCACCACCCCTGTCGATTCATGGCCAAGAACGACGGGTCTTTTGCGCGGCGTATGCATCTGGTGCAGTTGGGAATGGCAGATGCCCGAGGCGAATTGCTTGACCACGACTTGGTGCGGGCCGGGATCGGGCAGCTCCAGCGATTCTACGCGCAGCTCAGCGGTATCTACTGGTAAGACGACAACTCGTGCTGGTGTACCCATATCCATTTCCTCCCATGTCATTCAGGTGATACAGCGATTGTTCTTGAGCATGGTCGGAACAGCAGATAAGTTCAATTGGTGATCACTGCACAGTGATACGGGGGCGACTAAAACTACACCAAAAAATAAAACAGTCGGTAAGAGAGGGATAACGCATGAAACTATACGAAGCACCATCGCCGAACGCGCGGCGTGTACATATTGCACTGGCAGAGAAAGGCATTGAAGTAGAGCGGATAGCCGTGGACATTCGCGGTGGCGAGAACATCGGTGCTGACTATTTGGCCAAAAATCCCGGTGGTCGAGTGCCGATGTTAGAACTCGATGACGGCACGTGTCTTGGCGAGTCTGTGGCCATCACCCGCTACTTGGATGCTCTAGGCGAGGGGCCATCGCTATTCGGCGACACGCCGCTCAGCCAAGCCCAAGTCGAAATGTGGCACAGACGCGCCGAGCTGAATTTTTTACTCGAAGTAGCCGGCGCTTTTCGCAACATTACCGGCTTCTTTAAAGACCGCGAAACCTGCGTCGAAGCGTGGGGGGTTGTCTGCGCCGAGAAGGCACCCAAGGCACTGGGTATGTTCGATGAGCAACTGGCAAAAACCGAATTTTTGGCAGGAGATCAATTCAGCATCGCGGACATCACCATGGGCGTGGCGCTGGATTTTGCCCGTTCGGTAAAAGTGGTCGAGTTGCCAGAGATGCCAAACATCAAGCGATGGCAGGCAGGGCTGAATGCGCGACCGAGTTTTTCGGCAGGCTAGCTCACAAACCGCTGAGAAATAGCTCGCAGCGCCTGCGAGAAACCCTTGGGTTGCAGCCTGTCGAATACACTTCCACCCGAGATTTACACGTGAGCGTTGGGCGAGCGAGGTATCTTGGCCCGGGTGCGGGGGGTCTTGATGGGCAG
>ERZ802830.1231-NODE-1231-length-24619-cov-5.99585_pt1 | contig 24619 bp, 24 predicted proteins | sample MGYA00345654_ERZ802830 | MGnify/ENA primary metagenome ERZ802830 (study PRJEB30503, sample SAMEA104212375) | marine metagenome | biome: Westerlies Biome; feature: [SRF] surface water layer (ENVO:00010504) within the epipelagic zone...; material: water...
TTGGATTGATCGATTACGATTCTGATGATATCGACGGCGACATTGATTTTGCAGGGCAACTCGGAGCCGGCATCTGCTACTCCAGCGATCCCATGACCTGTCTGAACCTCGAATATCGCTATCTGTTCGCTAATAATCTCGAAATCAATGAAAGTGAAGTTGAATTCAACACTCAAATCCTTCAGCTGGGCATCACCTACATGTATTAAATCGATTTTACCCATGCTTCACCCATCCCTCGTGATGGGTGAAATGATTTTCACTAAACGAAAGGAATGAAAAATGAATAAAAAAAACGTATTACTGCTTTTAATTGCAACCGTAGCTCTCGGAGCATCTGCCGGACAAGGAACCTACTGGAGTCTTAGTGGCGGCTGGGCGCAACCCAGTGATGCTGATGTTACGTTTATTGGTGTGAACTTAGGTGAGGTTGAGTATGAAGCTGGCTATATCATCGAAGGCGCATTAGGCGTTAGATGCGCCGGCATGCCCATTGCCATTGAACTGGCACTCAGTTATTTAGATACAGAATGGGACGAAGGCACGAGTGACGTAACTCAATGGTCGACCATGCTGAACGGAATGTACTTCCTTGATTTATCAAATGAACTCGAAACCTATCTGCTGGGCGGAGTTGGTATTATCAGTACAGAAGTTGAAATTGATATTGTAGATATTGGCGATACTGTATTCGGAGCCCAACTCGGGATAGGTATTTCTCAAGCAATCGATGAAGATTGCTCAATAAACCTCGAATACAAATATCTATTCGCCAATGACTTTGAAAGCAGCGAACTAGAGGTTGAACAAGGCGGCCATTCGATTCAACTCGGTTATAGCCAGATGTATTAATTTCGACACATTTTTTCCTTCTATTTGAATGTGTTGAGGATAAAGGGCGCTCTGTGCAAACAGAGCGCCTGTTTTCGTTTTAGAAAGTTGTTTCCTACCCTTGTTCCAACCGCCTGTTTGTGGTTTATTCGCCCGCGTTATGACAACCAAAAATAAACATACTGAAGACCTCCGCATCCGCGGCTTGCAACGACTCATTACACCCGCAAAGCTGAAAGCCGAGCTGCCCTTGAGCGATGCGCTCGTTCAACAAATCATTGATCAACGTCAAGCCGTTCGCGATATTATTGACCGAAAAGACCCACGTCTGCTGACCGTGATCGGTCCTTGCTCGATTCACGATCCCGTAGCCGCTCTTGATTATGCCCAACGACTCAAAGTCGTTGCCGATCAAACCGCCGACCGTCTCTTCATCGTGATGCGGGTCTATTTCGAAAAACCCCGCACCACCACCGGATGGAAAGGATTTATTAATGATCCGCGTTTAGACGATAGTTGTGATATGGGACACGGCTTGCAAGTCGCCCGTCAACTGCTTCTACAAATTGCTGAATTAGGGCTCCCGATTGCCACGGAATTTTTAGATCCGATTGTGCCTCAGTATACCGCTGATCTGATCAGCTGGGCGGCGATAGGCGCGCGAACCACCGAATCGCAAACCCACCGTGAAATGGCCAGTGGTCTATCCATGCCGGTAGGCTTCAAAAATGGCACCGATGGCAATGTACAAGTGGCCATCAACGCAATTCAATCCGCTAGTATTCCCCACCGTTTTCTAGGCATCGACCCCGAAGGCTACACCTCCGTTGTCACCACAGAAGGTAATCCCAATACCCATCTGGTCTTGCGCGGAGGCGATGGAGTCCCTAATTACGAGAAGCCAGAAGTAGTCGCTGCCACGGAACGCCTCGAGCAAGCGAACCTTCAACCCTCACTCATGGTCGATTGCTCGCATGCCAATGCCAATAAGGTGGCCGCCAATCAGATTAATGTATGGAATAGCATCCTTGAACAACGCAAAGAAGATTCCTGCTCCATTACGGGTGCAATGATTGAAAGTTTTATCGAAGCAGACAATGAGAAAATCGCAGGGCAACGGCAGTATGGTCTTTCCATAACCGACCCTTGCATTGATTGGGAAACCACTGAGAACATGTTGCTCGGCTAAGTAGTAAGCAGATGCGACAGCGATAGATTGCCCCACCCCTCTTTACAGAGTCGTTCCAATAAAACCGCTGCGGCTACGGCATCATAGAGGGCATCGTGAGCGATTCGATCCGACACAAGCGTCTCGATCCGTTCTTGCAAATACAAGGTCTCCACCAATGATTCTAAGGCATAAGAAGGAAGGCCTGGCCATGCTTCGCGGGCTAGTTTAAGCGTATCAATCCAAGGTTCAAAGCGGTGCATAGGCGCGATCATTCGTAACATTTTTTGTTCAGTTGAACAGTTATGCGCCACTCGAGCATCCCCTTTCAAACGTTCACGTAATTGCGGAAGAAGCATCTCTCGTTCCGGTGCATCCGCCAAGATTTCTCGCAGTTGAGCATGTCGACCGGGGGCATGCGGATTGAACGGACGCGTGGGATCAATGCGCATAAATTGTTCCCACATAGATGCTCTATCCACCACCCCTTCCCGCAGGAACACCAAACCAATTTGCCATGGTTCATTAGGATGACCCGCAACCACACCGGTGCTCTCGAAATCGAGCACACACAGCGTGGATTCGTTCAGTCGCACAGCGGTCTTAATTCTCCATGTAGAAGTAGATCGGCTCTTCAATCGCTTCCACAATCCACCGCAAGAAACGCGCGCCATCAGCACCATCAATCAGTCGATGATCATAGGAAAGGGATAAAGGCATTTGCAAACGACCCTCGGTATCTGGAGCACCCCGGCCTACGCCCAAGATCGCTACCTCGGGTGAATTCACAATCGGAGTAAAGAAAGAACCTCCAATGCCACCCAAGTTTGAGATCGTAAAGGTTCCCCCTTGTAAATCGTCAAGTCCGATTTGACCACTCCGGGCTTTCTGAGATACCTCGGTTAAGGCGGCTGCCATCTCCGTCATCGAAAGATGATCGGCATCCCGAATCACAGGGACCATAAGTCCTTTGTCTGTATCTACGGCAATCCCGACATTGTAGTAATCTTTAAAGAGAATCTCACCTTTCTCTGCGTCAATACTCGCATTGAAATTGGGAAAGCGACGAAGCGCTCCGGTAACAATACTCACCAACATCGACGTAATGGTCAATTTCACCCCTGCCGATTCTGCCGTGCTCACCATCCGTTTGCGTAATTCATTCAAACGCGTGATGTCTGCCGTATCGTGTTGGGTAACATGTGGAATCGTTGCCCAACAATAAGCCATATGATTCATTGTAGCTTTGCGAATGGCGCTCATTTTTTCAGCACGTATATGCCCCTGAATACCACTTGGTCGAACAGGTTGATAAGTAGATGCGCCTCCGCCACTCTCCATGATAGCTCTGGCGTACGCTTTTACGTCTTCAAGAGAAATTCGGCCATTTTCATTCGACGTTTTCACGGTTTGAATATCGATTCCTAATTCGCGAGCCAATCTACGTACGTTCGGAGCAGCTGAAACAATTGTACGAGGCGTTGCATCTGCAATAGGTTCTGGTGTTGGTTCTGGAGCGGGAGCCGGTGCAGCGGTCCGCTCTGGCTTCGGCTCTGGTTTCGGCTCTGGTTTCGGCTCTGGCTTCGGCTCTGGCTTCGCTTCGGGTTCAGTTGCAACGGGTGCCTCTTCCTTCAAAGGAGCAGCCACTTCACCTTCTAGAGTCAAGACATGCTGTCCCACGCTCACATTGTCTCCCTGTGCAATGAGCAGTTTGCTGATGGTTCCACTAGCAGGTGCGGGAATTTCCATACTCGCTTTGCCGGCTTCGATCTCTAAAATCGACTGTCCTTCGCTGATGCTGTCGCCCTCTTTAACGAGTACGCTTACCACATCACCGCCTTCAATATTTTCGCCCAGTTCAGGCAACTTAAATTCAATGGCCATCTTTATTCTCCTAGCGGATTGGGTTTATTAACATCGATGCCCAGCTCACCACGGGCTTTCTCCAATTGCTTCGCGTCATACTGTCCTTTTGCTGCCAGTGAGGCAAGCACAGACCAAGCAATCGCATGGGCATCCACCTCAAAATGCTGCCGCAATGCCGGACGGTCATCACTGCGACCAAATCCATCCGTACCCAATGCGATGAGCCCGTTCGGGGCATGCTGTGCCAAAACACCTGGCATCAATTTTAGATAATCAGAAGCGGCAATAGCCGGACCGACTTCTCCCTCCAGACAAGATGCAAAATAGGGTTTCACTTCTTTGCCATTTCGAATTTGTTCACGTTGCGCATCCTGCACGTCTTCGATCAGACATTTATAACTTGTTACCGACCATATATTTGTGGCAACCCCGTATTTCTCTTCGAGCAACTCACTCGCTTGGATGGCCTCTGGTAAGATAGCGCCACTCCCCAAAATTTGCGCTTGTGCATTTTTATGATTTCGGAATTTGTACATCCCTTTCAAAATGCCCTCTTCGCATCCATCCGGCATGGCGGCTTGAACATAATTATCATTCATGAGTGTGACATAATAAAATAGCTGCTCGTTTTCGACATACATGCGGCGAATACCATCTTTGATGATTACGGCCAACTCATAAGCAAATGCCGGATCGTATGCCATCATGTTCGGAATAGTCAGTGCCATTACATGCCCATGTCCATCTTGGTGCTGCAAGCCCTCGCCTGCGAGGGTTGTACGACCAGCAGTAGCTCCTAATAGAAATCCTTTACAACGTGAATCTCCTGCGAGCCATGCCATGTCACCAATCCGCTGAAATCCAAACATTGAATAGTAGATATAAAATGGAATCGTATTGATCCCATGGTTCGCATACGCCGTACCCGCAGCCACAAAGGAAGCAAACGATCCCGCTTCTGTTATACCTTCTTCGAGAATCTGCCCATCTTCCGCTTCCTTGTAATACAGGAGATTATCGGCATCTACCGGCTCATAAAGCTGACCTGTATGCGCATAAATACCCACCTGCCGGAACAGGGCATCCATCCCAAACGTGCGGGCTTCATCCGGCACAATCGGAACAACTAGATTGCCAATATTTTTATCGGCCAAAATCTTACTTAAAATACGAACAAAGACCATCGTAGTTGAGACTTCACGATCCGAACCATCATTGAATTCTTCGAAGATTTTATCCGCAGGCATTTCAACGGGTTTATACTCCGTCCGACGTTGCGGTACATATCCACCTAACTCAGACCGGCGCTCCAACAGATACTTCATTTCTGGAGAATCTACATCGGGACGATAAAAAGGAACATCATCAATCTCTTCATCTGAAATCGGTAATCCAAAACGAGTCCGAAATTCGCGCAACGCTTCTTCACCCATTTTCTTTTGCGAATGGGTAATATTCTGACCTTCCCCTGCTGCGCCTAAACCATAACCCTTCACGGTTTTGGCTAAAATCACAGTCGGACGACCTTTCGTCTCCACAGCGCTATGATAAGCCGCATACACCTTGGCCGGATCATGACCGCCCCGTCGCATCCGTTTAATTTGATCATCCGAAAGACCCGATGCCATTTCGGCTAATTCCGGATCAGCACCAAAAAAATGATCGCGAACATAATCAGCGCTCTCCACGGTATATTTCTGATATTGCCCATCGACTACTTCACCCATTCGCTTCGCAAGTGCCCCATTGGAATCCTTCTCAAATAGTGGATCCCAATCATCGCCCCACAATACTTTAATCACATTCCATCCCGCACCACGGAAGGAGGCTTCCAGCTCCTGAACAATTTTTCCATTTCCGCGCACCGGTCCGTCCAACCGTTGCAGATTGCAGTTCACAATAAAGGTCAAGTTATCGAGTTTTTCACGAGCCGCAAGGTTGATCGCACCCAAGGTTTCTGGCTCATCGGTTTCACCATCACCCAAGAAAGCCCACACTTTTTGATTTGTCCGCTCTCTCAACCCTCGGTCTTCCAAATATTTGATAAAGCGCGCATGATAAATCGCAGATATAGGTCCTAATCCCATGGAAACCGTTGGAAATTGCCAAAAATCAGGCATTAACCACGGGTGCGGATAGGAAGAGAGTCCTGGCTTGTCATTCAGTTCCTGCCGAAAATTAAGTAAATGCTCATCCGTCAAACGTCCTTCTAAATACGCTCGTGCATACACTCCCGGGGAGGAGTGCCCTTGAAAATAGACTAGATCGCCTGGAAAATCATCCGTCTTACCTCGGAAAAAATGGTTAAATCCAACTTCATATAACGTAGCAATCGATTGATACGTCGAAATATGCCCGCCAATGCCATCTTTTGCGCGGTTGGCTCGAACCACCATCGCCATCGCATTCCAACGAATCAAACTTTTGATGCGCCGCTCCATTTCGCGATCTCCCGGATAAGGTACTTGTTGATCTACGGGAATGGTGTTCACATATGGCGTATTCGCAGAAAAAGATAATCGAATTCCTTTTCGATACGCTGAGAGTTGCAGATCACTCAAAATTTCTTTAACGCGATCAGCGCCCTCACTTTCAATAAGATCATCCAGTGCATCGAGCCAGTCTTGCTTTGCTAAATCCATCGCGCCTGTCCTTTTATTATCGAACTACTTTTTCGTAGTTCTTTTCTAAATCGCAAAAGCGCAGATTAAGTCTGCCTCGCAGGCGAAACAACACAATTTGCCACAAAAAAGTGCTTAATTAACTCTTGCAACTTTGCTTACACCCCCCTCTCTTTCGTTTTCGCTTCAATCAATTTCCAGTTAGTTTCAAAGTAGATGGCATCGAAGAACGCTTTTTTCCATCTGTATTCTGTGTTTTCATGACCTCAATTCCCAAGGAGAACCCATCAATGAAACGAATTGGAGCCCATGTTAGTGCCGCTGGTGGGGTATCGAATGCCCCCCTAAATGCCGCCGCGATTGGAGCAGATGCCTTTGCTTTTTTTACAAAAAATCAACGCCAATGGATCGGCAAGCCCCTCGAAACCCATGATATCAAAGCCTTCCACAAGGCCTGTGAAGAACATCAAATCCAGCGTGATCATATTCTCCCGCACGACAGTTATCTTATTAATTTGGGTCACCCCGAAAAAGCGAAACTCCAAAAATCACGTGACGCCTTTAATGAAGAGATGAAGCGCTGCGAACAGATGGAGTTGAAGCAGCTTAACTTTCATCCCGGAAGTCACCTCCAACAGATTGATGAAGAGACCTGCCTCCAATTAATCTCAGAATCGATCAATATCGCACTTGAGCAGACACAAGGCGTAACCGCTGTGATCGAAAACACAGCGGGCCAAGGATCCAATCTTGGTTTTCGCTTTGAACACCTAGCCGCAATCATGGACGGCGTGAAAGACAAAAGCCGCGTCGGCGTTTGCATCGATACCTGCCATGCCTTCGCCGGTGGGTATGATCTTCGAACCACTGAAAGCAGTGCCGCTGTTTTTGAAGAATTCGACCAGGTGGTGGGTTTTGAATGGTTGCGAGGTATGCACCTAAATGACTCCAAGAAAGAATTAGGTAGCCGAGTAGACCGGCATCATAGCTTGGGAAAAGGTGAAATCGGCATAGAAGCATTTCGCTTCATTCTTCAAGATCATCGGTTTGATGGAATCCCTCTCATCCTTGAAACCATTGATAGCGAAATTTGGGCAGAAGAGATTGCCCTATTGAGAGGATTTGAAAATGAATCCACTTGATCAGATTCGAGTTGTACTCGTGGAACCCATGATTGGAGGAAATATTGGAGCGGTCTGTCGCGCCATAAATAACAATGGCATCACCGATCTAGCCGTTGTAAAACCCCGTCCCGATACCAACTGGCCCGAAGCAGAAAAACTCGCATGCAATGCACGGCCCCAACTTGCCGCGCGTAGAACATTCGATACACTAGAAGAAGCTATTGGCGATTGCACCCTCGTAGCGGGTACCTCTGCACGCACGGGCTTCTATCGGGATACTGCAATGACACCTTCTGAATTTGCACCCATCGCGCTAGAAAGTGCCGCACATCACAAAATTGCACTTCTGTTTGGAAGAGAAGACAAAGGTCTCTTTAATGATGAATTGGCCTGTTGCACTCACATCATACATATCCCCACCAGTCCGTTATACACCTCCTTAAATCTTTCCCATGCGGTCATGGTCTGTTGCTATGAACTCTTTAAAGCCAATGATGCCTTTGAAGCGCCGATCGAAAAAGCGGAAGAAGCTGACTCGCAGCTCCGAGAACGGATGTTTGGTCTTTGGCGCGAAATGATGATTCAAACTGAATTTACCCATGATCAAAAACTAGATCATATGATGATGGGTCTCAGACGTATTTTCACGCGTGGTAAGTTAACCGTTCCAGATGCGAAGATACTTATGGGACTTGCCAAGCAATCCCTTTGGGTCGTCGAGCGGTGGCGCGAAACATCTAACCCGCAGAAAAAATAACCATGAGTCTATTCCCGGAAAAAAAATCGATCAGTAAAGCTGAAATAAATGAATTACCCATCCAAGCATACGAAGACGATATTGTTTGCTGTTCCACCCCGGACGAAGCAGAAGAAGCGGCGCAAAAACTGCTGAAAGAAACCCTGCTCGGATTCGATACGGAAACTCGACCCACGTTTAAGAAAGGAGAACATTATCCACCTGCTCTTCTTCAATTGGCTGGAGAGAATCATGTTTTTTTATTCCAAATCCAACAATGCACCCTCACGCCTTCTCTTATTGAACTTCTCAGTCGGTCCGATATTTTAAAGGCAGGGGTTGCACTCGATCGAGATGTAGATGAACTCAAGCAAGTCACCCCTTTTCAGCCAGCAGGATTTGTTGAATTAGCCGATCTTGCAAAAGAAGCCGGTATCAAAAACCTCGGCCTTCGCGCGCTCGCTGCCCTCTTTTTTAACTTCCGTATTTCCAAAAAAGAACAAGTTTCAAATTGGGCCAAACTCGAACTAAGTGATTCACAAAAACAGTATGCCGCAACTGATGCATGGCTAGGACGCCGTTTGTATCAAGCATTTAAAGAAAAAGGGCTGATTGATCCATCAGCCCTTTGATCGTCGATCTAATCTATTCACTTAATCAGTGAGGAGTGCCACTAACTCTTTTTGTTGTTTTAAGCCGATCAAGGTCTCTTTCATTTCTCCACTATCAAACAGCAATAACGAAGGGATCGAGCGAATTCCAAATTTAGCCGCCAAATCAGGATTCTCATCCACGTTCACTTTGGCAATCATCGCTTTATCACCCACCTCTGCTTTGACTTTCTCTAGAATCGGCGTGAGCATTTTACAAGGTCCACACCAAGGCGCCCAGAAATCCACTAATACCTTCCCCTTTTCAACCGCCGCATCAAACGTATCCGTATCTAAATCAATTAATCCTTCTGCCATTTTTAACTCCTTACTGTTGTTTGTTTTATACTTTGGGTTGTTTAGCACATAAAGTGATCATTGATTACAACTCCTTGAATGTCTATACCTATCGTCATCATGTATAAAAAATTACAACGAATTGAACTTCTCATTATTGACCTTGCTGAAAAAAACCAATGCTTTGGCCGCCTTGACGATGGTATGAGCGTCTTTGTTCAAGGCACGGTGGCAGTAGGTGATCGAGTGGAAGCCGAAATTATTAAGATAAAGAAACAATATCTCGTGGCTCGTCTTACCCGAATTCTTACACCCGCCGAAACCCGAACCGATCCCATCTGCAGCTATTTTGGCACGTGCGGAGGTTGCAAATGGCAACACATGCAATATAGCGAACAACTCCGTCTTAAACAAAAGCAAGTACAAGATGCGCTTCACCATATTGGGGGATGTAAAGACATCATTTGCGAACCCTGTATCGCTGCTCAGAACACATTCAACTATCGCAATAAAGTCGATTTTTCTTTCACAGATCTTCGGTATCTCACCGAAGAAGAGATGGCTCAACCGGAAGATCAACTCAGCAAACCCGTCGATTTTGCCCTCGGCTTTCATGCACCGGGTCGATTTGCAAAAGCCATCGACATAGACCACTGCCATCTAGCCACACCCGCAATGAATCAGATTCTCAATCTTGTTCGATCGTTTTGCCTAGAACACAAAGATGAGTTACCCATCTATTCAACTCGAACTCATACCGGTGAACTTCGAAATCTAGTGATTCGTCATAGTGGGCATACCCATGAACTCATGGTCAATCTCGTAACCACATCTCACCAAGCAAATCTCATGAAATTGCTTCGAGATCGTTTGCTCGCAGAAATAGGCACTGAACTCACCACGTTCGTCAACAGCACCACGTCTGCCAAAAACACGGTCGCCTTTGGGGAAAAAGAATTTGTGATGCATGGAAATGGCTCCATCACCGATCGCCTGGGAACATACACGTATCAAATTTCACCCAACTCCTTTTTTCAAACCAACACCGCGCAAGCTGAAGTGCTCTATCAACAGATCTTGAATGCTGCCCAACTAAAGCCTACCGATACCGTATATGATCTATTCTGCGGAACCGGTTCCATCACTCTTTTTGCTTCAACACATTGCCACAAAGTATTGGGCATTGAGTGGGTGGAAAGTTCCGTAAAGGATGCCCAAGCAAACGCCGAGCTTAACAACGTGAAGAATTGCCAATTCATACAACTCGATATGAAAGCATTGCAAAGTATCGAATCCGAATGTGCCTTATTCGGTGCACCCGATGTGGTTATCACAGACCCACCTCGTGCCGGCATGCACCCCAAAGCTATTGAAATCCTTCGTGAATGGGCGCCTCCCATTATCATTTACGTGAGCTGCAATCCCGCTTCGCTTGCCCGTGATAGTGCCCTACTCTGCGAAAATCAGCAATATCGTTTAATCAACTGCACGCCCGTTGACCTTTTCCCACAAACCAATCATGTCGAGAGCATTGCTCGATTCGAGCGCCTCTAATCCCAACGCATCTCTGCCGGAAGCGGGGCGTTAATTTTAAGTTGCTCATGCTTGACCGGATGTTCAATTGTTAACTGCTTATGATGCAGTCCGATAGTGCCATCGCCTTTTTTCGCTCCATACCTTGAATCTCCTTTAATCGGACACCCCAAGCCACTTAACTGAACTCGAATCTGATGATAGCGTCCGGTGATCAACTCGATTTCTAGCAAAGCCTGATCGGACTTTGCTCTGAGTACCGTATAGCGAAGAACCGCCTTCTTTGCATCAGGCTCTCTCTCAGTCGCCAATTCTGCACGATGATTCCCATGTATGAGATAGTCTGTACACGTTCCTTTTTGTTGCTCCGGCACCCCCTCCACCCAAGCATGATATATCTTTCCGCTTCGAGCATTTCGCATCGATTCATTTAATCGACTTAAAGCTTTGCTGGTTCGCGCAAACAAAACCACACCACTCACGGGCCGATCTAATCGATGCACCGCATGCAAAAAAACTGCACCCGGTTTATTCTTCTCAACCCGAATCCACTCACGTGCCCAATCTTCCAAATTTAATTCATGCTGCCCACTCGCCTGCGTCAGCATGCCTCCCGGCTTATTAATCGCCAATAAATGGTTGTCGGTATAAAGAATTTGATCGGATAGCTTTTGTGCACGATATGACTGCATTTTTACGTCTCCAACCAGCGCGCCCAGGTTCCATTCGGTAAAGGTGAACATTGTGCAGCACCCGTCAACAGCATCTCTCCCTGTTCGTGAACACCACCGGCATGGAATTGAGCTAATAAATTATGAAGTACTTGCGGCGAGAATCCTGGTGTATGCGAAGTGAGAATAACGAATAATGGCTTATCACTCAAAACGGAATGAACCAATTCAAGCGTCGTCAGCATCTGCTCTTCCACTTTAAAAAGTTCCCCTTTTCGCCCACGACCAAACGAGGGTGGATCCAATAGAATAGCATCATATCGATTGCCACGTTTGACTTCTCTGCGTAGAAACTTAATCACATCATCAACAATCCAACGGATCGGTGCCTCTTCAAGTTCATTCAACCGTGCGTTTTCGCGAGCCCAATCGACCATCCCTTTCGAAGCATCCAAGTGGCAACATGAAGCCCCAGCTTGGGCCGCCGCTAATGTAGCTCCACCTGAATAGGCGAAAAGATTTAAAAAGTTAATGGATGCACGTTTTTTTGCCTCCGCAAGGGTATCTCGTATCCAATGCCACATCACACGGGTTTCAGGAAATAAACCCACATGCCCAAAATCCGTTGCTGCCAACTTCATCTCAACCCCCCCCACGTTGACATGCCAATGAATCGGCAAAGCCTCACGCCCTTCCCATTGCAATCCTGCCTGCCGATCAAAGCGAGCCGTGGCTTGATTCCACATGGCTGGATGTTGAGGAGCCCACACCGCCTGAGCACAGGGTCGATCTAAAACAACGTCTCCAAATTTTTCTAATTTTCGACCTGCTCCACTATCAAGTAATGCATACGCCTTAGATTGATTCATGATGCTTTTCGACTCCGATCTTTAAATAATCTCCGACGGCTATTCCTCCGCCCACGTTCAGCATCAATCGCTATATTCAGCAAAATACCAAACATAATCGATGAGGCCATGATACTTGAACCCCCATAACTGATAAACGGCAATGCCAATCCTTTGGTGGGAGCTGATCCCGTTACAACCGCAAAATTAATGAGCGCCTGCAACGCAATCATTAACGCAATCCCATGCGCCAAAAATCGTCCAAAATGATCTTGAGCTTGCCGCGCCACGCGCATGCCTACCAAAAACAGAATCACATACAGACTTACCACCAGTAAGGAAGCAATCAAACCCAGTTCTTCTCCAATAATCGGAAAAATAAAGTCGGTATGCGCCTCAGGAAGATAATGATATTTCTGAAAACTATTGCCAAACCCAACCCCAAAAATCTCTCCACTCGCAAAGGCACGAAGTGAATTAGCCAACTGCCATGCTTTCCCTTGTTCGTGCATCTGTGGATCAAGAAACGCCATAATCCGCCCCATTCGCTCTGGATTTTGAAAAATTAAACCCGCTACGCCAAGCAAACCGGCACCCGCTACCGCACTCAACGGTACGATCGAAGCCCCAGCTATTAGGAGTAAACAAATGCCAACCGCCGAGATTAATAAAGTCGTCCCATAATCCGGCTCCACTAAAATAGGCACAGCAAAACAGGCCAATAAGACAAACGGAATGGCTACCCCGTATCGGAATTCATCGATGCGTCTGAGACTACGCGACAGCCACCACGCCATCACGATAAGAAACACCGGTTTTGCAAATTCGGAAGGCTGAATCGTCATCGGTCCCACCTGCAACCAACGCCAGCTACCATTCACCATCTTGCCTATACCCGGAATACGAACTAAAATTAAGAGCGTGATTGATGCAAGTGCCATAGGAAGTAAGGCTTTTTCATAAAAGCGATAATCCAACCGCGCCGTTATGATCGCCGCAAAGATGGAAAGTACCAACCAGATCAACTGACGTTGAACAAAATACGAAGCATCTACACTTCGTTCTGAACTAGCGCTCATCAAGACCAGCATCCCCAATGCGACAAGCAAAAGAACGACTGTAATCAAAGGGGTAACAGTCCGATGCATCGGTACGACCGCGCTAACTTATTCGCTGATCGGAATCCGAATGGTAAAGCCTGCTTTCGGCTCTTCACCTTCAAGCTGAGGATTCGCACGCAAGATTTCAGCCTTACTCACACTATATATACGCGCATAATCATCTAACGTTTCACCCGGATACACCTGCACTTCTTTCACCATACCAATCGCACCCTCTGGCACTTCAACCGGAAACGCCTCCACAACAGGCGCAACAGCGGCTGGTTCCGGCGCAGCCAATAGAACAGGCTCAGACAGCGGAATGACGTCTACTTCTGCCACCGCATCTGGAACCTTTCCATAGCTGGGTATATAAATTTTATCACCTGCGTAAATGGTATCATTATTAATCTGATTTAAACTTCTCAGGTCATCTATGCTAACACTTGCACGTCGGGCGATTTCAGAAAGCGTATCCCCAGACTGAATCAGGTATGTTCCGCCTTTTTCAACCGCTGATGAAGTTGACAATTGAATCGTTTTTGGTGAGGAGATCGCACCCCGACCAGCAGGAACCTTTAACTTCTGACCCACATATAACACATCTGGATTTTCAAGATTATTCATCTCAATAAGTCTGGCACTGCTCGTATCAAAATCAATAGCCAACTGAGAGATCATATCGCCCTTTTGAACGAGATAGATTTCCGTAGACGTCGCAGGAATCTCTACGGGAGAAATATCCGCCACCATTTCACTTGATGTAATGATTGGCTCATATACTTCTTCACTGAAAATCATCTGATTATTGATTACCGGTTGCATACTCTGCATTGCGCTTGACTGAACTCCACCTTGATGTTGGTGGCGCCAGGGTCCTTTATGCTTCGCACCTGCACCTCGACCGCTTCCGAATGATTCGGTCGTAATACATCCTTGTGTCATTAAAAAGAATCCAGCCACGACAACGTAACCCGCTGTTTTCATCACATTTACTTTCATATCTTAACTCCTACCTTTTTCTTTCCATCGACTCACCAAGGATCGAAATTGATTTCCACGGTCTTCGAATCCACTAAACTGATCAAAACTGGCACAGCCCGGCGAAAGCAATAAAGTCTCTCCAGACGATACCTCATTACATGCCAAATCAAACGCCTCTTCAAGAGACGAACAGAATGAACATGCAACTGCATCACCCCAATCTGTCTGCATTTTGAATGCCGACTCACCGAAAACGTATAATCTAGAGACCTGTTCTACCAGTATTTCTTTAACAAAAGTCAAATCTGACTCCTTTAACAACCCGCCCGCCAACATATGCACCTTTCCATCACAAGACCGAACGGCTGCTGCCATTGCCGCTAGATTCGTCGCCTTTGAATCATTAATGCACGTAATCCCATGAACAATTCCAAGCCGTTCAAATCGATGAGCTAAGCCCTGAAATGATAGAGTTGCTTCCCGAACCTCTCCCATATCCACCTCCAGTGCATGCATGAATGCAGCTACTGCGGCACCACTGCTCTCCAATAAATGCGAGACCGCAAAATGGGTTTGCCGCAAATCCAAAAGAGGCTGACCTTGCCACTTAACAACGCCATTCGAAGCAATATAATCCGCATTTGAACAAGTTCCAAAGCTCAAAACCGAGGCGACACTTTGTAGTTCCTTCTCGTAACAAGACATTAAATCAAAAGGAAGAATCGCATTCGTCTCTGAAGAAAAAGAGGGACCGAAAATACGGCCTTTTATCGCCATATATGCACATATCGAACCGTGACGATCCAAGTGATTTGGCAAGAGATTTATTAGCACCCCGAATGTAGGCGAAAACTCTCGAACCGTCTCCAACTGAAACGAACTCACCTCGAGTACCAACCAATCCGCATTGGGATTTTTCATGACCACTTCGCTTGCCGGTATGCCATAATTACCCCCCAGCAAAACCTCATATCCCATCGACTGCAATATCTCAGAGATCCATTTAACCACACTACTCTTTCCATTTGATCCCGTAACCGCAACTGTTTTTCCTTTAAACCGCGACCATCCCAACTCTAATTCAGAACAGAGAGGAATCGAAAATTGCCGCAATACATCACACCAAGGATGAGTTAAAGAAAAGCCCGGACTCACTATCGCTTGATCAATCACATTCTCTTCACAGTGATCTTTCAGATCTTGTATCGTATGCGTTTGCTCATCAAAAACAGACGCCATAATCTTTTCCGACTGGAGAAGGGCTTCTGCAGCAAGACCACTTCGCCCCGCTCCCAAGATTACACTCGATGGATTAGAATCATTCATTAACGAATTTTTAATGTAGCGACTCCGATCAGAGCAAAAATAATGCCTAAAATCCAAAAACGCGTAACAATCACAGTTTCAATCAATTGCGGCAATCGATTCGATTGAATGGCACGCTCTTTTTCCAAGTGCTCAAAGTGATGATGCAAAGGTGCGCACTTGAAAACACGACGGCCCTTACCAAACCGCATCCGCGTATATTTATAATAACTCGTTTGCACAATTACACTCAACGCCTCAATCACAAACACACCACCTACAATAACCAACAGCAATTCCTGTTTAATGAGAATAGCCAACATGGCTACAGCACCTCCTAGCGCTAAACTGCCTGTATCACCCATAAATATCTTAGCCGGATGACAATTAAACCAAAGGAAACCCAGTCCAGCACCCAATAATGCCCCACAAAAAACAGTTAGCTCTCCACTGCCCTGCACAAAAGGCACTTGTAGATATTGTGAAAAATTAAAATGACCTGCCACATAGGTTAGAAGTAGATATGCTCCAATCACCGAATTCGTGCATCCAATTGCAAGACCATCCAATCCATCCGTTAAATTAACCGCATTTGAGGCTCCCACTAAAACAACCACGATAAAGATCCATCCTCCAACTAGCCCCAAATCAATAAGCGGATATTTATAAAAAGGCACCATAAGATCACGTACCCGCTGCTGAGTCTCCGGATCGCTCCACAATACCGAGAAGACCACCATTGCCCATATCAACTGAGCCAAAAATTTACCGCGTATACTCAGTCCATTTTTACGCTTAATTTTCCAATAATCATCAAGAAAACCAATGGCTCCCATAACAATCAACGTACCTAACGTCAGTAACACATAACGATTGGTTGGGATCGCCCACAACAGCGTGGAAAAAGTGGTAGCGATAATAATAATAATCCCCCCCATGGTTGGCGTACCCACCTTATGGCCTTTTCGCTCAACTCCAACCCGCTCATCCACTTTCTGCTCACTAAAATTAATTGAGCGAAGCCGGTGTATCCAACTTGGACTGATCAGCAACATAACCACAAACCCTGTAGCCGCTGCACCTAACGTCCGCACTGTAATGTATTGGAACAACCGAAACTCAGAGAGCACAGATTCAAATTGCGAGAGAAAATAAAGCATTCCTTAATCCTTTTTAAAAAAATCCATTACCTGTTCAACGTGAATGCTCCGGGAACCCTTTAATAAAACCGAATCACCAGCTGAAACCCAATTCTTAATCTGCTCTGCTGCTTCTTCTGCTGATTCAACCGCAATCCCCGAACGTCCCATCGCCATTAACTTGCCAAACGATCCAAGCACAATCCAACCATCTAATTCCAATTCCTCCAAGAATTGTGCCAATGCCATATGTTCCTTTTCGGCTGTCTCACCCAATTCACACATTTCTCCAAGCACAGCATACCGCTTTCGCGCTGATCGTTGCTTAAACGTCTTAAGGGCTGCTCGCATAGAAAGCGGATTGGCATTATACGCATCATTAATCCAACAAACACCCTCAAGTTCATGTTCAGCCCATCGCATAGGAGCAGGAGTATAGGCTTGTAAGCCTTCTATCATATGATCATGCGTACGCCCTAAAACAAGTCCCAAACCAATCGCTCGCAATACATTCCGAGCCATATGTTCACCCGGTTGAGGTAAGTGATAACGATATCCATCAACCACCAGAACATCCTCTTGAAATGAACCTTGAATCGTTGCATCTATATCCAGACCCACATCCAAAACCGTTGCATCTGTTTGAGACGAAAGTGTGTCATACCAAACTTCGTTTCGCATCAATATCGCCGTTCCATTTTTAGGTAACGCACGCACTAATTCTGCCTTTTCTTTAACGATCTCTTCCATCGAATTAAAATGGGCACGATGAGCCGCACCTAAATCCGTCATAATGCCAATTTCCGGCTCTATCATTTCCGCCAACGGTCTAATTTCTCCAGGATGATTCATACCCAATTCCAGGACCGCCCAACGATGCTGTTCCTTGAGCTCCAATAGAGTTAACGGAACCCCAATATGATTATTATAATTACCCGGCGTCTTATGCACATCATCTACTCCGCCTATCATCACAGAACAAAGCTCTTTAACCGTTGTTTTCCCGACACTTCCTGTAATGCCAATCGCACAACCAGACCACATTTGACGATATGCCAGCGCTATTTTCTGCAAAGCCCGTAAGGGATCCTGAACCAACAACAAGCCCCACTCTTTACCCCGATAGGAATCCGAAACTAACGCCGCAACGGCACCTTTCTGAAAGGCTTCCTCAATATAATCATGTCCGTCAAAACGTTCCCCAACCAAAGCCACATAAAGCATGCCCGGAACGATCTTTCTCGTATCTTGGCTAACACCTGTAACGCCATCCACATCCGGCTTCTGAGACCAGCTTCCCCCACTCCAACGAGCCAAATTATCCACCGTTAACTGCATCGTTTAGTCCATGCTTCAATCACCAATCGATCCTCAAATGGTACAACCGTTCCATTCACTTCTTGATACGTCTCATGCCCTTTCCCAGCCACTAATAAAACATCCCCACGTTTCATACGCCTCATCGCATATCCAATCGCCTTTTTTCGATCAATTTCGACATGAGGACGATTTGAATCCACCCACCCCTCAAGAATGTAACGACATATTAATATAGGATCTTCTCTCCGAGGATTATCACTCGTTAGAACAACCCTATCGGCATGGGTCGACGCAATACGCCCCATCAATATCCGTTTTTGTTGATCTCGATTTCCACCACATCCAAACACCACCCACAGCTTACCCCGAACCCACGAACGCAACGTCTTCAAGACCGCCTCCAACGCATCCGGTGTATGTGCATAATCGATAAAAATACGACGTTGACTAAATGTACGAATCAATTCCAACCTTCCCGGAATAGATGGCACTCGCTTAAAGGCCGCCTGCATTGCTTCAAAAGAAATGCCACACGAACCTGCAACCGACATCGCCGCCAACGCATTTACCACATGAAATCGCCCTAAAAGGGGTAAATGAATCCACCCCTCACCCCACGGAGAATACACATAAAAACACGTTCCTTTTGCACGCGTTTTAATCCGATCTGCGCGCACCTGCAAAGCTGTATTTTCCCCTTCCCCAAAAGCAATCACCGGAACCGAAAGCTCCTTAATCAATCTTTGCCCATACGCATCATCACCATTCACAACCGCTATCGCGTTCTCTTTTGTCTGCGAGAACAGACGGCATTTTACACGAAAATATTCCTCCATATCTGCATGATAATCTAAATGATCGTGCGATAGGTTTGTAAATAAAACCACATCAAATAAGAGCCCTGAAACCCGCTTCATATCAATCGCATGCGATGAAACTTCCATCACCGCCGCCTCACAATCGCACCGCTGCATCTCGCCCAAATAAGCATGCAACTCATCTGCCTCTGGAGTGGTTCGTTGAGCCGGCAGAACACGATCGCCAAGATCATATTGAACAGTGCCGATCAGACCCGTCTTCATGGAAGCACTTTGCAAAAGATGCTGGAGCATGAACGCCGTCGACGTCTTTCCATTCGTACCCGTAATCCCAGTGATATGAAGCCGATCTCCAGCCGCCCCATGAAAAACATGAGCCAGTCTTGCCAATGCCTCTCTAGAAGATCCCACGTGAAGTAATCCAATCGGCTCCGGCACATGAACAGCCCGCTCTGCAATAATCAGTATGGCACCCCTTTGAATCGCCTCTTCAATAAATTCATGACCATCAAATCGAGCTCCCCCAATACAAACAAACACCGCACCGGGCAATACCGAGCGCGAATCGCAGACCACCGCGCTAACCATCTGCTCCGCATCCCCACTCAACAAAGGCTCACCAAGCACCTGAATGACTTCTCTTATCTTCATTATTCAAACCGATTCATATATACCGTGCGCCCTTCCGGCGAGATACGCAAATACCGAACTGAAAATTCAGCGATATCGCGAAAAGCAGGTCCACACACCGTTCCACCATAATAGCTTATTTTTCGTCCACTCTCGGTATAGACACCGGGATCATCCGCCACCACAATGATCGCAAGTTGCGGATTCTCGACCGGTATAAATCCAACAAACGAAGAGGTAAAACGCTTATCATAATAACCGCCACCCTCTTCCCGCGGCTTCACCTTTTGAGCTGTTCCCGTTTTGCCACCAACTGAATACCCCTCAACCCTTGCCTTGGTTCCCGTTCCATCTTCTTCCGAAACGACCCGCGCTAACATGCGCTGCATTTGCAAAGCGGTTGAGCGAGAAATCGGTTGCCCCAATAATTCAGGCTCACTCTCTTGGAGCACCTCGCCCCGATCACTTACCACCTGCTTCAACAAATACGGTCTCATCTGAAATCCATCATTTGCAATCGCACTCATCATCGAAAGCACTTGAAGCGCCGTGGCACTAATGCCCTGACCCATCCCAATTCGAGTAGCACTAATTTTAGACCAATAGTTCGTTGAATGAAAAATTCCCGCCTCTTCTCCCGGCAATCCCACTCCCAGTTGCTCTCCAAATTGAAACTCTTTCAATCCCTCATACAAGCGTTGATCTCCCATCATCAGAGCGATCTTAGCCGTCCCTATATTACTCGAAACCTTGAGAATATCCTCAACACTTAGAATCCCTTCCGCATGACTATCGTTTAATCTTCTTCCCCCGTATGCCCATGACCCATTCTCACAATCGAAACGATCTTTTGGTGTTACCAAATCTTTATCGATTGCCTTCGATACAACACCCGCTTTCATCGTCGAACCCGGCTCAAAATTAACGGAAATGGCCTGATTTCTCAGCCACTCTTTTGGTGCACGGCCATATCGATTTGGATCAAATTTCGGAAAAGATGCCATCGATAAGATTTCACCCGTTCGAACATCCTGCACGATCGCCCACGCCCCTTTTGCATCATATTCAAAGCAAATCTTCTCAATCGCTTTTTCCGTTACATACTGAATCTGCTGATCCAACGTAAGCACGACCGTAGCTCCATTCTCAGGCGGTATATCTAACTCCCTCGCACTGTAGACCTCACGACCCCGTCCATCCTTCTTGCTACTCCGGTGTCCCTCTTTACCCTTTAAATAATTATTATAACGCAACTCAATTCCCGCCGAACCTACTCCCTCACGATTAGAAAAACCCAACACATGTGCCATGAGCGAGCCTTTAGGGTAGCTTCGAATAGGCGCTTCTTCTAACAACACCCCCTTTAAGACCACCGATGTTTCATCATCCGGACGATATGCCACTCCCTGAAAAACCCGATCAAAAAATTCTAATTTTCGTGCCGGCACATATTTCACCAAACGAACATATCGTCGATTTGGATCCACCAAAGCCGCTGACACCCTCTCTCTATCAAGCTTCAGAACAGATGATAAAACCTCCTTCACACGAAACGCATCTCCATGCTCAGAAATATATTTTGGATCCAATACCACATGATAAGCCGCTACATCCGCCGCCAAAATTTCTCCATTCCTATCAAGAATTTTTCCACGACTTCCAACGGGTCGAAATTCCAGTGCCCGGCTCTTTTCAATGGGTTTGGTAATCCAGGATTCCGGACGCAAGTGTAATAAGGTCAATCGGAAAAAAATCCCACCAAAGAGCAGAACAATCAAGATCTCCAAGATCCAAGATCTCTGAACTAACTTTTCCACAAACGATCTTCCTCAATAAAAAACCCGTTCACTACCAACGCAGAAAACGGGCTAATAAAATAATATCTATTCCCCGATTAACGTGCCTGACGACGATTCAGGGCCAACGTATCCTTCGACCCCTTCCACGCTTCAATCCGAATCACCTGCCGACTCTCCGGCATTTCCATTTCCAGCCCATGATGTGCTAACGCACGCTCCAAATTAATAGGAGCCGTCCGACTCGCCCATTTATCCTGCTCAACCATTAAACGCTTCTGCGTTTCAACCAATTCCCGCTCTTGCAGTTTGATCTGCTTTCCCAATCCCGAACAACGAATATTGATCGACATATAACCCGCACCAATCACAACCGACAGCGTCAGCACACCTACTAAAATAGTTGGAAAAGGAACACGCACTTCTTGGCGTCTACGATTTGGCTTTTTCCGTTTCTTACCCATCTTACCCCTCCACCGTGACCACTCGTAATTTTGCCGACCGCGAACGCGGATTTATTTTTAACTCCTCCTCATCTGCACACATCGGTTTTTTCGATATCCACCTCACAAATGGACGCTCACCTTCAATCCGAACCCCTCCCTCTTGTAACGAAACTTCACGAGGGGTATGCCGTGCAAAAAATTGTTTTACCAATCGATCTTCCAAACTATGAAACGTCAGTACAACCAACCGCCCACCGACCCGAATACGCTTCAACATCTCATTTAAAACCGATTCAATACTTTCAAGCTCTCGATTAATCACCATACGAATCGCCTGAAATGTCAACGTCGCAGGATGCGTCCGTGCACCCCGACGCCCCCCCTTAACCCGCTCCACAAGAGCCGCTAAATCATCCGTTGTTTCAAAAGGACGCTCCAACCGTCGCTCCCGAATAGCACGCGCAATTCGGCGCGCCGCCCGCTCTTCACCAAAGGTATAAATCACATTCGCCATTTCTGTTTCATCGGTCTGAGCAATCCATTCCTGAGCAGTTAAACCCTCCGATTGATCCATCCGCATATCCAACGGTCCCTTCGATTGAAAACTAAAACCTCTCTCCGCCTCATCTAGCTGGAAAGAACTCACCCCGAGATCCAAAAATAAACCATCTACCGCTTCCACACCCCGGACGTCCAGCATCGCAGCCATATTAGCAAAATTACTATGAATCAAAGATAAACGCGCCTCACTACCCAATCTCTTCTGAACACGCACAATAGCTTCCTCATCACGATCAAAACCAATCAAGCTTCCATCCGAACTAAGCCGGCGTAAAATCGCTTCCGTATGTCCGCCCCCACCAACAGTTCCATCGACATAACATCCATCCGGCTGCTGCACCAGTGCATCTACACACGCATCTAACATGACCGGAAAATGTCTCATTTAGAGCCCTTTTCCAGGTTCAGCACGCAAACCACGCTTCCCGCTTAAACTTTCATCTTGCCCCACCCCAATTAGACCACTTAAACCCAACTCAGAACGGACACCCCGTAAACTAAAAATCCGCACCTCACTCTTCGCATGATCAATCGAATTGGAATAACTCAAATACCGTGCCACATCAAACATACTCATACCCATCTCCTCCTCTTAATACCCACCAAAAAATAATTCATCTGCCACCGAAGAACTCGCCGGCAAAGCCAAATCATATCGCTCTGAACTCCAAACCTCAATCCGACTCAATGCGCCAACAAGAACCACCTGACTTTGCACATCAATCGCCCGTAAAAGATGATCTCCAATGCGAACACGCCCTTGCGCATCCCAATGAAGCAACTCACCCCCCGCAGTAATCGACCGAATCGCCTGCTGATCGTCTGCATCCATCGAATTCACATCGCGTAATTGCGCCATACGCCTCAACATTTCATCCTTCAAATAGAGATAAAGACACGGTCTTTCCGGATGAGGAAATGCAAATAATTGTTGATCAGAGCCCGCTAAATTACGCCAAACTGATGGAAAAATAAGTCGTCTTTTTGAATCTAGCTGATGCGTAAAAGAGCCCACCAACAAAACCTGACTATCTGTATTATTATACTCCATACTGCTCCACATTACTCCCTTAATAAACATAAAGAACCATATCAACCCACATACTGTCAAAAAAAAAAGCCGTCAAAAACTCTTTTTTTTGTTAATAGGAAACATATAGGATCAACGGCGAAATCAAAGATTCTGGGAGAAAGCCCCACCTTACTCCACATAACCGTTTAACGTTGTCGAGTCCAAGCACCCTCAACAATACGACAACATAACTCTGAAAATGAAATCCCGATGGCAGCCGCAGCTTTCGGAAGTAACGAACTCTCTGTAAAACCGGGAATAGCATTTAATTCTAGCACAAAAGGACGATTATCCGGATCTAAACGAAAATCAACCCGAGCCAAATCCATCGCATCTAATCCCTTAAACACCTCCCAAGCCATCGACTGAAGCTCCTCCGAAACAGAAGAACTCAATTGCGCCGGAACTTGATAGATTGTTTTATCACTTTGATATTTAGCCTTAAAATCATACCACCCCCCCTGAGGACTAATCTCAATGACCGGCAAAATCTGATCCCCCACAATGCCAACCGTGAGTTCTCGACCCGGTATATACTCTTCAACCAACACATCCTCACAAAAGGAGGCCGTATCAACAAATGCATTTAACCACTCCTCTTCACTGCGCACTATATGGCAACCCACACTCGAACCTTCTCTCGGAGGCTTTACCACAACAGGCAAAGAAAGCGTGCGCTCTTGAGCAGATTGAAGAACCTCCCCCGTAGCCACAGGAATTCCCAGCTGACGGAGAATCGAGCGTGTTTTCACTTTATCAAAGGAGTTTTCACACGAAACAACCGAAGAACCCGTAAAAGGTATACCTAAATCTAAGAGTTGCTTCTGAATGCCTCCATCCTCTCCAAAACTTCCATGAAGCGCAACAAAAGCTAAATCCACGGAGCTATTTAGCGTTATATTTGATGAATTAATATTTTCTTCCACCACCGAAAAACCAGCTGCTCGCAACCCACTCGCAACAGCTTTACCCGATGCCATCGAAATCTCACGCTCCGAAGATATTCCTCCCATTAAAACCGCAATCGTATGCAATGTATGACCCATAAATTTACTCTTACTCAATCTCGATGACCACGCAAGCTTTGACCCTCAAACAAACTA
>ERZ802830.1232-NODE-1232-length-24613-cov-10.0062_pt1 | contig 24613 bp, 27 predicted proteins | sample MGYA00345654_ERZ802830 | MGnify/ENA primary metagenome ERZ802830 (study PRJEB30503, sample SAMEA104212375) | marine metagenome | biome: Westerlies Biome; feature: [SRF] surface water layer (ENVO:00010504) within the epipelagic zone...; material: water...
AACTGGAAAAAAATGTTAAACCTAAAAAATGAAGCGAAAGAAGATGTCAAAATAGCAATTCTTGGAAAGTATTTTGGTTTACCTGACAGTTACATGTCGGTTGTTGAATCATTAAAGCATGCATGTTTACAAAATAAAGTTAACCTTGACTTGCAATGGATTGACGCTGATAGTTATGACGTAGAAGATATCGCTAACCTTAACGGTGTTGTTGTTCCTGGAGGGTTTGGAGTTAGAGGCATTGAGGGTAAAATTTCTGCGATACAATATCTAAGAGAAAATAAAATTCCGTTTCTTGGAATTTGTTTAGGTTTGCAATGTGCCGTTATAGAGTTTGCTCGTAATGTTTGTGGAATTAGTGAAGCTAATTCTGCTGAGTTTTCACAGAATACAAAAGATTTTGTTATTGACCTTCTTCCAAACCAAGACTTAGATAAAGATGATGTAGGTGCATCTATGAGACTCGGTACGTATCCTTGTAAAATTACTAAAGACACAATAACGTCAGAAATTTATAATGATGAAGTTATTTATGAACGTCATAGACACAGATATGAAGTTAATAATAAATACAGAGACGTGCTTGAAAAAAATGGTCTAGTGTTCAGTGGACTTTCTCCAGATAACAATCTCGTAGAGATGATTGAATTAACTGACCACCCATTTTTTGTAGCTTCTCAGTTCCATCCGGAATTTAAATCTCGACCTTGGGAACCAGCGCCGATGTTTAATAAATTTATACAAAGTGCTTCTGCCACTGTGAATAAAACTAATACAACTCCGTCTAAGACAAGAGTAAAAGATTAATAATTCTATTAAAGACCTCCTTCAGGAATATGAGGATTATTTATTGTACACAAAAGGGTTATCTCAAAATTCAGTCCAGGCATATGCCGCTGACATATTAAATCTATTTAAGGAAAATTCAGTTAAAACTATTACAAATAATGAACTTAATAATTTAGTTAACCTCATATCTGATAAATCCTATAGTCCAAATACCAAAAAAAGAAAATTATCTGTTTTAAAACAATTTGTTAAATGGTACAACTATATTGAAAATTCAAAATCAATTATTCTACAAGATCTGAAAATAAAATCTGGACAGAAACTTCCAGAGACTCTTTCGGTTAATCAAATTGAGCAAATGATTGATTTTCATGATGTTGACAATTTTATTAGTTGTAGAAATAAGACAATTATCGACTTCATGTACTCAACTGGTTGCAGAGTGAGTGAATTATGTGATGTGAAGATTTCTGATATAGATTTTGAAGAAGACTATATACAACTTACTGGAAAAGGATCGAAACAAAGAATTGTTCCGGTGGGATCTAAGCTTAAATCCAACCTGTTACTGTATCTTAAAAAAAAGAATGATAAGGATACAACTAAAAGCCCTTTTCTATTTATTTCTAAGTCAAACAATCGATTGGAACGAACTGCTATTTTTAGATTAATTAAATCTACAGCTTTACATACATCTATAAATATAAACGTTCATCCCCACACACTTAGACATAGTTCAGCTACACATATGCTAGAGGCTGGTTGTGACTTGAGGACTCTTCAAGAATATCTTGGACACTCTTCCGTATCCACTACACAAATATATACTAAACTAACGAAAGAATTTTTAAGCGAAGTATTTAACGAAAGCCATCCAAGAGCATGATTCAAATTTATTTAAAATCAAAAAGAGCAATAAGATTTCTTTTCTACAAGCATTTATCAATTAGTGATCAGTTAACAATTTCTGAAACTCTTGATAACCAAGAATTAATAAAACAGTATTGGTTGTTGAATAAAGCTGACAGACATCATTCCATTGAGGTAATGAACAGAACTAAAAACTTTACTGAAGACATTGATTTATTGAAATTATCACTTCTCCATGACATTGGTAAAAATAAGGCCCATTATTCATGGTTTTTAAGAATATTTGCGGAATTAAAAGTTATCTCATCGCTTAAAGCTAAAAATTACCTTAATCATGAAGAGATTGGTTTGAATGTTTTAGAAAACATTGACGATATTCAAGTAGTTATTGACCTTTACAAAAATGATTTATTAAATAGCCGACATAAAATTTTAGATAAAACAGATTACTGATGGATAATGTACAGGTAATAGAGAATCTTAAACAACTATTAGTTGAGCATACTTCAAACACTGAAATTCAAATTGCTAATAATCTTACAATGATTTTTCAAAGCTTTCAAAACAAGTCCTTAAAAGAAGATATAGATAGTTATGCTGAGTTTGTACTTTTAGGAGCTTCACTCTTTGAATTAAAGGCAAAAAGGTTGTTGCCACAAGATGAAGAGGTAGATTGGCTTGATGAAGTTGAATTAATAAAAGATAAAGATCTCGCTTTTGCGAGATTACTTCAGTTTAAAGCATTCACTGAAGTTGGTATAGCTATGGCTATTAAGGTAAAGGAAACCGAAAAAGAAATATCTGCTTTTAAGTACTATCAAACAAGTTCTTTATCTGTAAAGCCTGAAATACAATACGAACTAGACATTAATAAATTTGAGGATACTGCCGTTGAAGTTTTTAGTAGATATAAAACAATTCAGGGATTTTCACATATAGATAAAGAGCTTCCAGATTTACAAGAAGCTATAGATGATCTTCTTAAAATAGTTGATAAGAGGTTAAATACAACCTTCGAAGAATTACTTTCCACAGTCGATTCATCGCAGGAGGCAGTTGCATTCTTTTTAGCTTTACTAGAAGCAGTTAGATGGGGATTCATAAAAGCCGAACAAACAAATGTTAATAAAGACATTATTATTGAGAAAAACTATGAATAATAAAAAAGTTATTTCCGCGATTCTTTTAGTAAGTGATGGACCTGTTGAGCATGAATATTTTCAGAATTTACTAGAAATTAATCAAGAAGAACTAATTTCTGTATTTAGTGAAATTAATAATGATCTAATAACTACTGAAATTGGCTTTTATATAAAACATGATTCAATAAAATCCGATATAGTTACTAACTCTGAAATATCAGATTTATTAGGTGATGTTAAGCCTCCAGCTATCCTTAGGGGACTTTCAACACCTGCCCTAGAAACTCTCGCAATAATCGCATATGAGCAACCAGTAACAAAACTGAAAATATCCGAGATTAGGGGAGTTGAATCTGAATCATCAATAAAGACTCTAGAATCAAGGGGGCTTATTGAAAAAAAAGGAGAACTAGATGTACCAGGAAATCCTATACTTTATGCAACAACAGAATTGTTTCTTCAAAAGTTAGACATAACGTCAATTAGTAACTTGCCAATGATTGGTGAGTATTTTAACAATTCTGAAGAAGAATAAATTATTGAGAATTAACCGTTTTCTGGCACAGAACTTAAATATCTCACGCAGAGATAGTGATGTTCTTGTTGAGAATAAATCAATCAAAATTAATGGAGATTTAGCGCAACATGGTGACGTAGTCAACGAAGATGATATCGTAATGTATAAAAACCAAGTTGTACAGGCATTAATAGAGCATGAATATTACTTATTCTATAAACCGTATGGATATGTCGCTTCCCACAAAAGACAAGGGGATTCAAAAATAATTTACGACCTAATACAAAATAAGTCGTTAAAATTTGGGGGTCGCCTAGATAAAGAATCAGAAGGGCTCATGCTTTTAAGCACTGATGGGGTATGGCTTAATAAATATTCTCATCCAAAAAGTAATATTGCTAAAAAGTATATAGTTGTGACCTCAAAAGAGATTAATTTCGAGACTTTTAGAAAAACAATCAGAGATAACGATGAACAGTTAAAAATTCATAAAATGACTGAAGTAAAAAGATTAACGTATGAAATAGTATTAAAAACTGGAAAAAACCGAGAGATAAGAAGAATATTCGATGTCAATAATATACCTATTAAAAATCTTAAAAGAATCCAAGTTGATAAATTCAAAATTGGGAAAATGAAAATTGGTCAGTTGAAAAAGATTAATTAGGATTGATAGTGATGGATTACCTTGTAACAATTGATGGACCTTCTGGAGTTGGAAAAACAACATTGGGAAGTTTATTGGCTAAAGAACTTAATTCAAATTTTTTCTCAAGTGGAAAGGTTTATAGAAATATTGCTAAATATCTTAATAGCAATCCAAGTTCTGATATATCTGATATTTCTTTAGACATAAATGATGAGCTTGAAATTACTCTAAATTCTATATCGTATCAAGATATTGAACTGTATGAAAAAGATGTTAATTCAAAAAGTTCTGAAATTGCAAAATTAAAAGAAGTGCGTAAATTAGTTTCAAAATCTTTACAAAATCTACCAAAAAAACTTTCTTCTGGTTTAATTGTCGAAGGTAGGGATATGGGTTCTGTAGTTTTTCCGAATGCAGACCTAAAGATATACCTTGATGCAGATATCGATATTCGTGCTCAGAGAAGGCTAAAGCAATCCAACGATTCTGAAACTAAAGAAGATTTATTGCAAAGAGATGAAAATGATATAAATAGATTAGAGTCACCCTTAATGATTCCTGAAAATGCTCTTTACATTGACAATAGTAATATGAAAATGGATGAAGTTGTAAAGTTGGTTATAAGGAGTTTAGAGCCTCTGTAGCAGTCCATTGTCTATCTTTATTAATACTTCTTATAGGTTCTACATCATTATCTGGAAAAATATTTAATAAAAATTTACTAACTGCCGTAATATTTGATCTTAGTTCTTTCGGTAACGGAAAATATTCAGTTTCATTAGTGTTCTCAAAAAATTCTGTTTTTTCAGGTTCAAGTTTCTTTATTATCTCTTGTACGATATGGTCTGGGGCTGATGCCCCTGCGGTTACTGCAACATTTTTTCCGTATAAATCTAAACTATCAATTTCTTGGGTAGTGTTAACTCTATAACTCTCTTTACCTAGATTTTTTATTGTTGAAACAAGTGCTTTAGTATTACTTGAAGTATCAGAACCTACTACAAGTACAACATCAACAAAAGAGGAAACATTGATTACTGCTTCTTGTCTATTAGTTGTTGCATAACAAAGATCGCTTTTTCTTGGCATATTCAAATTCGGATATTTTTCTCTTGCAGAGTCCATTATTGGTTCCCATTCAGACATTGCTAATGTTGTCTGTGCAAGCAATGCAACATCTTCATTTGATATATCCAATTGGTCTAAATCTTCTTCCTTTTCAACTAGAAACATTGATTCTGGTGCAACACCTAATGCTCCGATTGCTTCATCATGATTTTTGTGACCAACGTAAATTATCTTTTGTCCTGCTTCCGTAAATTTTTTCGCTTCATGGTGAACTTTTGTAACCAGTGGACACACTGCATTTACCTGAATTGAAGATATTGAATTGAATTGACTTTCTACATCTGGAGCAGTTCCATGAGCAGAAAGCATTAAAACAGCTTTTTCAGGAAGTTCTTCAGCTGATTCTATAAATTTGATATTTTTGTTTTTAAATCTTTCGACAATCCAATCATTGTGGACAATTTCATGGTAGCAATAGATTGTTTCGTCATAAATTTTCAACATCCAAGTAAGTGCTTTAATAGCCATTTCTACTCCTGCACAAAACCCTCTTGGAGTAACAATATAAAGATTCTTTACCATATGATTAGGATAGCTATATTTAAATTATGACTAAAAACAATATTGATGAAGTTTTATTAATTGGACTCCCAAATTCAGGTAAGTCCTCATTAGTTAATGCTCTTAGCGGTAAGAAGGTATCAATAATTGGCTCAACTCCAAACACAACGCGTGATAAGGTGTCTGCAACAATTAAGAGGAATGATAAAGTCTTCAATATTTCAGACCTTCCAGGATATCTTGAAAATCCTGATGAGCTCAATATCAAATTTCAAAATAAACTAAAAGAATATTTAAATGAAGCAAAAATAATTATGTTTGTAATAGACGTCAACACTACCAACTATTCAGCGCTGGATAAAATACATAATCTTTTACTAAAAAATATAAAAGGCGAACAAAAGTTAATAACGGTATTTAATAAATGCGAAAACTTTCAAAAATTTGAGTTAAATACTGAACTTTATAAATATATCTATGAAGATGATTATTACGTTTCATCGATTCATAAAATAGGCACCGATGAATTACTGGACACACTTATAAAAAACATATCTTCAAGTACAAATTCAATTAAAAACACATATAAATCTATTGCAATTATTGGAAAGCCAAACTCTGGTAAGTCAACATTATTTAATAAATTGCTGAATGAAGATAGAGCAATAGTATCTAATATATCAGGAACAACTAGGGATAAATTAGAGGAGACAATTAAATTTGATTCTGATTCTTATAATATTATTGATACTGCTGGTGTCCCACGAAAAAAACAAAAGAATCAAATAGACAGGTATGCATCTTCACTTGCTGTTGGACAATTGGACAACTCTGTTATTGCTTTTTTGGTAGTAGATGCCTATCAAGGGATAAATTTTGAAGATATGAGATTAATAAGCGAGTGTATTGAGAATAAAGTTACACCCATATTAATTATGAATAAGTGGGATCTCCTAAGTGAAGATGAGAAACTGCATATTAATAAGAATATTGCATCACTTTTAAAAAAATATTCATGGCTTAAAATTCTTAGGATTTCAGCACTAAACGGCAAGGGTGTTAAAAATCTGAACTCTGTTATTTATGACCTACAGCAACAACTATCTACACGCATTACTACACATGAACTAAATATTCTTTTTAGGGAAATATGGACTAAAAAACCACCCCATCCTTTTAGAGGTAGGAGAGCAAAGTTAAAATATGTAACGCAATATGATATTTACCCTCCATCATTTAGTTTTATATTAAGTGGGAGGATCCCTATTAATTATCAGAATTTTATCGATAATAGGCTACGTGATACATATAATTTTGACAATATATGTTTAAACATCAAATTCAAAAATTAACATGGAAAATTTTGGATTTAAAATAGGAGTATTCCTTTTTGGTATATATTTAACATTAAGACTATTTCAATTCCTGATTGGTCTTGTTATTTGAAAATAATCAAGCCGTTTATATAAAAAAAAGATAATTTGATTGAAATATGTTCAAATATATCTACTATTAATACATCCACATTCGTGTGGATTTTGTATACAAAAGGAGAAAAATTGAGTAATTTCAAAGGATCCAGAAGTTGGCGCCTTATCTTACTTTTCTCAGTTTTTGCATTAGTTGTAGTTGCCTGCGGAGGCGACACAGCAGAAGAAGAAGTTGTTGTCGAAGAGACAGAAACAACTGAAGCTCCTGCCACAACTGCTGCGGCAGCTGAAGAAGCAGCTCCATCAGGACCTGATGGCGTTTATAAGATGGCGATCTTCTCAGATCCACAAACACAAAATTACTGGAATTATCTTGATACAGAAACAGATGTATGGACACAATACGTGATGTCCGGACAAGCTGTATCATTATTCTCTATTTCATATCCTAACTATCAGTTAGTTACAGGAATCGCAGACGAACTTGTTGAGACCTCAACTGATAATGGTGACGGAACATGGACTTATAGTGTTCCTATAACTGAAGGTTATGAGTGGAGTGACGGTACAGCCATCACAGCCAACGATATGGTATTTACATATAATACTGCTAAAGATCTTGGCCTCTTAAGTAACTGGGAAACAAACTACCCACAAGGTAGTGGTACAGACTCAGCTGCTGAAGGATATGCACAGGGTATCTTAACCCTCGTTGCTAGTGATGACTACACTGTAGAGATAACTCTAAACTTTGATGCCGGGTTGGCCTCATGGCAGTACCAAGTTGCACAAGCACCAATACTTCCTGCAAGTTATTGGACACAATTTGCTACTGACAGAGAAACCCTATTAGCAGCCTCAGGAGCAGATGCTCCAGTAGCTAGCGCATTTGTTTATAACAAAATTGAACAAGGTGCTTTCTATACATGGGCATATGATGCTAATACAATGTGGGATGGTGGAACCACCACAATTTATAAGAGTGGTACCACAGTCGAATGGGATAATGGAAAAGCTCCAGCAATCAACAATTCATTTGGTGATACAACTGGCGATTCATTCTCATACACAGCAGGACCTTATGTAGGTACTGTTGAATTCACATTATATGGTGATCAAGATGCTGCTTATCTAGCATTCCAAAATGGCGAAGTTGATTTCGTTCTTAACCCATTAGGTGTTAAGAGAAATCTTTTTGACCAATTATCCAGAGTTCCAGGTGTCGAGACTGTTTCCAACTTAGGTAACGGTATGCGATACATGGCATTCAATACTAGGGTTTTCCCTGGAAGCGACAAATCTTTTAGACAAGCTGTTGCATGTATTTCTGATAAAGAATTCGTGTTAAACAACATTCTTCAAGGTGTTGCTGTAAATATGGATGGTCAAATGCCTGAAGCATTAACTGCTTGGGTTGCACCTGTAACAGGTGTCCTTGCTGATTGTGCTGGCCTTAATGCAGAGGAAAGATTCAACAAATCAGTTGAAATTCTTCAAGCAGGTGGCTGGACAGCTTCAGACTGGGGTTCCCATGCTGGTGGTGCTGAAAGAGCAGTCGCTCCAACAGGAATTAAAGGACCAGGAGGACAAACTCCTCCATCAGACATGTTGCTATATGCACCAGGTGCTGGTTACGATCCATTGAGATCAACAATGTCCTTATTTATTGCTGATTGGATGCAACAACTTGGACTTGACGTAACAGCGAGACCTACCGGTTTCAACGTTATCGTTGACAAGGTGTTCACACCAGAAAATTGTGAGGATTGGTATTTCTACATGCTTGGTTGGGGTCTAAGTGCATTCCCTAATCACCCTGGAGATTTCTTCAATTCCAAGAACGACACATGCGAAGGTGGTTATAACACACCTGGTTTTAACAACGCAGAATTTGACGCATTAGATGCTGAATTCCAAGCTGCTAAAACAATAAGTGAAGCTATAACGCTATCGCAAAAAATGGAAGCTATTTTATTCGAAGAAATGCCATACTTGGTATTATTCAACGTACCTACACTTGAGGTATATAGAGATACTGTAGAATTTCCATTCACAGACGTATTAGACGGATTAACTGGTACAGGCGGCGGTTACGCTAGTCTTGTAAAAGTTCAGAGCTAATAAGATTATTTAAACATGGGTAGGCTCAGGCCTACCTATGTTTTTTAAAAGCCTAAAATAGGGTACAAATATGGTTGAATATATTATCAGAAGGACATTACAGATGGTTGTAGTGTTTTTTATTTTTCTTGTTAGTTCATATCTTTTATTTAATGCAATTCCTGGAAATGCATTCTCTAACTTATTATTAAACCCTAACCTCCCTCCAGATGCTTATCAAAAAGTACTTGAAACTTATGGCTTAGATAAACCACTTTTTGAAAGGGTACAGCTATATGTTGTTAACTTTTTTAAAGGTGATTTTGGATATTCATATAAGTATTTCCCGAAAACACCTATTGAATTAATAGCAGAAAGATTACCGCGTACACTTATGTTATTTTCTGTTGTAAACATCGTTGCTTTTTATACAGGTTTTTTTATTGGCAAAATCCTTGCTTGGAGAAGGGGATCAAAATCAGAAACATGGATTACGATTACCTCAGTATTTTCTTACACTGTTTTTTATCCGTGGTTCGCATTAATGATGTTATGGTTTTTTGGATATAAAATGGGTTGGTTTCCAATCGGTAAATTCTTATATCCTGAGAAATGGTATGACGCTCCATTTGATAGTGACGTTATATTCTCAATGATGATTAAATTCGTAGTCGTAGTTTCGCTATTACAATTCGCTGCGTATACAGCAACAAGGGGAATAGAAGCACTTTCTTCTAGAAGAAATGTGCGGTTTGCAAGTTTGATTGCAATATTTATCGGCAGTTATTTTTATTGGAATACAGGAGAAGCTTTAGCTAGAAAACCTTATGCAGCAGATATTGCTTATCATATGATTCTTCCAGTGCTTGTAGTTACTATCGTAGCTTTTGCAGGTACTGCTCTTCTTACACGTACTACGATGATGGAAGTTTTAAAAGAAGACTATATACTCACAGCAAGAGCAAAAGGAATAAGTCAAAAAAGAATTAGGGATAGACATGCGGCTAGAACAGCACTCTTACCTGTTGTAACATCTTTCATCTTCACAATAGTTACTATTATTGATGGTTCAGTTCTGACAGAACAAATCTTTTCATGGCCAGGCATGGGGCAGTTACTTCTTCAAGCTGTATTGGAAGAAGACATTCCTGTTGCAATGGCAGCATTTTCTTTTGTAGGCGTATTTGCTTTAATTGCTCACTTAATTGCAGATATTTCATATTCTTATTTAGATCCAAGAATTAGGATTAAATCACAGGGATAAAATATGGAAATTGATGAATTAAAAGAAAAGAATTTACAAAAACAGCTTAGAAAAGAATCAATCAGAAGAAATTGGAAATTATTTTCACAAAGTAAATTAGGAATGATTGGATTGGGGATTGTCCTATTCTTTCTTGTTTTAGCATTGTTACAACCTTTCCTTTTCATGACTGGATTATGGAATGAAAGTATTTATCATCCCGTAGTTGGTTACGATCAAATTATTGAAAAAAAATTAGTAGTTGAATGTCCTAAGGAATACCCAACTCCTAAATATGAAACTTATCTTGATTGTCCTGGAGAGGGAGAGGTACAGAAAAAAATGCTTTATCTCGCTCAAGGTGTAGAAATTGGTGACATGTACGATGTTTATTTACAGCCAGCACCTCCATCAAGTAAGCATATTCTTGGTACGGATTCACTCGGTAGAGATGTATTTTCTCAAATAATGGAGGGTAGCCAGGTAGCTTTTGTCTTAGGATTACTTAGTGCAACATTAGGTGTAGGGATATCAACAATACTTGGAACAATTGCTGCTTTTTTTGGAGGTAGGATTGATGCATACTTAATGAGACAATCTGACTTAGTACTTATGCTGCCAACTTTACCATTACTTTTTATTATTTCAGCATTTGCAGAGTTGAAGATTTGGCACCTTGCTGTTGTTTTGGGAGTACTTGGTGGTCTTGGAGGATCAGTTATTACTATCAAGTCACAAGCTCTTCAGGTGAAAGTCAAACCATTTGTAGATTCTGCAAGAATAACTGGAGGCTCACAAAGAAAAATTATGTTCTCGCATGTTTTACCAAACGTAGCACCACTAGCTTTGTTATTCATGGTGTTTAGTGTTACTGGAGCTATTGCTTCAGAATCAGTTCTCTCATTTCTAGGTTTATTAAATATCGATATGAGTTGGGGTTTGATGATTTATTTATCACAAACCGATGGATTTATATTTTCCGGTTTGGAATATTGGTGGTTGATACTCCCTGCCGGTCTTTCTGTAACTTTCCTTGCAGGTGGATTCTACCTAGTTGGTCGAGGACTTGATGACGTATTCAATCCTCGTTTAAGGAAGAGGTAATAAATTGAAAGACATTTTAATTGTAGATAATCTCAATATGCATTATGAAACTCTTGAAGGAAATGTGATGGCAGTCAATAATGTAACTTTTACAGTTAAAGAGGGTGAGTCATTTGGTTTAGTAGGGGAGTCAGGTTGCGGTAAGTCATCTGTTGCTTCTACCTTATTACAACTTCAATCAGACAATGCAGTTATCTCCTCAGGAAGCATACTTCTAGGAGATCAAGAACTTGTTGGAATGTCTGAATCCGATTTACGTAAGGTGCGTTGGAACGACATAAGTATTGTATTTCAAGGAGCTATGAATGCATGGAACCCAGTGATAAAGATTGGTGAACAAATTAGAGAAGCTATAAGAGAGCATCACCCTGAAAATACTAAAAAAGAGAACACAGAAAAAATATCTGAGTTATTTAAAATTGTAGGCCTAGATGATTCAATTATGGATAGATTTCCACATGAATTATCAGGAGGCATGAAACAAAGGGCTGTCATTGCTCTTGCTTTATCATGCGATCCTAAAATAGTAATAGCAGATGAACCTACAACTGCATTAGATGTAGTTATTCAAGACCAAATTTTGAAAGAGATAAAAAAAGTTCAAGAATTATTAGGCTTAAGTTTAATTTATATTTCTCATGATATAGCTGTAATTGCAGAGATGACAGACAATATGGCAGTTATGTACGCTGGATCAATTGTTGAAAAGGGTCCTACTTCCTCAATTTTTTCTAACCCAAGGCATGCATATACAAAACTATTGCTAGAGTCAACACCTTCGGTAGTTGGAGAAAAAAAGAAATTAAGAGCTCTTGATGGAGAGCCTCCAAGTCTTATTAATGGCTTAAGTGGATGTGCATTTTCGCCTAGATGTCCAGATCCTTCAGAGGATTGCAACAATGGAAAATTAGATATGAAATTAATAGAACTAGAAACTGGACACTGGGCCGATCAGTGTTGCGTAAATTGTGGGTAATAAATGGATAATGTAATAGAAGTAAACAATTTAGTTAAAAATTTTGATGTTTCAGGTGGCTTTTTTTCACGTAATAAGCAGATTGTAAAAGCTGTAGATGGTATCAGTTTTAGTATTCCAAAAGGTGAATCTTTAGGATTAGTTGGTCAAAGTGGATGTGGTAAAACAACAACAGCTAGGGCATTATGCTTACTTGATCCAAAAACTTCTGGAGATGTGAAGTTTTACAACTCTGAAGCAAATGAGATGCAAAACCTAGATGATCTCTCTGAAGAACAGGTAAAACAATTTCGCAGAAATACTCAGATGATATTTCAAGACCCTTATGAATCTTTAAATCCAAGATGGACAATTAAAGACATAATATTGGAACCTTTGAATATTCATAATATTGGTTCATTGGAAAACAGAACTGAAGCAGTAGTTGAAATTTTGAAAACTGTAGGATTGACACCACCAGAAAACTATTTACCAAGATATCCACATGAATTGTCTGGCGGGCAAAGGCAACGTGTATCCATAGCAAGATCTTTGATTATGAATCCAAAATTTGTAATATGCGATGAACCAACTTCTATGCTAGATGTCTCTATCAGAATCTCAATTATGGATTTGATGTTAGATTTAGCAAAAGATTTACAAGTATCATATTTATATATAACTCATGATTTAGCGGTAGCAAGATATATGTGTAATAGGATTGCAGTCATGTTTAATGGTAAAATTGTAGAAATTGCTAAAACTGAAGATTTGTTGAGTAATCCCATACATCCATACACAAAAAGATTAATTTCTTCGATACCAGTGCCAGATCCTAAATATACAAGAGTAAAATACGATTTAGATTTTACAGAACTAGATGAAATCATTTCAAAAAATACAGATAACTTACCAATGGTAGATGTTGGTGATGAGCATTATATAGCAACACATGATGTTAAGGATTTACTTATTTGAAATTTAAAGATATTTTCCTACCTCCTAATTTGATAACTTTTTTTAGATTATTTGCTTCGGTTTATCTTTTTCGTAATTTTCAACCATTAGATATAAATACTTACTTATTAGTTGTAGTTATTGCCGTTATTGGCTTAAGCGACTCACTTGATGGTATTGTTGCTAGAAAATTTAATATGGTAAGTGAGCTTGGTATTATTCTTGATCCTTTCGTGGACAGAACAGTGTTCATCTTGTTAGTTATATGGCTCCAAGATATTTTTCCAAATATTTTCTTCACAGCCCTAATTGCTAGAGAAGTACTAGTTCTTCTGGGTGGTGTATATGTTTTGCTATCAAAGAAACCCATTGAAGTATCTAATAAAGGAAAACTAGCAACTGTATTAATGTTCATCACGATATGTTTCTACGTTTTAGAAACAACTTTAGTAACCGGTTTAATGAGTTTTATCGCTTATCCTGTTATGGTTTTTTATTACTTTGTTGCATTAGAATACCTTTATTACCTAGTATTTAATTATGAACAATGAAACAATACCGATAGAAGATTCTTTAATCCTTACTCAGAATTCAAAATATATTTTATCGCTGCTTAAAGAAGATATAACCTCAACATCATGGTTCTTGCCGAATGGTATTCACAAGATTGGCAGGCTTCCAGAAAAAGAGATTATATTAGATGATGTTACTGTTTCAAGACATCATGGTTTTATCACAGTTGAAGATGACGACATTTCTATTAACGATGAACAGTCAACTAATGGAATATTTGTAAATGGAGAATTATTATCAGAGTCTGTTCTTAAGAGTGGAGACAGGATACAGATTGGTAAATATTCTTTAATAGTAACAAAAACTGAATAATTATGAATATTTCTGCAAGTATTCAAGCTGCAAATCAACTTAACCTTTTAACGGATATTAAAAATAATTCTGATAAATTTGATCAACTACACATAGATATAACTGACGGACATTTCACTAGTAACATTGGCCTGTCATTAGATATTGTTTCTTTATTGAAAAACCAAACAGATTATAAATTAGATGTTCACCTTATGCTTGAAAATAATTCTAAGTATGTTGAAAAAGTAATAGACTATGGAGCTGATATTGTGACAGTACACTGTGAGTCAACAGACATAGATGAATTTAAATCGATAACAAATAATTATGACAACATTGGAATTGGTATATTGCCATCTACAAATATGGAAGTACTTAAATCATATGCCGACTTTACATCTATTTTCCTTCTTCTAACGGTTAACCCTGGATTCTCTAATCAACTTAAAGCAGTCAATTTAGTTGATAGAGTTAATGAATTTAATAATGTGATCACAGAAAAAAGCACTACATTAATAATTGATGGCGGAGTGACTGCTAAAGACTTACAATCGCTTGAAGATAATGGTGTTGATATAGCGGTACAGGGTGGAGCTATATTTGGTAAATAATTTAGAGTACTTAGGTTACTCTCAACCTATGGCGCTAGCTATTGCTGAAGCCTTAAAAGTTAATCCATATCCAAATCCAAGAGTCGGGGCTGTTTTAACAGATAAAACTGGAAATATTAAAGCTATCTCAAATCATGTAAGAAAAGGTAATAATCATGCTGAAATGAATATATTTGAGCAAGTGGAAGCACAAGATTCAGATACACTTTATATTACACTTGAGCCTTGTTTTCATAGCGATTCATCACCTTCTTGTGCAAAAGCGATTATTGAACAGGGGATTAAAAAAGTTGTTATCGGAGATATAGATTTGGACCAAAGAACTAACGGTAAGAGTATTTCTTTACTAAAAGATAATAATATTTCTGTTGAAATTGAACCAAATGCTAATAATTTACTTAATCCTTATTATGAAAATATTCATGCTGAGTCAAGAGATATACACTATTTGCTAAAAGTGGGAATGTCTGAAAATGGATATATAACTAATAATTCAACTGATTCGAAATACATTACCAACGAAATATCTTTAAAGATTGTACATTACTTAAGGGCTACAGCAGACTGTATTCTTATTGGTAAAAATACACTTCTAAATGATAAACCCAAATTAGATGTCCGTTTAGATAATTTTGAGAACGTAGATGTCAATCCTTTTCCGATAGTTTTATGGGGTAGTTCAACTACCTTATTAAATGAAGCCATGAACCAATACCCACATTTTACTTTTTTAAGCAGTCAGCCCTCACATGATAATAATGTAAATTGTTTTACGAATTCTCTAAATGAAGTTGAAGAATATTTTAAGGACAGAAATTTCAGGAATATTTTTATTGAAGGAGGTAGGGAAATTATAAATTCTTACCTAAATGAAGATAAAATAGATTCTATTTATGAATTTAAAAGTTCATTTTCAATTCAAGATGGAATGCACATAGGTAATGCATATAGTCAACATTTAGACAATGGATTTACGATAAGAAACAAATATCAACTTATGGATAATTTTTTAACTACTTATACTAAGAATTAATGTTTACTGGAATAATACAAAGTATTGGAACTATTGAATCTCTAAACGGAGAAAATTTAGTAATTTCTCCAGATTCTGATAAATTCCTAAACCATGAATCAGGTACAAGTATTGCTGTAGATGGAGTGTGTTTAACTCTACGAAGCTACGAAGAGGGGTATCTTAATTTTCAAGTATCCACGGAGTCTAAAGAAAGATCAATAATTAAAGAATATGTAAATGGTGTAAATGTTAATTTAGAGCTTCCCTTAACAATGGAGACATTCATGAGTGGTCATATGGTTCAAGGACATGTTGATACTCTTACAACAGTTACAGATATTGAAAAAGTATCAGATGATCTCTGGAACTTCTATTTTCAAAATAATAACTTTAAATATATTGTCGACAAAGGATCTATAACTATTAACGGAGTTTCATTAACACTTGTTAATCCATCTGATGATAATTTTTCAGTATCTATTATTCGAGAAACATTTGATCGTACAAATTTCAATAATCTAAAAGTGGGTTCATCTGTGAATATAGAATTTGATATTATGGCTAAGTATGTTGAAAGAGCATTAAATGATAAGTGATATAAAAGAAATAATTTCTCACTTTAAAAAAGGAGATATGATTATTTTAATTGATGATGAGGACAGAGAAAATGAAGGTGATTTGGTAATCTCCGCAAAACATTTAACACCTGATCATATTAATTTCATGATTACCCATGCCAAAGGTCTAGTTTGTGCACCAATATCATCTGAAATAGCATCAAATCTAAATCTTTCGCTCATGGAAGGTGTGAACAATGAAATGGAAACTCAATTTACTGCATCAGTTGACTTGAAAGGAGAAGGAGTAACTACAGGTATTTCCGCAGAGGATAGATATAAAACTATTATTGGTCTAACTAAAGAAGATGCGAAAAGAGAAAACTTTAGTATCCCAGGGCACATTTTCCCCTTGAAGTCCATGGATGGTGGGGTGCTCAGAAGAGCTGGTCATACAGAGGCTGCAGTTGATTTATGTAAAATATCAGATCACTATCCAGTAGCAGTAATATGTGAAATTATAAATGAAGATGGATCAATGGCAAGGCTTGAAGATCTTGAATTATTTGCAGAAAAGCATAATTTACCAATAGGCACAATCAAGGATTTGATTGAATACAGGCTTGAAACAAAAACTCCTGTTTCTTTTATTTCTAAATCGACGATTCCAACAGAACATGGAGAATTTGAAGCGCATGTATATCGAGACAATAATGATAATACAGAGCACATTGCGCTGACACATGGAGACTATTTAGCAGAAGAAGCAACAATGGTCAGGGTTCATTCGGAATGTCTTACAGGAGATGTTTTATTTTCTAAAAAATGTGATTGCGGTTATCAACTTGATGCTGCATTCAAAAAAATTGTTGAAAATGAAGCTGGTGTCTTACTTTATGTTCGAGGTCATGAAGGGCGAGGAATAGGTTTAGGAAATAAGATAAAAGCTTATGCTCTTCAAGATGAGGGGGATGACACTGTGGATGCCAATATTAAATTAGGTTTTAAAATGGATCAAAGAGATTATGGAACAGGTGCTCTAATTTTAAGAGAATTAGGAATCACAAATATGAATTTACTTACAAACAATCCTTCTAAAAGAGCTGGACTTGAGGGATTCGGTCTCAATATTACAAAAAGAACACCTTTACTTGGCAAAGTTACTGACGATAACACTACCTATCTGGAAACTAAAAAAAATAAAATGGGACATAATTATGACGAAGAATAATATTGGAATAGTTGTTGCAAATTATTACAACGAATATACCGAAAAACTTCTTAATGGAGCAACATCAACTCTAGATGGAAGTTTTAATTATGAAGTTTTTTCTGTTCCAGGAGCATGGGATACGGTATATAAAATTAATTCTCTTGTTGATTCTTTTGATAAATTTATTGCTATAGGTATTATCTGCAAAGGAGACACGGACCATTACGAGTATATATCTTCAAGCGTAGCTAATGGACTTATTGATTTGACTACTCATAAGAATATTTATATTGCCAATTGCATCCTTAATGTTCATAATCTTGATCAGGCCAAAAAAAGATGTGAAGAAAACACTAATAAAGGGAAAGAAGCAGCTACCGCATTAATAGATATTTTTAGTTGATTTACTTTTTAATAGTATATAATTAAAGCAAGCGAACAAAGTTCCACCTACTGTGAAAAATAGTATGGTAAATAAACAGCTTCGTGCTGTTTTTTTTATTGAGAGGAGAAAGTTATACCAGAACTTAAGATAAATGAAGACATTAAGTCAAAGGAGTTATTAGTAATTGCACCTGATGGCGTACAAGTTGGAGTTTTAGAATTGAAAAAAGCGATTATTGTAGCTGAGGAACTTGGACTAGATCTCGTAGAGGTCTCTCCAGAAAGTAAACCACCCGTTGCTCGATTAATGGATTATGGTAAATACAAATATGAGTTGTCTCAAAAAGCTAAAGAATCGAGAAAAAATCAAGTCAAAATAAGCGTCAAAGAAGTTCAACTTAAACCAAAAATTGATACTAATGATTACAAGATTAAGCTTAATCAATCAAAAAAATTCCTAAGTGACGGAGATAAAGTTAAATTCACAATGAGATTTAGAGGTAGAGAAGCAGAACATCCAGAATTCGGACAAAGAATACTAGATAGATTGAAAGATGAACTTAGTGAAATATCTGAAGTTGAGTCTACTTCTCGTCCAGATGGAAGGTCATTAACTATGGTGCTAGCACCAAATGGAGGTAGAAAATGAAACATAAAACACACAAGAGTTCATCCAAAAGAATTCGTGTTAGTGGCACGGGAAAATTTATGAGACGTAGAGCTCATACTTCTCACTACAAATTAGCTAAAGGAAGTAATACCTGGGCTAGGTTAAAACGAGATGTTGAGGCATCTAAAGGTGATAGTAAAAAAATTAGAAAGTTGTTGAGTTAAATGGTCAGAATAAAAAGATCTGTAAATAGTAAAAAATCAAGAAGAAAAACTATGAAGCAAGCCAAAGGTTACACCGGGGCTCGTAGTAGAACTTTAAGAGCAGCTAAAGAACAAGTCATGCATGCAGGAGCGGATGCTTTTACACATAGAAAAGATAAAAAAGGTGATTTTAGAAAACTATGGATTAGTCGCATAAATGCAGCTGCAAGAATGCATGATTTATCATATTCTAAATTTATATTTGGTTTAAATAATGCTGATATAAAAGTTGATAGAAAAATTCTTGCTGATATTGCTGTGAATGATCCAGAAGGTTTCAAAAAATTAGTAGAAGTTGCTAAAGATAACTTAAATGGCTGAAGTTAATTTAGATAAAATCTATGCATCATTTTTATTAAGCCTTGATGACATAAAAGACATATCTGAATTACCTCAAATAGAAAAAAATTATTTGGGTAAAGGCTCAGTTCTTTCTGAAGAACGAGCAAAACTTGCCAACTTAAGCAATGAAGATAAAAAAAAATATGGCTCTTTATTAAAACAATTTGCTGATAACGTTTCCATAAAGCTTGAAAACTTTAAGACTGATTTTGAAAAATCATTTTTTATAGAAAAAGAGAAGGCTGAAAATCCAGATATCACTGTTGACTGGTTCTCTAAAAAAGGTTCTAGAAAACATGTCCTCACTACTGTAATGGAGGAAGTAGTAGAGATATTCGCATCTTTAGGGTACACAGTTGCACACGGTCCCGAAGCTGAAACTTCATGGCATAATTTTGATGCGTTGAATACGCCAGACTGGCATCCGGCAAGATATGAATCAGACACTCTTTATTTAGATAAAGATCTTAATAATTTGTTGAGGACCCAAACTAGTACAGTTCAAGTTAGACATATGCAAGAGAACGATCCACCGGTGTACATTGTTGCGCCAGGAAGGGTTTATAGATCAGATCAATTAGATGCAACCCATTCTCCAGTTTTCCATCAAATTGAAGGTCTAGCAGTTGATGACGGTATTACTTTTTCTGATTTAAAAGGTACTTTAGAATATTTCGTTAAAGCATTCTTTGGAGAGAATGTTCAAACAAAATTTATTCCACATTTTTTTCCTTTCACGGAACCTTCTGCGGAAGTATTAGTTAGTTGGAAAGATGGAGAGTGGTTAGAGATACTAGGATGTGGGATGGTAGATCCTAATGTTTTCCAAAATGTTAAATATCCAGAAACTACCCAAGGTTTTGCTTTCGGGGTTGGCGTTGAACGTTTAGCCATGCTCAGATATGGTATCGATCATATTAAAAATTTCTATGAAAATGATCTAAGATTTTTGGAGCAATTTTAATGAAAATACTGAAGTCATGGCTAAATGACTGGATCGATATAGATAAAATAAGTGGCGATGATTTATCTGAAGCACTTGAAAGTCTTGGTTTTGAAATAGAGACAAGAACTAACATTAGTTCAAACTATAAAAATATCGTAGTAGGTAAAGTACTTGAGGTATATCCTCATCCAAATGCAGACAAGGTCCGTGTTACTAAAGTCGATACAGGTAATAACATATTTGAAATAGTTTGTGGTGCTTGGAATTTTGATGTTGGTGCCATTGTTCCCGTCGCACTTCCAAAATCAGAAATTAAAGATAACTTTTTAATTGATAAACGTGATATTAGAGGTGTCGAATCAAATGGAATGATATGCTCTGCTGACGAACTTGATCTTTGGGAAGACAATGCGGGTATTTTATTATTAAATGATAATCTAAAACCAGGAACTGATTTCTCCAGTATTTATCCACAAAATGATATTGTATGGGACATTGGAGTAACACCAAATAGGGGAGATTGTATGTCTCATTTAGGTGTAGCAAGAGAACTTTCTCATTATTTTAAAAAACCACTACTAGAGAATTCAGCACAATTAAATCCAACTATCGAAAATATTTTGTCCTTAAATAGTGGAAAAATAAATGAGTGCAATACGTACGCTGGAATTGAAATTGAAAATATTTTAATTACTGATTCAAGTTTTAAAGTAAGATATAGGCTTTCTCAGGTTGGTACCAGGATTATAAATAATGTGGTTGATTTCACAAATTATGTCCTTTATGACATAGGACAGCCATTACATGCTTTCGATAGAGATAAATTATTTGGTGAGATTTCAGTAAGATTTGCAGAAGCCAATGAAAAATTATTAACTTTGGACAATCAACAAAGAAAATTATCTACGGATGATTTAATAATTACCGCAGATAACAAACCTGTAGCCCTTGCTGGCGTTATGGGTGGACTTAATTCAGAAGTAACTTCTGAAACATCTAATCTTCTAATCGAAAGTGCTTATTTTGATAAGGTATCAGTAATGAACACATCAAGAAAACTTAACCTGATATCAGACGCGTCAATTAGATTCGAGAGAGGTATTGATCATAAGCTTCAAATCTTAGGGATCAACAGATTTATTAGTATCTTTGAAGATGAACAAGAGATTGCATACTCTTTACCAATTACAGATACTAAGAAGGATTTAACTCCTAAAAAAGTGACTTTTAAACGAGGTGAAATATATAAGCTACTTGGCATAAATTTAAAAGATGATTTTATAAGTGACATGCTTTCATATCTAGGAATCGAATTCGAATTAACTCAAAATGAGATTAGTTTTCAGCCACCAAGTTGGAGGTATGACTTAGACAGACCTGTGGATTTAATTGAAGAGTTAGCAAAACACTATGGTTTTAATAATTTTGAAAGCACATTACCAATAGGTATAAGTAAAAACAATGTAGGTGAATACTGGCATTTAAAAAAAGCACTGACTGATAAGTTGATATCAATGAATTTGTATGAGATTCAAACATTATCTTTTGTTTCAGATGAATCTAATAAAATATTTACTCCTGAGAAAGTTAGTGTTGAAATTAACAATCCAATTGATCAAACAAATAAATATTTAAGATCTAATCTCTACACTTCATTAATTGACACTTATCAAAAAAACTATGACCAAAATAACAAATCTGAAATGTTTTTTGAAATAAATAATGTGTTCGATGCGGGGGAACATGCTACTTATGATGCAATTCCTAATCAGGTTTATTCATTATCTGGTTTAGTTCCATCTTTTACAACTAGCTCTGATACCAGAGAAGATCCAACTACGCATGATATATATTATCTTAAAAATATCTTGAATAACTGTTTTGGCAATTTAACTTTTAAACAAATGCAAAAGCCTGGTTTTCATCAAAATATATCTTTTTTAATTATGAAAAATAATTCTATAATTGGACATTTTGGTCAGTTATCTTCTCAGCTCGAAAAGTCTTATGAATTTAAAAACCAAATATACCTATTTAACATAGACCTTACAACTATAAATTTTTCAGATTTGGATAACATTAACTATAAAGCTTTATCTCCATATCCATTTGTTAAATTTGATTTGTCTTTCAACGTTAAAAATGGTTTTAATGCACAGGAACTAATAGATGAAGTTGAAAAAATACTTATTAATAATGAGAATATTGTTAATATTTTTGATGATTTCAAGAACGAGAAAAGTAGGAATTTAGGAATTAGAATAAATACAAGAAGTTATTCAAAAACATATAGCGAAGAAGAAGTCTCAAACATACTTAACGAAGTTGTTGAAAAACTTGAGACTAAATTTTCGATAAAATTAAATAAAGGAAGTTAAATGGTTGAATCAACCGGTTTGAACAATAGAGTTTATCACATGCTTTCTCAAAAATCCTCTAAAGCTGCTGTGGATGTACTCGGGATGAGGCTATCAACAAATTATAAAAATAAATTCACCGAAATTATGATTACTGAAACAGAGGCTTTTGGCCGTCAAAAAACAGATCCAATGTCTCTAGTCAATATGTTTAACAGAAAATTTCCAGAAACCTTACCTAAGGGCCCCCCTCATATTCTTATACTTAAATCCTATGGAGAGAATAAGAGTTTATATCTACTTACTTCTAAAAAGGGTTCATGTGAAGCAATATTAATTCGATCTGGAGTGGTCCTTTTAGGTAAAAATTATGTTGAATCTCGTCGAAAAGTAAAAATGAAAACAAATAAAGTTACAGGTCCTGGAAATATAACGAAAGGTCTAGGTTTAGATTTATTAAATGACGGAGAGGATCTTTTTACAGGTTCATTAAATTTAGCCCCACGCATTCATCCAGTTGACAGAGCTGTTGCTACTCAACGCAAAAATGCTAAACCTCGAGACAAAAACCTCTGGAGATTTACTTTGGTGCAGAAATGAAATATATAGAAGAAAGATCATCAGCAATAAATCCTTATGTTGATTATGAAGAGTTGTTAAAATCCAAAAAAAAGTTACGCATTAAATTAGGTGTTGATCCAACTGCCCCTGACGTTACTTTAGGATGGTATGCAATTTTAAGAGCTCTAAGAAAATTCCAAGAATATGGTCATACAGCTGTACTCATACTTGGAGAGTTTACTGCAAAAGTTGGAGATCCTTCTGGAAAATCAGAAACAAGATCTGTCTTGGAAGAGAATGTAATTGATTCAAATGCAAAAGGTGTTTTGCCAATTATTAAATCAATTCTTCATTCAGATAATCTTGAAATAGTTTCAAATAAAGAGTGGTTGTCTAAATTAAGTATTTCAGACATGATGAATCTTGCATCTTCGACAACACTTGCACAGATGCTTGAAAGAGAAGATTTCTCAAAAAGATATGAAGATAAAAATCCAATTTCTTTATTAGAATTCTTCTACCCATTATTCCAGGGTTATGACTCAGTAGCAGTTCATGCTGATATTGAGATAGGTGGTAATGATCAACTATGGAATCTTATGTTAGGTAGAGAAATTCAAAAATATTACAACATGCAACCTCAGGTAGCAATTACTTTCCCATTATTAGTTGGGACTGATGGCAAGAAGAAAATGTCTCAGTCATTAAATAATTATATTTCCGTAAGTGATACTCCTGAAAATATTTATGGGAAAATTATGAGTATTCCTGATGATGTAATGTGGGATTATTTTGTTATGCTTTCGGATTTAGAATTAGATGAAATAAATGAGACCAAACAATTGGTTAAGACAGAACAAATGAATCCTTTTGATGTTAAAAAAAGTCTCGGAAAAATTATCACTAATGAATTATTTGATGAGGAATTATCAAAAAAGGCTGAAGAAAGTTTTAATAATATAACTATTAATAAAAATATCCCAGACGCAATTCCTGAAGTCAATATTTCAGCTGGTGAAGTTCATTTACCTACTTTTCTCACAGAAAATAACCTAACAAAGTCTAATTCTGAAGCACGTCGTCTTATTACATCTGGTGCTTTTAAAATAAATGATGAAAAATTTCATGAATTAGATATTAAATCTGAAGAACTTTTAGGAAAAACTTTACAAATTGGAAAACGTAAGTTTTTAAGAATAAATAATAAATAATACCTCTTTAATCAAGAAGGTGTTACTCTTAGAATACGAAATTTGGCTTTTTGACAACTGAGTAGAGTATGAACGCCGGTAGTGCAGAATTAATTTTCTAGCACTCTTTTTTTGTCAACTTTTAAGTTTAAAGTTGATAGCTAATTCTTTTTATTAAGAGTTAGTTATGGTTTAAAAACCATAATATGGGATAAAACCCATGTTGATTCTTTGGTCAGATTAAAATTCAAAGATTTTGTTGGAGAGTTTGATCCTGGCTCAGGACGAACGCTGGCGGTGCGCCTTATGCAT
>ERZ802830.1237-NODE-1237-length-24541-cov-85.8523_pt1 | contig 24541 bp, 20 predicted proteins | sample MGYA00345654_ERZ802830 | MGnify/ENA primary metagenome ERZ802830 (study PRJEB30503, sample SAMEA104212375) | marine metagenome | biome: Westerlies Biome; feature: [SRF] surface water layer (ENVO:00010504) within the epipelagic zone...; material: water...
GGGGAACGCGGTAAAGGTCATTCAGTCATGTCCACTCGATGGATTGGGAGTTCACGGAAGACGCTGCGTTCCTGGCGCTCTGCGATGCCTTTCGCGAGAGCGGTGAGAGCTCAGCGATTGAGTTCCTGGCCAACGGGGAAGGGGCCTTTCACTTCCAGGACCTGGCCCAGAACGCCGCCGGTGAAGGAATCGACCTCAGTGAGTCGAATGCTCTGGAGGAGTTCCAGCAGGAGGTGATCGACACCATGGAGAAGCTCTGTCAGGGGTGAACCCAACAGAGCCTTGGGCCGTTCAACTCCCGGATCAGCCGAAGTAGAAGGCAATCTCCTTGTCCTTCAGACCGTCCCAACCGGCATCGAGCAGTCGTTGGTTCAGGCTTTCCCGGTCGAAGTGCTTCGCTCCGGTCTTCACCACCCGGTTGCGCATGGACTTGAGCACGCCACTGCGGGCGCGCTGGCTTTCCAGGTCCATGACTTCGTTGTAGAGCGCCAGCATGGGTGCTGGGATCGGGGAACCATCGAGATCAACACCCGCCTTGATGGCGGCATCCACGCCATCGGGTCCGGCAATCGCCATGGTCTGCTGAAAAGGGCGACTCAGGTTATGCGCTGAAGTAGCGGGCCTTGCTGTGCAGCGCCACCAGTGCCGTCGTGCTCTGCTCGGGGGACAGCTGATCGCTGGCATCCATCGACAGACCAATGCGGTCTGCCCCGAGCCAGGAGAGTTGCTGGCGTGAATCGGCCACGTTCGGGCAAGCGGGGTACCCAAAGGAGTAGCGACTGCCTCGGTAGCGCTGCGCCAAGACATCCCGCAGTGGCATGCCGTCCGGATCAGCAAAGCCAAGTTCGCGGCGGATGCGGGCGTGGACCCATTCCGCCATCGCTTCGGCCATCTGAACCGCCAGTCCGTGGAAGTAGAGGTAATCGCTGTATTGATCGCCCTTGAACAGCTCCTGGGCCACCTCACTGGCCTTGTCTCCCATGGTCACCGCCTGCATCGGCAGAACATCGGCCGGACGCCCGTCCGCGGTTATGTCCTGAAAGAAGTCAGCAATGCAGTAGCGGTTGCCGGAGCGCTGGCGTGGAAGGTCGAAACGGCCGAGCTCAGTCTCTCCATTGGCATCAAAGACCCTCAGGGCATTGCCATCGCGACCGACCGGGAAATATCCGTAGGCCGCCCTTGGGGTGAGCAGCGATTCCTGCAGGCATCGATCCATCCACTGCTGCAGAACCGGTTCAGCCTTCTCCTTCAACATCGCGTCGTACTCATCCCGCGACTGCTGCTGGGTTTTGCGCAATTGCCACTGACCGGCAAACAGGGCGTTGCGATCAAGAAAGCCGAACACCTCTTCAATGTCGACGTCTGCTTCTGTGATGACAACTGATCCCAAGAATGGGGCTGTGGGTGTTGGCTCCGCCGGCACGGCTTCGGATCGAACGGTCGTAACCGGGAGCTGAGGGGATGGTGCATCCTGCTGTGACTTTTCCTCAGCAGTGGAGCGTTCAACTGTCGACGATTCAGTTTCCTCATCAAGTCCAACACCGCTTGGGGCATCGGTTATGAAGCCCTCAAGGTTGTTCCAGTTGTCATTGCCCTTGGCATCCATCAGGGCATCCATGAAGCGCAGATCAGCGAAGGCATCACGGCCATAGATGACCTTTCCGTTGTAAACCTCGCGGCAATCCTTCTGTACAAAGCGAGGTGTCAGGGCGGCCCCGCCAAGGATGACGGGAACATCGATTTCGGCATCGTTGAACGCCTTGAGGTTGTCCTTCATGAATGCCGTGGACTTCACCAGCAGACCACTCATGGCGATGCAATCAGCCTGGTGTTCGTGCTGGGCTTCCACAATCGCTTCACAGCTTTGTTTGATGCCGAGATTGACCACCTCGTAGCCGTTGTTGGTGAGGATGATGTCAACCAGGTTCTTGCCAATGTCGTGGACATCGCCCTTCACGGTTGCGATCAGGAACTTGCCCTTGCTCGTGCTTTCGCCTTCTGCTGTCTCCATATGAGGCTCCAAATAAGCCACAGCAGATTTCATCGTCTCGGCGCTTTGCAGCACGAAGGGGAGCTGCATCTGGCCGCTGCCGAACAATTCACCCACCACCTTCATGCCGTCAAGCAGGAAGGTGTTGATGATCTGCAGGGGCGGATAGGACTGCAGCGCCTCCTCAAGGGAAGGCTCAAGGCCGATACGCTCTCCATCAATAATGTGCTGCTTGAGCCGTTCTTCAGTAGGCAGATCGGCCAGCGAGGGGCCTGAAGCCCTGGCTTCCTTGGCGCTGACGCCCTCGAACAGCTTGGTGAGTTCGGTGAGCGGGTCGTAAACGCAGATTCCATCGTCGAAGCGACGGTTGTCGTTGATCAGATCACGGCACACCGTCTGGTGCTCTTCAGTGATCTTGATCAGCGGCAGAATTTTGGCAGGGCTGACGATAGCTGCATCCATGCCGGCTTCACAGCAGTCATGCAGGAAGACGGAGTTGAGCGTGATCCGGGCTGCGGGCGAGAGACCGAAACTGACGTTGCTGACCCCCAGCACCACGTGAACCCCGGGGAGGTTTTCACGGATCATGCGAATGGAGTCGACGGTGGCCTTGGCATTGAGCCGGTCTTCCTCGATGCCGGTGGAAATCGGCAGCGCCAGGGGGTCGTAAAAGATTTCATGGGCCGGGATGCCGAACTCCAGGGCATCGCGATAGGCCCGCTGGGCGATGGCGAACTTTTTCTCGGCCGTGCGAGCCATGCCGTCTTCATCGATGGTTCCCACCACCACGCCAGCGCCGTAGCGACGCGCCAGCTCAAGCACCTTGAAGAAGCGTTCGTCCCCGTCCTCATAGTTGGTCGAGTTGAGGATGCACTTACCCCCAGCAACCTTGAGGCCAGCTTCCATTTTCTGCCACTCGGTGGAGTCGAGCATCAGCGGCAGGTTGACGTTGGTGACCAGACGGCTCACCAGCTGATGCATATCCTTCTCGCCATCGCGACCGACGTAGTCGACGTTGACGTCCAAAACGTGAGCGTTCTCCTTGACCTGACCCCGGGCCACGGACACCAGTCCGTCCCAGTCCTCTTCCGCCAGCAGTTCGCGCACCTTGCGGCTGCCACTGGCGTTGAGCCGTTCCCCGATGATCAGGAAGGAGTTGTCCTGTTGGTACGGGGTAACCCCGTAGATCGATGCCGCAGCCGGTTCGTAGTTGAGGGCCGGACGGACGTCCGCATCGGAGCCAGCCCCGTGGCGTGAGCTGCGTTGGGCCGGTTTGAGTTCCGCCGCGAGCTCCGCCAGCGATCCGATGTGACTCGGGGTGGTGCCACAGCAACCACCGATCACCTGCACGCCCAGATCTTCAACGAAGTGCATCAGCTGCATCTTCAGTTCCACTGGAGTGAGCCGGTAGTGGGCCACGCCACCAACGTTTTCAGGCAGACCGGCGTTGGGAATGCAGCTCACCGTGAACGGGGAGTGCTCGGAGAGGTAGCGGATGTGCTCCTTCATCTGCTCCGGACCGGTGGCGCAGTTGAGCCCGAGAATGTCGATCGGAAACGGCTCAAGAATCGACACCACAGCAGCGATGTCCGTACCGACGAGCATCGTTCCGGTGGTTTCCATGGTCACGGACACCATGAGCGCCCGCCGCTCACCGGTGGCTGCAAACGCTTCTTCAATGCCCTGCAGCGCGGCCTTGATCTGCAGCACGTCCTGGCAGGTCTCAACGATGAACAGGTCAACATCGCCGGCAATCAGTCCTTCGGCCTGTTCCCGGAAGGAATCGCGCATCGTGTCGAAGTCGATGTGCCCCAGGGTCGGCAGCTTGGTGGTGGGTCCCATGGACCCAGCCACGAAGCGGGGCTTCTCAGGGGTGCTGAATTCGTCGGCCATTTCTCGGGCCAGTTCCGCCGCCCGTTTGTTGAGTTCAAAGGCCTTGTCTTCAAGGCCGTACTCCGCGAGAACGATCGAGGCGGCTCCAAAGGTGTCTGTTTCGATCACGTCGCAGCCCACTTCGAGGAACTGACGATGCACCGCTTTCACCGCCTCGGGTTTGGTGACGGCCAGATTTTCGTTGCACCCCTCCAACTCAGGGCCACCGAAATCCTCGGCGGTCAGGTCAAGGCCCTGGAGGCTGGTGCCCGTGGCCCCGTCAAACACCAACACGGGCCGTTCCGGCCCGTTGAGGTGATCCAGGAAGCGGGAGTTGGTGAGTTGCCGGGATGCCTGCGCTACCACCATGTCTTCCGATCCTTGTTGAGCCTGATCTTAGGAAAAGCTCAATGCGAACCTCACGCGATCGGGATTCGGGTCACCCAGTGTTCATAGGCCGGATCTCGCCCTTCGGTGATCGCCACCAACCGCGTCTTCAGTGCGGTCATCACCGGTCGATCCGTGTTCATCTGCGTTGATTCGATCTGGCGGATCGGTGTGATCTTCGCTGCCGTGCCGGTGAGGAAGACCTCATCGGCGATGAACAGCTCTGTTTTATCCACAGGGCGTTCCACCACAGGAATCTGCATGGCCTTGGCCAGTTCGATCACGCTTGCCCGGGTGATGCCCTCAAGAATGTCCTGGTCAACGCCTGGTGTGATCAGCTGACCGTCGCGAACCAGGAACAGATTCATGCCGCTGGCTTCGCTGATCTTGCCGCGACTGTTCAACAGCAGAGCTTCGTCGAATCCGCTCTGGACAGCCTCTGTCTTGGCCAGAGAACTGGTGATGTAGGCACCAGAGATCTTGCCGCGCAGGGGGAGGGAACGGTCCTCCTGTCGCGTCCAACTGCTGATGCGGCAACTGACGCCGTCCGGTGAGAGGTAATCCCCCAGCGGCAACCCGTAAATCAGGAAGTCGGTCTCGATGTCGTGCAACCGCGGCGCGATGCCGAGATCACTGGTGTAGACGAACGGTCGCAGATAAATGGGTTGCTGCGGTTTGTTCGCCTGCAGCATCGCCGTCAACGCTTCGAGAATCGTTGCTTCGCTCAGATCAGTGAGCAACAACCGTGCGCTCTGGCTTAATCGCCGTGCATGGCGATCGGCACGAAACAGCAGCATCGATCCGCTGCTCTGCGGATCAGGAATGGCGCGCATGCCGCCGAACGCACCTGTGCCGTAATGAAGGGCATGGGTTGCGATGGAGATCCTGGCCTCCTCGAAAGGCACGCACTGACCCTGAAACCAGGCGTAGGGCAGGAACTGATGCATCGCTGGGGGAAACCCGATCGTTGAATCTTCTCACCACCGGTTGCCGCGCAAGGAGAATGACGTCATGCACCGTCTTGCCAGTTGCCCGGGCATTGATCCTCCCGAGGATGTGGTGCTCGTTGAGCAACCCCCGGCGGATGTTCTGCTTCTCTCCAGTGCAGGGACCGACCTCAGCTGCCTTGAAGCAGTGGTGCAGGCCTCCCCGGACTGGAGCAGCCGAATCAGGGCCCTCCATCTCGACAACCTCGGTCATCCGGCCCAGCTCGACCACTACCTAGCCTCCACTGCGACGCAGGCTCGTTTGATCGTGGTGCGCCTGCTGGGCAGCCGTGGCCACTGGAGTTATGGGTTGGAGCAGCTCCAGCGCTGGAGTGACAAAGGCGCCGATCGGCAATTGCTGGTGCTGGCGGGAACGGTTGATCAGCAGGGGGACCTACATGGGATCGGCACCGTGGTGCCCGCACTTGCGGATCGTCTTGCGGCCCTGCTGCGGGAAGGGGGCGAGACCAACATGGCCAGGCTGCTCGATGCCATTCAGGCACTGCTGAACGGAACGCCACCGGACAGCGAGGAGATCGAGGTGGCACCCCTGGCCGATCCCTTCCCCTGGGACTGGCAGGACGATCCTGGTGCCACCGTTGGAGTGGTTCTCTACCGCGCCCAGTTACAGGCCGGGGACACCGCTCTGGCGCAGCAACTGAATCAGGCCCTGCGGGAGCGTGGCCTTCGGCCTCGTCTGATCTGGGTGAGCAGCCTGAGGGACCCCGCCGTCCAGGCCGGAGTTCTCGATCTGCTCCGCAGCCAGGGCGCTCAGGTGGTGATCACCGGAACTGCCTTCGCCTCCGTCACGACGGAGCAAGCTGGCCTCGGAAGTGCCCTTTGGGACAGCCTGGACCGACCGGTGCTGCAGCTGCTGACCGCCGGCACCAGCCGGGAGCGTTGGCAGCAGTCCAGCCGTGGCCTGGAACCCCTGGACCTGTCGCTGCAGGTGGTGATGCCGGAACTGGACGCCCGGGTCACCACCCGCCCCTGCGCATTCCGGCAGGCACGCCCCCCCCTCGGCGGACTCGCCACGGCGATCACGACGCAGCAACCGGATCGGGACGGCATCAACTGGCTGGTGGAGCACGCAGCTTGCTGGATTGATCTCCAGGACACACCTGCCGAGCATCGTCGGGTGGCCATGGTGTTGGCCAACTATCCGGTGCGGGATGGGCGTGTGGCCAACGGGGTTGGGCTGGATACTCCGGCCAGCGTGGTCAACATCATCGGTTGGCTGGCCGATGCGGGTTATCAACTTGGCGAGCACCCCATACCCGCCAACGGCGATCGATTGATTGCGTCGTTGCTGGCGGGACGCACCAACTCAGCCGAGGGCCGTTATCGCCCACCCCTTGATCACCTGCCGCTGGAGACCTACCAAGCCTGGTGGGACACCATTCCAAGCGAGGCCAAAGCACGGATCGTCAGCCGCTGGGGAGAGCCGCAGCAGGCCTGTGATCTCGATGGGGAGCGTGGGTTTGCCATTCATGGTTTGCGCTATGGCCATCTGGTGGTGCTGCTGCAGCCGGACCGGGGCTATGACCCGGATCAGATCGCTGATCTGCATTCGCCGGACCTGCCGCCACCGCACCGCTACCTGGCTCAGTACCTGTGGTTGCGAGAGGTCCACGGCAGCCAGGTGATGGTGCATGTGGGCAAGCACGGCAGTGCTGAATGGTTGCCGGGCAAGGGGGTGGGTCTCAGTGCGGCCTGTGGCCCCCATCTCGCCCTTGGTGCGTTGCCGCATCTCTACCCCTTCATCGTCAACGACCCAGGGGAGGGATCCCAGGCCAAACGCCGGGGCCATGCGGTGGTGCTGGATCACCTCACCCCACCCTTGGGCCGCGCCGGTCTGCACGGCGGCCTTCAGAAACTTGAGGGACTGCTGGATGAACTGGTGGAAGCCCGACAGCTCGGTGGTGAGCGCACCCAGGTGTTGGAAACCCAGGTGCTCAGCACCCTTCAGGATCTGGACTGGCCAGGGATCCCGAGCCGACGAGAGCTGAAGCAGCACCCGGAGCGACTCAACAGCTGTCTTGACCAGGCGGAAACCTATCTCTGCGAGTTGAAGGAGTCGCAGATCCGCACGGGTCTGCATCGCTATGGCCAGTGCCCAGACGACGCTGCCATGACCGAGCTGCTGATGGCCTTGGCGCGTCCACCGTTGCAGGGTCAGCCTGGCCTGACGCAATTGATGGCCCGGGAAGCTGGGTTGGAATTCGACCCCTGGTGTCAGGAGGACGGAGAACCCCTCGATCCAGCCGACCGCGTGCGATTGGCAGCGCTCGGTTGCCAGCGCTGCCACCGGGTGGGTGATGGCAGCGCGTGGTTGGAGCAGCAGGCCTTGTTGATCCTCAGACAGCTCGTGCACCACGAGCAGGCCGTGGATCTGGCAACACCCTTTCGATCACTGGTGGAGACATCAGCGCCCCTGAGGCAACGCTGCCTGGAGCTGTGGAAACGCTTGAAGGGTTGTGACGAAGCAGAACGTCAGGGGCTGATGCGGGGTCTGGAGGGCCGCCGCATCGCTGCTGGTCCCTCTGGGGCCCCCAGTCGTGGCCGGCCGGATGTGCTGCCCACCGGTCGTAATTTCTATTCCGTGGATCTCCGTGGGCTGCCGACGGAGGCGGCATGGGACCTGGGCCGCCGTTCCGCCGAACGCTTGCTGGATCTGCATCTTCAGGATGAAGGTGAACCCCTGCGTCACCTGGCTCTGTCGGTGTGGGGGACCGCCACGATGCGCAATGGCGGTGAAGACATCGCCCAACTTCTTGCGCTGATCGGCGTCCGCCCCGTCTGGGATGGCCCCAGCCGGCGTCTGGTGGATCTGGAGGTAATCCCTGCTGATCTCCTGGGGCGACCTCGGGTGGATGTGGTGTTGCGGATCTCCGGTTTGTTCCGGGATGCGTTCCCGCAGTTGGTGAGCTGGGTGAACCAAGCACAGCAGATGGTGGCCTTGCTGGAGGAACCAGAGGAGATCAACCCTCTGGCCAGCCTCACCCGTCGTGATGGCCCGCAAGGACGAATCTATGGATCCGCCCCCGGCGCCTATGGCGCTGGCTTGCAGGCCTTGATCGACAGTGGTGCCTGGGAGTCGCGCAGGGATCTGGGTGAGGCCTTTCTGTGCTGGAGCCAGTGGCGCTACGACGGTTCAGCGGAGCCCGTTGCCGATCGCTCCGGTCTGGAGCAGGCCCTGTCGTCTGTTCAGGTTGTGCTCCACAACCAGGACAACCGCGAGCATGATCTGCTCGATTCCGACGATTACTACCAGTTTCACGGTGGCCTCAGTGCTGCAGCCGAGCAGGTGTCCGGTCAGCGTCCCCAGCTGTGGTTCGGTGATCATTCACGCCGCGAGCGTCCCCGACTGCATCGGCTGGAGAAGGAGCTGGACAAGGTGATGCGCAGCCGCATGCTCAATCCCCGTTGGATCGAAGGGATGCAGCAGCACGGGTACAAGGGTGCGTTTGAGATGGGGGCGAGCCTGGATTACCTGTTCGCCTACGACGCGGCGACCGACCGCGTCCCGGACTGGTGCTACGGAGCACTGTGCGATCGCTGGCTGGCGGATCCCGTGAACCAGACCTTTCTCAGCGATCGCAACCCCTGGGTACTGCGGGACATGGCAGAGCGACTGCTCGAAGCGTCCAATCGAGGTCTATGGACGGGCGCCAACGAGAATCAACTTGCTTTGCTGAAGGAATTGATCAACAGCAGTGAAGCAAGGATCGAACGCGGTGCCCTTACTTGTTGAGGTCCCGAACCATCTGGCGGAAGGGATCGATGGAGCCTGGCTTGGATGAAGTTGCGGCCTGGCCGACCTTGGCTTGAGGGGCTTCCTCCGCTTTGAGGATCTCCTTACGAGCGACGGGTGCAGCGTTCGCGGCAGCAGGCGTGTTCACGGAGGTTACGGCCGTTCCGCGCAGCCGCTTGTTCATCTCTTCAGTGGTGACCTGTTCGGCGAAGGTCTTTTTCACAGGCTTGGGAATGCCCGCCGTCAGATCAATCGACTCCTCTTTCTTCGCCGAGTCGCCAAGACCTTCACTGCGTTTATCCAGGGATTCGGTTTCCGCGGCCACCGTCATGATCTGTTCCTTCGTGCCGGGGCTGTCGACGGTGCCTGGGAAGGTGCGGCGAATCGTCTTTGACTCGCGCATGTAATTCACATCTCCCAGGGAGGAGGAGGAATCAGCATCCAGGAAGAATTCGGCCGGCTTCGCCTTGGCTGGCTTGCGTGGCTTGATCGTGTTGTCGGAATCCTGCGAGTCCTTTTTCAGCAGACGATCAAAGAAGCCCATGTCGACCGGAACTGAGATGGGATGAACTTAGCGGCCACCAAGGTCGATTCCGTGACTGTCGGTGCCACACGTACGCAAAAGGCCAAGGTTGGCCAGTTGGCGGTCGATGGCCTCACAGATCATTGGGCTGGGTGCCCACACCGTCTGCATGTCGTAGTCGTACCAGGCTTCACCACCGTCAAACCCGAGTCGAGCGGCCTCATCGATCAGCACGTCATGGCCCAGTCGATAGCGGGCTGGATGCGCCAGAACAGCCAGACCCCCTGCGGCGTGAATCGCCTTAACCACCGCGTCAGCCCGTAGGGCCTCTCCCACCACGGCATCGCCGCGGTTGTAGGGCTCCAGGGCCGCATGCCCTGGTTCAAACCCCAATGCCAGCACATGAACAAGGCATCCCTTGAGCAGGCAGCTGATCTCCATGCCGGTCCACAACGTCGGCACCACGGCCCCCGCATCCCGTTGTGCCTGGAGCCAATCCGCCATCGGTTGAAAGGCCCGTGCGCTGTGGTGATCAGTCACGGCCAGATGGGAGAGCCCACGCTCTGATGCCTGGCGGATCAGCTCAAGGGGCTCCAGGCTGCCGTCACTACAGATGGTGTGGCAGTGGAAGTTGAGGGAGCCCGGGCAACTCTCGGGTCCGACATCAGCCAGGACGGAACGGAGTGGATGGCTCATCTCAGCTTCCTGTAATGGCCTGAGCTTCCGCCCGCAGGCGTCGCCAGCGGGCATAGAACTGAATGGACGCTGCCATGAACACCACCAACGCCACGATGAACCACGTGGCGGCACCGGTCGGGAACTGGTTTTTGAACACCACCAGCATCACCACAATCACCAACAGCAGCGTCGGCAGTTCATTGAGTGCCCGCAGCTGCTTTCCGCTCCACTGACATGTTCCCGCCTGCAGCTGACCCATCAGTCGATAACAAGCCACGTGATAAGCCAGAAGACCGGCCACGAAGGCCAACTTGGCGTGCATCCAGCCCTGCTGCAGCCAGCTGGGCTGGGCCACCAACAGGCCGATGGCCATGGACACCGCCACCACCATCCCTGGCGTCGTGATGATGTTGGCAAGGCGTTTCTCCATCAGGCTGTACTGATCGCGGAATGGCTGCTGCAGGTCCTCTGCCAGCTCAGCCGTTTCGACGTGATAGATGAACAGCCGCACCAGATAGAACAATCCGGCGAACCAGACGACGACACCAACGATGTGAAGCGTCTTGAACCAGAGGTAGGCCTCAGGTGGGAGGGTCATCAGTGCAACCGCATTGGGGCGACCTTACGCAGGTCTCAGGTGAGGCCGTCAAGAAAATCAGCTGCCTTGCGCTGATGCGTCAACAGCGTTTCCGGCGCCATCCTGTCGAGGTTCCGGGCCATCATCGCCAGCCGGAACTGACTCCTGAAAAAAGTTTCGTGGCGTCGGATGAAACTCCAGAAAAGCCCGTCCCACACCTCACACCACGCACCTTTCCGATAGTCCGACATCTTGCGGACGTAGTTCGAGCCGGACACGTAGGGCTTGGTGGTGAAGATGCCGCCATCGGCGAACTGACTCATGCCATAGACGTTGGGCACCATCACCCAGTCGTAGGCATCAACAAACAGTTCCATGAACCAGCTGTACACCCGCGTGGGATGAAAGCCACACAGCAGCATCACGTTGCCCAGCAGCATCAACCGTTCGATGTGGTGGCAATAACCCGTGTCCAAGGCATGGCCGATGGCGTCATCAATCGGGGGTAAACCCGTGCTTCCGGTGTAGAAGGCTTCGGGAATCGGGCGATCCTCCACCTCCCAGAAATTGCCATTGCGCATGGTCACCCCATGGCGTCGATACATGGCAGCCATGAATTCGCGCCAGCCAATGATTTGGCGGATGAATCCCTCAAGTGAGTTGAGCGGCACATCACCAACCTCCGCACGGGCCAGGGTCCGATCCAGCACCTGCTGAGGCGTCAGCAGACCGATGTTCAGCATCGGTGTGAGCACGCCATGCCACATCACCTGATGCTGCGTGCTGATGGCGTCTTCATAAGCCCCGAACTGAACCAGGCGTTCGTCAAGGAAGGTGTCGAGCCAGCGAGAGGCTTCCTTGTGGTCAATGGGGTAGTGGAAGACGTCCAGCTTGCCGAGCCCGGGCAGATTCTCCTGCGCCAGTTGCTGTCGTGCTGTGTCCACCACAGTCGATGGCGTGGCGACGGGTATCGGCGGAACGCTGATGCCTTTGGGCAGTTTCTTGCGGTTGTCAGCATCAAAACTCCATCGGCCGCCGATGGGTCGCCCCTCCGCGTCCATGAGCACCCCCAGCCGGGTGCGCTGCATCTCGTAGAACTTGGCCATCAAGGGCTTTTTGCCCGTCCCAAAGTGCTGCTCGAGCACGTCAGCTGGGGTCAACAACATCGGTGTCGGCAGCACGGATACCCGCAGACCGACACGCTCAGCGAAGGCGTTCAACCGACGTTCAAGCCAGTGATCCACCAGGTCAACGAGGTGGACATGGCGATACCCAGCGGAATGCAACAGCTGCAGATGGCCCTGGGTGTCTGGTGCAGCGTCATGGCGCTGATGAATCACGTTGAAGCCTCGACCTCGTAGCTGTTCGGCGTAGACCGTCATCGAGGCGCGGTGCAGGAGCCGGCGCTGGTGATGCATGCGCAGGGGCCATTGCGGATCCGTTCCGAACAGCAACGGGTCTTCGATCAGGGCCACGGTGCGACCGGCCTGAATCGCGGGGTGATCAGCAAACAGCTGATGGGGAAAGACCAGGGTGATGTCCACTCAGCCCGCCTCTCCCGCCAGACGGCAGGCCCGTCGTCCAACGGCTGTGGCATAGCTGCGGTCCACCTGCCCGGCAAACGGGCTCAGCACGCCGGCACGGCAGTCCATCACCACCTTCTCCCTGTGACCCTGCTGGTCGTTGAGCCGCAGGATCAGCTGCCAGTGATTCTTGGCACTGCGGGTGATGTCATCGGCACAGACAGGGCCGGTGCACAGTCCTGGTGACGCCAGCACCGGTCTCCCAAGGAGTCCGAACAAGCAGCACAACAACAGCAGACAACGGATCATGCGGTGTGTGCACGGGGCTCTTCTGAGCCGTCATCCTGCCCGGCTTCCTCAGCAGGGTGAAAAAACCCGTGGATGTCCCTGGCCAGAGCTGGTCCCACACCGGGGGCTTTGGAGAGCACATCCACCGAAGCCAGCTGAATCGCATCGATGGAATGGAAGTGCGCCAGCAGATCCTTCACCCGTTTGGGACCAACCCCTGGGATGTCGGAGAGGCGTGAGCGCTTCATTCGCTCACCACGCTGCTGCCGGTGGAAGCTCACGGCGAATCGATGGGCTTCGTCCCGCAGGCGACGCAGCAAGGCCACGCCGAGTTGATCCGGCTCACTCTCCAGTGGCTGACTTTCGCCGGGGAGGAACACCTCCTCCCGCTGTTTGGCCAACGAGCAGACGTTGAGGTCCTCGTGCAGATCAAGTTCCCGCAGGGCCTCCATCACCGCAGAGAGTTGTCCTTTGCCGCCATCGATCATCACCACATCCGGCCAGTCGTTGAGGCCGTCGGTCTGCAGGGCACTGCCACCTTTGTGGCGCAGGGCACCCACATCGACACCATCAGCCTTGGCGCGGGCCCAACGACGAAAGCGCCGGCGCATGATCTCGGCCATGGCCATGAAGTCATCGCTGTGGCCGGATTGGATGCTGCTGCTGCGGATCTTGTATTTGCGGTAGTGCTGCTTGGCGGGCAATCCATCGATAAACACCACCTGAGAGGCCACGGCATCGCTGCCCTGGATGTGACTGATGTCGTAGCCCTCGATCCGTCGCGGCGGCGTCGGCAGCTCCAGCAGCTGAGCCAGATCCTCGGTGGCTAGCGCTTGCTGCTCCTGCCCCTGCTTGGCCCGCAGCAGTTCGAATTCCGCGTTCCGCTGAACCAGTTCGATCAGGTCTGCCTTCTGCCGCTGTTTCGGGCAGTGGATCTGCACCTTGCGTTCCCGTTGCTCCGTCAGCCAGTCCTCAAGAAGCTGCTGTTGCGGAAGAGCGTGTTGCACCAACAACTCCGGCGGCACTTCAACCGCATCGACCTGGGAGTAGTGCTCTTCAATCACCCGTTGCAGAATCAGACCCGGTGCCAGAGCTGAGGCATCGGCGGTGTAACCAAGCCGCCCCACAAGTTTTCCGGCGCGCATCTGGAACAGCTGCACAGCGGCCAGACGGTCGTCGCAGGCCAGGGCCAGCACATCCCGACTGACGCTGGAGTCGGGAAGACTCATCTTCTGATCAGCCGTCAACTGGTCGAGCCCCTGGAGCTGGTCGCGGACCCGGGCGGCGGATTCAAAGTCAAGACGTTCGGCGTAGCGGTTCATCTGCTCGTCGAGCAGACGCTGCAGTTCATCGCTGCGCCCTTGAAACACCATGGCCACCTTGCGCAGGGTTCGGTGGTAGTCCTCAGAGGTGATCTTTTCCTGGCAAACCCCTGGACAGCGACCAATGCTGTAGTTGAGGCAAGTGCGGTCGGGATGCAACGGTCGCGGTCGCTGCCGCAAAGGAAAGACCCTCTTCACCAGAAACAAGGTGCGCCGCAACAGTCCGACGTCGACGTAGGGCCCGTAGAAGCGATCGAGGGGGCTGCGGAATCGGCGCCGTCGCGTGATGAAGATGCGGGGATAGGCCTCGCTCCAGGTGATGCAGAGGTAAGGATATTTCTTGTCGTCCTTCAGCAGCACATTGAAGTGCGGCTGATGGTTCTTGATCAGGTTGGATTCAAGGGCCAGAGCCTCCGCTTCGCTGTCGGTCACGATGAATTCGATCTCGCAGACCTGTCGCGTCATCAGGCGGATGCGCGGCGACAGATCATGCCGACTTCGGAAGTAGCTGCGGACCCGGCTGCGCAGCGATTTCGACTTGCCGACATAGAGGATCCTGTCCTCTCCGTCGCGCATCAGGTAGCAACCCGGCTCCGGCGGAATCTCCTTCAGCCGACGCTCAAGCACCTCCGGCTGTATGAGCAGCGGCGGCATGGTCAGGGAGTCCGCCAACGATCGCTCAACCGCCGTAGTTCCATCCGGTGCTGGCCATGGTCAGAGCCTCACCGTCCTCTAGCAATCGAGCGGTTTTGACCTCACCAACGAACACCGTGTGATCACCGTGCTGGATCTGACCCACCAGCTCACACTCGACGCCGCCGATCACCCCATCCAGCAGGGGCAGCCCAAGGGGACCGTCCTGGAACGGTGCTGCATCAAAGCGACCTCCGAGTCCTTTCTGGGGCTTGAAAAACACCGCAGCCAGATCCTTTTGATCGGCTTTCAGCATGTTGAGCGAGAACCGTTTGGTGCGTTCGATGATTCCGTGGCTGGTGCTGTCAGCCCGCACGCCCATCACCACCAAGGGTGGCTCAAAGGACCCCTGGGTCACCCAGCTGGCGGTAAAGCCATTCACCTCATCGCCCTCGCGGACACCGCAGACGAACAGGCCGTGGGGAATCTTGCGCAGCAGCACCTTCTTGGCGTCGGCGTCGAGGCTCATCGGTCATCCAGCGTTGCGGGAAATCTAGAGATCAAACCGCTGCATAGGATCACTTCAGTCCAGGGTTCTGCGGATGAGGGCGCTCTACCCGGGAAGTTTTGATCCTTTGACCAATGGCCACATGGATCTGATCGAGCGGGCCGTCGCCTTGTTCGGGCAGGTCACTGTTGCCGTGCTGTCGAATCCCAACAAAAAACCCGCCTTCAGCGTCGATCAGCGCATCGGTCAGATTCAATGCGCGACCCGTCACCTGAACGGCATTGACGTGGTCAGCTTTGACGGCTTGACCGTCCACTGCGCCGTCACCCATCAAGCCGATCTCATCCTGCGTGGACTGCGAGCGATGAGCGACTTCGAATACGAGCTTCAGATCGCCCACACCAATCGATCACTGGCCGAAGATCTGGAGACGGTCTTCCTGGCGACATCGACCCGTCACAGCTTCCTCAGCAGCTCTGTGGTGAAAGAGGTGGCCCGTTTCGGCGGCCCTGTGGATCACATGGTCCCCAAGGAGGTGGCCAAGGACCTGAACAGGCTCTTTAATTCGGCTTTCCCACCCCGGTGACATGAGCGACGCTCGCCTCGCTGTCCTCGACCATCTGGATCAGCTGGAGGATGTCCTTCTCGAGGGAAGTCGTATTCCATTCAGTGGCGGGCGTCTGGTCAACGAGGGTGATGCCGTCGAAGTGCTCGACGCAGTGCGCGAGACCCTGCCGAAGGAGGTTGAGCGCGCTGCTCAGCTGCTGGAGCGACGCGACGAATTCATCAACACAGCCAAACAGCAGGCGGACGAGATCGTTCAGCAGGCCAAACGGCAGCACGAGCAGTTGGTCAGCACCGCCTCGGTCCGACAGGAGGCGGAGCGTCAGGTGCTGGAGCTGCGCGAACAGACACGCCAGCAATGCGAGCAACTGCTGCAGTCGACGCGACAGCAGGGCGCCCAGCTGGAGCAGGAGATGCAAAGCAAGCTGGCGCAGCAGGAGCAGCAGTTCGCTGCACGCCGTCAGCAGTTGGAACAGGAAGCTCAGCAGCGCCGTCAGCAGTTGGAGCAAGACGCTGCCGAGATCAAGCGTCAACATGCCGAGCAGCATGAAGCCAGCCGCCAGCAGGCCCTGCAGGAGTTGGAGACCATTCGACGCGAGGGTCTGCGCTTGCAGAGTGAGAGCCGTGAGGAAGCCGAGCGGCTGCACAACGATGCCTTGCAGTTCCGGCAACAGACCCAGCAACAATGTGAGGGCCTGATTCAACGCAGCCGTAAGGAGGCTGCCGCTGTTCAGGATGGAGCCAACCGTTATGCGGAACAGACCCTGGGTGAACTGGAAGTTCGACTCAAGGAGATGGCTCAGGTGGTGATGGCGGGCCGCCAGGAACTGGTCAAGATTCAGACCATCAGCAGTGATGGCCCCAAAGCTGACGACAGCGAGGGCAAAACTGTTCCGATCAGCCGTGGACGTCGGGCCGCATCCCGACTGCGTTCCATGAAGGGCACCGGCTGATCCGCTGGACAGCGAGCAGCACGTCGCCCATGACACCCCGAGGGGATGCCGCGCCGTTGGCAATCATGCTGACGTAACGGGGCCCATTGGACGTCTCCAAGATTCCGCTGAGGGAATTCACACCCCGGAGGGTGCCGGTCTTTCCCCAGAACTGACCAGTGAGTGGGGTTCCGCGCTGGAAGCGCCAGAGAGTTCCACGTCGGCCCGCAATCGCCATTGATGCTTGGTAGAAGGCACCATATGGATGCTGCGCCATACGCCACAGCAGGGTCGACAACGTTCTGCTCGTGACTCGGTTGCCTCGGGAGAGGCCACTTCCATCCCTGATGCGAAGTCCCTGGATGGGAATGCCCTGAGCCTGCAGCCAGCGCGTGTTGGCCAAAGAGGCCTCAGCCACATCCCAGTTGTCTGCCGCCTCACGCATCAGCACTTCGGCGGTGAAGTTATGGCTCTCGGTGTTGGCCAGACTCAGCAGCCCATGCATGGGTGCTGACAGCTCGCTGTGGATCACCACAGGGTCATCTGCCTTGGAGCGGGAGAGAGCAGCTTCCCGTTGCTCGGGATTCACCCTCACCAGGCGAAGGCTTCCGCCCTGTTGCCTGACCGTTGTCGACAACACCCGTTCCAGCCGTCGGGCAGGGTCCATCACCGCCATGTGCAGCGCATTGCTGGTGAGCGCGAGGCGGGTGATCGGTGCTCCGTAGGCGTAGCTGCGGTCGTCTGACGGCCAGTCGCTGGGCCACCAGCGCTGAGGTGGCTCCTCCCGCACCATCAGCTGCAGAGGAGTTCCAGCCGAATCTGATGAACGAGAACCACCACGGCCAAGGGCCACCATGGCGAAGCGTTGGATCTCGGCGATGCTGAGATCAGGGTCGCCCTCACCGACGATCTCGAGACTGCCGTCGCCGTGGCGCAGCAACTGGGTCTTCAGACGGAAATCGGGCCCGAGGCGATCGAGAGCAAAGGCGGAACTGATCAGTTTCTGATTGGAAGCGGGAATCCTCGGCAGCCATCCGTTGATGTCCGCCAGCAGCTGGCCGCGCTCGTCAAGAACGCTGATGCTCCAGGGAGCTGTGCTGGAGCCAAGGGACCCCTCGACGGCTCGCTGCAACGCCGGGCAAAGCGGACGTTGTGCAGGGCCAGGCAGTCCCTGACGGCTGTTGGGGGCGATGGGTTGCAGGAGGCGTTCGCTGCTATGGACCGCAGAGCTTGCGCTGAGCAGCACCAACGTCAGAGCCGGGGTGATCCAACGCTGACTCATGGAATGGTCACGCCACTCACAAACCCATTCACGCGGTAGAGCCGTCCTTCGAGCTCCACGGGACTGCCGATCTTGAGTTTGGTGCCACCGAAGACGACGCCGGATGGACCTGTCTCAGCCTCGGCCTTAAGGCGGAAGCGGGCATGCAAACCTCGCGCCGGGCTGGTGTCTTCAGCCTCGAGAACAGTTCCATTCGGGAGGAGCTGAGTCAGGGGGCGACTGATGTCTTCAACCGACATCAGCCCGACGCGCCCTGCCGGCTGGTTGCGAATCACGATGCTGACGGTTCCTTCCTCTCGAATGGCTTCCAACAACGCATCCGAATCGGCCACCTGCAGGTGACGCACGTCCACACTCACCTCAACCGGCTTGACAGAGCCCGTCGCACGGGCCACGGCGTTGGTCAATTTGGGCGACCAGACCACACCAGCCAATGCGACGACAGTCGCGGTGATCGCCAAGCCATCGAGAAGCGTGATGGAGCTGAGTGAGAACCGTCTCTGCATGGGATCACTGCTTCGTGACGAACCTTACGGAGAGCTTGTGGTCGGATCAAGCAATTGTCAGCTGCGCAGGCCGTCGATGAATCGATCCACGCTGCTGAGCTGTTGTTTGAGGCTGTCCGGATCTTCACCGGCCAAGAGCGCGGCGATTTGCTCAGGATCCGGTCGACTCTCCATCGACGCCAAGTGGCGGTACCCATCGTCATCCAGTCGGTAGAGGGACCAGTCGTCCGGGAACATCCGCATCAGTGCACCGCCCTCCAGCGGCTGAAGCCAATACGCCTGTTGCCAGGACGACACAAAGCCCCGACGCCGTTCGCGGGCCACACTGCCGATTCCCACAGCGGCATCCTCCAACCGGCCGTTGAGCATCACCACCGAGCCGCGATGCTCCTGACAAATGGCCATGAACTGCTCGTAATCCGAAGGTTGCGGACCGACCGCCAACACCACTTCATCGTCGTCTCCAGCAGCTGACCATTGGTTGAAATCAAGAATGCTGTCGGCCAGATCGGCTGCATCACGACGTGCCAGTGCGGCAGCCCCGGCATCCGGCCAGAGCATTCGACAGGATGCATCCATGGAGCGAAGGCTTTGAAACAGTCGCAGTGCAACAGGGAGCACCCGCAGATTTTCAAAACGAAGGGTTGCGCCCCATCGAGCCCCTTTGCCTGAGGCCAAGGCTGCCTTGAGAGCGTTGAGCAGATCGGCTTCGGCAGTCTGCAAATCGGCGGGAAGGCTGGCCTTCTGGGCTTCAGGCACGTCTGCTGATCAATCAAATTTGGCTCCAGCCTCTCAGGTGCAGGCGTCAATCGCCCGGATCAACAAGGGTGGAACAGCGTCCAGATCGTCGTCGCTCAGCCAGGGACCAAGGCTGAAGCGCAGCAACGATTGCCTCCAGCTGGGCGCAACATCCATGGCGGTGAGCACGGCACTGTCCTGGGCATGACCGGAACGACATGCACTGCCGCTGCTGCAGGCCACACCCAACCGCGACAACTGCTGCACCAGTCGCCGACCTGCGAGGGGATGGCCCGCTCTGTCTCCGATCAGGCAGGCAAGGTGATGGGGCAGTCGCGGTTCATCCGTGGCATTGATCACCGTCAGCGACGGAATGGCTGCCAGCTTCGATTGCAACCGATCCCGCATGGAGCGGATCTGAGGTGTGGACCCTGGCGGAGCCATCGATTGCTGTGGGTTGAACCGTGGAAGCTGTTGCAAGGCCACCGCAAGGCCTGCGATCAATGCGACGGCTTCGGTACCGGCACGGTATCCCCCTTCCTGCCCCCCTCCTGTCAGCAGAGGTTGAGCCAGGACACCCGAACGATGCAGGAGCACCCCAATCCCGCGTGGACCCTGCAATTTGTGGGAGGAGAAGCTGAGCAGATCGATGCAGGAGGTGGACCAGGCCATGAGCCCCTGGGGGATGAGCTGGGTGGCGTCGGTGTGGAACGGGATGCCCCGTTCTCTGCAGGCGCTGGCCACCAGCGGTACGGGTTGAACCGTGCCGACTTCGCTCTGCCCCCAGATCAAGGACACCAACTGCGTTGGTGGTGCCAGCAACTGATCCAGCAGTTCCAACCGGATCCGACCGCTCCCATCCACAGGCCACCGCGCCACGGTCCACCCCAGTTGTGCGAGTTGGGCCGCTGCTCCCTCCACCGCGGGATGTTCCACCGCTGAAATCACAAGGCGCCCAGGTGGACAACCAGCGGCGACACCGTGAAGGGCGAGGTGGACCGATTCGGTGGCACCTGAGGTGAAGATCAGCTCATCCTCATCAGCACTCAGTTGTGCGGCGATGGTCTGTCGGGATCGAGCCAGCTGTTCAGCGGCCACCAGTCCGGTGCCATGAAGGCTGCTGGGGTTGCCCCAGGCCTCCCGCTGAACAGCATTGATGCACTCAATCACCGACGGCAACGGTGGGGTTGTGGCCGCTGCGTCGAGGTAGAGCTCAGAGGGTGTCACGCTCAAACCGAGCCCGGGTCCGTTGCTCGAGAGATTCACTGGCCAGATTCAGCATGGCGTCCAGTGAGGTGCTGTTGAGGAAGGCCTGAACCTGCTGCTGGGCAGCATCACGCAGACAGTTGTCCGGTTGTTGGCAGCTGTCCACACAATCACGGGAACAGTCGAAGGGCGCGTTGTCCGCGACATCTGGCGTCAACGGCTCTGCAACGGGTGACTCTCCAACCGGCATCAGGTCCGGTGACAACACCCCATCGAACACCGCCACGGCCGGACCCGTCATCAGAACAGCACCATGGCGTCCAGGCCAGGCAATCTGGAGTGGACCGCCGGGCAGCATCACCTCGGCATGGTCGTCAGCCAGTCCCAGCAGGACAGCAGCAACAAGGGTGGCGCAGGCACCTGTCCCACAGGCCAGCGTCGGTCCAGCACCGCGTTCCCACACACGGATCTCCAGACGGTTGCGGGCGTGCACCTGCAGGAAATGCACGTTGGTTTTGGCCGGGAACAGATGGTGAACCTCCAGGGCCGCCCCCCATGCGTCGAAGGGAATCGCGTTGAGGTCCTCCACCGGCACCACGACGTGGGGATTTCCCATCCCAACCGCTGCCACCTCCAGCGCTCGATCCGCAAGATCGGCCGATCCCCTCGCCAACCCGTCCACCAGCGGGAGAGTTGTGGGAATGCTTGAGGGTTCCAGGAAGGGAGCACCCATGTCGACGCGCAACTGACCATCGCTTTGCAGCTCCGGGCGGATCAGGCCCGCCGGCGTTTCGATCGCCCAGCGTTTGCCAGGAGCGTCACCGTCGCTGTCGGCAAGAAAACGTGCCAGGCAGCGGATGCCATTGCCACACATCTCCGCCTCGCTGCCGTCGGCGTTGAAAATCCGCATGCGCAGATCACCCTGACCCTGGGGCGGCAGCGCAAGAATCACGCCGTCACCACCGATTCCGAAGCGTCGGTCGCACAGCTGCCTCACCCAGACGGGGTCCGGCTCAACGACCGATTGCGGCAACTGGCCTTGCCGCCCTTCCAGGATCAGGAAGTCATTGCCAAGTCCCTGATATTTGCTGAACTGCAGCATGGTGTGCTGATGGCAGATCCGAATCCTATGGAGACTGCGCCCCTCGACCCCAGTCTGCCTGGGGTCCGATTGCTTCAGTCTTGGATCAGAGAGCAGTTGGCCATCAGCGTTGACGTGATCGGTTCTGAGCGGATTGAAGGTCGACTCATCTGGCAGGACCCGGAATTTCTGGCCATCGAGCGGAGCCCTGCCACTCGCCCCACATTGATCAGTCGCCGGCAGATCTCTGTGATCCGCGCTCTCGGTTGAAACCGCCGGATGTGACACGATCGCAACCTTGCCGACATCCTGTCGACCGTGAACAGCCGTTACTCGCCTGCGGACCTTGAACAACGCTGGCAGACGACCTGGCGATCAGAGGGGTTGGATGTCACTCCGGAGCCGGAAGACGGCAAGGGTTTCTACGCCCTGTCGATGTTTCCCTACCCCTCAGGGACCTTGCACATGGGCCATGTGCGCAATTACGTCATCACCGATGTGATCGCCCGCGTTCAACGGATGCGTGGCCGCGCGGTGTTGCACCCGATGGGATGGGATGCCTTCGGTCTTCCCGCCGAAAATGCCGCGATCGAACGCAACGTTGATCCCGGCGATTGGACCGATCGCAACATCGATCAGATGCGATCGCAGCTGGATCGCCTCGGCTTGTCGATCGACTGGGACCGTGAGCAGGCCACCTGCCACAGCGATTACTACCGCTGGACCCAGTGGTTGTTCCTGGAGCTGTTCGATGGCGGTCTGGCCTACCGGAAGAACGCAACGGTCAACTGGGATCCAGTGGATCAAACCGTTCTGGCCAACGAGCAGGTGGATGCCGACGGACGTTCCTGGCGATCCGGTGCACTTGTGGAACAACGCCAGTTGAATCAATGGTTCCTGCGGATCACGCAGTACGCCGAAGCCCTGCTCAAGGACCTGGATCAACTGAGCGGTTGGCCGGAACGCGTTCGCACGATGCAGGCCAACTGGATCGGTCGTTCCGAGGGTGCTGAGATCCAGTTCAAGGTGTCCTCCGATTCAGACACCACCATCACGGTGTTCACCACAAGGCCAGACACCTTGGCTGGTGCCAGCTACGTGGTGCTCGCCCCGGACCACCCGTTGGTGAACAGCCTGACGACCCCGGATCAGCAGGATGTTGTGCAGGCCTTCCAGGCAGAGGTGGCACGGCTCAGTGCCTTGGAACGCACCAGTGATGACGCTCCCAAGCGTGGGGTCTTCACCGGCGCCACAGTCCTCAATCCACTCAACGGCAGTCCATTGCCGGTGTGGATCGCTGACTATGTGCTGGTGGATTACGGCACCGGCGCCGTGATGGGAGTCCCGGCCCATGACCAGCGGGACCGTCGCTTTGCGCAGAGCTACGGGTTGGCCGTTCAGCAAGTGATTGAGGCCGAGGGGGCCGCCGCTGCGATCGCGGCCGGAGAGGCCTGGACGGATCCTGGAGTGCTGATTCATTCCGGAGACTTCGATGGTCTGAATTCCATCGAGGCCAAGGAGCGGATCACGCGCCACGGGGAGCAGCAGGGATGGGCAGTGGCGAAGGTCACCTATCGGCTGCGCGATTGGCTGATTTCAAGACAGCGCTACTGGGGCTGCCCGATTCCGATCATCCATTGCCCCAGCTGTGGCGCCGTGCCCGTGCCTCGCGAGGACTTACCCGTGGAACTTCCCCGCGGCATTGATCTGTCCGGGAAAGGCGGTTCTCCACTGGGGCAGCAGCAGGATTGGGTCAACGTCCCCTGCCCCTCCTGTGGTGAGCCGGCCACGCGCGAAACCGACACGATGGACACCTTCATGTGTTCGTCCTGGTATTTCCTCCGTTTCGCCGACCCACACAACACCGAACAGCCGTTCAGCCGCGAAGCCGTGAACCGCTGGCTGCCGGTGCAGCAGTACGTCGGTGGCATTGAGCACGCCATTTTGCATCTGCTGTATTCCCGCTTTTTCACCAAGGCGTTGAAGGATCGGGGCTTGATCGATGTGGCTGAACCCTTTGATCGTCTGCTGACCCAGGGAATGGTTCAGGGAACGACGTATCGCAATCCCAGCACCGGCAAATACGTCGCCCCGGCGGATGTATCCGACCCGGAGACACCGACCGATCCGAGCAGCGGCGAACCTCTGGAGGTGTTGTTCGAAAAGATGTCGAAGTCGAAGTACAACGGCGTCGACCCTGCGGCAGTGATCGATCGCTACGGCGCCGACACCGCTCGCATGTTCATTTTGTTCAAGGCACCGCCCGAGAAGGACCTCGAATGGGATGACGCTGACGTGGAAGGTCAATTCCGCTTCCTGCAGCGGATCTGGCGGCTGGTGGAGTCCGCGACCTCCCGCATCGACAGCCTCGAGCCAGAGGAGCGTCCTGAGCCGTTAGCTGACACCGACGCCAAGGTTCGTCGTGCCATCCACGTAGCCATCGAGGCGGTGAGTGAGGACCTGCAGGACGAGATTCAGTTGAACACCGCCATCTCGGAGCTGATGAAACTCACCAATGCGATCACATCCGTTGGTGTTGCTGAGTTGAGCACGTCAGTGCTGAAGGAAGCTCTCTCAACACTGCTCCGGCTTCTGGCTCCCTTTGCTCCCCATCTCGCCGAAGAGCTCTGGCATCAGCTCGGTGGGTCGTCCAGCGTGCATCGTGCCGGTTGGCCAGTACTGGACCCCAGTGCTCTGGTTCAGGATTCCGTGGACCTGGTGATTCAGATCAAGGGGAAGGTTCGGGGGACCATTCAGGTTCCCGCCGCCGCCGACAAAGAACAGCTTGAGGCCTTGGCACTGGCCAGTGAGGTCGCTGCCAAATGGCTGGAGGGACAACCACCCCGACGCGTGATTGTGGTGCCGGGGAAGTTGGTCAACCTGGTGCCCTGATCGGCAGATGCCGATCAGCTGCAACTGAACCGCATGCTGGCTGGGTTGGCCCAATCCCCCTCAGCCCGGTAGCCCCGATCATTGCCAGCGAGATGACGCATGATCCAGAAGATCGCCTCATCGCTCCCGTCACCAACGGCCTGCCTGATTTCACTGACGGTCCGTGGTGCGCCGTCTTTGAGAACAGCTTCAATCCGGCTCTGCAGATCAAGGATTGCCGCGGCAGCTTTCTTTCCAGCTTCCACGCCAGGCTGGTGGTAGGCGTTGATGTTGACCAGATCGCCGTAGAAGCCAACAGC
>ERZ802830.1238-NODE-1238-length-24540-cov-140.54_pt1 | contig 24540 bp, 16 predicted proteins | sample MGYA00345654_ERZ802830 | MGnify/ENA primary metagenome ERZ802830 (study PRJEB30503, sample SAMEA104212375) | marine metagenome | biome: Westerlies Biome; feature: [SRF] surface water layer (ENVO:00010504) within the epipelagic zone...; material: water...
TGAAAATCAGCTGCTATATCTTTAAGTGAATTTATAGATGGAGTTACTATTGTTTGTAATTTGGGTGCAACTTTTTTTTGCATCTTTAAAAAAGAGTACCATCTATGTCGAGATAATCTATATAAAAATTTATTGTTTGCTTTCAATTCATGCTCATAATCTTTAGTAATTGGGTGATGAATTATTTCGATTAATGGATTTTCTTTTTGAAGATCTAGAACTCCATAACTTAAGGACTGATTATCTATAATGATATCGTAATCGTTATTTTTAAGGTAGTTTTTTGCCCTAGATCCAAACGTCCTCATTTCAGGAAATCCACCTAAGAGTGTTGATAAAAATTCATAGTAATCTATTAGTTTTTTATTTTTTTTGCTAAAAAAAATCTTAAGCCTTTCTTTGAATAAGAAAGTTTGAAAAAGATCTAGACCAGGAAGTTTAATTAGCTTTACTTGTTTTGCTAGATTTGGATAAGGAGGCCCAGATATAACATCAATATTATGCCCCATTATGCTTAAAGCATATGATATATCTCTGATATACACTCCCTGACCACCTCCAAAGGGAGCACTTCTGTAACTAAGGATTGCAATTCTAAGTTTTGACAAAATAATTTCTTATGAAGCTAAGGTCAACCAGTCTTTATATAATTCATTTCTTCCATATACAATATCTGAATATGTAGACTGAAGTTTTTCGGTAATGTCTCCACAAGAGCCAGAACCAATTATAGTTTCGTCTATTTTTGATATTGGTGTTATTTCTACTGCTGTTCCAGAAAAGAATGCTTCATCACTATCAAGTAAGTCCTCATAAGTAAGATTTTTTTCGTCTATTGTGTACCCAAAGTCTTTAGCTATCTTTATTACTGACTGTCTAGTTATACCATTAAGGCAATGTTCTGTTTTTGGTGTGCTTATAACCCCATCTTTAACTATAAAAATATTTTCCCCACTTCCTTCAGAAATGAAACCATTTTTATCTAAAAGTAATGCCTCATCAGCACCTTTATTGATAGCTTCATGAAGTGCCATAGTAGAGTTTATATACGTCCCAATAATCTTATAACCAGAATGAAGAGGATTACTATATTGTTCAAAGGACGATTTGATTATAGAAATTCCATCTTTTTTTGCTTCAGGACTCATATATGAAGGCCACTCCCATGCAGCAACTGCAGCATTTACTGATAAATCAGTCGCCCTGATACCTAAGGACTCACTACCCAAAAAAATAATGGGCCTTAGATAACCCTCCTCTAAATTGTTTTTAATAAAAATGTCTTTTTGAACCTGGTTTAACTCCTCTTTTGTATAAGGGATTTTTATACCGATCTTACTAGCAGCTTTAAATAGTCTTTCTGTGTGATCATTTAATCTAAATATTGCAGGACCTTGATCAGTTTTATATGCCCTAACCCCTTCAAAAACTCCGGTTCCATAGTGCATGGTGTGAGATAGAATATGCACAGAAGATTCCTCCCATTTTTCATAAGAACCATTTTTCCAGATAACTTTCGAATCAGTATTTACAAACATTTATTCAAGATATAATAGTGAAGCGTTATTATGACAAACTAGAAGAAATAACAAAAGGGAAAAAGATGGGCATTATTAGTTCGATATTTCGAGAATATGACATAAGAGGAACTTATCCAGACGAATTAAATGAAGAAGTTATTGAGCAAATTGCTTTTGCAATTGCAAAAAAATGTCATAAAGAAGGCATTGGAACTTTAGCAGTTGGGCGAGATGGAAGACTCTCTGGAGAATCTTTATTAACTGCATTTTGTAAGGGTTTGGTTAAAGCAGGTATTAACGTTAATAACATTGGCCTTGTTACAAGTCCTCTCTTATATTTTGCTGCAAAAAAAGAGTACTCAAAAAGTGGTGTGATGATTACAGGCAGCCATAATCCAAAAAATTATAATGGTATAAAAATGGTCATTAATGACAGGCCTGTTGCTGGCACCGAAATTCTCTCACTCATAGATAATGAATCTAAAAAATCAAATATCTCCACAGATGCTGAAATCACTTTCACTGATATTAAAGAAAATTACATAAATGAAGTATTAAATAACATTAATATCCCAAAAGATAAAAAACTTAAAGTTGTGCTGGATTCAGGCAATGGTGCCGCTGGGTGCATTGCGCCTGATTTATTTAAAAAGCTTGGGTTTGAGGTAATAGAGCTTTTTAGTGATGTCGATGGAAATTTCCCCAATCATCATCCTGATCCAGGAAAGATTGATAATTTAAAAGATTTGATTTCAAAGGTCATTGAAGAGAAAGCAGATGTTGGATTAGCATTTGACGGAGATGGGGATAGGGTTGGTCTCGTAACTGATAAAGGAGAGGTAGTATTTCCTGACAAGTTAATGATGTTATTTTCTAAAGATGTTTTGAACAGAGAAAAAGGTAAAATAGTTTTTGATGTTAAGTGCTCCAATCATCTTGAAAAAGTAATTTACGAATCTGGTGGTGAGCCAATAATGTCGCCAACAGGTCATTTCCACATAAAAAATACAATTAAAAAAACAGGAGCGCTATTGGCTGGTGAGATGAGTGGACATATATTCTTTAATGATAAATGGTATGGCTTTGATGATGGGCATTATGCTGGCGTGAGGATTGCAGAAATAATTGCTAACTCAAATATTTCTATTTCTAATCTTATTGATCGGCTTCCAAAGTCATTTTCAACCCCAGAATTAAATATAACAGTAACCGATGAATCTAAATTTGAAATTGTTGAGAGATTTTCTCAAGAATGTTCTCTAGATGGAGAGAAAATAATTATTGATGGCCTAAGGATTAATTTTAAGAACGGATGGGGACTGATCAGAGCCTCAAACACAACACCAAAACTAGTTATGAGATTTGAAGGAGATTCACAGCAAGAAATGGAAAATATAAAAGAAAAATTTATTGCAGAACTCTCTCGCATTTGTCCGGAGATTAATATAAATTTAGATTAATGAAAAATGATAGAAAAAATATTATTTTACAGTCTCTGGCAAATCTTCTTGAAGAAAGGAATATGTCCAAAGTCACAACCGCTCTCTTGGCAGAAAAATCGAAAATAACAGAAGCAGCTCTTTATAGACATTTTCCTAGCAAAAGAGCTATATATGCTGAGCTATTTTCATTTTGTGATGATGCAATTTTTGCAAAATGTGGTGAGTTGAAGAAATCTAAAATAACTTCGAAAGAAAAGACAAAAAATGCATTTTTATTTTTTATGATTTTTATAGAAAAAAATAAAGGTTTTGCAAGACTAGTTTCAAGAGAAGCTCTATCGTCTGACGAGCAAAATGTTTCTGATAATGTTAATCAGTTTTTTGAAAGGTTTGAATTATCATTAAAACAAATGCTTTCAGAAGACTCAGAAAACTTAATTGCTCAGCCTGGCATATCAGCTCAACTCATAGTGACTTGTATTGAGGGTAATGTCTCTAGATATATAAGATCTAAATTTAAAGACTCGCCCAGTAGTTATATAGAAAACGTGTGGGAATTATTATCCTTGAGTATATTTAAATCTTAGTTCTTAATATTTTCATCTAAAAATAACTCAAAATAAGAATCAATATCTTTGTTATTATCTATCTTGCCAGTATCACTGTTAATTCTTACAAATGATATGTTTTCAGGAATTGTATTTTTGTCAATTTCAAGGTTTTGTATTTGATCATTCATATAATCTAGCCATATAGGCAATGCGATCGTTGATCCATATTCATTCTCGCCTAATGAAGTAAAATTATCAGTGCCAACCCATACAGTTGTTGCGAGATCTTTATGAAAACCAGAAAACCACGTACTTACAGAATCATTTGTTGTTCCAGTTTTTCCAGCAATGTCTTTTCTATTTAAAAATGCTGCCTTTCTACCTGTAGTTCCTCTTGTCATAAACTCTTGAAGAGTGTCTTTAACTAGAAATGCAATGCGTTCATCTATAACTCTTTCACTCTTAGAATGAGGTTTTATAACATAATAAGGGCGCTTTATATTCATTTCTAGAGTATCTAGCCAGGGAAAAGCTGATAAATTTTTATCTTGTTTTGCATTTACAAAATCTTCTTGCGAATATATTACATTGCCTGTTCTATCTTCTATTCTGGATATGTAATAAGGATCAATCAAAAAACCGCCATTTGCAATTACACTAAATCCTCTAACCATTTCAATGGGAGAAAAATTACCTGAGCCTAAAGCTAAAGATAGATCTGAGGGCAACCTAGACTTTTCATAACCAAAGTTATTAATGTAATCATGTGACTTGCTTATCCCCAATTCTCTTAAGAGTTTTATAGAAACTATATTGATTGATTGTATAAGAGCTTCTCTTAATGGGGTTGGTCCATAAAATTTACCAGTATAATTTTTTGGTTTCCATATACTTTCTAGATTCTTATCATCAAAAACTAAAGGCGCATCATTAATTAGTGATGATAAATTGTATCCATTTGCTAAAGCTGTTGCATATATAAAAGGTTTAAAACTTGATCCGGATTGAGGATATGAAAGCCTTACCCTGTCAAAGTTACTTTTAGTAAAACTTGATCCTCCAATATATGCTTTTACAGCTCCATTGATTGGATTAATTGAAATTAAAGAAGCTTCGGCTTCAGGAATCTGATCAAGTAAAAGAAATTCTTGTTCTATTTTAAGATAAACAAAATCACCAATATTAAGAAATTCAGTAAATGAATTCGGCTTTGGTCCTTTTTGGTTGATAGATATTCTTTTTCTAGCCCATTCATATTCTGATGACCAAGGAATTGAATCAATATTTAAATTTTCGTTTAAAAAAAATAAGTTTTTGTCCTCTATTTTAATTACTATTGCTTTGGTATGAGACTCGTAGAATGGATAGCTACTAAATACATTAGCGATTTTATTGCCAATAAAGTCATCACTATTAAATGATTCCTCCATTTCCATATTAAAAGAAATAAAACTGTTATCTAAATTTGTAAGTGCTTTTAAATCTGATTCATCAAAAATTTGAGAATAATTATCAGCCTGTATCCAGCCATGTCTTTTGTGATAGATTTCAAGTTGATCTGTAATATTTTTTTGAGCACTAGATTGAGATTTTGAATCAAGAGTAGTAAAAACAGACCATCCATTCTTGTATGCTTCAAGTCCGTATCTTTTTATAATATCTTGTCTGGCAAGTTCCGCTAAGTATCTGGCGTCAACAGAATACAAATTAATATTTTTAGCTACTTCTAATGGTAATGATTTCGCTTGATTATATTCATCTTTGCTAATGTAACGTAGTTGATACATCCTTGATAATATCCAGTTTCTTCTTTGCTCTGTTCGAAGAGGTGCTTTTATAGCATTTATTCTTGACGGAGATTGAGCCATTGCAGCAATCGTTGCTGATTCTGATAAATTTAGATCTATACTACTCTTATTAAAATAAGTGTTAGAAGCAGCTTCTATCCCATATGAACGATTACCAAAAAAATTTCTATTTACATAGAGTTCAAAAATTTCTTCTTTGGAGAGTTTTCCTTCAAGCTCTAAAGCAAGAAAAATTTCTTTAGCCTTTCTTATTAGTGTTTGATCTCTTGTTAGCAAATATCCTCTAACAACTTGCATAGAGATCGTTCCTCCTCCTCCATAGCAACCATTTGGACTCAAGCACCTAATTACTGATCGAATTAAGCCTTTGTAACTTATACCTTGATGTTTAAAAAACTTGTCATCTTCTGCTGCTAAAAATGAATTTTTAATATTTGTAGGTATTTCATCAAAGGCTAGAGGTCTTCTTTTAATTTCTCCAAATTCACCAATTAAAACACCGTCACTTGTAAAAACTTTGAGAGGCATTTGAAGGTTATCCTCATCAACAAGCGATATCTCCGGCAAGTTAGGTTTTAAAAGAAAATATGACATCAAAACGCTAAACAACGCAATAATGCAACTGGAAATGGAAAGCCAGAAAAGAATCTTAATTATTTTCAACATATTTTGTATAAACTCTTAATCTTTTAGGATACATCTTATTAATATCAAAAAAACTATTTTATATAGTTCAATGCTAAAATGCTCGCATCTTTGGGTAAAATAATTGTATGAATATATTTATAGTTGGGCCAATGGGCTCAGGAAAATCAACAGTTGGAAAAATAATTTCAAGTGAGTTGTTCCTTAATTTTTTTGATACAGATGAAGAAATTGAAAATAGAACTGGGGCTTCTATAGATTGGATCTTTGATTTAGAGGGTGAAGAAGGTTTTAGAAAAAGAGAAAGTAAAATTCTTGAAGATATGGCCCAAAAAAATTCAATTGTGCTATCGACTGGAGGTGGAATTATACTTTCTGAGGCTAATAGAGAAATGCTTTCATCTAGAGGAACTGTATTCTATTTGGCCACCCCAATTGAGACTCAACTAGAAAGAACATCAAAAGATAAAGATAGACCATTACTTAAAGATGGTGATCCAGGTGAAATACTAAAAAATCTTCATTTAACTAGAGAAAATCTTTATGAGGAAGTTTCAGATTACATCGTAAATACTGAAGGCAAATCCAGCCAAGAAGTGTCTTCTGAGATTATTAAATTAGTTAAGAATTATGGCTAAGGTTATTAAAGTCGGTAAAGGGGCTACCCAATATAAAGTTGTAATTGCAAAAAATGCTTTAACAAAAGTAAATCTTTTAACTCCATTAAAAACAAAAGGTAAAGTATTAATAATTACTGATTCTGGGGTCCCCAAAAAATATATTGATGAAGTAAAGCTAATACTCAAAAATAACATAAAAGTATTTGTCTATATTTTACCTAAAGGTGAAAAATCTAAATCATTCGATTCATTCATTAAAATCCAAGAAAAGCTAGCTAAATTAAAATTTGATAGGTCAGATGCATTAATAGGCCTTGGTGGAGGAGTAGTTGGAGATATTACAGGATTTTGTGCGGCTACATTCCTTAGAGGTATTAATTTTATACAAATACCAACAACACTCTTAGCTCAAGTTGACTCCTCTGTAGGTGGAAAAACTGCAATAAATATTAAACAAGGTAAGAATCTTGTTGGATCTTTTTATAACCCAAGTCTAGTTTTAATAAGTAGTAGGTTCTTAGAAACATTATCTGAAAAAGAATTTAAATCTGGAATAGGTGAAGTTATAAAATACGCCTTCATTGGGAACAAAAAACTTTACAAATTAATTCAAAATAATACTGATGAAATTAAATCTAGAGAATTGAAAATTTTAGAGGAGATAGTTGAGGAATCAATTAAAACTAAGGCTAGAATTGTTACTCAAGATGAAAAAGAAAGTGGAATAAGGGCAATTCTTAATTTTGGTCACACTTTTGGTCATGCTATAGAAGCATTTAATGATTATAAAAATATTACTCATGGTGCCGCTATAACTTTGGGAATGATAATAGCATCGAAGGTTTCTTATCTAGAGGGTCATATTAAAATTCATCAACTAGATAACATTATTAATTTAATAGATTCATTAGGACTTAATACAAATTATAAAAAGTATAATTTTAGAGATCTTAAGCAATATATTATGAATGATAAAAAGGTCTCTAAAGGCAAGTTAAACTTAGTACTAATTGATAAAAATGGCAAAGCCTTTAAAACAGATAGTTTTAAACTAAAAAATATAGAAAAATCTTTTAATTAAGCTGCGTTAGCAGTTGTTGCCTTTAATAAATCCTGAATGTTTGAAGCTGCTGGAACAACTAACCAAAAATAAGGCTCGTATCTTTCAAAGTCTTCCATAAGCATTTTTGCTTTTACACTATTTGTTTTTTTGTAATGATTAGCAATAATTTCTTTTAGATACTTTCTATGAGACTGCATATCTTCAGTTGTAATTCTTTCTATATTTACCAAGCCTCTATTGCAATTATCAAAGAAAGTTCTCTCCTCATCAAGTACATATGCGAAGCCTCCAGTCATACCTGCTCCAAAATTTGCTCCAACAGATCCTAATACAGTTACTTGTCCGCCGGTCATATATTCACAACAATGATCTCCAGCCCCTTCAATGACAGCATTAGCTCCAGAATTTCTTACAGCGAATCTTTCTCCAGCTCTACCTGATACATATAAATTTCCACCAGTAGCACCATACAGACACGTATTACCCACCAAGGAAGTATCAGAATTAGTAGTTGCATAGTTACTGTTATTTTTTATAACTATATTACCCCCATTCATACCCTTTCCAACATAATCGTTAGCGTCACCTTCGATGACTAAATTTATTCCGTTGGCATTCCAACATCCAAAACTTTGCCCAGCTGATCCAGAAAAATTAATATTAATTGGATTTTTTAAGCCAGATTCACCAAATTTAGCAGCTACATATCCCGAAATTAAGGCCCCGACTGATCTATCAGTGTTCGAGATTTTATAATCTAGTGAAATTGATTCATTTTTATCTATTGCAGGCTTAACTTTTTTAAGAATTTTTCTTACAAGCAATCCTTTATCCCATGGATTATTCTTTCTTGATTTACAAAAAAATGATTCATCGAGATTGTCATCTTTATATAGTAAATCTTTTAGATCAATTGAATTAAACTGCAATTCAAGATCTTTAACTTTTTCAAGATATTGGGTTTGTCCTATAATATCCTCTAATTTTGATATGCCCATGATGCTAAGATGTTCTCGAACATCATCTGCTATAAATTTAAAATAATTCATAACTTTTTCTTTTTCACCAACAAAATGATGATTAATAAGATCATCTCTTTGGGTTGCAACACCAGTTGCGCAATTATTAAGATGGCATATTCTTAGATACTTACATCCCATTGCTATCATGGGACCTGTTCCAAAGCCAAATGACTCAGCACCTAAGATAGCTGCCTTAATAACATCAAGGCCAGTTTTCATTCCACCGTCAGCCTGAAGTCTTACTTTATGCCTAAGACCACTATCTCTAAGACTTTGATGAGCCTCAGCTAAACCAAGCTCCCATGGTGATCCAGCATATCTAATAGAGGTAAGCGGACTAGCACCTGTACCTCCATCGTGGCCAGAAATTGTAATTAAATCAGCATATGCTTTTGCTACACCTGAGGCTATTGTTCCAACCCCTGGCTCTGAGACTAATTTAACTGAAACTAACGCACTTGGATTGACCTCTTTTAAGTCATATATAAGTTGAGCTAAATCTTCTATAGAGTAAATATCATGATGAGGAGGTGGAGAAATTAAAGTAACTCCAGGAGTTGAATATCTTAATTTAGCAATCAATTGATTAACTTTTCCCCCTGGTAGTTGTCCACCCTCACCAGGCTTTGCCCCTTGAGCAATTTTAATCTGAAGAACTTCTGCGTTAACTAAATAATGAGGCGTAACTCCAAACCTTCCAGATGCTATTTGTTTTATTTTAGATCTTTTTATAGTGCCATATCTTTCAACCGCTTCTCCGCCTTCACCAGAGTTAGATCTCCCTCCTAATGTATTCATTGCTTCGGCTAATGTTTCATGAGCTTTTGGTGAAAGTGCTCCAAGACTCATACCAGCTGAGTCAAATCGATTTAAAATTTTCTTTTGAGATTCAACCTTACTTAGGTTTATTTTTTTCTTTTTTGTGTTAACTGCAAGTAAATCTCTAAGCATTGCGGGGGGTCTTGAGTCTACTAATTGTGAATATTCTTTATAAGTTTTTGGTAACCCAGAATTGACCGCTTCTTGAAGTTTTTTAACTATCTCAGGATTATAAGCATGATACTCGCCTCCATGAATGTATTTAAGGAGACCTCCTACATTCATATCCGATAGATTTGACCTGGCATAATCATCAAGTGCTCTAATTTCTTTATCCAGATCTTTGAAGTTTCTTCCCTTAACCCTGCTAGTTGTATTCGTAAAACACAAGTCAACGATATCTTCGCCCAATCCAACAATTTCAAATAATTGAGAACCTCTATAACTTGAAATAGTTGAAATACCCATTTTAGAAATTATTTTAAGCAGTCCTTTATTAATGCCTTTTCTGTATCTGAAACAGTTTTCATGCGGATCGCCCTTTAGTTCATTTCTATTTGTTAGGTCAAGAATGGTTTGATATGCAAGACTTGGATATACAGCTGTTGCCCCAAAGCCTATTAAACAAGCAATTTGATGGGTGTCTCTTGCAGAGTAAGAGGTTACTATTATATTTGCATCAGATCTTTTTCCTAATTTAACAAGTTTTTGATGAACAGCGCCTACCGCAAGCAGTGCGTTGATGTTCAGCTTGCCCTCATCCGGTAAATCTTCAACTAAATGAATTATTGCAGTACCTGAATCTACAACATCAACAACTTTGTTTTGAAGATTTATTATTGCTTCTTTCAATGATATATTTTTTTCAAAAGATAAATTAATTTCTTGTGCCTTGAAATAAGGATTGCTTAGAATGGATTGGAGTTTTCTATGAGAAAGAACTGGAGATGTAGTAACTAATCTTTTGGCATGCTCTGGAGATTCTTCATATATATTTAATTCAGGCCCAAAGCATGTCTCTAGAGTCATAACAGCAACTTCTCTTAGTGAATCAATTGGAGGGTTAGTAACTTGAGCAAATTGTTGTCTAAAAAAATCATAAATTTGCCTGTGCATTTTGCTCATTACCGCTAGTGCAGTATCGTCTCCCATTGATCCAGTGCCTTCTTGAGAATCAACTGCTAATGGTTTAATAACTGATGATCTTTCTTCTTTAAATAATAAGAATAATTTACTTGCAGTCATAAAACTATTTGAGTCTATTGATTTAAGTCCAGGACCTTCATATGAATCTAGTCTAGATTCGATATATAAAGCGTTTTGCTTTAACCATTTTCTATATGGTAGTTTTTCCTTTAGTTCATTATCAATCGAGTTTTGATTAAGTATTTCGCCGGTTAAGGTATTAACTGCAAGTATTCCACCTGGTTCTACTCTTCCCTTTTTAACAACATTGTCTTCAGCTACAGGATTTACACCCGTCTCGGAGGCTATAGTTATAATATTTCTATTATCAAGCTGATATCTTGCTGGTCTTAAACCATTTCTATCAAGAATACATACTGCCCATTGCCCATCTGCCATAACTATTCCTGCAGGACCATCCCACGGCTCCATGTGCATAGAGTTGTATTCATGAAAACTTCTTATATCAGGATCAAGGGTTTGAGTATTCTGCCAGGCCGGTGGTAAAACCATTCTAACAGCTCTAAATAAATCTACTCCTCCTTTTACAAGGAGTTCGATCATATTATCCAAAGACGATGAATCAGAACCTGTCTCATTCACAAGCTGTTTAAATTTTTGTATTTTTGGAATTAGTGGAGTTAGAAATTTTGATGATCTTGCTTTAACCCAATTTCTATTTCCTCTGATAGCATTAATTTCTCCGTTGTGTGCAAGCAATCTAAAAGGCTGCGCAAGATGCCATCTTGGACTTGTGTTAGTTGAAAAACGCTGATGAAAGACGCATGTTGAGGCTTTAAAATTATCATTGCCTAAATCTAAATAAAAGTCTTTTATTGCATTTGGAAGCATTAGGCCTTTATAAACAATTGTCTTTGAAGACATACTGCAGATATAAAGCACTTCATCATTCATATGAATTTCTTCAATAAACTTTCTAGCTTGAAGTAAGCTTGTATCAAATTTTTCTTTATTAAAATCTTTTTCGTCAGGTTTGATAAATAACTGATATATGTTTGGAGCGCAATCTAATGCAATTTCACCAAGAATGTCTCTATTAACTGGAACGTTTCTGCAAAAGATTAACTCTAGTCCCTCTTTATTTAAAATGTCTTCAATACTTGGCAAAATATTTAATATATTACTTTCATAAAAAACTTGAGCTACAGCAAAGTACTCTCCAAGATCTATCTTGTTTTCATCTAGAACTATATTTTTAAAGTAATTATGATCAATATCAAAAAGAAGTCCGCAACCATCTCCAGTTTTACCATCTGATCCAACACCACCTCTGTGGGTCATACTAACTAATGAATCAATTGAATTAGTTATGACTTTATGTGATTTAACACCGTTGATATTAGCAACTAGTCCAAATCCACAATTATCTTTAAAGTCTTCTTTGTTAAATAGTCCTGGCATATTGTTTTAAAGTGTGTGAATAAAGATTGTATCACAATAAACTTTCATTTATCCAATAAAAGTGTCATACTTTGTCATACGCGCACTTTACAATTATGAAAAATAAAAATAAACAATATCGCATTGAGAAAGGAGTATTACTGTTCACCCAGCCTAGGTCGCCCTATTTTTATGGAAAACTGAGAGTCAATGGTAAATATATTACTCAGTCTTTTGCTCCAATTGACGATTTCAATACTGCAAAAGAAAAAATCTATCAATGGCGTGAAGAGATCTTGGGTATTGATAAAAATAATTTCTTATTAGCAGAAAAAGGCTCAGCTTCAAATTATAGAGATGAATACACTGATCATGAAAAACTTGAGAATGATTTTCAATTCTTAGAAGTTGGCAGATTTGATCCTGTAAAAAAATCTACCGAAGAAAGAAAAATAAGCTTCGTTGAAATTTATGAAGAATATAATCAAGTCCAGGTTTCAAATCAAGCACACAGGTGCTTGGATTGCGGAAATCCTTATTGTGAATGGAAATGTCCAGTTCACAATTTTATTCCCGATTGGCTAAAACTAGTTAACGAAGGAAATATAATCGAAGCAGCTGAACTCTGCCATTCAACAAATAGCTTACCAGAAGTCTGTGGTCGTGTTTGTCCGCAAGATAGATTATGCGAAGGTGCTTGTACATTAAATGATGGTTTTGGTGCCGTTACTATTGGGTCAACAGAAAAATATATTACTGAGAAGGCCTTTGAAATGGGATGGAAACCAGATATGTCCTATAGAACATGGACAGATAAAAAAGTTGCAATTATCGGTGCTGGACCTGCCGGCATAGCATGTGCTGATGTTTTAACTAGATCTGGAGTTCATAGTCATGTATATGATAAAAACGAGGAAATTGGCGGCTTGTTAACATTTGGAATACCTGAATTTAAGTTAGAGAAATCAGTTATAAAAAGAAGAAGGAAGATCTTGGAAGATATGGGAGTCAAATTTAATCTTGGTAAAGAAATTGGCAAAGATTTGCCATTTAAAAAACTCTACAATGAATACGATGCAGTTTTTCTTGCTATGGGAACTTATACATCTCTAGAAGGTGGTTTTAGTGGTGAAAGGCTTCCAGGGGTATATAAAGCAATTGATTATTTAATTTCTAGTACAAAAAAACTCTTAAAACTGCAAAAAAGCAAAGATGACTTTATAAATCTCAAAGGCAAAAGAGTAATTATTTTAGGTGGTGGTGATACTGCTATGGATTGCAATAGGACCGCTATAAGACAAGGTGCAAAATCTGTTAAATGCTTTTATAGAAGAGACGAAGAGAATATGCCTGGATCAAAAAGAGAAGTTAAAAATGCTAAAGAAGAAGGGGTTCAATTTGAATTTAATATCCAACCCATTGATATTATTGGAGATGATAAGGTTCAAGGTGTAAAAATTGTCAAAACTCAACTTGGCGAACCTGATCAAAATGGAAGAAGAGTCCCTCTTCCAATTCCTGGATCAGAGACTATTTATGATGCCGATGCTGTAATAATTGCTTTTGGTTTTAGGGCTAGTCCTTCTGATTGGTTTGATGATTTTAGTATTGATACTCATAAAAATGGCTTAGTTGTTGCCGAAGAACATCAAGAATACCAATTCCAAACTTCTAATAAAAAGATATTTTCAGGTGGTGATATGGTTCGAGGATCCGATTTAGTTGTCACTGCAATTTGGGAAGGACGTGAAGCTGCTAAAAGTATAATAAAATATGTTTCATGATAAATGATTCAATTTTTCTAAAAGCATTAAATAAAGAAAAACTCTCCACTCCTCCAATATGGTATATGAGACAAGCAGGTCGCTATATGCCTGAATATAGAGCTGTAAGAAAAAATTTCAAAAATTTTCTTGATATGTGTAAGAATCCGGACGTATGCTGTGAGTTGGCAATGCAGCCTATTGAAGCTTTTAATTTAGATGCTGCGATTTTATTTTCAGACATTTTAACTATCCCTGATGCCATGGGCTTAGGGGTCAAGTTTCTTGAAGGAGAAGGCCCTGTTTTTGATAATCCTATAAAAACAAACAAGGATGTAATTAATATTCCTCCATTTAACCCTAATGATCTTGATTATGTATATAAAGCAGTTAATAACATAAGAAGGGCTCTGCCATCTAACATACCTCTTATAGGTTTTGCTGGAAGTCCTTGGACACTTGCTGCCTACTCAATTGAAGGCAGATCTTCAAAGAATTTTAATTTTACTAAAGACTTTATAAGAAATAATGAAGAAGAAAGTCACATTTTTTTAACAAAATTAACTGATGCTTGCTTCTTATATCTGAGAAAACAAGTTGAAGCTGGTGCGAATGTAATACAAATTTTCGATTCATGGGCTAACTTGTTGAATAAAGAACAATATAAAAAATATTCATTGCATTATATTGAGATACTAATTCAAGCTCTGAAGAATGATTCAGTTACTAAAAATATACCAGTAATTTTATTTTCTAGAGATCCAAAATGTGATCCACAATTTTTAGTTAGTACTAAAGCAGATTGTTTAAGTCTTTATTGGTCAATGAATAATTTAAATATTAATTCTCTTAATAATAAAATCGCTTTGCAAGGAAACCTTAATCCGGAAGTACTTTTACAATCAGATGAGTTAATTAAGCTAGAAGTTAATAAAATATTAGAAAAGTTTAAAAATTTTAATGGTTATATTTTTAATTTAGGACATGGAATAACACCTAATATAGATCCAAACAAAGTTAAATATTTAACTGATTTAGTAAGATCTTATTAGTTAGCTATTTTTTCTTTTCCGGCCAAAGTCTGATGAGGCCTTCTTGAGTGCAAGAAGCAATTAATTTGCCTGTTTTAGAAAAAATTGAGCCTCTTGAGAAACCCCTTGCATTCCTGCTTATAGGGCTGTCAATTGAATATAAAAACCAATCATTTAAATCTATTTTTCTATGAAACCACATAGCATGATCAAGACTAGCATTTTGAAGATTTTTGGTAAGAAAATTAACTCCAACAGAATTATTTGCTGCTGCTAATAATCCCATGTCAGAAATATATAAAAGAAAAGCTTGTTGTATTTTTTCATCATTAGGAACTTTTCCAACTGGTCTGATCCAAGTATTTTTGTATGGAGGCATTCTTTTTGGATTGAAATAATCTTGGATTTCAACTGGGCGCATCTCTATCTCTCTTTGTTTAAGAAACATTGGCATATCTTTAGGATCAATATTTAACTTTTTAAGCATATCTTCTCTTGAATCTAGTTCATCCTTGAGATCCTCAGGCCCTGGGACATCTGGCATATTGACTTCGTGTTCAAGGCCCTTTTCTTTTTTTTGAAAAGAAATTGAGCAACTAAAAATAGCTTCACCATCTTGAAGAGCTTTTACAGTTCTCGTTGTGAAACTTCTTCCATCTCTTATTCTATCCACCGTGAATATGATAGGTTTCTCCATATGCCCTGGCCTAAGAAAATATGAATGAAAAGAATGAGCAAAATGATCAACATCTATTGTTTGGTATGCTGCCATGAGGGTTTGTGCCATAACCTGCCCTCCAAAAACTCTACTCCATCCAACATTTTTACCCGTCCATGAATAAATATCTCTATCTACCTTATCCAAAGAAAAAAGTTTTAAAGATTTTTGTAAGACATTTTCTATATCAGTCATTTAATTTCTTTTAATATGTTTGAGTAGGCTTGTGGATATATCTTACATTGTTTGTAAAAAAACTAGAACTTTCATATCTCAAAAAGTATGATGTGCACCTTAATATATAAATAAATTAGTATGACGATAAATAGTAAAATTGATTTACCAAGCAAGCCCAATCAGAAGTTTGATGTTTCTAAAACTTTTAATATAGATACAAAGTTATCAGTAAAAGGTTATAAGAATAAAACTGAATGGGTTCCAGAGATTGATGACAGTTATGTTTTTGATAAAAAAACAACTTTATCAATATTAGCTGGTTTTGAGCATAACAGAAGAGTCATGATTCAAGGATTTCATGGAACTGGTAAATCGACTCATATTGAGCAAATTGCAGCAAGATTAAACTGGCCATGCGTGAGGATTAACCTTGATAGTCACATAAGCAGAATAGACCTTTTAGGTAAAGATGCTATTAAACTTAAAGATGGTAAGCAGATAACTGAGTTTCAGGAAGGACTTTTACCTTGGTCAATTCAAAATCCTGTTGCTCTGGTTTTCGATGAATATGATGCAGGAAGACCTGATGTTATGTTTGTTATTCAAAGAATTTTAGAAGTTGAGGGTAAGCTAACTCTTCTTGATCAAAATAAAGTTATTAGTCCTCATCAGTCATTTAGACTATTTGCAACAACAAATACTGTTGGTCTTGGAGATGTTACAGGCCTATATCATGGAACTCAACAAATTAACCAAGGTCAAATGGATAGATGGCATATCTTATCTACACTTAACTACCTTGAACCGAGTCAAGAATTAAAAGTAGTAATCTCAAAAATTAGTGACTTTAAGGGTACTAAGAATCAAGAATTACTAAAAAATATGATCAAGCTTGCAAACCTAACAAGAAATGGTTTTGCAAATGGCGATATATCAACTTTAATGTCACCCAGAACAGTAATATCTTGGGCCCAAAACTTCAAAATATTTAAAGATGTTTCTGAATCATTTAAGTTAACTTTTTATAATAAATCTGATGATATGGAAAAACCAATTATTTCAGAGTACTTTCAGAGATGTTTTGATATAGATATTGACGAGAATAAAACATAAAAGATAAATAATGGGTTGGATAAAAAATCGTGAAAGACTTTTTGAGGCAGCAGCCTCATCGATTAAAGCAATCGCTAACAACAAAAACATTTCTTCAAAAAACGGAATAGCTCAGAGACCGCCTAGCATAAATCAGGTAGCTATTTCCTCAACTCCAAGATCAAGCAAAGATATACATTCATGGAGGGGTGAATCAGACTTTCAAGCATTTTGGCATTTGTATCACAAACAAACTAAAGAGATTCCTTTAACCCTGCCTGCAAGAATAGTTTTTAACGAATTGGAAATGTCCCGAGTTGAAATACTTGGATCAAACAAATACAAAGGTTCTAAGAAAAATATTTTAGAATATCTTGAAATAAAAAGCATAAATATAGACGATGAGAAATCTCCTAATTTTTTAGGTTTATGTTCAAATCTTTGGTTGAAAAATGTCCTAGGATTTAAATTAAGCTCTGCCTCAAAGACTTTAGTTGAGTCTTTTAATAAAAAATATGATTTATCTAGTCTAGATTCTATTAAAAACAACTTTATTAATAATATTGATAATCAAGAATTATTTGAAGAAATATCATTAGATTTTTTAAAAAAGCTAAAACTATTAAAAACAAATAATCAATCAGAAGAGGATGTTGATGATGAACCAATTGAATCGCCAGGAAGCACAAATGAAATTGAGCAGGATAGTCTCGAAGATCTGGGTGAAAACTCATCTTCTGACTCATCATTAGAGGACATAAACCTTGAAATGGATGATAATTTACAAGAAAGCGCCCAAGCAACAGATGGTAATGCTATAGACGAAGAAATTGATGCATTAGCTTACTCCCAAAATGATTTTCAAAATACTTTAAAGAAAGACTATGCCATTTTTACTTCTGATTTTGATGAAGTTATCGATGCCAAGGATCTTACTACTCCTGAGGAAGCAATAAGGTTGAGAAATCAATTAGATAATCTTATAAAACCCCACCAAACGACAATTGGCAAGCTCGCAAATAGATTACAGAGACTTTTATTGGCTAAGCAAAACACAAGTTGGAACTATAATTTAGAGGAAGGAATGCTAGATACTGCTAGACTTCATAGAGTAATTGCAGAGCCGGGACATCCTTTAAGTTATAAGCAAGAAACTGAAACAAATTTTAAAGACACTGTTGTAACCTTATTGATCGATAATTCAGGATCAATGCGAGGAAGGTCTATAAGTTTAGCTGCAATTTGTACGGATATAATTGGAAGCACACTTGAGCGTTGTCAAATAAAGACAGAGGTTCTTGGCTTCACAACAAAACATTGGAAAGGTGGTGACTCTAAACAACTTTGGATAAGTAATGGAAGCTACTCAAGTCCAGGAAGGCTCAATGATCTAAGACATATTATTTATAAAAGCGCTGATAATAGTTGGCGAAGAGCTAGAAAATATTTTGGGGCAATGCTAAGAGAGGGGTTACTTAAAGAAAATATTGATGGTGAGGCCTTATCTTGGTCGCACAAGAGATTAATAAAAAGGAATGAAGAAAGAAAAATTATGATAGTTATCTCTGACGGAGCTCCAGTAGACGATAGTACCCTCTCAGCAAATAGAGAAGATTATTTAGATAACCATCTTAAAGAAATAATTTCACTAATAGAAAATGAAAGTCCTGTTGAACTTCAAGCTATTGGGATAGGTCATGATGTTACAAAATATTATAAAAATGCAATCACGATAAATAGAGCTGAAGAATTAGGTGAAGTTTTGCTTGACGAGCTTACAAACCTTTTCAAGAATTGAAATTTGTTATAGAATATATCCATAGAATGTATGCACCGCATACATTAAAAAACAAATAAAGTAGGGAAATATGAAGATTAAGAAACAAGACGGACCTCCGGAAGATTTACTATATTTTGATGAAGAAGTAGATTTAACTCCAATTCAAGTAGAGGATGTCGTGGAAATATTTCATACGCCTTTAACTGGCGCCTATAACTGGGATTACACGGTACAAGATAATAGAATAAAGAAACTTTATGAGCTAGGAAAAGAGCTTAATTGGAACGGCTCTATTGATTTAAATTGGGATTATACCCATCCAGCTGATGAAAAATTAATTGAACCAGATGAACAATTACCTCACGAGACTCTTGAGGCATATCAAAATTTAACTGAAGAAGAAAAAATTCTATTAGATAGGCATTCTACAGCTGAATTGATGAGCCAATTTTTACATGGTGAACAAGGAGCCCTTCTTGTTGCTTCTCAGTTAGCAAGTTGCGCCCCAACTTTTAATGCAAAATTATATGCAGCTTCACAAACGTTTGATGAAGCTCGACATGTAGAGGTTTTTAACAGGTATCTACAAACAAAGATCGGAATTCATTACCCAATTAATCCAGCTTTAAAAACTTTATTAGATAAAATTCTGACTGATGAAAGATGGGATCTTAAATTTATTGGTATGCAAATTATTATTGAAGGACTAGCTTTAGCCGCTTTCCAAATGCTCAAATCAATTACAAAAGACCCTCTTTTAAAACAACTACTTCATTATGTTGTTAGAGATGAAGCGAGGCACGTAACATTTGGTATTAATTACCTTGAGGATTATATAAAAACACTAAGTCCTGAAGAAATTGAAGAAAGAGCTGAATTTGCTTATGAAGCCTGTGTCATTTCAAGGGAAAGATTAATTAATACTAAATCTGAAGAAAAATTTCTAGGAATGACCAAAGATGAGGCAAGAGAGTTCCAACTGAATACTAAAACCTTTGAAATGTTTAGAAATTTCCTTTTCTCTAGAGTAATTCCAAATCTTTCTAGGATTGGTCTGCTAACAGATAGTGTAAGACCAAAATTTGAAGCACTTGGTTTACTTGAGTATGAACATGCTCCAGATGATTTTGAGTGTGATTGGGCTGAGCTTAAAAAGCCATTAGAAAATTTTGACGAAATTCCTGAAGCAATCTAAGTTTACACTTCTTAGTCTATTAATATGCTCTAATTGTTATGGAGCTTTAGTATCTATATCTCCTTCCGAGGACCCCTACTCTGAAATTCAGGAAGCTCTTATTCTTGCTGAACCTGGAGATATTATTCATTTAACCGAAGGTCTTTACGAGCTCGAAGATAGTTTGTCTATAGACGTTGAAGATATTATTCTTGAGGGAGATGGAATTGATAAAACCGTTCTTTCTTTTAAAAATCAAAAGTCTGGCGCCCAAGGTCTCTCTGTAACTTCTGATGGAGTCATTTTACGAGATTTTGCTGTTGAAGATGCTAAAGGGGATGCTATTAAAGTTAAAGGAGTTGATGGAATAAGTTTTATTAGAGTCAGAACAGAATGGACTGGGGGAGTAAGTACGGATAATGGGGCATATGGTCTATATCCTGTTGAGTCAAAAAATGTATTGATAGATTCTTGTGTTGCTATTGGCGCTTCTGATGCAGGTATTTATGTTGGTCAGTCTGAAAATATTATTGTAAAAAATTCTCGAGCTGAATTTAATGTAGCTGGTATTGAAATTGAAAACTCTTATTACGCTGATGTGTTTGATAATTATGCAGCTAATAATACTGGTGGAATCTTAGTATTTGATCTGCCTGATATTCCACAACAAGGAGGCCATCACGTTAGAGTTTTTAGGAATAAGGCTATTAACAACAATACTGATAATTTTGCACCAGAAGGAAATATTGTTGGAGAAGTTCCAAGGGGAATGGGTATTCTTGTTCAGGCTAGCTCGCATGTTGAAATATTTGATAATGATATTGGCGATAACGATACAATTAATATTGCGATAGTAACTTATGGTTTTGAGACTGATGATGAAAATTACTATCCTCACCCAAGATCAATTCAAATTCATGGAAATAGGTTTGGCAAATCTGGGTATAACCCAGATCTAGAAACAGGTGAACTTGCTAAAATTTTATATGAGCTTTCTGATGGGAATATGCCACACATATTCTGGGATGGAATTGTTCCTTTACCTCAAATATTATTTGGACAACCAAAAGAAGAAAGGATCGTTTTCGGTGATAATGGTAACGCATCATTTTTAACAATTAATGCCTTAAAATATATTCTTCCGTTTTTTGATCCAGTTGATCAAAATTATGATGACTATGTTGGAGAAATTAAGCCTCTTCCACCAGTGATTCTAAGTGAAAGATTATAAAAAAAAATTATTATTTTTCTTCTGCTTTTTTAGTTTTAATATACTTTTTGCCAATGTAAATGACTCAATAGTTTTAGGGGATAAGACTCCAAAAAAACTATCTGATTATGGTTTCTTTGATGATTTGGTTTCTCAATCTCCATCTAAAGGAGTTCTCCCATACGACTTAATTAGTCCATTATTTTCTGACTATACTGATAAAATAAGATTTATCTACATTCCAGAAAAAGGTTTCGCCGAATACAGGCCCCATGAAGTTTTTAATTTTCCTGAAGGTAGCGTTTTAATTAAAACTTTTGCTTATTTAAATGATCATTCACAATCTAATTTAGATGCACAATTACTTGAAACTAGATTATTAATTAAAAAAAATAATAAATGGAAAAACGTAAGTTATATTTGGAATGAAGAACAAAATGATGCTTTCTTAAGCATTGCAGGAAAGACTATCTCAACGCAATTTGTTAATAACGAAGGTGCCATTCAAGACGTTCGATATAGAGTACCTAACATCAATCAATGCAAAGAATGTCATCAAAGAAATAAAAGTATTAAGCCAATTGGTCCCAAGGCAAGAAATTTAGACAAAGATTACTCTTATGAAGACGGTGTGATGAATCAGTTAGATAAGTGGCATAACAATGGTTGGATTAAGAAAGATATTAGAGTTGAAGCTATGACAGATTGGACAAATACACTTGCATCAATGAATGCTAGATCAAGATCTTATTTAGATATTAACTGCGGCCATTGTCATATTGAAGGTGGTTCTGCAGATACTACTGGTCTCTATCTCGATTTTACAGAAGAAAGAAAAATTCATTTAGGAGTTTATAAAAAACCCATTGCAGCAGGAAGAGCTAGTAATAATTTAAAGTACTCGATTGTTCCTGGTGATCCTGATAGTTCAATATTACTTTATAGAATGAATTCCTTAGATCCTGGAATAATGATGCCTGAGTCTGGAAGAGCTTTGGAGCATAAAGAAGGTACTGAATTAATTAGAAAATGGATTGAAAACCTTTAAAATAGGTTTAAATTTGTTATAAAGACCATACTTACTTAATATATCCAATAAATTAGGAGAATCTAATATGTCTAAACACTCTGCATTAAATACCTTTGGTAGGTCTGGCAATCCTGCATTTACCAAAAACTTTACCGGTGCATCATATGACCTTCCTATGGATCAAAGAATGTCGCTTGATGGAGCAGTTAATAAAACTGGTATTTTGCTAGCCCTATGCTTTACAGGTGGATTTATAGGTTGGAATTTTCCTGTATTAGCGATTCCTGGTCTTATTATTGGTTCTATTCTTGCTTTAGTAACTATCTTTAGAACTCCTGCAAAAGCTGGATCAACAGCTCCCTTATATTCTCTTTCACAAGGTATTTTCCTGGGTGGTATTACAATGTTCTTTGAGGCTCAGTTTCCAGGAATAGCTATACAAGCTATTGGACTAACTTTTGGTATTTTGGCCTCATTATTGTTTTGTTACAAGAGTGGAATAATAAAACCAACAGAAAATTTTAAATTGATGATTGTTTCAGCAACAATGGGTATTGCACTTTTGTATTTTATTAGCATCATGATGAATTTATTCGGTGGAGCTGGAATAAGCTTAATTCATTCAAATGGATTAGCAGGTATTGGCTTTTCTTTATTTGTAGTAGCTATAGCAGCTCTAAACTTAGTTCTAGATTTTGATTTTATTGAAGAAGGGGCTGAAAAAGGAATGCCAAAATACATGGAATGGTATGGAGCTTTCTCTTTAATGGTTACTTTGGTATGGCTGTATATGGAGATATTAAGGTTGCTTGCTAAATTGAGAAGTAGGTAATATTTTGAATTCTTTAATATTCGGTGGCTTAGCCATACTTTCCCTTTTTGTTTTTTTTAATCTTGGTAAGATAAAGGCTTCAAAAAAACAGACCGACAGACCAAATCGAATTAATAGATTTGGCAACCGCCCTGAGAATAATATCATTGAAGGAGAATCAAAAGAGGTAATTGACGATGAAAAACAAGACTAGTAAATATATATCAGTACTGGCGTTTGCTTTCCTTTTCATAAATATTATTAGTGCAGATAATAATCAAAATGGCGCTCCAATTATCCAACCAGGAGCTCCAGGAGAGAATTCTAAAATTCTTGATCCAGATATTGCTGCCAATATAGCTGGGGCTAGTTATGTAGAGGCAGATGTAAAATTTCTTCAAGGAATGATCATTCATCATCAACAAGCTATTTTTATGTCCAAGCTTGCTAATAAAAGAACTAATAATAAAACAATTGTTGATTTGGCTAACAGAATTGATGTGACTCAAGAAGATGAAATAAATTTCATGGATAGTTGGCTACAAGATCGTGAGGAAATTATGTCTGCTTCCTCTCATAAGCATCACATGCATATGGATATGTCTGGTATGGCTTCTCCTAAACAACTTAAAGATTTAGAGAATTCAGAAAGTACTGATTTTGATAGATTATTTCTTCAGCTGATGATAGCTCATCATGATGGTGCCTTAGATATGGTTGAAGAGTTAAAAAAATATCCAGGCTCTGCGAATGATCCATTGCTAAATGAATTTGTTTCAGATTTAATTAATGATCAAAGTGTTGAAATTGAGAGGATGAATTCTATTGCTGTAAATTTATCTGATGATCCAAGATCTGGCCTAGCACCTGGTTTATTTATAGCAGATGAAGCTATTTTAAATCTTGAATTAGTAAGTTCTTTAAGAAAACCAACTGGTTTCTATGATCCAGATAATCCAGGTTCTAAAGGTGAAGAAGATCCAACAATAGATCTAGATGAAGATAAAGAGCTTACAACTATAGAAAAATCGCGAGCACTAAAATCGCCTATTTTAAGTTTTGCTAATACCGATATGGCTTTTAGAGATGACCTATTGGTAGCAGGTAATTATCATGGTTTTAATATGTACTCTATTGATAAGACTGGAGTTCCAAGCCTTATTTCTTCTGTAGTATGTCCAGGTGGTCAAGGAGATGTATCAATTGTAGGAAATTTATTAATAATGTCTGTAGAGCAAATCAGAAGTAGAATTGATTGTGGTTCCACTGGAGTTGGAAGAGATGCAAGCTCTGAGAGGTTTAGAGGTATTAGGATCTTTGATATTACTGATTTAAAAAATCCTAAACAGGTAGGCGCTGTTCAAACTTGTAGAGGTTCACACACGCACTCAGTTATATCAGGACCATCAGAAGACGGAAAAATAATTGTATATAACTCTGGCACAGGAGGCGTTAGAGATGAAGAGGAAATGGAACAATGTATTGGTAATGTTCCTGGTGATAATAGAACTGCTTTATTTAGAATTGATGTAATTGAAATTCCTATATCTGATCCCTCTAAATCTAAAATAGTTAGCAGTCCTACTGTATTTGCCGATCCTGAAACTGGAGCACTTGGTGGTCTATGGGATGGTGGTGATCATGGGGATGATACTCAAGATACAAAGAGGACTGATCA
>ERZ802830.1241-NODE-1241-length-24519-cov-7.87704_pt1 | contig 24519 bp, 22 predicted proteins | sample MGYA00345654_ERZ802830 | MGnify/ENA primary metagenome ERZ802830 (study PRJEB30503, sample SAMEA104212375) | marine metagenome | biome: Westerlies Biome; feature: [SRF] surface water layer (ENVO:00010504) within the epipelagic zone...; material: water...
ATGGGGCAAGATGGTCTTGATTATTCTTTTCAGGCAGATTTTTCAAAAATGTGGGATGATACAATCTCGGCCATGCAAGAGATTGCTGACCATAATAAAAATATTAACATTTCAATAGAATATAAACCAAATGAACCCAGAGCCTTCTCTTTGATGCCTGATGTGGCGACAACTTTGTTAGCATTGGCTGAAATAGATCGAACTAATACTGGTGTAACACTAGACTTTGCCCACGTTCTATATGCAGATGAAATGCCTGCTTTTGCTGCCAACCTTATAAATAGAAAGTCTAAACTTTTAGGCGTACATCTAAATGACGGCTACGGGAAATGGGATAATGGTTTAATGGTTGGCTCAGTTCACCCAATTCAGACATTAGAACTTCTAGTTGAGCTCCTTGAGTGTAATTATGAGGGTGCAATTTATTTTGATACTTTCCCTGATCATTCCGGATTAGATCCAATTGAAGAAAGCAAAGAAAATATCGCACTTACCAAAAAGTTGATTAAAATTGCCCAGGGCTTGCATAAATCAGATGCAGTTCGAGAGGCTCGAACTATGCAAAACCCCATTTTAGCCCAGCAAATAATTCGAAGTAGCCTTTTAAAATGAAAAATTTATTTGTTGTAGGGTCCCTGCATTTAGACGTGATTGTAAAGAGCCCACGGATCCCACAAAAAGACGAAACAATTATTGGAAAATCAGTAGAGTATGTTTTTGGTGGCAAAGGTGGCAATCAAGCATTGGCTGCTGACCAGAATGGCGCAAACACATACTTTGCAGGGCGTGTGGGTTCTGATAGCTTTGCCAAACTATTAACCACTCATTTAAAACACTCTTCTATAGACTTTAGTGCTTTGCAGGTAGGAGCAGGCGCAAGCGGAATGAGTGTAGCAATAGTTGAAACATCTGGTGAATATAGCGCAGCCGTTGTATCAGGAGAAAACCTTCATATTGATGAAAAATCAATCGAATTGCCGAAAAATACAGGTGTATTGTTACTACAAAATGAAATTAACGATAAAGTGAACTTAGAACTCGCTAAGCGAGCAAAAGCTACTGGTTCTAAAATTTGGTTGAACGCCGCGCCGGCTAAACGAATTGATACTAAGCTCCTCTCATTAATAGATCTTTGTATTGTCAATCGAGTAGAGGCCGAGTTTTACGAATTTAGCAATAAAGAAAAAATTCAAAATAATTTAACCATAATAAAAACTTTAGGTCAGCAGGGTTTGGAGTTAATCGAGCCTGGTGGGAATACAAAAAAAATTCCTGCATTTAACGTTAATGTAGTTTCATCACATGGTGCAGGCGATATGTTTATAGGTGCACTGGCGGCAAGATATTTAGAGGGAAACCCAATTGAAAGCGCGCTAGAGTACGCTCAGGGTGCTGCGGCACTACATATCTCTAGGCCAGAAAATGAGAGAAAAGAAATTACACCAAAAAAAATATCAGATTTCATCACATCTAACTTTAAAAGTTAACTTTATATCAGATTAACCAACAGGAGCATCAGATCTGATTAGTTTTTCTGACTTTAAATCAGACCAAAATGAGCTTGGAATAGTCTCAGAGTAAACTTTTATGTTTTCATCTAATTCGTTTTGTGTCTGAGCTCCGGGTATTACGCTTAAATGTGTTGGATGAAGTAGTGGAAATTGTAAAGCAGCTGCTTTCAACGAGACATTATGCGCCTCACATACTGCTTCAATTGATTTAACTTTATCCATTATCTTTTTTGGTGCAGGGTCATAGTTGTAAAATGCTCCTTCAATTGCACCTGTAGCTAATATGCCGGAATTGTAAGGGCCACCTGTTACTATTTTTATTCCTCGCTTTTGACACAAGGGTAGGAAAGTGTCCAAAGCATCCTGCTCAAGTAAAGTATAACGGCCAGCAAGTAAAAAGATGTCAAAATCTCCCTTTTGAGCAAGGTTCTCGCAAACCTCCCACTCATTTATTCCACCTCCAATCGCTTTTATAACGCCTTGATCTCTGAGACCAATCATGGCTCTATAGCCTCCATTATCAAAAAATTGACGAATTCTTTCATCTGAAGCTTGCTTTGAGCCGTGCGTAAAAATACATAAATCGTGAACATACGCGATATCTATTTTATTGATACCAAGCCGTTCATAAGAAAACTCTATCGACCTCATAACTCCATCGTAACTATAGTCATAGACCTCTTGCCTTGAGGGCACTTCAAACCACTTACCATGCCCAGTACGGTTACTTTCACCACAGGGTTTCATAAGTCGGCCCACTTTAGTCGAAAGCACATATTCATCTCTCAGCTTAGTTCTGAGAAAACGATTTAGACGGGTTTCACTCAAACCAAGTCCATAAAGTGGCGCAGTATCATAATACCGCACTCCAGATTTCCATGCCGCTTCAAGAGCAGAGTTGGCCTCACTATCAGAAATTGGTTTGTAAAGGTTACCCAGTGGAGCTGTACCAAAACCAACTTCAGTTAAAGATAAACCGTTAGAGGAGCCCTTTTTGAAAATACGGCTTTTAATCATCCTTTTTTTCCTTTTTCTTGGAATTAAATGGCTAATGAGTAAAATTTAATTGGCAGTTTATATCCTTAAAGCTTAACATGCCACTTAGGAGGATTGTCTATTGAAAAATCGCTTCAAAGAAGTTTTTGCGACCAAAAAACCAGTTATAGCAATGGTACATTTAGGTGCCCTACCCGGCTCTCCTTTGTACGACAGTGAAGCCGGCTTGAACGGAATAATCGAAGCTGCCAGGTTAGATCTTCAAGCATTACAAGATGCAAATGTAGACGCGGTTATGTTTGGAAATGAAAATGATCGACCATACGAATTAAAAGTGGATACCGCATCTACTTCAGCCGCAGCCTTCATTATTGGGCAGTTAAAATCTGAGATTTATGTTCCTTTTGGAGTTAATATGCTCTGGGATCCAATGGCGACTGTGGCGCTTGGTGCAACAACTGGCGCAACTTTTGTAAGAGAAATTTTCACCGGTTCTTATGCATCAGATATGGGAAATTGGACAGCTGACGCTGGTAAAGCCATGCGCTACCGAGACCAATTAAATAGAAAAGATATGCTTATGCTTTTCAATGTGTCTGCAGAATTTGCGCATTCTCTCGATCAACGTTCTCTGGCAGATCGAGCAAAAAGTGTAACTTTTTCATCAATACCAGACGCAATTTTAGTGAGTGGGCAAATCACAGGTGAGGCAGCAGATTTATCCGAGCTCAAAATGGTAAAAGACAGCGTACCTAGTTTACCTGTACTGGCTAATACAGGAGTAAAACACGAAACAGTTGAAGAAATTTTCAAAATTGCTGATGGTTGCATTGTTGGTTCTGCTTTAAAATATTCAGGCGACACCTGGAAATCGGTTGATCCTGGTCGCGCAAAAGATTTTATGGAGCGTGTCAAAAAAATACGGTCACAAATATGATTGACAGAATACGAGAAGATACACTCCATTTAATGAAAATACCGGGGCTATCTGGCCACGAGGAACAAGTTAGATCTTTTATAAAAGAAGAGTTAAAAAAAATTGGTCTGACCCCGTTTTTTGATAAATTTGGTAATATTACAGTCACCTTTCCAGGTGCTGGTCCTCGTGTGATGCTTTTTACTCACATGGATCAATTAGGGTTGATAGTGCGTAAAATTGAAGATGACGGCTTCTTAAGATTTGAAAGGGTTGGCGGGGTTCCAGAAAAAATATTGCCAGGACTAGCTATTTCAGCAATTTCAAAAAATGGTAGTGCTCTGCCAGGTATTATTGGGATCAAGAGCCACCACGCAACACAGCCTGAGGAAAAATATAAGGTCTTAAGCTACAGAGACCTCTATATAGACTTGGGAATGGCCACGGCAGCTGAGGTTCGCGCCAACGGAATAGAAATAGGAAGCCCAGTGGTATATAGACCATCAGCTGAAGTCACTGCCAATGAAAACATCATAGGAACAAGCGTCGATGATAGGGCGGGCTGTGCTGTGCTGTTGGAGGTGGCCCGACAATTAAATTCAAAAACTAACGGTCCGGAAGTAAACATTGTGTTTTCTGTTCAGGAGGAATTCAATCTAAGGGGCGCTCTTCCTGTAGCTCAAAAAATAAAGCCTGAGATTGCAATACAAATTGATTTATTACTGGCGAGTGATACGCCAGATATGAAGGATTTTGGAGAAATTAAACTTGGTAAGGGTCCGGGTATAAGTATGTTTTCCTTCCACGGCAGAGGTACATTGAACGGAGTTATACCTCACCCAGTTTTGGTAGAGCATTTCGAGCAGACTGCTTTGAACGAAAATATTAACCTGCAGAAAAGCGCTCATATTGGAGCTCTTACAGATTTATCGTATGTTCAATCAGTTGAAGACGGCGTAGCATCCATAGATGTTGGTTTTCCAATCAGGTATAGCCATACCCCACAGGAAATGTGCGATCTGAATGATCTTGTTGGTCTAACGAAACTTCTTGTGTCTGCGCTGAATTCTCTGCCAAAAAACATCAACTTAATTCGTGATTAGGTGCTGACATGAAATATACTGTTGGCGTCGATATAGGTACATTTGAAACAAAAGCTGTATTGGTTAATGAGATTGGGGAAGTGGAAGCTCAAGCTCATAGACCCCACAAAATGTTAGTCCCCCAACCCGGTTGGGCTGAACATCGACCTAATGAAGATTGGTGGGGAGATTTTTGTCAGGTAACTAACGAAATTGTAAAAGAAAGTGGTATCAATTCTGCGGATATCAAAGGGTTAGCTTGCAGTGCCATTGGTCCGTGCATGTTGCCAGTCGATGATAAAGGCGAACCTCTTATGAACGGTGTTTTATACGGGGTGGATACAAGGTCCCATGAAGAGATTGATATATTAAACAATATTATTGGCGAAAATGAAGTATTAAAATTTTGTGGTAACGCTTTAACATCACAATCTGTTGGGCCCAAAATACTATGGCTAAAAAGAAACAAACCAGAAATTTTTCAAAAAACATCCAAAATATTAACTTCAACAAGTTTTCTTGTTCATAAGCTGACAGAAAGATTCGTGATCGACCATTATACTGCGGCAAATTTTTCTCCACTATACAATATCCATACGCAAAACTGGAGTGAGGAATTAACCAAAGATATAATTTCGCTTGAGTGTTTACCTGAGTTAAAATGGTCTACAGAAATCATTGGGAATATCACAAAAAAGGCTGCTTCCGAAACTGGTTTACCAAACGGAATACCAGTAACCACTGGAACAATAGATGCAGCAGCAGAAGCTATCTCTGTCGGTTTGGCTACTGAGGGTGATACCATGTGCATGTATGGGTCAACTATCTTTATGATTTCTTTAACAAAAAAACAAAGTAGCGACCCGCGTCTATGGTATGCCCCGTGGTTATTTAAAGGTGAGCACGCATCAATGGCTGGTTTATCGACTAGTGGAACATTAACCCATTGGTTTAGAGATCAATTTGGAAAAGATTTGGATTTAGAATCCGGGTTTTCCAAGTTAACTTCAGAAGCATCTGCGTCAAGACCGGGCGCTAATGGTATAGTATTTCTGCCATATTTCTCCGGAGAAAGAACTCCTATTCATGATCCAAGTGCAAAAGGCACAATTTTTGGTTTGAGGCTAGATCACAAACGTGGAGACATATATCGAAGTCTCCTCGAGGGCATTGCTAATGGAACACGGCATGTCGTAGAAACGTTTGCGGATGCTGGAACTCAAACCAAAGTTCTGTATGCAGTTGGTGGTGGTACTAAAAATGATCTTTGGCTGCAGTCCACTTCAGATATAACCGGCGTCGATCAAATTATACGAAAAAATACCATAGGTGCCAGTTATGGAAATGCATTTTTAGCAGCATGTTCAACGGGCATAACTGAGCGAAAAATGATTGACGTTTGGAACCCAATAAAAACAAAAATTATAGCCAACAATTATGAAGTGCATAATCATAATTACGAAATTTTTAAGTCTTTATATGAGGCAACAAAACATCTGATGAAGAAAATCTAAAATAAATACCAGAAACTTGTAAACTTTAATTTACTAGAACCTTTCAACCAGCGACTGATTTCCTAAATCGTTAAATTTGCGCAATTAAAGGTGGCATGCTAATATGTTACTGCTGCCACAAATTACAATTGTTCAATGATTGATCATACAAAACCAAATTTAAACTTTGATAAAATAGAACCCGCTTCACTTCGCCATAAAGCGTATATCACCTTACAAAAAGCAATAATTGAGCTTGATTTCAAGCCAGGTGAGTTACTAAAAAAAAGTGAACTCTGCAAATCCCTTGGCATATCTAGGACGCCACTTTCAGAGGCAATCGCTTTATTGGTACAAGACGGACTAGTGGAAGTCGTTCCACAAGCCGGCACCTATGTTGCGCGATTTTCAATCGATGAACTTAAAGAGGGAGCTTTCATACGAGAAGCTCTAGAAGTTGCAGCAATAAAGAAACTGGCAAGTTCAATAACAGATCAAAATTTAATCGAACTTCGCCGAAATCTCAGATTACAAAGAGCCTATATAGATGACAAAGATATACAGGGGTTTTATGGTCTAGATAGTAAATTTCATTCCATAATTTTAAATGCAACAGGTTTTAGAAAATTATCACGTTTAGCGGATACCGCCTGGATGAATGTAAATCGAGTAAGACGCCTTCTCTTGCCCGTACCGGGAAGAATTGAAGCAACTTACGTTGAACACAAAGAAATATTTTCTGCATTAGAACAAAGAGATACAATACAATCAGAAAAGGTCTTGAAGGAACATCTGAGAAAGTTGATGACTTTTGTTGCACCTCTAGAAAAAAATCACCCAGAATATTTTTTAATGAGCTAATCCAACTCTATTTAACTGCTCCGGCCGCCATACCTTTGATAATATAACGCTCTAATATAATAGCGATTATAATCAGAGGCAAAATAGCCGCTAATGATAGTGCCGCCATTGACCACCAAGATATACCTTGCGAACCTGTTTGGCTTGCAACCATAACAGGCAATGTCTTTGCATAGGATGATGTCAGAAGTGCTGCGAAAAAATACTCATTCCAAGTTAAAACTAGAGAAATAATGAATGCTGCAACCATACCAGGTAAGGCAATGGGCATAATTATAGTCAAAAATGCACCCCAAATTGATAATCCATCAACAAGAGCTGCCTCCTCCAGTTCGGTAGGTATAGAGCTGAATTGGTCTTTCATTATCCAGATCACAATTGGCAAAACTGTTAAAGTATACAGGGCTATGAGCCCAATTCTTGTGTCCAAAAGGGCCAGTTCCTTGTATAAAACTAAAAACGGTAACGCCAAAACAACTGGAGGAAGAATAAGCTGTGATAGGAAAAAGAATGAGATATCCGAATTTCTCATAAATCCAAAACGATATTTAAATCGACTTAAACCGTAGGCAGTACAACTACCTAAAAGCACAGCCAAAGTTGAAGAACCTAAAGCAGCTATCATTGAGTTATAGAACCGCTTTAGGAATTCTTCTCTAACCGTACTTTCAACAAATATTCTGTCTGGAGACAATCCCAAAGACTTTAGTCCGAGCCACTTAGGTCTGAAATCCCACCAGGGTATAAGGTTGCCCTTCATGACATCAGGAGCAGCTTTGAAGGTTGTTGTAACTGTCCAATATATAGGGAATAGGCATATTATCGCCCAGAATATAAGAATGAAATAGATAACAGTTTTACCAAGAAATTTTTTAGGACGGAATGCAGCGTCGTTTTTACTATCGAAGAAAATTTGTTTTGACATCTCTAGTACCTTGGCCTCGACCAACGCTCTGCCATTTTAATCAAAAATGTCATGAATATTACAATTAATACTAAATAAACTATGGCTAAAAATGTGCCATACCCAACGTTGCTACGATCCCTATATTCCCTGTAGATAAAGCTTGTAACACTATCAGTTGCTCCTCCTGGACCGCCTGATGTTACGTTAATGATAATATCTGCAAGCTTTAGTTTAAAGATAATTCTTATCAGAATAGCTGTTATTGATACTGGTAGCATCAGAGGGAATGTAATTTCCCAAAACTTTTTCCATGGTGGTGCACCGTCCACTTCTGCTGCCTCATTAAGCTCCTTTGGGATAGCTTGCAATCCAGCTAAAATCATTATCATCATAAACGGAATAAAGGTCCATGCATCCATGGCCATTATCATAAATCTTGCTATTTCATCAGTTCCAAAAAAGGAAGGGTTATCCCAGCCTAAAGCACGTACAAGCCTTGAAATGGGTCCAAATCTAATTTCAAGCATAGACTTACCTATCATCCAGCTTACAGCTACAGGAGACAGCATTAAAGGCATTAAGAACGCGACTCTAAAAAATTTTCTGGCCCTTATTTGGGTGTTCAGCAAAACAGCAAGACAAAATGCAATAATATATTCTGGTATAATTGCTAGAATATACCAAACCATATTTTTTAATGCATTCCAATAAAATGGATCGCTCCACATCTCGATAGCATTATCAAAACCATTGAATTGACGCCCATCAGGAGAAGACAAATTCCAACTTGAAAAGGCTATGCCTAATGCAAAGATAAGTGGAAAAATCACCATAGAAACAACAAATAAGACGGCTGGCAGAATAAAAAGACGCCGTTTGCCTTGCTCCCCATAAAGGATTACCTGAGCCCAGCAAAGACAAGTGGCCCAAAAGAAATAAGCATAAAGGGTTGGACGCCAGGTTTTAAATCCAAACTCAAAAGAGCTAAACTGATCTAGGCTTTGGATGGAAATCAAAACTATCAATATAGTTGCTGATCCCCATATCATTAAACGGCCAAGATCGCGGCGCCGAGCCGAGATTTTGTCTTGCGTTACAATATGAAGATAATCGGTTTCAGTGCTACTCACAATTATGCGAACCCAATTTTATATTTTTAATTTTCGAATTTAGGCCGGCAAAATATGCCGGCCTATTTTATGAATAATTACATACCCATTGAAGCTTTATAGAGGGCAATCTGGCTATCTCGCCCGATTTGATCAGTAATCTTTTCCCAAGCGACGGCAATTGCATCAGCCGTTTCTTGAGCGGAGCCATATTGACCAGCAAACCCTTTGGCCAACTCATCCTCAGCAACTGAGTAGTACTGAAAGATACCTGGTATACGCGGTTCGTTAAGTGAATTTGGATGATTATAGGTATCAAGATTAGATCCTAAATAGTCCTCAACAAACGCTCGATCATAACCAGCAGCTTCCCATTCATCATAGTTAAAGTGAGAGTTTCTATATGGTTGGAAACCTGATGGATACGCTGAAGTCCAAAGAGAAAGATCTTTGCCTCCTAGATGAGCTGCTGCTGACCATGCAGCTTTTCTTTTCTTACTATCACCTTCCACTCGGTTCGTTACATAAACTCCCCAACCAAGGTAAGCGTTGTTTGGAGCTTCATTATATGTGTTCTCCCATGCTGCTTTATTGTGATTATAAACACGATCTGAGCCTGGAATAGCACTAAAGCCAACGACATCACCAATTACGGAAGTATCAGAGGTTCTAGCATTAGATCCAATATCGCCCCACCAAGTGAGCATCGATCCAGTACCTGCTAAGAACTGTTGGAAACCCGTTGTGCCAGGGTCTGCATTAATCTGATCGGCCGGATATGCTCCCTCAATCGCAATTAAGTCCATTACGTCTTGAATAGCTTGTACCCAACCAGGATTATTTATCCTTGGTTTCATGGTATCTATATCAAATAAAAATGCTGGATCGTCAGGATGCTTAACATAAGGTCCGGCTCTGTCTGTCAAAAAGTACATTCCAAAACCACCCCAACCTTTTAGTGGATCTAAAAACCCATGCGCTGGAAGCCCAGTCAGGGGATCAGTTTTGCCGACTAAATCCTTAGATATTTGATTAACTTCCTGCCATGTTTTGGGTGGGTTATTTCGACCACTAATTGAGCCTGGACCAAAATAATCAGTTCTGTAGCAAAATGTATGACAATCACCATCAATATTTATTCGATAAGCTTTCCCATCCCAAGTTCCAACCGGAGGTTGAAGATAACCAACCAAATCATCGTACTCAATTTGATCCTTCACCCAGGCTGGCATTTCATTGAGTAAACCTTGTCCAGCGGTATCACCCTCAAATGGTGCCCCCATTTCGATTATATCAAAATCAACAGTTTTAGTTGCAATAGACTGTTGTAACCTAGGATTATAATCTGCCTGGGCGAGATCAATCCAATTTATCTTGGCACCAGTGTATGCCTCCCAGGGCTTTAAAAAACCGCGGAATAAAAAGTTATGCAAGTTTTGATTGTTCAGCCCCATAAAGGTTAGCTCGACGCCTTTGAATTCACCTTCAGCCACACGCTCTTTGACAGGGCCCATGCAGAGCTCACCAACTTTTTGCCATTCTGGATCTCCAGGTGAACCCATTCCGACCCCAGGTATTTTCATAATTTCTGCGCGGACACCACTATGGCTTCCAGCAAATGCCGGAGCAGCGCCACCCATTGCTGCCAGCGCTCCTACACTGGCTGCGCCTTTTAAAACGCTACGCCGATTCATTTGTGATCGAACGTATTGATTGTAAAGTTGTACTTTCACGATTTTTCTCCCGTTACCTATTGATTTAAAAGCTTAAAAGCCCCACTGTTATTTCTATGGAGCTCACACAACTTAAAGAAAAATCTGCTCACCTCGGTGGCTCCTTATCAAATCATTCCAGTGAAACTCATTTCTGTCAAGTCACTAACATGTTAGCATGAACAGAAGTAGACAGTCGATATTCTATCAGCTAAGCTTTTTAAAAAAAATAATGCGTCAGGAAAAAAAAGATGGCCGAAGTAAGCATCTCCAACGTTAGAAAAATTTATGGCTCAACACAGGTTATTCATGATCTAAGCATCAAAGTTAATGATGGTGAATTTGTTGTTCTTGTTGGGCCATCAGGCTGCGGAAAATCAACACTATTGAGGATGGTTGCTGGACTGGAAAGTATAACAGGTGGAGAGATTAGCATTGCGGGAAAAACTGTAAACAACCTACCGCCTTCTGAAAGAGATATTGCCATGGTTTTCCAAAACTATGCTCTATACCCTCATAAAACAGTTGAAGCAAATATGGCTTTCTCTCTCAAAATGCGAGGGCTAGATCGCAATTTGATTAAGGAAAAAATCAATACAGCAGCCGAAGTATTAGGATTAACTCCTTACCTGAATAGATACCCTCGAGCCTTATCAGGAGGTCAAAGACAAAGAGTGGCTATGGGCCGAGCGATCGTTAGAGACCCTCAGGTTTTTCTATTTGATGAGCCGTTATCAAACTTAGATGCTAAACTTCGAGTACAAATGCGAGCCGAAATCAGAGAACTGCACCAAAGACTAAAGTCTACAACTCTATATGTAACTCATGACCAAATTGAAGCCATGACAATGGCTGACAAGATTGTCGTAATGCAAGATGGATATATTGAGCAAATTGGTTCGCCTTTGGAGCTTTATGACCGACCAAGCAATGTTTTTGTTGCTGGTTTTATTGGATCTCCAGCCATGAATTTAATCCCTGGCATTACAAAAAAATCAGGCAAAAGCTTTGCTGTTGAAATATTTGGAACAAAGTTGCCCTTACCAAAAATTAAAAACTTAATTGACGGACAAGAAGTATTAATTGGGGTCCGTCCAGAGCAATTAATTCCAGGCAAAAGTGGCATCCCTGCCACAGTTGCGATTGTGGAACCGACCGGTTCGGAAACACATCTAATTGTTCGAAGTGGAGAGCAAGAACTAATTTCTGTAATTCGCGAAAGGAGTAGCTTTAGTGTTGGAGAAGAGATTCTTCTATCGTCAGACAAGAGCTCTTTGCATATATTCGATTCAAAAACATCTGAAAGATTAAACGATGATTAATCTTTTGAGAGATACATTAAAAAATAAAAAATATTGTGCGAGAACCAAATAGTAAAGCTCGCAATACAAAGGAGAAAGAAATGTTAAAAGGAATAAGTCCTTTACTAAATGCTGATGTTTTACACGTTCTAAGAGCTATGGGGCATGGTGATGATCTGATAATTGCAGATACTAATTTTCCATCAGATAGCGTTGCAAGACAAACAGTTTACGGAAAACTCCTGAGGATTGATGCGTCAGCAGCTGATGTCATTAAGGCTGTTCTATCCGTAATGCCGATTGATACATTTGTTAATGATGCTGCAGCTAGAATGGAAGTTGTTGACGAACCTGAGACAATTTTACCTGTTATGAGTGAAGTACAAGAACAGGTTTCAGTAGTCAGCGGCCCTAATCCTATGTTACCTATTGAGCGCTTTTCTTTTTATGACAGAGCCAAGAAAGCTTATGCTGTTATTCAAACTGGAGAACGTAGGTTTTACGGCTGTTTTGCTTTTCGTAAGGGCGTAATTGGGCCTGATGGAGAATAAATATATGGGGAAAGTTTTAGTATTAGGCGTATTCGTTGCTGATACAGCATACCGAGCCTCACGAATGCCTAAAATGGGAGAAACAATTCTTGGAAATTCATTTGTATTAGGTCCTGGTGGAAAAGGTTCCAATCAAGCCGTGGCGGCTGGAAATTTAGGGGCTGATGTAACAATAATAACGCGTCTAGCCGATGATGACTTTGGAAAAATGGCAAAGCAAACCTGGCAAAATGCAAATGTGAAAGGTTCCATTAAATATAGCACCAACAGTTATACAGGCGCTGCGTTTATTTTTATAGACGATAAAACAGGGGATAACGCCATAATCATTGCGCCCGGAGCAGCTTCAGAAATTTCTCTGAGCGATATTCATGACAATTCAGAAATAATCTCATCCACAGACGTGTTCCTAACCCAGCTTGAGCAACCTATCGAAGTTGCGCAAGAGGCACTTAAAGTTGCTAAAGAAAATAATAAAATAACCATCTTAAATCCTGCTCCGGCGGCTAGGCTTCCAAAAGAAATATTTGGTCTTTGTGATTTCATAACACCAAATGAAACTGAAACCGAAGCGCTTACTGGATTACCAGTGAGAAACGAAAAAGAAGCAGAAAATGCTGCCAAAGTCCTGAATGATTTAGGAGTTAAAACTCCAATCATTACCATGGGGGAGCAAGGAGCCTTTTTATATGAGCATGGACTTGTTCCTGCATTTAATGCCGGCAAAGTAGTTGAAACCACTGGCGCTGGAGATGCATTTAATGGTGGCTTTGCTGTCGCTTTATCAGAAGGAAAATCCGCTTTAGAGGCTGTAAAATTTGGGTGTGCGACAGCCTCTATTTCTGTGACACGTGCAGGGACCGCTCCGTCAATGCCCGCAAGAGATGAAGTAGAGGAAATTTTATCAACCTGAGAATTAATTGAAAGGTTTAAAAGGGGTGCCAGAGTATCAACAAAGTTGGCCAATGCCTAAAAACCCAATTCCAATTGTGGTATTTGGAGCTGGATCAATTGTTTCAGATGCCCACCTGCCCGCTTATAAAATGTCAAATCTGCCGATAAAGGGAATATATGATCCAGATCATGAAAAAGCAAAAAAATTAGGTCAAATTTACGATATAAAAGTATTCAAAAAAGTTTCCGATGCTACCGCTGAAAAAAATGTTGTATTTGATTTAGCTATTCCGCCATCGGCTCATCATGAAGTAATAGAAAAACTTCCAAAAAATTCAGCAGTAATTTTACAAAAGCCAATGGGGAGCAATCTAGAAGAGGCTTCTAAAATACTTGGTTTATGTAATCAAAAATCACTGACAGCATGCGTAAATTTTCAATTACGATTTGCACCTATGATAATTGCACTGAAAGATATCATGGATAGGGGTTTAATTGGTGAAGTCGTAGATATTGATATGTGGGGGGCCTTGGATACTCCATGGGGCCTTTGGAAGTTTTTAGAAGAACTGCCAAGAGTAGAAATATTGTTACACTCCATACATTATCTGGATGTAATAAGATTTCTTGTTGGCAACCCAATTGGTGTTCATGCTAAGACAATGGGCCATCCGGCATCAAAGATATCAAACACCCGAACAGCGGCCATACTTGATTACGGCGACAAATTAAGATGCGCTTTATCTATAAATCACAATCACACATACGGTCGAAAATACCAAGCGTGTGAGTTGAGAATTAGCGGTACCAAAGGTGCAGCCTACCTACATTTCGGCGTGAACCTCAATTATCCAAAAGGTGAGCCAGACAGACTGGAAGTTAATTTTGGGAATGGTTGGAACGAAGTTAAGTTAAAAGGCAGCTGGTTTATTGATAGTTTTGGATACCGAATGCGGCAACTCCAGCGAGCTGCAGCAGGCGAGGATGAGAATTTGATTTCGACAGTAGAGGACGCCTGGCATACAATGGCACTTGTGGAATCTGCCTACGAAAGCAGCTCAAAGTCCGCTACAAAAATTCCAACCATTTCATGTTCTAGCAAAATTTAGGAGATTTATTTGACGAAAATCATCGGCATTAAGACTTTTGATTTAAGATTTCCCACGTCAGATCATCTGGACGGCTCCGATGCAATGAACCCAGATCCAGATTATTCAGCTGCTTATTTAGTTCTTGAAACAGACTGTAAACTCGAAGGACATGGTCTGACTTTTACGATTGGGCGCGGCAATGAGTTATGTATATCGGCATTTTACGCGTTAGAGCCACTTATCGTTGGGCTAGATTTATCATGGATCACAGAGAATATGGGGCGATTTTGGCGTCACATAACTGGCGATAGTCAACTACGATGGGTGGGGCCAGATAAAGGAGTGCTACACTTGGCCACTGGCGCAGTAGTAAATGCTGTTTGGGATCTATGGAGTAAGTCTGAAAATAAACCTGTTTGGCGGCTTGTTTACGATATGTCTCCGGAAGAGTTAGTAAATCTAATCGACTTTAGATATTTAACGGATGCTTTAAAACCAGAAGAAGCGTTGAGAATTTTAGAAGCGTCTTCTGAGAGAAAGGAAGCTAGATTAGTCACTTTATTAGATGAGGGTTACCCATGCTATAATACATCGGCGGGATGGCTAGGCTACTCAGATGAAAAGCTATATGACCTCTGTTTAAAGGCCAAAAAATCTGGTTTTTCTCATTTAAAGTTTAAAGTTGGGAAAGATCTGAATGACGATATACGAAGACTAAAGATCGCAAGAAAAGCCCTTGGTAATGATACAAAAATTATGATCGACGCAAACCAAGTTTGGGAGGTAGATGAGGCGATAGAATGGATAAAAAAATTAGAATTTGCTAACCCGTTCTTTATAGAAGAACCAACAAGTCCTGACGACATCTCTGGTCACAAAAAAATAAGGCAGGCAGTCAAACCAATTAAAGTAGCAACCGGAGAAATGTGTCAAAATAGAATAATTTTTAAACAATTTATACAAGAAAATGCTCTGGATATAGTTCAAATTGATAGCTGTAGAATAGGTGGCTTAAACGAAATTCTAGGAGTGCTACTATTAGCTCACAAATACGATAAGCCAGTATGGCCACATGCTGGAGGCGTCGGTCTATGCGAATATGTTCAACATATTGCAATGATAGATTATTTATTAATTTCCTGCGAAAAAAATAGTAAGAGAATTGAATATGTCGATCATTTACACGAGCATTTTATAAGCCCTTGCAAAATACAAGACGGTAAATATATGGCGCCTTTAGAGCCGGGGTTTTCTATTGAAATGAAAAATGAAGTTCTAATAAATTATCTTCACGAGAAGTGAGTTTTCCCTAGTCCAATTGAAAATTAAGAGGTGTACTTTGCAAACAAAAATAGGCAAAATATATTCAGAAAATGGGTTTTTTTGTCCTTTAAAGGCAATAACCGAAGCAGAAGCAAAAGAATTACGTAAAGACTACGAAGCGGCTGAAGAAGATTTACAGGGAGACCTAGAACGCCTTGCTCTTTTAAAAGCCTACCCAAATAGATTGCTTCCATCATTTGACAGTCTAACGCGAAATAAAACCCTAGTAGATGCCGCAAAAGAAATTTTAGGGGAAAATATATTAGTATGGAGTGCGGCATTATTTATAAAAGAAGCTCAATCATCAAAGATTGTGTCCTGGCATCAAGACCTGACCTACTGGCGATTAAATGATATAAAAGAAGTTACGTCTTGGTTTGCGGTTTCATCCGCCCAAAAAGAAGCAGGCTGTATGAAATTTATACCCGGTAGCCACAAAAATAGAATTATACCTCATATTGATACATTCGATAAAAATAATATGCTTTCGAGAGGGCAAGAAATTTCTGTTGAAGTTGACGAAGAGCAAGCTGTTTATGCGGAACTTAATGCAGGCCAGGCATCCTTTCATCACGGCTTATTGTTTCACGGTTCTGGTCCTAATACGACTAAAGACAGGAGAATAGGTTCGGCGATAAGATACATATCGGCATCCATGAAGCAAGAAACTGGGGACCGGCCAATGGTAACACAGGTCAGCGGTAATAATGATTTTGGGAATTTTAAAATATTACCTCCTCCGAAAGGTCGACTTCTTGAAGAGGAATTTGAATTATGTCGCCTTGACAACGAGTTAAAAAAGAAATTGTTGCTGTGAATTTCAGTCCTAAACTCATTTGGTTTTTTAAGTTAAATTTCATCCAAGCATTATTTGATTCTTTATTTTCATAACGCTTGGTAAAACACCTGAATTTTCTTCACTTTTACCAAAAAAATCGATGCTACTGTTTCAATACCAGATACTTTTTTAAGGTTTGCGCTAACAATTGAATAAGTTTGCGCTAACATTTCTTTAGAGCCATTTAATTTAATTATTTTTTATTCTATCCATTGTTAGGTGTTGTAAAAAGGTTATTCCGATGAGCACAAAAACCGGTACTGTTAACCCAAATCTAACTTTAGCTAGCCAAGGCATTACAGGGTTTAAGAACGCCTACTATAATCTCACTGAGCCAGATTTGATCGCCCAATCAATATCTCGTAACGAAGGTGAACTTGGTATTGGCGGTACTCTTCTCGTGGAAACGGGAAAATTTACAGGTAGATCACCTAAAGATAAGCATATTGTTGTTTCGGATGAAACTTTGAATAATGTTTGGTGGGAGCGTAATGCTAAAATGTCTTCTGAGGCATTTGATGTACTACACATGGACATGCTCGATCATATCAAAGAAAAAGACCTATTTGTTCAAGACCTTTATGGGGGTGCCGATCCGAAATACAGGATTGGCGTTCGCGTTATAACGGAGTATTCTTGGCACAACCTATTCATTCGTCATTTGTTGATACGCCCTACTGAATCCGAGCTTGAAACCTATATCAGTGATTTCTCAATTATTAATCTACCAAGCTTTTCTGCTAATCCAGCCAAGCACGGATGTCGAAGCGAAACAGTAATAGCCATTAATTTTGAGAAAAGATTGGTTTTAATTGGAGGCACAGAATACGCCGGGGAAAATAAAAAAGCTGTTTTCACAATTTTAAACTATTTACTACCTATGGTTGGCGTAATGCCTATGCACTGTTCTGCAAACGTATCCAAAGAAAACCCAGAGCAATCCGCTATTTTCTTTGGTCTTTCAGGAACGGGAAAAACAACTTTATCATCTGATCCAAATAGAATTCTCGTTGGAGACGATGAACATGGCTGGTCTGACAACGGGATTTTTAATTTTGAAGGTGGATGCTATGCTAAAACTATAAATCTATCGGCCAGTTCTGAGCCTGAGATCTTCAAAACAACTGCTATGTTTTCGACAGTAATAGAGAATATGGTTTATGACAAAAAAACCAAAGAACTTAATTTTGATGATGATAGCCTAACAGCGAACATGCGAGCGGCCTATCCAATGCACTACATTTCAAATTCGAGTGTTTCAGGTATGGCTTCTAAACCTAACCATATGGTTTTACTTACATGTGATGCTTTTGGTGTTATGCCTCCATTAGCTAAATTGACACCTGCACAAGCAATGTATCACTTTCTATCTGGATTTACTTCAAAGGCAGCTGGTACAGAGCGGGGAGTTAGAGAACCTGAACCAACGTTTTCTACCTGCTTTGGGGCTCCATTTTTGCCCAGATCGCCAGAAATTTATGGTAAGCTATTGCGAGATAAAATAGCTGAAGGTGGGACAACTTGTTGGTTAGTAAATACAGGCTGGACTGGAGGCGGATACGGAGAAGGCTCACGCATGCCAATTAAAGTAACTCGGGCTCTTCTAAGTGCAGCAATTAATAATCGTTTAGACCAAGCTGAATTTGTAAAAGATGCTAATTTTGGATTTTCTGTACCGAAAGCTGTTCCAGATGTTGATCAATCATATCTCAATCCTAGGGATACTTGGAAAGATGCGGGTGCTTATGATGAAGCGGCAAAAAGATTAGTTAATTTATTTATGGAAAACTTTGAGCAGCACATTCCTAATGTGGATGACGACGTAAGAAGCGCCCTAAGTACCTAGCGTATCTTAGGTTTGGTAAAGTTAAGGCCGCGAAATTTTGTCTTCAGTATTGAATTCAAAGTCTTGTTGTGAATGCCGCTCTCTGAGTTGACCAGACAAATCTCCAGAAGTACGGTTTACCATTTGTCCTCTTATCACTGCTTCACGCTGCTCCAGTTGGGTCGCCCATCTTATGACATTGCTATAATCAGAAACACTTAAGAACGCTCCTGCTTTTTTCCCATACTGCCGTCCCAATGCTAAACGACCATACCAAGGCCATATAGCCATATCTGCAATTGAATAAGTTGGACCAGAAATGAATTCACAATCAGCAAGCCTATTATCTAAAACACTGAGCTGGCGCTTAACTTCCATGGCGTAGCGATTGATTGGATACTTTAACTTGTTTGGAGCATAAACAAAAAAGTGACCAAAACCTCCTCCCAAATATGGAGCACTTCCCATCTGCCAGAACAGCCATGACATCATCTCCGTATATTCTGACGGTGAAGATGGTAAGAAGGCGTCAAATTTGGTCGCAAGGTAAAAAAGTATAGACCCACTTTCAAAAATTCTCTGAGGATGTTTTTCAGAATAGTCCACCAGAGCCGGTATTTTTGAATTTGGATTTGCTTCTACAAATCCACTAGAAAATTGTTCTCCTTTGCCAATTTTTATCAACCAGGCATCATATTCAGCGTTTTGATGTCCCGCCGCTAAAAGTTCTTCTAGCAAAATTGTTACTTTTACTCCGTTTGGTGTCCCCTCAGAGTATAATTGTAGAGGATGTTTTCCGACCGGAAGTTCACTATCAAAAGTGGCGCCTGCAACTGGTCTATTTATTGAGCCAAAAGTTCCGCCGTTCTCTTCATTCCAGGTCCAGATGTCTGGAACAATGTATTCATCTATACTCGCCATGATTACCTTCTCACTTAGTCGTAAAATTTGTTATCGATAACAATCAACATTTAAAAACTTTATATTCAACCAGAAATCTTTTAAAAAAAACAATTCTAATCGACTTTGATAAAGACTGACAACATTTAAACTACGCTAGAGATGGCAACCAAAGAACAATTCCAGGAAATGCGACTAAGCCAGCAATTGTAAAAGCATCTGCAATAAAAAAAGGTGTCACACCTTTAAAAACATCTTGAACTGTAATGTCGTCTCGGACACCAGCAACTACAAAACAGTTTAATCCAATGGGAGGTGTAATTAAGCAAAACTCAGCCATTTTTACAACTAAAATACCAAACCAAATTGCGCACATTTCTCCTGACATACCGAAAGCACTCTCAGATGCCTGCACATCCTCTCCGCCATTTAACGCCATGACTGCTGGATAGACTACAGGCAGTGTAAGAAGCAGCATTCCAATAGCATCCATAAACATGCCAAGCACAGCATAAGCTAATAATATACAAATTAAAATCACCATTGGAGACGCGCTTAGAGAAGTGATCCAGTCTGAAAATACTCCAGGTAGATCTGCGAAACCAAGAAATCTTACATAGATTAGAACACCCCATATGATTGTAAAAATCATGACCGTCAATTTTGCAGTCTCTATTAGAGCTTCCTTAAAATCAGCCCATCGCATTTTTTTCCAAAGCGCCATGCAAAAGACAATAAAAGCTCCTATGGCACCACCCTCGGTCGGTGTGCCCCAAGCATCTTCACCAAATGGATTATAAACAAAACATATTATGATGACGATTACAGCCACGATTGGGAGAGCGCCGGGTAGGCTTTCCAGTTTTTGTCTTAATGTGTAGCCTCCGACCGGTGGTCCTACAGATTTAAAAACGACAGCGATACCTACGATTAATATACCATAAATTAATGCTGAAAACGCTCCAGGAACAAATCCAGCCAACAAAAGTTTGCCCACATTTTGCTCAACAATAATAGCATAAATAACTAAAATTGCAGATGGAGGAATAAGTGAAGCGAGTGTGCCACCAGCAGCAACGACTCCTGCGGCAAATTCTTTGCGATATCCAATTTTAAGCATTTCTGGTATAGCTATTCTCGCAAATACGGCAGCAGTTGCTACAGACGCTCCCGAAACTGCCGCAAATCCAGCTGTCGCAAAAATAGTAGAAACAGCCAGCCCTCCTGGAAGCCAGGCAATCCAACGTTTGGCTGCTTCGAATAATGAGTGAGTTAAACCAGCATAGTATGCAAGGTACCCAATTAAAATAAAAGTCGGAATTAAACTGAGTTCGTGGCTCGCAATCTTAGAGTGTGGCACCTGCCCCGCTTGTTTGACTGCTACAGTCAAAGCCCAGCCAAATTTTTCAGGATCAAAGTCTTTTTTAGCCCAAAAAATTAAGATTAATCCTACAACGCCTGCTAAAGCTGCTGCAAAGGCCACACGCATCCCCATTACAACCAATACGAGCAATCCAGCGGTAACCCAAAGACCAATCTGTATTTGATCCATCTATTTATCAGCCCTTATTTATTAAGTTATCAGCTTCCACTGCTGCCTGTGTAGCCGCGTCTCTTACCAATGGAACAGCAACGGGTCTGCTAAGACCAAAAATCAATGCACGGGCGTACCCATAGCTCTGCAATGAAAGCCGCAAACATAAAATAGAGAACCCAATTGGAACTAATATTTTAGAGGGCCAGATTGGAAGCCCTATATCAATTGTACTGTCTCGACTAAAAAACGGCGCATTCCAATCAAAAGCACGGTCGAAATGTGACCAACTGCCCCATACCAATAGTAACATCAAAATCAGTACGACACTGGTAGTAATCAACTCAAAAGTCCAAAGTACTCTTCCCGATAGTTGGGATACAAAAATATCCATTCGAATATGAGTGCCGTCTCTCATAGCAAAACTTACAGCCAAAATAGCAATAAGCGGCATTAGCTGCATTATCCAATCGACATACCCACTTAAAGGCCACTCAAAAAATTCTCGCCCACCAACAGAGCGGACGGCTAAAACCATCAAAGAAAATATTGCCAAACCCGCTATTAGAGCAAAAGCCTTTTCAATTTTAAGGAGGCTTTTGTCCAACTTGCTAAGAATTGAGTGATCCTCGAGAATTGATGCGCTTCCGGCCATAGCTCAGTCTTCTTTTGATGATCAGTTAAAAAGAATTATTATCAGTATTAAAAAAGGGGGCTAAAGAGCCCCCAAAAATTTTAATTTTTTGCTGCTGCTAAAGTTGTTTGAACGAGATCATACAAGTCCTGTGCAGGTAAACCTTGAGCTGACATATCAGCAATCCAAGCATCTCTTGCTGGAACTGCCGCTGCAGCTTTAAATTCTTCTATCACCGCAGGATCAATCATAACTTTTTTCACATTCTTTTCAACGAGAATGCCATCCCACTTTTCAAGCAACTCTCCGTAGTTTTTTAAATAATGCGAAATTGCTTCATCAATCGAACTATCCAATACTTCTCTATGCGCAGCCGATAGCCCTTCGTATGCATCAATATTTACAACGACAGGGCAATTGACAGTTCCCGGATTCAGGTTAGCAGTCCACCAGTCGGCTTGATTTATTGTACCAAAGGACAAATGTGCGTGTTGAGCAAAAGCTACAGTATCCACAACACCGCTTTCCATTGCTTGGTATGCTTCAGTAGCAGTAACAGAGGTTGGAACTCCCCCAACCGCTTTAAAAGCTGCACCTAATCCTCCTGTAGCACGAACGCGCATTCCATCAAAGTCTGCTAATGTATCTCGTGGTTCGCCTGTTCCGACTAAATTGTATTGCGGCATTGGCGATGTCATTATGATCTTTGCATTCCACTGAGCCATTTCATCTTTTACGGCCGGGTGATCGTAAACGGCGTGACTAACAGCCACCTCTTGATCTAGAGTTTCAACACCAAGAAATGGTAATTCAAGCACTGTTATCGCTCTATTTTTGTCCCGATGGTAACCAGCACAAAACTGTGCCATTTCAAAAGCTCCGATCGATATACCATCCAAATTTTCACGATTTTTTGACAAACCACCGTAGCTTACATTCATTGTAAACTCACCGTTTGTTTTTTGCGACACAAGCTCTGCTAACTTTTCAATGTGTTCAGTGAAAGCTCGGCGCTTTCCCCAAGTTGATACATTCCACTCCTCAGCGAATGACTCAGTTGCCAGTCCAAGGCCAAGTGCCAAGGCAACAAATTTTCCAAAATTACGTTTCATTTTTATAATCTCCCTTAGATAATCGAAATCTAGCTTTTACAGAAATACTTACAAGTCCCTACTCTTTTGATGAGAATAAAGCATTTAGGAAACAATTAAATGATTAATTTCTACGCATTTTGAAAAAATACGACTAAAAAGTTATCGCTGAAAATAAAATAGCCAATTTTTTAAAGGTAAGAAGATTTATGGAAATCCTCACTTACAGCATATATCTTATTGAAAGCATTCAATTTTTTGTAAGTCATGCAGTCAACGCATAGCGACTATGTTGAAGTTACAGTAGATCTGTGGGGAGGCGCACCCTAATTGTTAAATAACGGATCATGGTCCTCCCATCATGAATTCGGATCACAGGTAGGTTCCTCCCCCCGATCTGTGCAATAGAACCTTCCGACAGGAAGGTTTTTTTGTTTTAGCATCATTTTACCGAAAGTATTGAGATGGTAGTCCATAGCTCTAAACTTATAGGAAATAGTAACCAAAGTATGGTTTTAAGAACTTGGAGCAAACTGACAACAAAATGGTAAACCCTACTGAAAAATTAAATCGTTCAAAGCGCTTGCCAAGTTCTTTAATTGAAAGAAATTTTAAAACAACAAACCTGTTAATAAGAATTGGCCTTCAAACATCTGGGGATATGATATCAGACCTTCTCTTTGGTAAATCGGTAAATTTTAATAAATCACTCTTATCAAAGAAAAATGTGCACTCAACGGTTGAAACTTTAAAAGAACTTCGTGGTGCAGCTATGAAATTTGGCCAGCTTATTTCTATAGACGAGCAATTAATACTCACTCCCGAACTCTCAAAAATAACTAAGCAACTGAGCTCATCCGGCTACTCAATGCCACCGCGTCAAGTTAAGAAAATTTTGGATAAAAATTGGGAAAAGGGATGGTTGAAAAATTTCGATAACTTTCAGGTGGTCCCTTTTGCCTCAGCATCCATAGGACAAGTTCACAAAGCCGTATTAAAAAACGGATCAGAGGTTGCTATCAAAATTCAATTTCCAAATATTCGGAAAACTATTAAAAATGATCTTAATTCATTGAAGTTTTTCATTAATAAGTCGGGACTATTACCTGCAGATTTCAACTTAAATCATTATTTCACCTTGTGTGAAAGTCAGTTGATCGCAGAGAGCAATTATACATTAGAGGCGGAAAATATTCGCAAATTTTCAACGCTTTGTAGAGCTAAGGATCATCTTAAAGTACCTAAGATTATAGAAAAATTTTCGACAGATGAAATCTTAACAATGTCATTTGAGGAAGGCTATGAGTTATCCGCTGACAATTTGATGGCAAAATCAGACAAAAATAAATTAGCCAAAACATTAATTGAATTATTACTGGACGAAATTTTCGTATTTCAGTTTGTGCAAACAGATCCAAATCTTGCAAATTTTCTGATTACGCCTGCCAAAGAGAAAATTATATTGCTCGATTTTGGCTCATGTACAAATGTATCAGACGAAACAAGGGAGTTATATGCAGCTTTATTAGACATTGGTCTAACGTTAGATCGAGAAAAAATTAAAGACTTTCTCCTTGATCTTGGGTTTTTGACACGTGAAATAGATCCGGATTCAAATAACCTAATCAATGAATTGCTTGATACGGTAATTGAGGAACTAAAAAGCAATGAGGATTTTAATTTTTCTAATTCTAAGGTATTTAATCTGATTAATGCAGAGCAACTAAAGAAATTCCAAAAAATGATCCCCATAAAACTACTCGATGGAGACTTTGTTTTCATACAACGTAAAATTTTAGGCTTTCTTTTATTCTTTCATGCATTGAATGCCTCAGTTCCTGTGCTCAAAATCTTAAAAAGATATAATTCAAGAAATAAAAATTATGGTTAAAATTAATGAAGACTGAATTTAGTGACCTCAAGGAAATGCACGATTATGCTTGGCGTTTA
>ERZ802830.1242-NODE-1242-length-24517-cov-13.4367_pt1 | contig 24517 bp, 23 predicted proteins | sample MGYA00345654_ERZ802830 | MGnify/ENA primary metagenome ERZ802830 (study PRJEB30503, sample SAMEA104212375) | marine metagenome | biome: Westerlies Biome; feature: [SRF] surface water layer (ENVO:00010504) within the epipelagic zone...; material: water...
TATTCCAGCAGGCGCAAACACCTTTCAAGTTAACTACTTTGAAAACCAAGCTGGAAGCAGACCAGGTTCAACTGTAGAGCCTGGACTCGATAGAGACTTTACCCTTGCACTTCAAGATATTATCCTAGGACAAACTAATTTGAGTTTAGTTAAAAACCGAGGAGATTTGGTTTACGAAGGAGAGATTACCCAATATAGTATTACCCCAATGACCTCAACCGCAAACCTAACAGCTGCCCAAAACAGGCTTTCCATGTCAGTTAACTTGCGTTACTCAAATACCAACAATGAAGATGATGATTTTGAACAAAGATTTTCATTCTTTTATGATTTCCCTGCTGAAGCTCAGTTATACGACATTCAAAGCCAAGCACACGAAGTTATTTTTGAGAGGATGACCCAAGATATTTTTAATGCGACTCTTGCAAAATGGTAATTATGAACGCAAAAAAATTTAATGAACTTATTGATCAATACGATCCATTAAACAAAAATATAGCTTTGGAGTTTTTATCACTTTCTGAGGAATACCCCTACTTTCAATTACCCCATTATTACCACGCTAAGTCTCTAAAAGAGCAAGGAAGTAATCAATATCAAAAGGTCTTAAATAAGCTTGCTCTAAAAACTTTGGATAGAAGTGTTCTTAAAAAATCAATGGAGGTAGAATTCAAACCCAATGGTTCGGCTGAAATAAACAGTCCAATTATTGAAACAAATTCTAATGAAACTGAAGATAAAACCGAAGAAACATTTTTAGAAAAAACCTCTGAAAAAAAAGAAATCAACGAGTTAAAGTTAAGCTTTACTGAATGGATTAAATACACAGAGGATAATACTATCATTGGAGAAAAAGAGGTTCAAAAAGACGAAAAACGTCCTCTTCAAGATAAACTGACTATAATAAATCAATTTATTGAAAATGACCCTAAAATTTCACCAGTTAAACAATCTGAAGATACATTTGATGAAATTAAATTTGATAATTACACAGATGAGCTGATGACAGAAACCTTAGCCAAAGTTTTAGTCAAGCAAAAAAAATATAAAAAAGCGATCCGCGCTTACAAAATATTAAGTTTGAAATATCCAGAAAAAAACGTTTTATTTGCAACTCAAATTGAAAAAATTAAAAATTTGCAGTAACAATAAAAATAATGAGCAGCTTTTCAATATTTATATCACTAATAATTTTAGTTTGTTTTTTACTAGTTCTAGTTGTAATGGTTCAAAATCCTAAGGGTGGCGGTTTATCTTCCTCTTTTGGTGGTGGCGGACAACAAATGGGTGGAGTTCAGAAAACTTCTGACTTTCTTGATAGGAGTACATGGATTTTAGCAGGTTTATTGCTCGTCTTGATTTTATTATCTAACATATCACTTGATACTGGACCTACTATAAGAGATTCACGGTTGCTTCAGGATAATGCCAACCAAGAAATAATTCCTGAAATAATCCCAGAAACCATTCCAGAAGTTCCTGAAGAAACTACTCAACCAAATTAGTGTCATACTGTCAGTGAAAATAAGCTTTTTAACATCAAATGTCATTCAGATTATTAATGGCATAGTTTATGAATTAAATCAAAAAATTAAAATTATATAAAATGAGTAAAATTAACATTCAACCTTTGGCAGATCGTGTTTTAATTGTTCCTGCTGCCGCAGAAACCAAAACATCTTCTGGAATCATAATTCCAGATTCAGCTAAAGAAAAGCCACAAAAAGGTTCTGTTGTTGCTGTTGGACCAGGAACTAAAGAAAATCCAATAACTGTAAAAGCTGGAGATAGTGTGCTTTATGGTAAGTATGCTGGGACAGAACTTCAACATGATGGAGTAGATTATCTTATTATGAAAGAAAGTGATATACTAGCAATTGTTTAATGAATTAATTTAAAATAAAATGGCAAAAAAAATAGAATTTGATCTAGAGGCAAGAGATGGCATAAAGCGCGGCGTTGACGCCTTAGCAAATGCGGTAAAAGTAACACTTGGTCCTAAAGGAAGAAATGTTATAATAGGAAAATCATTTGGAGCACCTCAAGTAACAAAAGATGGTGTAACTGTGGCTAAGGAAATTGAACTAGAAGACACCTTGGAAAACATGGGAGCACAAATGGTTAAAGAAGTAGCTTCAAAGACTAATGATCTTGCGGGAGATGGAACTACTACAGCTACTATCCTTGCGCAATCTATTGTGAAGGAAGGATTAAAAAATGTAGCTGCTGGAGCAAATCCACTCGATTTAAAAAGAGGAATTGATAAGGCAGTTAATTCAATTGTTAATGCCTTGGGTGATCAATCTGTAGAAGTTGGAAATGCTTCTGAGAAAATCAAACAAGTAGCTAGTATTTCTGCTAATAACGATGACATGATAGGTAGTCTAATTACTGAAGCTTTTGAAAAAGTTGGAAAAGAGGGTGTAATTACTGTTGAAGAAGCCAAAGGGACTGATACTTATGTTGATGTTGTTGAAGGTATGCAGTTTGACCGTGGATACCTATCTCCATATTTTGTTACTGATTCTGAAAAAATGGAAGCTGACTTAGAGACTCCATACATCTTATTGTATGATAAAAAGATTTCAGCTATGAAAGATTTACTTCCTGTACTTGAACCGGTAGCTCAAACGGGAAAACCTCTACTTGTTATTGCTGAAGATGTAGATGGAGAAGCATTAGCAACTCTAGTAGTAAATAAATTAAGAGGTGCATTAAAAATTGCAGCAGTAAAGGCTCCTGGATTTGGAGACAGAAGAAAAGCTATGCTAGAAGATATTGCAATCTTAACTGGTGGAACGGTAATCTCCGAAGAAAGAGGTTTTACTCTTGAAAACACTACCATTGAAATGCTTGGTACTGCAGAGAAAGTAACAATTGATAAAGATAATACAACTGTTGTCAATGGTGCTGGAGAAACTGAAATGATCCAAGGAAGAGTAAATCAAATTAAATCACAAATTGAGACTACTACTTCTGACTACGACAAAGAAAAACTTCAAGAACGTTTGGCTAAGCTTTCAGGGGGTGTTGCTGTATTGTATGTTGGTGCTCCATCAGAGGTAGAGATGAAAGAGAAGAAAGATCGTGTAGATGATGCCCTTCACGCCACAAGAGCTGCTGTTGAAGAAGGTATTGTAGCCGGAGGAGGAGTTGCTCTGTTAAATACACAAAAAAGTCTTACGACCTTAAAAACAGAGAATCCTGATGAAGCTACTGGAGTTCAAATCATAAACAAAGCTATTGAGTCCCCATTGAGAATAATCGTAGAAAACTCTGGAGGTGAAGGATCAGTAGTTGTTTCAAAAATATTGGATGGAAAAGATAACTTTGGATATAACGCGAAAGACGGTACTTTCGTAGATATGCTAAAAGAAGGTATAATTGATCCTAAAAAAGTGACTCGGGTTGCACTTGAAAATGCGGCTTCTGTAGCTGGAATGATTCTAACAACAGAATGTGCTTTAGTTGATATTAAAGAAGAGGCGGCGCCCGCCATGCCCCCTATGGGAGGCGGAGGTGGAATGCCAGGAATGATGTAAAATCTTAATTTAATAAAAAAAACCTGCTGTTAGAGCAGGTTTTTTTTATTATCAACGCGTGTATTGACAACAATCTGGTAATTCATTGTAATCTTTATCATTTGCGGCAGTTTCAGAAGTGTCATATCCTGATTTAGCTATTGCGAGATGAATGCTAATTAAGTCTGCTTTTCTTGAATTATAAATTAAGCTAATTTCATTGGAAGGAATATCCCATTTGGCCATTTTTACTCCTTTAATAGATAGGGCAGCTTTTTCGATAGTTTTTTTACACATCTTACAGTTACCTTCAACCCTGAATTGAGAGGAAACTATTTTTTTTTGACTCTGTTGAGCTAAAATCAATGTTGGGAAAAATAATAAAATAATTAATGCTTTCTTCATTAGTTAAAATTTAAATTAAACTTTTAGTCTTAAACCAGTGTAAATCATACCTCCAAAAATTGGTCCATATATTTGCGATGCATCAAAATCTAAACCAAATGGATTATCTGATCCTATAATTGGATTTGTCTGTTTGAAATTCCCAATATTTTCACCTCCCAAATAAATTTCAATTTTTTTAGAAAAGATTCGTGTTAGCTGTGAGTTCCAAAGAGAATAACTCGGTGAATAACTATTAGTTTGATCTCTGACTGTCTCAACCAATCGTTGGGCTCCAACATAGTGATAGGTCAAATCCCAACGCCAATTTTTTCCTGTGGATGTTCTTTTTGAATCAATACTCAAGTTGGTAAAAAAACGATTTTTTGCCAATAATGGTTTTTGTAAATAGCCGCTTATATAATCTAGTTTTACATCATAATTTTTATAAGCAACTCTCAAATTCAAAAAATTTAAATAATTGTAATCTATCTCCAATTGAAAACTTTTTGAAACACTTTTACCCTCTAAATTATAGAAGGAAATCTGCTTGGGGTTTTCCAAGTCAACTACAACCTGATCTACAAATTTAGTTATGAAATAATCTGCTGAAGCAATAAGCTGTTGATTGTGTCCAATAAAAAAAGACTTGGATAATCCTAATCCATAGTTCCAGGCTTTTTCGGGCTTTAACCCATAAATTGCTCCTCCATCAGACTGAAGATTGATCTTTCTGGAAGTAGCAAATAGAGTTTGATTTTCCGCAAATATGTTTGCTGCCTTTCTTCCATTACCTCCAGAAAGTCTTATGATAAAATTTTCAATGGGAACATAACGAATATGTAATCTTGGGGTAAAAAAAGTTCCAATATTATTGTGATGATCTAATCTTAATCCAACAATCCAACTGAAATTGTCTTCATTATCATGAGTCAATTCAAAAAAGCTTCCAAAGTTTTTGTCTTCACGTTGGTATTGAAACCCATCAACTTTTTCGTCGTATTGATCATAACTATAATTGATCCCAACTTTAAATTTATTTTGGGTATTGCCAACGATCGAGTTAAAAAGTAAGTTACCATAGTAGCTAACGTGATTTATATTATAGTTTCTAATCCCATAATAAGCCTCCTGATCGTGTTTACTGTAGGCGCTTTGAAATCCAAAACTCTGATAAGGTAAGTTAGGAAAAACATAACCTAGCTTGAGGGAACTATCAAAACGATTGGTCTCAATTTCACTTCCCCATTTATTGGTTTCACCCTTATGAATCCGTGGAATAAAATCCCTTGAACCAAGTAATTTTTGATCTTTCATCCAACGCCAACTCAAAAAAGTAATCCACCCTTTTTCAGGGTTAATATACTGCCACCGGTTCATAAGATTAACTTGATCCGATATTGGTAGATCGAGAAAACCATCATCGTTATTGTCAAATTTTTGGGATCTCTTATCAGCATGAGCATATAGCCCAGTGCTCAAACGATTTCCCAGTTTACGATTTAAGTGCATATTTATTTCATACCTTCCATTTAGTGAACCAAAAAGGTTAAGAAAAAAGGGGACATCGATTAGAGGTTTTTGAAGTTCCGTATTAATTTGGCCGGTAATACTCTCAAAACCACTGCTCACACTTCCTGCTCCTTTACTAATTTGAATACTTTCCACCCAAGTTCCTGGTGTAAAAGTGAGCCCATAAGCCTGTGAAGCCCCACGAACCATAGGTATATTTTCCTCTGAAATTAACAAATAAGTACTAGAAAGCCCAAGCATTTTGATTTGTTTTGTCCCTGTAAGTGCATCGGTAAAATTGACATCAATTGCAGGGTTAGTCTCAAAACTTTCTGAAAGATTACAACAAGCAGCCTTTAGTAATTCTTCACTACTTACCTTAAGAATATTCTGAGTTTCAATAAAAGACTTTTGAATTGATTTACGCCTTTGTGTTAGTGTAACTTCATTCAATTCCTCCTCTGTATCGAGAGTCAAAAAGTGGTCAATTTTTTGATTTGATTTAATCATTAGCGTATCGGTTTTAAATCCAACATAACTTATCACCAAGAGGGTTCTATTGGGCACCTTTTCTAATTCGAAAAATCCCCCGTCAGAGGTGAACGTACCTACATCAGTGTCTTGCCAAAAAACATTAGCGCCAATAAGAGGATAAATTTTATCACTTTCTTTGTATTGAATACTACCTGTGAGGCGGTCTTGTGAAAAGACGAAACCACATGATATATAAACAATCAATAGGTATTTTTTCATTGTTTCATTTATGAATTAATTAATTAAAAAGCAGGTATTTTTAATTCAATTATCCGTAAAAAACGAAGGCACTATTTAAAAGAAAGATTTTACTTTTTCGAATAAAACATGAGGAACTTAAAGGAATGTTTTTTTGTAGATGAAATTTCTTAAACAAAACGAAGTTTTGTTGCTGTTCCAAAGAAATTGGAATATTAAGGTCATAACTAAAATAAAAAACTTTCTGAGGGTTATTGTTTTGTATAAAAACTGTCTTATCATCACAACAATGACTTTTTTTAACCTCAAATCCCTGCTGATCATCAGAAAGATATGATCTTTGACATCCTTCTGCCTGCCATGCCATTGATATTTCAACAATTTTTCCACCACAATAATGGACATTTAGAGCCAAACCGACTTTAGAAGTTAACAAGATAATTACAAAAAAGGTAGATTTTAAAACCTTAGCATTCATAAAACAAATTTAAACTTTTTAAACTGATTGATGAAAAATCATCGATATGGACATAATAAGCATTAAGATATTTTCAACTAGAGTCGCTTCCGTCATAGGTAATTTTAGGGCTGTACCTAAACACGCACAATCAATTTTTTTTTTATCGAATAAAGTATAAACAACCCCTATAGTAGATATAGAGAGAACAACTGAAGTGATGATTAAGGCAACGTTTAATTTCCACCGAATTAACAACATGATTCCAAGCGCAGTCTCAATAAACGGATATATTTTTCCATAAAAAAGGCTCCTTTTAGCGATAGGATCGTATTGTGCAAATGCAGGGGCAAATCCACTGTAATCCAAAAACTTAAAAAAACTAAAAATAATAAAAAAGAGTCCCATAAAATCAAACATAAAATTCGGAATGGTAAAGTTATCCTGCTGTAATAATATGGATCCCGCTATCAAATAGATAAGGATCAAAAACAATGGAAATAGCTGCTTTATTTTCGAAGGAGCAGTCACAGATACTTTATTTTTAGAGTGATAAATAATCGATGGTTTGTATTTTGGCGACAAGACTTCTGCAAGTTGATTTATTGTTAACTCGTTTGAAACCTTAAGTTGAACATTCCCGCTTTTAAGATCAATCTTTAAATCCTTAACCCCCTGAATTGAATCTAGACTTTTGGTAACTTTTATTAAACATTTGTTACATGTCATACCAGAAATATGAATACTTTGCTTCATTGTTGAAAAGTTCGGTTCTTTAGTTAATTAATAGCGCTTATTGAAAATTTCACTTGAGTGATTTTTAATATTTTTGTTACAAATACTTGTTACTATTTTTTTCAAAATTACTTAAATCCATTAGAATGTTTTTTCCTCAAATAAAAAATATTTTAAAGAAAAGTTGGTTCCAACACTGAATTAAAAAAAATAATAAATAATGAGCAAAAAACAAATTTCCTCGGCTCTTATCTCCGTTTACGATAAGACTGGACTCGCACCAATTATAAATCAGCTTCACAAGGAAGGTGTTACCTTTTATTCTACTGGGGGAACCGAAAAATTCATAAGAGATTTAGGTTACGAAGTGGAGGCGGTAGAGGATCTTACAGGCTATCCGTCAATATTAGGAGGCAGAGTGAAAACATTACATCCAAAAGTTTTTGGAGGTATTTTAAATCGTCAAGAGGAAGAGGAAGATCAATCAGCACTCAAACAGTACGAAATTCCCCAGATTGATTTGGTAATTGTGGATCTTTATCCTTTTGAGGATACAGTAGCCTCAGGGGGAAGTGAGCAAGAAATTATTGAAAAGATTGATATTGGTGGGATAGCGCTTATTAGAGCTGCTGCCAAAAATTATAAAGATGTTTTCTGTGTTTCCGATAAAAAAGATTACGAAGATTTCCTTCATATATTATTGAAGTCTGATTGTGCTCCGGCTTTGGAAGACAGAAAAAGATATTCCGTTAAGGCTTTTCAGACCTCATCCCATTACGATGCTGAAATATTTAACCATTTCAATGACGAGGAGGAAGTTTTAAAACTGAGTATCAAGGAATCTAAAATACTTCGATATGGGGAAAATCCACATCAGAAAGGACAGTTTTTTGGGCCGCTATCCGATCTTTTGGATCAAATTCACGGTAAGGAAATTTCTTACAATAACCTTTTGGATATAGATGCTGCAGTAAATTTAATGATTGAGTTTTATGAAATGGAGCCAAGTTTTGCAATTTTAAAACATAATAATGCTTGTGGGTTTGCCACGCGATCAAATTTAAAAGACGCTTATAACGATGCCCTTGCTGGAGATCCTATTTCTGCATTTGGTGGTGTATTAATTGCCAACAAGCCTATTGATCTTAAAACTGCTGCTGAAATACATTCCCTTTTTTGTGAGGTAGTCATAGCGCCTGAATTTTCCGAAGAAGCCCTTACCTTATTAAAAGGTAAAAAGAATCGCATTTTAGTTATTCAAAAGGGTACTGATTTACCTAATAAAACCCTCCGAAGTTGCTTAAATGGTGTTTTGACTCAAGACAAAGACTACAAAACAGATGCCAAAGAGGACTTGGAGTTTATTACCAAAAAAAAACCATCAATAAATGAAATTGAGGATATGATTTTTGCGTCAAAAATATGTAAACATACGAAATCCAACACTATTGTATTTGTTAAAAATAGGCAGCTAATCTCCTCAGGAACTGGTCAAACATCTAGAGTAGATGCTCTCAATCAAGCTATTGAAAAAGCAAAAAGTTTTAACTTTAACCTTACTGGTGCTGTAATGGCTAGTGATGCGTTTTTTCCATTCCCAGACTGTGTAGAAATCGCAAAAAAAGCTGGAATTACATCCGTACTTCAGCCAGGGGGTTCAATAAAAGACGAACTTTCCATTGATTATTGTAATAAAAATGATCTATCTATGGTCTTTACAGGCACACGTCATTTCAAGCATTAAATTTCATAACTTTAACCGGATTAATTATTAGAGAATTAAATGGGTTTTTTAACCGAAGAAATAGCGATTGATTTAGGGACTGCTAACACCCTGATTATCCACAATGATAAAGTAGTTGTCGACGCTCCGTCTATAGTTGCGATTGATCGAACTACAAACAAAATCATTGCTATTGGGAATGAAGCAAGTATGATGCATGGTAAAACCCATGAAAATATTAAGACTATCAGGCCACTTAAAGATGGAGTGATTGCAGACTTCAATGCATCCGAACAAATGATCAATACTTTAATCAAGAGTATTCCCTCTTTAAAGAAAAAATTTTTTACCCCATCACTTAGAATGGTTATTTGTATTCCTTCTGGCATAACAGAGGTGGAAATGCGCGCAGTTAAAGAATCTGCGGAGAGAGTAAATGGCAAGGAAGTCTATTTGATTCACGAACCAATGGCAGCTGCAATTGGAATTGGAATTGACATTATGCAACCAAAAGGAAATATGATTGTAGATATTGGCGGGGGAACTACAGAAATAGCTGTTATTGCTCTATCAGGTATTGTTTGTGATAAATCTGTTAAAATTGCAGGAGATGTTTTTACCAATGATATTGTTAATTACATGAGAAGTAAACACAACCTATACGTAGGTGAGCGGACTGCTGAAAAAATAAAAATTCTCATTGGATCAGTTATTGATGATTTGGAGAGTCCTCCTGAGGATATGTCCGTACAAGGTAGAGATCTGGTTACTGGAAAACCAAAACAAGCCTTAATTTCTCATACTGAAATATCAAAAGCGTTAGATAAATCAATCGTTAGAATTGAAGAAGCAATAATGGAAGCTTTAGCGCAAACCCCACCTGAATTAGCTGCAGATATTTACAATACTGGAATATATCTAGCCGGAGGTGGAGCACTGCTTAGAGGTTTAGATGTTAGGCTTTCCAGAAAGACTGACTTACCGGTTTATATTGCTGAAGACCCCCTTCAAGCTGTAGTTAGAGGAACTGGTATCACCTTGAAAAATATTGATAGATATAAAACGATTTTGATCAAATAATGACTAATGCAGCAGCTGATTAATGCCCTGCTCAAGTATAAAAATTCTCTATTCTATATAGGGTTACTGCTTTTATCGCTTATTTTTTTAAACCAACGTAGTTTTTATCACCAATCTTTTTTTAGTAATATTTCTCTTACCGTATCAAGTAGGATGAGTCTTTTTAGTCAAGGAATAGTAAATTATTTTAGTTTAAAAAAAATCAATCAGCAACTAAGGTTGGAAAACGAAAAATTGAAAGCTTTTGAATTAGCTTACCAACACAATAAAAATAATAAGTCAGCGATTTTCGAATCTTTTGGTTTTAAAATTACAAGTGCTAGGATAATAAAAAATAGTTATAATAAAACTAGAAATTTTATTATAATAAATAAAGGAGAGGCCGACGGAATAAAAACTGACACAGGAGTAATATCAAGTGATGGGATTGTTGGGGTTATAAACCAAACAACTGAGAATTTTTCAAGTATATTATCACTATTGCACCGGGATCTGAAGATTAATGCTAGTTTTAAAAAGAATGGTGCCTACGGATCGTTGTCTTGGGAAGGTAATCACCCAAAAAAAATGAAGCTCGATGATGTTTCTACATTAAATCCAGTCTCAATTGGAGACACAATAGTCACTGGAGGAATGTCAAATTACTTTCCCTACGGTATACCCTTAGGAGCAGTTTCGAAAATAGAACGGCCAAAATTTGAGGGCTATTACGATATTGATATAGATTTATTTAGCAATCTTACCCAAAAAGAATTTGTTTATGTAATTAAGAATAGAAATATTGATCAAATAAAAAAATTAAATAACGATGAATCGCAATAATTTACTTTCGGTTTTCCGATTTATCTTTCTTTTGTTTTTACAAGCATTTTTGCTCAATAATATCAATTTATTTGGGTTCATTAACCCCAACCTTTACTTACTTTTCTTTATTGTTTATCGTTTTGACAGCAATCCTTCCCTACTCATTTTCTTGGGATTCTTTATGGGATTACTTCTCGATCTTCTTACTCAGGGGTCAGGTGCTCACACAATTTCGGCTCTAACTATTGCATTTATTAGACCTATTATTATAAGAACATCATTTGGTATTAACTATGATATTCCAATGGGAATGATTGAAGGTACTCAGCTAAATCAAAGAATTATCTATCTTTTGTTTATGATCAGCATTCACCATCTACTCCTGTACATAATTATTTATCTCAGTTTGGATAGTTTCTTAATTATTCTAAAAAACACATTATTTACTTCTTTTTTTACATTTGTAATGGTCTATATTTCTCTGGGATTATTTAAAAGACATAATGATTAGAAAATTTTTCTTTCCCACAATAACACTTGTTACTGCCCTTATATTTATTGTTCGGCTTATAAGTCTTCAATTGATAAATTCTTCGTATAAGTCTCTCTCAGATGATAATGCGGTAATCGAGAATGAAGTTTTTCCTGAACGTGGCTATATATATGACCGAAATAATAAATTACTAGTTTCTAATCAGCCGGTTTATGATCTAATAGCAATTCCAGAAAATATCACTGCATTTGACACCCTTCAACTCGCTAAGATTATCAATATCTCAAAATCTGAACTACAAGATAAACTAAGTACTGCTAGAAAATTTTCAATGAAACTCCCTTATGTCATAGTAAACCAGATATCAAAAGAGAGAAACGCAATAATTCAAGAGAAAATTTGGAAGTTTACAGGATTCTACCTGCAAAAAAAATCATTGAGAGAATACCCCAATCCAATTGCCTCAAATATTCTTGGCTATGTTAGTGAGGTGAATAGAAACGACATGAAAAAAGATGACTATTACAGCTTAGGAGAACCCACTGGACGACAGGGAATTGAAAGGTATTATGAGGACTTACTAAGGGGTGTCAAGGGAAAGAAGTTCTTTCAGAAAGATAGATTTAATCGAATTATTGGTTCTTATGAAGATGGTATCTATGATATTCCTTCAAAAGGTGCACAGAATTTAATTTTAACTTTAGATTTAGAGCTTCAGGAATATGGTGAAAAATTATTGAGAAATAAAAGAGGGGGTATTGTAGCGATTGAACCTGAAACGGGAGAGGTACTATCATTAGTTTCAGCTCCTAGTTATGACCCAAATTTACTGGTTGGAAGAATGAGATCAAAAAACTATCGCAACCTTACTTTAGATTCAATCTCCAAACCACTTTTTGACCGTGGACTTCAAGCTCAATACGCTCCTGGATCGCCCTTCAAAACGCTTAATGCACTTATTGCTTTACAGGAGGGAGTTATCAATTCAAATACAACTTACAGATGTAACCATGGTCACTTTTATGCCAGAGGAATGTTTATGGATTGCCATTGTAAATATGGAACCTATAATAATTTATTGTCCGGTATATTTAGATCTTGTAATACCTATTTTGCAAATATTTATAGAAAAATAATCGATGAGTCAGGTGATGGAGTTGCTGAAGGGGTTAATATTTGGAAGAAACACCTACTAAGTTTTGGACTAGGGAACTATCTAGGATATGACCTTCCAGTAGGTAAAAAAGGATTTATTCCTGATGCTTCATATTACGACTACTGGTACAAAAAAGGTGGATGGAAATCAGCAACTATTGTTTCCAATGCAATAGGACAAGGTGAAATATTAACCACCCCAATACAAATGGCAAACTTTACGGCAACCATTGCTAATCGTGGATTCTATATAAAACCCCATTTTCTAAAATCAGTTAGTAATGGAACTTTTAAAACGATAAATGAAAAAAAAATCACTACGATAGACTCAATTCACTTTGAGACCGTGATCGATGGTATGTACCAAGTTGTGGAAAGAGGTACTGCCAGAGTTGCACGTATTCCAGGGATAGAAGTTTGTGGAAAAACTGGGACCGTAGAAAATTTCGTCAAGATTGAGGGTGTAAAAACACAATTAACAGACCATTCTATGTTTATAGCATTTGCACCAAAGGATAATCCGAAAATTGCACTGGCTGTTCTTGTAGAAAATGGATATTGGGGAGCAAGATGGGCTGCCCCTATTGCTAGTTTGTTAATCGAAAAATATCTGACTGGAGAAGTAAAAAGAAAATTGCTTGAAAATCGAATGCTAAATGGAAATTTATTAGCAGAGTACGAAAAACCCTACAGTGGGAAACCTTTCTTGATAAATGAGTAATAATTTCATATATAGACTTGACTGGTGGTTGATATTAATTTATTTATTTCTAGTTATCGTTGGTATTGTTAATGTATACTCAGCGACCTATACTGAATCACTCGAAAGTATTTTTGATTTTTCACAATTGGCAGGAAAACAACTATTATTCCTTTTCATCAGTATTTTTCTGGGTGCTATAATCCTTGGGATAAATATTAAATTTTTTGAGCATTTTGCAACCTCAAGCTACATAACAAGTATTTTACTTTTGATAGGTCTCTTCTTTTTTGGAAAAACAGTCTCAGGAGCAACCTCCTGGTATGACCTGGGTGGATTCAGTCTTCAACCCTCTGAGTTTGCAAAAATAGGGACGGCTATGATGATTGCGGGGTACTTGGGAAAATTTCAATCAGATTTAAAAAAATCTAAAACACTTCTTAAAGTAATCGGTTACTTATTAATTCCATTTATTTTAATTGTATTACAACCAGATCCTGGTTCAGCTTTGGTTTATTTCGCATTCTTTATTCCACTTCTAAGAGAGGGGCTCAATTTTGCTTACCTAATAATTTTTCTCTCCTTATTAGCTTTATTTTTTATCACTTTGAGTTTTAAATTATCTACATCTATTGGAATTATAGGTATCATAACTTTTGTAATCTATTTAATTTTAAAAAAGTTTAGTAGTAAAATTAAAATATGGCCATTTATTTTAACCTTCATAATTTCCATTGGGTTTTCATTTTCAGTAGATTATATATTCAACAATCTTTTTGAACAAAGGCATCGCGATCGCATCAACGTTGTTATTGGTAAAACTTTAGATTCAAAGGGTGTAGGTTACAATATCAATCAGTCAAAGATTGCTATTGGATCAGGTGGCTTAAGAGGTAAAGGTTTTCTTCAAGGGACACAAACCAAGGGAGATTTTGTTCCAGAACAACAGACAGATTATATTTTTAGTACTATTGGAGAAGAGTGGGGGTTTTTAGGTGGTTTTTTAGTAATTCTAATGTTTGGGATTCTTATAATAAGAATTATTATTAGAGCGGAAAAACAAAACAGTAAGTTTAGAAGAGTTTTTTCTTATGGAGTTGCGGGCTTAATATTCATACATTTTTTTGTGAATATAGGGATGACTCTAGGAATGGTTCCAACTATTGGAATTCCACTTCCATTTATAAGTTATGGTGGATCTAGTCTGTTGGCGTTCAGTCTAATGATTTTTATTCATTTGAATTTTGACGCAAATCGATTAAATGAATGGTAAGAACTAATTTTTCACATCTAGGGCGTCCCTCAAGCTATTTCCCAAAGTCATAAAAGCAAGTACCAAACTCATAATTGTTAGGCCAGGAAGGATTGTTAAATAAGGTTTTCCTAGTAACAAATATTTAAAGTGATCTTTAACCATGCCTCCCCAGCTTGGCAAAGGAGGTTGAGCCCCTATTCCTAGAAAGCTGAGTCCACTTTCGATTAATATTGCACTAGCAAAATTAGCTGCAGAAATAACAATTAATGGAGGCACTATTAAGGGCAATATGTGATAAAATAATATTCTGAAATTGGTAAATCCTAATACCTTAGCAGATTGAACAAAAGTTCTTTCTTTCAAAGATAAAATCTGTCCCCTAACAATCCTTGCCACCTCTACCCACATAGTAAGTCCAACTGCGATGAAAACCTGCCAAAACCCTCGACCTAACGCTAACGTAATTGCAATAACCATTAAGAGAGTTGGAATAGACCAGAATACATTAATTAACCATACAATAAATTTATCAATATTTCCTCCAAAGTAACCACCTAGACCGCCAAGAACAATACCTATTATTAATGAAATAAATACGGCAATAAATCCAATTGAAAGAGATATTCTAGTGCCAATAATTAGTCTACTTAATAAATCTCTCCCGTACATATCTGTACCCAGGATAAAAGATTTTTCTTTTAAATGATCACTTTCAAAATTAAGAGCAGTTACTAATTTATTGTCTAAATACTCAAAATAATTTTTAGGGTATCCATAGGGTTGAATTTTTACATATCCATCTTCAAAAAAATAATCTTTTATGGGTATTTCTGTCGAAAAATTGCTTTCACCAAAAAAAAAGGATTCTTTTTTTTTAGTTATTTCGCTGTTGTTAATAAGGATAATTTTAGTTTTAAACCCTGGTGACTTTGAATGAATAGAAAGGTGCATTTGATTTGCATTAGCTGAATTATCAGGTGCAATTTGATAAGCAAATACCGCTACTAAAATTAAAACTAAAATGTAAAGGGAACTTAATAATGCCCAGGGGTCTTTAAAAAGTTTTTTATAGACTTCTAAACTATTCAAATTAAAAAATTATTTTTTTATTTGAGCTAATGGACGTGTACTCAAATTGATATTTAAATCTTCTAAAATATTAACAGCCTCCTCAATGTATAAATCTTTTTCAAGAGATTCAATCCAACGAATTTTTTTCTCTTTTACAATATTATCAATTGGTGTCCCAGGATCGGGAATCCATTCAAAAAATAAGTTAGATCTATATTTTTTTAGTCCATCAAACTTTTCAGCAATTTTTTTATTTTTATCCCGCTCCAATAAGTAATCTTCATAATTTAATGTATAAATATAATCGTCTTGCTGTTGCTGAATTTGAAGAGCTTGTTCCTCGATAAGTGATAGGTTAGGATTGTTTTTAAGCCTAACTGAACTTTGTTTTAGAGCAAACTCGTAATTAGGTTGATTATTCCATTTTGAAAAACGTGCTGGTTGGATACTGTCCCATATTAATGGATTTTCCTGGTCTTTTTCACCCATATCAATATATGAATACTGGTTTTTCATAATTACATCGCTTCTAACTCCCTCCAATTGAGTTGAACCACCATTAATTCTATAAAATTTATCTGTAGTTATTTTTACAGCCCCAAGATCTCCATGAGTACCTCCAGAAATAATCTTATTTAAATCAATTACATTTTGAACAGTCCCCTTCCCAAAAGTTTGTTTACTTCCAAGAATAACTGCTCTCTTGTAGTCCTGAAGTGCTGCCGCTAAAATTTCTGAAGCTGAAGCTGAAAATTCATTAACCATAATAACTAATGATCCGCCCCAAACTACAGAGGGGTCTTCGTCATAAAGAATATCCTTTCTTCCTCCAGTACTTTTTACTTGAACTACTGGTCCATTATCAATAAAATAGCCAGTAATATCAACTACGGTCTTTAGGGACCCACCTCCATTATTTCTTAAATCTAGTATAATCCCTTTAATATCCCTCTTTTTAAGTAATTCAATTTCTTTTTTAATATCGCTAGCTGCATTTCTACTATTTTGGTCTTTAAAATCTATATAAAATTTCGGTAATTGAATAAAGCCATATTGCTTGTTATTTTTAAGAATTATACTTGCTTTAGCATAGGATTCCTCAAGCTCAACTATATCTCTAGTGATAACTACTTCTTCAATGAGTCCACTTACCCTTTTTACTGTCAGATAGACTTGAGTTCCTTTAGGCCCTTTAATTAATTTGACTGCGTCGTTCAAACGCATGGAGCCAATTTCTAATGGGGCTTCTTCTTTTTGAGCAACTTTCAAAATTACATCCCCTACCTCAAGAGCTTTAGCTTTCCAAACAGGACCCCCAACGATAATTTCCGTTATCTCTACCTCTTGACTCTTTTTTTGCAACCGAGCTCCTATTCCTTCAAACTTTCCTGAAATATTTTGATCAAATTTTTCTTTGTCATCGGGAGCAAAATAATTGCTATGGGGATCAAATCCCATAGTAATTGTATTAACATAAATAGAAAACCAATCTTTTCTCTCTATATCTGAAATTATGTCAAAATAATTTTTAATGTTTTCATTTGTCTTGGCTCTAGCCTGCTCCTCCAAAACTAAATCTGATTTAAATTGGTAAGTGCTGTCTTGAGCCATATCAAGACTCTGCTGTTCCTTCAAAGATGAAAAGTATTCAAGAGTGGATAACTTAAATCTTTTTCTCCAAATAGCTTTAAGACCATTTAATGTTTTTGCATATGGAAGTTTCTCAAAGTTTAAATTAATGGAATCATTAGTTTTAAAATCAAAAGGAGTAGTTAGAATTTCTTCATAAAATCCTTCAACCTGTTCAATTCTAGAAATTAGTCTATTATAAGTCAGATTAAAAAAAGATATTTCAGAGGACTTTATTTGATCGTCTATTTCTTTTTGGAAACGCTTAAAGTTATTAATATCAGATTGAAGAAAAAATCTGTGTTGTCCATCTATGTCGTTTATGTAATTTCTGAAAACATTTAGAGAAAAAGAATCGTCAATTTTTTTTGGGTTGAAGTGACCCCGCTCCATTACATAGGTAATTACTTCAATTAACAATTTATCCTTATCTGGATTATCAATTAATACACCAGAGCCTAAAGAAAACAAAAGTGAAAAGACAAAAATAAAGAGTCTTACTGCCCTCATAAAGATTTCAATTTAGCAGTAAATTTAACTAAAAAGCTAATATTTAAATGTAAACCAAAAAAAACTTTTTTGTTGATGCTAAAATGATATTCAGGGATTAATATTTATTAATTTTACTTACAATAATTCTGTTATGAATAAGAAGCCCTTAATTCTAGTAACTAATGACGATGGTATTAATGCTCCTGGTATTAGGAACTTGATCGAAACAATGAATGAAATAGGTGAGGTAGTTGTCGTTGCTCCTGACAGTCCACAGTCAGCAATGGGTCACGCCATTACAATAAATTCTACCTTACATTGTACAGAAATAAAAGTTAATGATGGAACCCATTTGGAGTACAGTTGTTCGGGCACACCCGCCGACTGTGTTAAGCTTGCAGTAAATGAAATACTCCAAAGAAAGCCAGACCTATGCGTATCTGGAATTAATCATGGGTCAAATTCGTCAATCAACGTTATTTACTCTGGAACAATGAGTGCTGCATTAGAGGCAGGTATAGAGGGTATACAAGCAATTGGTTTTTCTCTATTGGATTACCGGTGGAGTGCAGACTTTAGTGCCATTAAAAATTATGTTAAAAAAATTACTCTTAGTGCTCTAGTAAATAAGATTCCCTCAAATGTAGTTTTAAATGTAAACTTTCCGAAACTAAAAGTAAACCAAATTAATGGGATAAAAATTTGCCGTCAAGCCAAAGCATACTGGGTAGAAGAATTTGACAAAAGAACCAATCCGATGGGATTAGATTATTATTGGCTAACCGGAAAATTTATTAATGAAGATAAAGGAGAGGATACAGATGAGTGGGCGTTGGCAAATGGTTACATTTCAATTGTTCCTGTAAAGTTTGATCTTACGGCTCACCATGTAATCCAGAACCTAAATACATGGGATTTTGAAAATTAGTGAGTTGACTAAAGGAATTGTTGCTGCTTTTTCAGCGAGTCTAAGTATGATAATCTTTATCATTTTATTTCTTTCTGAAGGAAACATAGAGGATTCTTTTATCTTACTTTTTAAACAAAAAAAATTAGGGGGACTTATCAGTTTAGGTGCCCTCGTTAACTTACCCTTATTCTTTCTGGGATTAAGAAAAAGAAGAGAAAATTTTGCTAAAGGAATCTTAATAGCATCACTAATCATAGTGATAACTGTTGCTCTTTTAAAAATTATTTAAAGATGAAGTATTATATTATTTCCGGGGAGGCCTCAGGAGATCTTCATGGGTCAAAGCTGATTGAGGCATTAAAAGAAAAGGATAAAAAAGCTCAAATTCGTTGTTGGGGGGGGGACTTGATGAAAAAAGCTGGAGGAGAATTGGTGAAACATTTTAATGAGTTAGCTTTTATGGGTTTTTGGGAGGTAATAACCAATTTAGAAGCAATAATTCGAAATATCAAGTTTTGTAAAAAAAATATTTTAGAATTCGACCCTGATGTAATTATATATATCGATTATCCTGGATTTAATTTAAGAATTTCAAAATGGGCAAAAAAACAAGGCTTTAAAAATCACTTTTATATTAGTCCTCAAGTTTGGGCATGGAAAGAAAACCGAGTACATCAAATGAAAAAAAATTTGGATGCTCTTTACGTTATACTTCCATTTGAAAAAGAGTTCTTTGAAATAAAACACCAATTTTCTGTTGAATTCGTTGGTCATCCATTATTGGACAGGGTAATGCATAGTGAAAAAAATTCAAGATTTTTAATTAAAAATAAAATATCTAATACAAAATCAATAGTTGCCCTTTTACCTGGCAGTAGAAAACAAGAAATTAAAAAAATGCTTCCTACTTTTATATCGGTGGCAGAACGTTTTCCAAAATTTGAATTTATAATTGCTGGAGCCCCAGGAATCGATCCTAAATATTATGACTCCTTTCTCAAAAATAAATATATCAAAGTGGTTCACAATCAAACGCATAATTTACTTACGAATGCCAGAGCAGCTCTTGTATCAAGTGGGACTGCAACTCTAGAAACAGCCTTACTCAATGTACCTCAAGTAGTGTGCTATCGGAGTAGCTTCCTGAGCTATCAAATAGCAAAACGATTAGTTAAATTGGAGTTCATTTCATTGGTAAATCTAGTTTTAAAACGAGAGGTGGTAAAAGAGTTAATTCAAAATTCTTTTACTACAAATAAAGTTTGTAAGCATTTAGATTTCATCTTATCTGACAGGGGACAAAAGCAACTCAAAATGGATTATAAAACCCTAAGAAGCATTCTGGGGAATGGAGGTGCAAGTAAAAAAACTGCTACATTAATTCACAACGCCATAAAATAGTTTTCCTAATTAAATTGTATGTGTTAAGGGCAAATATTCCTTAAGTGCTTTCAAAAAAACTAAATTAGTAATTTATATCTCTGTTTTATTTTAAAACTATTTAAGAAAGGATTTTAAAAGTTTAATTTTTGAATTTCGGAATAAAGTTCTTTCGATACTTTTCAAAATCACCAGGTTTTGAAAAGACCATGTAATCCCCTTGTTTGATCATTTTAAGATATAGCTCTAACTGTTGAGGATTTTGATAACCCACCACTGGGGTAATTAAATCTCCAGATTCACTAATAAATACAATAGTAGGATACCCTGTAATTCCTAAAAATCTAGTAAACTGATGTGAAGCGTTTCTCCCTTTTTTGGAAGGATTATAATTGGGATTGGTAAATTTATTATTATAATAATTAATGGTTTCATTACCCTCAGCATTAAATTTAACTGCATAATAGTACTCACTTACATAAGCAGCAACATAAGGATTTTGAAAAGTTTTTTTATCCATAAGCTTACATGGACCACACCAATCAGTATAAACATCCATCAGAATTTTTTTGGGGTTTTCTTCTTGTGCCTTTAGGGCTTGTTCAAATGTAATCCATTCGATGGATTGTCCATTAACTAGGTTACTTATAATAATAAAAATACATAGGTATAATCTCATTGTTCCTAAATTTAGATTTTTAATTAATCATATATTTTCGGGTTTATGCATAAGACGGTTTATTGGCTTGATAATTACTATTATCAACAGGGCAAATAATGTGCAGAAAATAAAAATTCCAGTGAAAGTTAATTTTTCTCCAACCGACTCAGCATTAACTCCAATTCTAGCTGCTAACATATTGCCCACACCTGAGGCGGCAAAAAACAAACCCATCATTAATGCAGCATATTTCTCAGGAGCTAGTTTTGTGATGAAGGAAAGTGAAACCGGGGAAGCGCATAACTCCCCAATAGTATGAAAGAGGTAGGCTAGAACTAACCAGTGCATAGATGAATAACCGAATAATTCATATTCTGATGCAGCAAAACGCATGAATAAAAAACCACAGCCCATTATTAAAATACCTATTGCAATTTTAAAAATGGAAGAGGCTGGATTTCCTTTAATTTTTAATCTCATCCATATACCCCCAATAATTACAGCAAGAGTAACAATAAAAAATGCATTTAGAGATTGAAACCAGGAGGCAGGAATTTCCCAGCCCATAAGAAAACGATCTGTTTTCTGTTTGGCATATAAATTCATTAATCCCCCAGCTTGCTCAAATGCACCCCAAAAAACAATTATCATCAAAAAACTAATCAAAAGTACCTTGACCCTGTCTCTTTCAACTTGACTAAGTTTTTGTTTTTTTAGTACCTTTTTTTGATCAGAAGAAAACTTTTTAATATTACCAACTTTATCCAGATAAGGCTGACCAAAATAGTAAGTAGCTTGACCAATTATCATTCCAACTGCAGCAATACCAAAGCCCAAATGCCAATTATATGTTTCCCCAATCCAGCCACACAATAGTGGCGCAAAAAAAGCACCAAGATTAATACCCATATAAAAGATATAAAAACCCAAATCTCTTCTTTTATCTCCTTTTGGATACAAACCTCCAACCATAGAGGAAATATTGGGTTTTAACCCTCCCACACCCAATATGATAAAAGCACAACCTACATAGAAGCTAATCTCACTATCAAAAGCTAAAATTCCATGCCCGCAACAGAGGAATAATCCTCCTATCATTACAGTCTTTTTTTGACCTAAAAAATTATCCGCAACCCAACCACCAGGAATACAGGCTAGATATACTAGCATAGTATACCATCCATAAAGCAATAGTGCCTCCTCATTTGTCCAGCCAAAACCTGAATTTTGACTGGTAGTTTCTGCTACTAAAAAGATCGTAAACAATGCACGCATTCCGTAATAGGAAAAACGTTCCCATAACTCTGTAAAAAACAAAACAAACAAACCGGCAGGGTGTCCAAAGAGAGTTTTTTCAGAGTATGATTTTAAGTTTGATTTTCCCATATAATTTAAATTCTTTTAAATATAAAGTTAGTCTTTTAGCAGTAAATATTTTTTTGGTTTTTATGAATTTGCTTAAGTAAAAGTAAATTTTGAAATGACGTATATTTGCATGTAGAAGATATATCTCAAAATGTCAAAAAAAGTAGAGGGTTTTTCAAAGTTTTCCAAGGAAGAAAAAATAGAATGGATAACCCAATCACATTTCGATAATCCAGAAAATGCAAAAAATTTAATTACTAGTTATAATCATTCTAATCTATCAATACAGAAGCTTCACGATGACTTTGTAGAAAACTCTTTAACTAATTTCTACTTACCACTTGGTGTGGCTCCAAATTTTTTAATTAATGGTGCTTCTTATACCATTCCAATGGCAATTGAAGAGAGTTCAGTGATAGCTGCAGCATCTAAGTCTGCAAAATTTTGGGCTTCTAGAGGTGGGTTCAAGGCTAATATAATTGGAACCGAAAAAATTGGACAAGTACATTTTTTATTTAAAGGAAAAGTTGAAAAGCTCAATTTGTTCTTTAAAGCTAAAAAACAAAGTTTACTGGACAGCACCTCATCGATTACAAGTAATATGCGGGATCGTGGTGGAGGAATTACAGGAATAACACTAATAGATAAAACTGACCTAATAGAAGAGTATTTTCAGTTACATCTAACTTTTGAAACTGTAGATTCTATGGGAGCCAATTTTATCAATTCCTGTTTGGAGCAAATTGCTAAATCACTTCAATCTGCGGTTTCGGAATATGATGATTTTACAGAGGAGGAAAAACAAATTGAGGTGATAATGAGTATTCTTTCTAACTATGTGCCCGGATGTCTAGTTCATGCATCCGTAAGCTGTCCTGTTGATCAACTGGAAGATCACAAGGGTTTAACCTCTCAAGCATTTGCCAAAAAATTTATCAGAGCAGTTGAAGTTGCTAAAAAAGAACCCTATCGAGCCGTTACACATAACAAGGGAATAATGAATGGTATTGATGCAGTAGTCATCGCTACTGGAAATGATTTTAGAGCTGTCGAAGCTGCAGTACATGCTTATGCCTCAAAACAAGGAAGCTACACCGGTTTGAGTAATGCTTATATTGAAGAGAATAATTTCTTTTTTGAGATTAAATTACCTTTGGCGCTTGGAACAGTAGGCGGGCTAACTCAGCTCCATCCTCTAGTCAAATGGTCAATGGAATTGCTTGGAAATCCCAATTCAAGTAACTTAATGGAGATTATTGCCGTAGCAGGCTTGGCGCAAAATTTTGCAGCTATACGATCATTGGTAACCTCTGGGATTCAACAAGGACACATGAAAATGCACTTACTCAATATCTTGAATCAAAAAAAGGCGACTGAAGTCCAAAAAGAAAAAGCAATTATCTTTTTTACAACTAATACGGTTAGCTTTAGCGCAGTAAGCGATTTCTTAAAATCGAATCCGTAATTGAGATGGAGTCATTTTACAGCCGCGGGAAATTATTGCTATCTGGAGAGTATCTTGTGCTAAAAGGTGCTCGAGCCCTGGCATTACCTACAAAACTTGGACAAACTTTAAGTTTTGAAAAAAAACAATCCAGCCAACTTATTTGGAAAAGCTTGGATAAAAATGGGTTATCATGGTTTAGTGCCTCCTTTTCGTTAGACAATTTCAGCATATTCAAGACCGATAATATTGAAGTCGCTAATCGACTTCGATACATTCTCCTAGCCGTTAGACATCAAAATCCTATCTTCTTGAACTTATCTGGAGGAAATGTTACAACTCGTTTAGAGTTTGATCGTTATTGGGGCTTAGGAACCTCTTCCACGTTGATTGTAAATTTGGCTAAATGGGCGGGTGTCAACCCCTACACTCTTCTTAATGAAACCTTTGGAGGGAGTGGTTATGATATTGCCTGCGCAAGCGCTGAAAAAGCTTTATTTTATACTTCTGGAAAAAAAACTCCTAAAATTGAAGACTCCGATTTTGATCCCAAGTTTAAAAATGCTCTTTATTTCGTTTATCTAAATCAAAAGAAAAATAGTCACCAGGCAGTAAAAGAATTTATGGAAAAAGATATTAATGATGGAGAAATTAATAGGGCAAATGAGTTATCTATGTTAATTAGCGTCTCTAAAAGTCTTAGTGAATTTGAACTACTTCTTGGTGAACACGAACGTTTTATTGGTCAGCTACTATCAATTGAGCCAATTAAAGAAAAATGCTTTAAAGACTTCAGTGGAGCAATTAAAAGCTTGGGGGCATGGGGAGGAGATTTTATACTAGCAACAGGAGACACTAATACGCCAAACTATTTTAGGGGAAAAGGATTTTCAACAGTATTTAAGTACGATGATCTAATTAATTAATTCTAATAGTAAACTGGACGATTATCTTCTATTGTTGCAGTAGATTTTAACGCATTATAAATGACCGAACTGATTCTGTTATTTTCTT
>ERZ802830.1248-NODE-1248-length-24468-cov-10.751_pt1 | contig 24468 bp, 29 predicted proteins | sample MGYA00345654_ERZ802830 | MGnify/ENA primary metagenome ERZ802830 (study PRJEB30503, sample SAMEA104212375) | marine metagenome | biome: Westerlies Biome; feature: [SRF] surface water layer (ENVO:00010504) within the epipelagic zone...; material: water...
ATTAGCTCAGTTTTGATGTAAGCACCATTGAGGATTGTCGCGATGGTCTCTGGCGGCAGTTGTTTGGTTGTGAAAGCGAGGTTCATTTGAGTTTGGTGTTGAGGAGGTCATCCCTCCGGTGCATTTACCATCGCCGTTCTCGCTGGAAAGCACCTCCCCAAAAAGTGGTGATTTGAAGCCAGTTCAGTGGTCACAATGGGGGATGTGCCGGAACAAAAGACTTCTCATTGTGGAAGGGTTCACGCATAGAGGAGGTCATGCACGTTTTCCTATTCATTGCGGCGGCGGCATGTGTCAACCGCCCTTGGCCTCCAGCGTTGCTCGTGGCCTCACCCTGCTCACCACATCTTCCCCTTACTCCGACTTCCCTAATCCGCCCGGAGCAGGGCATTAGCCGACTAAATGGATCCAGCGGGATTCACTCCTGACCCTTCTTGCCCTAACAGGTTGCTACTGCCGACTATGCCTATCCTGTTGAGGGAGGGCAGCACAGGAGATCATCCACCCATGGCTGCCCCTTTCAATGGACCAAGGGATCACTACAGACTGTATTCAATGGTCTTTTCGTGATGGCAGCGCTACCTCACCTAGAACCCCCGGCGGTCAGCGACAACACTTGTGACGAGCTTGTGGTGAGCTGGGAGCAGTACGACAGGCTGATTGAGCACTTGGCACTGCAATTGCATCAAGCCTCAGCGGACTTTGATCAGATCGTGGCCCTTTCCCGTGGTGGTTTACGGGTGGGGGATCTGCTTTCCCGCCTTTTTGAACGCCCTTTGGTCGTAATGGCAGCTACTAGTTACAGCGGCGATGACGAACGAATTCAAGGAAAGCTAAAACTCGGCCATCAGCTTGCCCACACATGTGACCAGCTCGGACCACGACTCCTTCTTGTAGACGATTTAGTGGATAGTGGAAACACCTTGGTTGAGGCCAGCGCTTGGCTGAAGAACCAAGTCAGCCCAACCCAACTGTTCACTGGGGTTCTGTGGCGAAAGGCTGGTAGCGTATTTATCCCAGATTTTTGGGCGATGGAGCTAACGGAAAATCCCTGGATTGTTCAGCCATTTGAACATTGGGAGAAGCTACAACCAGGCAAGCTCATGCCAATGCGTTAGTGATTTATTCAACGGTCTTGCCCAACCTTCCTGCGCTGGTTCTTGGTTGCGCAACCGTGCCTAAACGTTCATGGAATACCACCACCATCATTGGCGGAGATCGAAGAGCTGAATGTCAGCTGCTTGCTCGAAGGCGGTCACCCCTTCGTGACTCTGGCGGCAGAGTTGTCGTCCAAGGCTGCTGATGATGGCGAGTTCTGAACTCTCCTAACAACCGAATCTTTAGGCCTTGCTCAACAGCGGGGCTTTTTATTGCCTGCAAGAGCGGGGAACACTTCAGGCAGTTACGTATGACCCATGACCTTCGACACTCAGATGACCCTTGCGCCGCTACAGGAACTGCGCCTTAGAAATTGATTGTTTAACGATTAATACGAATATAGATAGACCCACCATCGCTACACCTTTTGTCAACAACATTAGTAGAAGTATCTATATTCCACCAGCTGAGACAACCACCATCAGATAATGGGACTGGTGCAGGAGGTGCAACTGCTACATCAGCACTTGGATTAACTGAGGGATTACTGGATTTGTTCGTGGCAGAGCTGTCAACGATTAGACGAGTGAGCCGACAGCCTGATGAGCGAAGGGTGGCATTCCACTGCTTAGCCAGGGTTGCGTCAGCGTGGTCTTCCATCAACCATTGTGCGTTTTGTCTGGCACCTGCCAGTGCTCCGCATTTGTTTTCTCTATCCGTATAATTTCTATACTCATCCATCCAACTGCTGTATTGATTTCTAAGTTTGATAGCATCAGAATTCGCCAATGCAGGCGCACAAAAAGTGAAGGCTAAAAGCAGAAGTGAAGCGGCTTTAAACATAACTAAGAGAATATATCTCTCAATTCATCATGGCCTAATGAAAGGCTATGAATCTGAATATAGGATTTAAAAAATATGAGTATTTGATAAGTCATCATGTCTGGTCACCCACGTGTTGCGGCAGGCGGGATTGTTTGGTGCAGCGGGAAATGCTTTCAGCTCGTACAACAGTGATGCTTGCTTCGTAAGCAGTTTTGCTCTCGGTATCGTGTAAGTATGCAATCTCTTGGAGCTTCTTTCTGCTTCGCTGGTTACAGCCTTCATAGCCCTTGGCCAGGGGCTGGTAATTGGGTTGTTCAACCGAGCGGTGATTCTTTTGTTAGAACTGCTACATTTTGCTTCAGTTCGAGTTGCAAGACAATCAAATTAATTGTCCTTATTGCGAATCGCCCACCTCTAGCTTGCCCTAAAAACGCAGCGCTAAGGCTTTTCGGCTTTGGGATGGCTGCTCTCAAGCATGACCTTAAAATAATTCAAGATCAGGTTGCGGGATTAAGTTATAAAGCTATTTTGAATTGAATCCTCTATCCAGCAAATGGCTAAAGTCTTAATTACAGGATTTAGTAATGCACCAGTCAGTATTCCCTTTGTTGCTTCACAGACTACCGTTACTGATTTTTTCGCAAGACCTTGGCTTATCCGTCCGGAGCTTTCTGTTTCACTTTCAAACAGAAGATATAATTTCACTGAATCATTTGGTGAAGGTGGTTTCACGGAAACTACAGTTTTAAAAGGAAAGCTCAATCAACTTTTGCCCTTTGAAGATAGAAAGATTAGATCTTTTAAAAGCGTATTAAAAACCGCTGGTGATATTCAATTCAAGGTCGAAATTGATGAAATCACAGGTTTAAGTCTTGCGAATTTTACTGATCCAACTTTTAATTCTCTTAAAAAGGTATTAAGAGGGGATGATCAGATAACCGGTGCAGAATTCTCGACAGGTTTGCTTAGGGGATACAAAGGAAATGATACTTTCTTCTTGAAATCCTTTAACGAAGCCCTTGGTGGCCCTGGCGCTGACGCATTCGTTCTTTCGACTGATACGAGAGATGCAAAGATTTTAGATTTTAAATTTGGCGTTGATAGTATTTTAATTGATGGAGACATAAATGACTACACATTTGAAAGTAAGTTTGGATTCTTTAGTGTTGAGAATGCCGTAACTGGAACCGTTCTTGCTACTGTGCAAAATATTAACCAGCCTTCGGATGCTGCCGACTTGGAATTGCTGCCATTTATTTCAGTTGATGAGGAATTGCCACCTGTTGTTTGGTGAGTATTCAGTACTTTAATGACTTTACTGCCGCAAGCTTGTAAGTTTCCCCGTCAATCATGGTGGGGCTTTCTCCTATCCTTTATAAGGGTGAATACTTCTAAATTTCACGTCTGAACCATGATCTTCGTTGGCTAGCAGACCTTTGCGCTGCTTCAGGAACCGCTCCTAGCGCTTCGTGCCAACGACCCTGATGGCTTCAATGCTTGGTTGTCACTTGGCATCGAACGGCTTGGAAAGCCTGCTGTCATTGAACTGCTGGTGGACTGGAGAGACTCGATCCTCACGACAGACGACGCGGACAGGCTGGTCGGTTGGCACCTGGGAGTGTGCCTCTAGACAGGTGCTGGTCTGCACTCAGCTAATTCTCAGACAACTCTGAGTCAACTCAAGGTGTTTTGAATCAATGAACAAGAGATGGTGTGTCTGCCAGATGGTCGGGGAGCCTGAAGCCGTTTAGCGGGGCTGAAAGCTATACAAAACCCTTCGGGGAAAAGCAGGGGGCGCTGTGTGTCGCCGACAATCTCCCGACAAAACATTCACCCCGCTAGCAATGGCGGGGTTTTTTGTGGTTCCCTCAATTGGAGGAGACGGATTCGTCCGAATGCCATTCAGCAGCCTTTGTGTAAGGCCCAGCGACCATGATCGGTAGAAATAATTCCATTGCGATAAGTGCGAAAATAACGGCCATTAAATTCACGCCCCACCCCAGGATGAAAAGCGAGGACAGGACGGGTGGTGCGAGAGATTCTGGTGTAATTGAGCTGATCAAATAGTCGAGAGAAGCATCGAGAACTGCCATTAATGACGCAATAAACATCAGGCTTGATGCCCGGTAGCATCGACTTGCCGGTGCGAATTTCTTGAGAGATATGTAGACCCGTGAAATGTTTAATTGATGGCTTGCCAAGATGAATAAAATAGCAAAAATTGCAATATTAGAGAGTTGCTTGGTTTCAATAACCTCACGGGCTTCGATGAACAGGTAGCCAGCACCCACAAACCAAAACACGATTCGTAGAAAGAATTGACTGAATTTGGTCAAATGGATTGTTAATAAGTGAAACTAGAGTAATCTTTTTCATTCGACTCCGCCACGAGTGTGTGTGGCAGTGCTTTTATAGGACAGTTTTTTATTCAGTCCTTCCCGGGAGTTCGGGAGTGGGATTCATGTTTTGGGGCCTCCTAAGACATCCTCTACTTCGGGGAGCGTCAGAGGCCACTCATCCGCCTTGGCAGGGTGGATTGGGGAGTGGTTCAGAACGGGAGACATTTCAATTGAGGAACTTGCCAGGCATCACGCGTCCCGACAGCAATGGCGGGGTTTTTTGTGACCTGCTTCTGCGTGTGGCCAAGATCACAGCTGCGGATGACAGGGATCATCACTTGGGTCGTTGATTGCGGAGATGGTGTGTGCATCGAAAGGTCTCAAGCAATGAACGATTTCTTCAGAGGGTTAGGCAGTGTTTGTCTCGGTACACTTGCTGGTGCTGGTCTGGGTGCGGCGTCGTTTTTCGCCATCGAAGCGGTTTTGCCGAAACAGGCCGACGCGGCACCTGCGCACACCGTTTCCAAAGCCCTCAAGCATGAGCCGAAGCTCAGTGCCAGGCAGACCATCCTTGAGGCGAACCGCCACTTGATCGCCAATGGCTGGCGTCCCGCGCCGGAAAAAACGCCAACACCGGAGGAACGGCGCTTGTCCTCTGTTGCGCTCGAAAGCCTTTCGGTCTGCTCCAGCACGGGCGTTGGCTTCTGCCGCTTTGATTACCGCCGAGATCTGCAGCGGTTGTCGGTGCTAACGGTTCCAAGTGAGCCGGGCCGTCCGTCCGTTGGTCGCGTTGACCGTTGGTGGTGAACAAGGATTCAACGGCTGCTCCCGTCAGCAATGCAGGGGGTTTTAATTGTCAAATATGCCATTGGCTAGTATCTCTGAGAGTGAAGTTTTGGAAATTGTAGAAGATCAACTAATCAAGCAATTAGCGAGTCATAGGCTCTACATTTGATCAGCCATAGAGCTCGTTTTTTTGTAATGATTGCGAATAACGACGGGACGCTCGCCAGATTGAACAAGCACCAGTTCGATAGAGCCATCATTTAATAACCGCCCATTATAATTTCCTGACTCTTCAAACTCTGCCATGCCAATTTGGCAGCTGTAGGGATCGATAACGCCGATTATTTTTTCGGAATCAGACTTAGTGATTTGTCCGTCTTTCGTGTGACCGGAATGAATAGTAGACTCCCAAGAGCGCTCGCCTGTGATTACTCCATCGGTATCGACTTCAATCATAAGTTTAGAAGTGCCTTGGTGCTTGCCGTTGCTATTTATTCCTATATTTTCAGAGGAATATGAGCCTGAAAGCGTTGTTAAGTCTGATAGAGGTTTGCAGGGTGCATCTCGAGCGACTCTGTCTTTATTGGTAGAGCAACCACTAACAACGGTTGCGGCGCAAACAATGGAGCACGCCATTTTGAAATACAACACTGTTTATCGTCAAAAAATAAATTATATACTCAAAGCTGAAGCAATAATTCGCAAGGCTCATAGTCTGTGGCACTTTGAGGATTGGCTATAGATTCAGCTGCCTTGGTGTTGTCGGATGAATTAGCGAATCGAAGCACGCGACGCTTTCGTAGAAATGGGATGGAAACAAGACTCGTTCGTCTATCTGTAGTCCATTTTCTCGTTATTCCTATTGCATCACTTTCAGAAATACGTGGAACGCCAGCTGCTTGCAATTTCATGTCGGTAAGCCTGAAGGCCAGTTAGCAGAAAGCTATACAAGATCCGCAACGGAAAGCAGGGGGAGTTGATTGTCGCTGTCTATCTATCAACAAATTATTCGTGCTGTCAGCAATGGCTGGGTTTTGTATTGGCAGCGGGGAATGCTTTCAGCAGTTGCACTGAACCATTGCCACTCGACACTCAGATGACCCTTGCGCTGCTACAGGAACTGCTCCTAGCGCTTCGTGCCAACGACCCTGATGGCTTTAATGCTTGGTTGTCGCTAGGCATCGAACGGTTTGGAAAGCCTGCTGTCATTGAGCTGATCGTGGACTGGATCAACCTAATCTTCGCGACAGACGAAGCGAACAGTCTGGTTGGTTGGCACCTAGGGGTAAGCCTCTAACCCCAGTTATTGCAATGTTTTTGCACCCAAGTGACCAAGATCACAGGCCGCTTTGACGCAGGTCATCAAGTTGACCCGTCATTCCGGAGATGGTGTGTCCATCGAAGGGAACAATCCCAACGACACGAACCACACCGCCTCTCAATCCATGGACTTCAAACTACCTGAAAAATTCAGCCACTTCTCAAACCCTAGCGAAAAGGAAACTTTTGAATATTTCGAAGTCAAGACTAAGTATCAAGAGCTTTTCGAGGCTGTCAGTGAAATTGCAATGAAAAGCATTGGAACTGAAGACGACGATCATATGGGAGCCGCCGATACTTTTAACGGCAATCTCTGGGGACTCGGCGGCAATGACATCCTCACGGGGGACAGCCGCAACAACATCATTTATGGAGGAAAAGAACAGGACGGAAGAGATGGGGAATACATAACAGGCACGAATGAGTATTCAGACAACGACACGATCCACGGAGGAGGAGGAAACGACAGACTCTATGGACAGTCAGGTAATGACTGGTTGACTGCCGGGGCAGGCGATGACTACTTATACGGAGGTGACGATAATGATGTACTCATCGGGAATGGAGACGGTCAGAATATTTTCAATGGGGGACGCGGAGTTGATTCGATTTACTTGGCCAATCATGACAATCATGCACCAGATGAGATCTGGGATTTCGTAGATGAAGGTGATCGCATCTTCCTCAGCGAGGATTTCATGGCGCAAACAGGTGGAATTGCCAGCGTGGAAACAACACTCTGGAATGGCAATGCTCAACTTCCTCATCGAGAAGCTCGTGATTTTGGCGATTTTTACCAATCAACACAGATCAAGAACGCCGAAGGGGAGATCTTATTTTTAGTCGAAGGTCCAACGTTGGATGGAATCACGATTGGTTGGAATGCCAGTGGCCTGGAGGTGATTGACACGAATGGAGATTGGGACGGAGCAAAGTTCAGGTTTATGGAACAACTGACTGGCACATCCCAGTGGCTTCAGGAAAACTTCAACTAATCCCAGAAAATAAAATCCGCCTTCCCGCTCCCGTCAGCAATGGCGGGGGTTGTTACTGCTCTCCCAGTTGAGGGATGTGCACCCCAATCGACGCGGTGCAAAATCGCCCCCCGCAAACCAAGCTCACAGCTGAACATCAAACCCGAATGGCTTTATCAGAACAGCAGAGGAAAAAGGCGCACGAAAGGGGCATGAGCTCAAGGCTGAGAGAGAGGCGCGGGAAGCGGACAACAAACCCCGCAGAAGGGAAGAGTGAAGAGCAGCCTGCAGAGCAGAAGATCTTTTGCTGACAAAGGAGGTCGAGTGACAATCAACCCTGAACTACGGCAAAAGGCTTGGAGGCTTACAAGGCTTGGCTGCAATATTCCACTGGAAAGGAGTCACATCCTTATGGAACCTGGTTGAACGAGCGGGGTTCGTCCGCCCTCTAGGGGGACGAGACTTCGAAAGCTTTAGGAAGATCGCTGTCGAACGCGGGATTTGCAAGCCAAGCCCTATCAGGCTCCTGTTACTCCTCTTTGGGTCCCGCAAGGGTGTCGGCGTGGCGGTTGCTATAGAACCCTCTGCAGCAGTAGAACTGGGCCTTCATATCGGCCGTTACATCTGAGGACGGCCGCAGACGTCCAAAACGGATTCCTTATCACTACCGATCGGCACGCTCCCGCGCTCAACTTTGCAAACAGTCATGCTGCACCTCGTGTTTTGTGGCGGGCGTAGGCACGTCGCATCCGTTGGAGAGTGCAGAACAGCAAAGCTGAAACTGGCTATGGCAGCAGGCATCAGCATCACAAGCGATGCATAATTACTGAATTAAGTGTGGTCTCATGTTGTGTCGTCACTCCTTGGGGCTGTTAGGTTTTGCCATTTGCTTTGCTTCTCTGCCTGCCTTTGCTGAAGAAGATAAAAGTGTCAAGTTCCCCTATCTGTATTTAACGGGTGCAGCTGGAGCTAATAATCCAACGACCCGAACAAACACAGGAGAAGCAGGAACTTTTGAGGAATATACAAGCCCTGGTGCGTCTGCAGAGTTAGGATTAGGAGTGAATTTTGATGGTTTGAGAATCGAGGCGACTTATGCTCTCGATGCAAGCCAATTGAGTGGATACACAAACGTCAGAGGTATTGATTTTGACTATATTTCAGGCGGAGAAGTTCGAAAGCAATCAGCTTTCTTGAGCGGATACTGGGATATTTTACGAAGGAAGAGCTGGACTCCATACCTCGGAGCAGGAATAGGGTATTCAAATTTGGACGTACGAGGTTTTTCTGATCCAGGTCTCTCTTATGAAGCATTCAATCGTTCCCTATGGGGGTATCAATTCAAAGCCGGCATTTCTGTAGATGTTTCAGCAAGTTCAAAGATTTTCGCTGAAGGTATTTACAGAGGAACATCGCGTTTTGACACGAATGACGGATTTAATGATTGGAATAATGCTTCTTGGAGTAGCTGGGGAGGTCAACTCGGGATACGAGTAGGGCTTTAAGTTTCGCTTTTGGGTTGATTCATCGCTAATCGTAAAAGCTTAAGTATTTATTTTGTTGAAAAGTTTGAGGTCATTAATTTTTTCCGAATTAAAGTCGCGCCCCAATCGCTAGGGTGAGCCTATCCGGCAAGATGAAGAGTGCAGGCTGTAGATCTTGGCATTCGTTTGTCATTGACGAGCCTGACCAAAGCACAAGAGTGCAACAGTATTCATGACTTGCTGGAGATTCTTGTGAACAAATTAAATCAGATAAAGCTGTTGCACTCAATGACTGCCGCTATTGTCGTTGCTTCGTTAATGACTTTCATCTCTTCAGAGGCTTATGGGGAAGACAAAGTTTCTGAACAACGCAAATTAATACTGGGTACTTGGAACTGCATCTTTAAATCAGGGGGGAAAGCAATTCCAACAGATAAGTTTCAATATAGTTTTTCACCAAATGGTTCGCTGAAATCTGATCTGCAAGTGGGGAACAGTCGAGTGGTGACCAAAGGTGTATGGATGATCGCTAAAGCAGAACAATTGGTTTTTCCTGGTCAGAAAAGTATCACCACAGTTAACTTGAAAACTGGAACAACTAAATCTCGGCGGACGGGAAAGACAACGTCTTTTGATATAAAGACGTTGTCGAGTAAAAGACTGCTCTTTTTCGGTAAAGGTGGAAAAATTGCGAGCTGCAAAAGGTAATGTTCTCTCGATAGGACGCTTGTTGCTAAAGCTGAGACTTCCTGACAATTGACGATTAAAGTTCTCTTATTCTGGGGTTACAGGTTAGCGAGCCCCCCCCCTGCTGATCTCTCCGTAATTTCTTACAAGTAATAGCGGTTTCAAATTAATTCCAATGCTCTTTTTGTTAGGCCTCTGCGCCACCGAGGGTGATCTCTAGGCTTGGCAGGATTGCTTTGAACTATTCTCTTTGTCGCCACAAATAGAATAGAGTTTTCTGCTTAAATCTTTAACAGCCTCTGTTTTGACATGTCGATTGCGCCTCCAATTACTCCTAAACGTACTGCTCTATTCGGTGAATGAGCTAAAGAATTTGATAGTTGACTTGTAAAAGATCGTTATCCTGAGTCCGCCTCAAATCTTTGTACCGAGGTGTCAGAAATGCTGATTCCAGTGAAATTCTTGTGATTCACCAAGCTCCTAGAGGGGCCTTGAGTCCTTTATGGGAAAGTATTCGGAATGGCTCGCCAGTCATGCTACGGATGTCTCATCTGCACAATTCAGTGCGTGGTTTGACGCTTGGTGCACAGTACATTTCATAAGTCAGATCGGCCTGCTGTGTATTTCAAAGCCTTTTGTAGTCCGCTTGCTCCTCATTCAGGATTATCTCAGTCTTGGTGTAGATCTCGTTGATTGCTTTGTTTTCGACTGTATTTCTTGGCTTCTGAATCTACTCCTTCTCTTGAGGCTCACACAAATCGGTGTCCTTGTTCAATAGATGAACAACTGATTTAAGAGGTCTCTTGATGATGCGATTTCAGTGTTCCATGCACAAAGCGTTCGACCTCTCAGTCCTCGGTTACGCGATGCTCTCCTGCCTAGTCGATCGTTTTTCTCCTCATCGCATTCTGTCGATGGCTTCAATGTTTTAGATTTCTTGATTAATTCAGTGTTGTTGATATGGATCGCTTTCATCCAAATGTTGATGATGAGATCAGTCTATTGATTAGTCGGCGCTACCATCGAGTTCACAACTACTCAGTGACACAGTTGTGTGTTTAGTCATAGCCTTCTCTTGCATAATGTTCAGAAGTAACTAATAATTGCTGATCTACCAGTTGGTTTTTCTGAGTTGTTTAACGTACATCATTTCTAGGTTTTTTAGTGGTTCTGCTGTGAGTTGCTTAGACTTCTTCCCGGACAATGATTTCGGCACGATAGCCCAAAGGGCAATATCACCTTGTTGGATTTCTCCTCCTAAGCGATCTTCTTGAAACTCTAAAACGTAGTAAGGCGCTGGCTTTCGTTCGGGATGGTTGATCCAAAGAAATCCATCTTTAAACTCATATGTTTGATAGTTAGGGGATGGAAGAGCTGCTTTTTGCTTTAGATCATTCAAATCAAGGTTTTTGCCACTGCTGATCAAATGCTTGAAATATCTATCTTCTGTAAAGGTGAAGGCTTGTAAGTCTGAAAACCAAAAGCTATTTTTAGGGATTTTGCTGGTATAAGTCTCAGATGATTTCATCACCCAGGTTCCTTGAAGTGGACGTTCGCTAATAATTCTGCAGGGGAGATTCTTTTCTTTTGGGCAAATTTTTTGTGGTAGCGCGCCTGTTCTCTGATTGCTCCAGGCTATTGCTATTCCTAGAGTCCCAGTGATCAGGGCTGCAACTGGGACATTCATCTCATCTCATCCAGATCTATTGATCAGCTTATGATTAAGGCTGAAGTATTGCCTTTGATTTCACTGATTTAAGGGTAAACTCTCATCCATCTCTAATCGACTCGTGGTCGCCTTTGTCAGTTTTTGGATGGCATTGTTTTAGGTCTTATTTAGATTGGGGGAGGTTGATATCGTGCTGAATTGCGATGGCGCGGCCAATGCCCGATGAACATCCTGTGACTAATGCAGTTTCCGCTTGTGTCGATGCGGCTTTCATCGTCCTCCACCGATGAATGTAAAAGTCACTGTTGATGCTTATTTTGTCGTTGTTCTGCTTGGGAGACTGACCTTGTGCAGGGTCTCGTTGAGAGGCCTCCATTGCACGAGGTGGTTTGGATCGATCTGATGGGTGTCCAGGCAAGACCAGATATCTGTTCCTGGGAGGATCGCCTTGGCCCAGTGATCACCTTCGCTTTTCATTTGCTTGCTATTGTCATCTTTCCAGTTGCTCCACTCGATTGTTGGATAGTGGTCAACAAACTGATTGAGAATGACGATTGAAAATTCCATGGTGTCTTTTAGCCATAGCTAAGCTAATCGTAAAGGGTCGCGAGTCTTGATTGGCTTTAAAGGTCCTCTGGTCGCTGGTCCGCACGCTTCGTGTTGTGTCGCATACGGATCAAACGCGGAACAAGTGCTTCAATCAATGATCTTCCAACGTTTTATGGAAACCACCGTTGGGGCTTTGAACCTCAGTGTTCCATTTGCTAAATGGGCTGTGATCTGCGACAGCGATGATGTTGCCAAGATGCACGCCGCTGCGGGTTTGAAATCACTTTTTTGTAGTGTTAGCAAAGACGATCCAAGCACAGTTTGCGCGGTTCAGTAGGGCCCTGTGGAAGTGGCGCACAAGATCTTTGATGACAACAATGAGATGATCCTCGACGCTAGCCACGTTATCGAAAGCACGGTGACTCGTTCCTGTCTTGATGTTTGATCAGCGGTTCAATTGCCATTGACATTGATTCTTTTATTGGGGGATGTAATTCAGAGGGTCGTCAAAGGTTCCTTCCCCGCAGGGTGTTTGCGAACGTCCTCCCGGTAGATATTGTTGTTCGATCTTTCCGTCTTGGTACTCCTGGCACAGTTCTGCAGGGGTCTGACTGTCGACCCAGCCTTGGTAATCGCTTGCGAAAAGAAGCTGTGCGATCAATAGCGAATGGATCATGGGTTAACCCGCATTCCTCTGGTTTAGCTCTAATCAGCTTGCTTCCTGCGCTCCAGTGCGGGTAAGCGCCCATTGGGTTCGGTCGTCCTCTCGAGCCGTTCCAATCCGGTCAGGTGAGCGGCGATCCCCCATGAATCCTTGCTTTGTATGGTTCGTTTCGAGCTAACTCCCGCTTGCGCTGGCTCACCCTGGTGGCTTGGCGCCTCCTCGTGGCAATGGGTGTTGGCGTCAAAGTCGTCGGTTCATCCGAAGGCGCAAGAGCTCTTTGAATTGGTGGTTGGGTTGGAGGCAAAGTTCTGGTGCTCGTCGGAACTGTATGGAAATCTGAGTGGTGTCTTCAACAATTAGATCGATTGGATCCCGCTCCAAAGTGCAGTCTCGAGGTCCACAAGATGACAAACACTCGCCATTCGCATTTTGGGCCGTTGGATTCGGATGATCTGCATCACGAATCGGATCAGTGTTCCTCGCTCCATGGCTGATTTCAATGACGACTGCACGATGAAGGGGTCTTCCTATCGCCACCGTTTGATTGATCTCTGCATTGATGTCTGCGAGGACTTGATCCGTTTCACCGTTTTGATTCGTTCCAGTCAGCGCTAGCTGGAGGAGCCCATGGGGATCGTCTCCATCTTCGAAAGACGATGAAGCTCATGATTCAACTGTTGAGACGTTGATCAGCTTCACGCAGAGCTGCCAGGCGGGTATCCACGAGAGATGGAATCCCGAACATTTCTAGACGGCGTTTCACCTTGCCTGCCGCACCGGCCACGAGCACCTGTCGATCGTGCTGCGCAGCCTCCTGCACCATGCGTTCGATCGCCAGGCTGGCCGTCACTCCCAGATGAGGAACGTCAGTAATGTCCAGCAGCAGAATCGTGTATTGCCGCACCAACATCATCCGTTCACTGATGCCTTTGGCTGCACCGAAACTGAGAGGCCCTTGCATCCTGAACAGCATGAGCTGGTCGCCGCAGCGTTCCAGCAGGGTCTGTTCCTCCTCATTGAGAGGAGCAGCATCAATGTTCATGGTGCCGAGCTGATGGTCGGTGAGTGATTCGATCGTGAGCAGGTTGGCCACGAACATGCCGACCAGCACCGCACCGATCAGGTCCCAGAACACCGTCATCAGCAGAACGCCCCACATCACCAGAGCCGTTTTGAAGGAGAGACGGTGGGCGCGGCGTAGGAAGCCCCAATCGATGATGTCGAATCCCACCTTGATCAAAATTGCAGCCAGCAGAGCGGTGGGGATTCCTTCTGCCAGGGGACCGGCTCCCAGCAGCAGTAGCAGGAGCACAACCGAATGGGTCATCCCTGAGAGGGGTGTGCGACCACCGGACTTGATATTGATCACCGTGCGCATCGTGGCCCCCGCGCCAGGAAGACCGCTGAGAAGACCCGCCACGCTGTTGGCGATGCCCTGGCCTACCAGTTCTCGATCGGAGCGATGGCGTGTGTAGCTGATGTTGTCGGCGACCAGTGAGGTGAGCAGGGAATCGATCGCACCGAGGACGGCCAGCACCACCCCGGCTCGCATGAGCACAGGCAGGTGGTCCCGCCAGTTGGGAACCATGAAGGTGAGCCCCCCTTCTGGAATGCTCCCGATGCGCGTCAACTGGTCTGGAAAGAGCCACAAAGACAGGGGTGTGATCACAATGAGCGCCAGCAGAGGCGACGGGACCACCTTGCTGATCAAACGTGGAGTACCGAAGACCACCAGCAAGGTGGCGGCACTAACCAAAAGCTCCGACGGCTCAGGCCTGAAATCGGCCACCACCATCTGAAGAGACTGAATCGCACCACCGCGACTGTTGATTCCCAGCAGCGGACCGATTTGCAGGCAGAGGATAATCATCCCGATGCCAGACATGAAACCCGAGACCACGGAATAGGGCACGAGGGTGATGTAACGACCGAGTCGCAGCACGCCCAGCAGGATCTGAATGAGTCCACCGATCACCACGGCAGCCATCACCAACGGCAGCAGCTCTCCGCCATTGAGTTCCCGGCTGACGCCAACGGTTGCGAGGCTGCCTACAACCCCTGCCACGGTGACGCTCATCGGCCCTGTTGGTCCGCTCACCTGTGCAGGGGTTCCCCCGAATAGGGCTGCAAGAAACCCCGTCACGATGGCTCCATAAAGACCGTAGATCGCACCACCCGGACCGAGGGCTGCATTGCCGAAGGCCAATGCCAGGGGAAGTGCCACGACCGCAGCAGTGAGACCGCCCGAGAGGTCTCCGCGCCAATGCGTCCAGCTAAAGCCGTTGATGAGAGCGTGCCGGCGTTTGTTCATCGCCTCAGGGTGTCGTGCTCATCCCTGTCCATACCTGAAGTTCCTCGAGCGACTGGACACCCACGCGGCGTTCACCAGTCGGCAGAATCCAAGTTGGATAGGCTCGAATTTGAGCGTTTTTACAGGCAGCGGCCTGAATCGGAAGCTCTTTGGGTTTGGCGCATTCCACGTACGGAAGATTGCTGACCGCGTCGCCGAACAGCCGCCCCTGAGCCTGGCAGGCTGGACAACGCCAGGAGCCGTAGTACAGAACCTGCGTTTTGCTGAGGTGGTCGGCAAGGACGGCCGGGTCGGGGGCTGAACGGGCCAACCCTGCACCCAAAAAGCCGATGCTGGCGCTGGAGATGATGCCGAGAAATAAGAATCTGATCATTTCGAGAATGTACGTGCGCTCAGGCGTACGGGCATCCGGCCTGCCCCAACGGTGCCGAACCCCGGATGGAACTGGGAGACTCACAGGCAGTGGAGTCCTTGGGACTGAAGGATCATCATGGCCGGCAGTGGGTACCGCGATTACTTCAAGGTGCTCGGGGTGGATCGTGGCGCTGATGCTGATGCCATTAAGCGGGCGTTTCGAAAACTGGCGCGCCAGTACCACCCAGATGTGAATCCGGGTGACAAGACGGCTGAAGCCAAGTTCAAGGAAGTGAGCGAGGCCTATGAGGTCTTGTCGGATCCTGAGAAACGCAAGCGGTACGAGCAATTTGGGCAGTACTGGAATCAGGCCGGCAGTGGCGGTGCCGGGATGGGTGATGTTGATTTCGGCCGCTACGGCAATTTCGACGATTTCATCAATGACCTTCTTGGTCGATTCGGCGGTCAAGGCGGTGGTGGTTTCGGCGGTGCACCGGGTGGTTTCTCGGGCGGTGGATTTCCTGGTGGTGGATTTCCTGGCGGTTTTGCTGGGGGCGGCTTTCCTCGAGGAGCTTCACGCCCTCCGGTGAATCTCGATGCTGAAGCCACGGTGAAAGTGAGTTTCGCGGAGGCTTTCCGTGGTGGTGAGCGCATGCTTTCCGTGAATGATGAACGGGTACAGGTGCGCATCCCTGCGGGAGTGAAGAACGGTTCCCGCCTCCGTCTCAAGGGCAAGGGCAACCTTCAGCCAGGAACCGGGCGTCGCGGCGATCTCTATCTGAACCTTGAGGTTCAGGCTCACCCCGTGTGGCGCTTCGACGGTGATCAGCTGCGTGCTGATCTTCCTGTGGCTCTCGATGAGTTGGCGCTCGGAGGCATCGTTACCGTGATGACACCGGACGGCGAAGCCGAAGTCTCGATCCCCGCGGGCACCAGCCCAGGCCGCAGTCTGCGGCTGAAGGGCAAGGGTTGGCCGCTGAAAACCGGCCGGGGAGACCTCCTTTTCACCCTCAGCCTGCAGTGGCCTTCCCAGTGGTCTGAGACGCAGCGCTCTCTGCTTGAGCGATTGCGTGAGGAACGCGGCGATGATCCGCGCCGCGATTGGATTCAAACCGCCCGGCTCTAAAGACCTGTCAGGCTTGCCGCCTACGATCACGTCCTCGATTTGTCCTGCTGATGGACCTCACTTACCGCCCACGCCGCCTGCGTCGTACTGCGTCTCTGCGGGCCATGGTGCGCGAAACCAATCTGTCGCCTGCTGATTTCATTTACCCGCTGTTCGTGCACGAAGGTGCGGAGGTGGAGCCAATTGGGGCCATGCCTGGGGCCAATCGCTGGAGCTTGCAGCAGCTCACCTCTGAGGTGAGGCGCGCCTGGGAGCTTGGAATCCGCTGCATCGTTCTGTTCCCGAAGGTCTCTGAGGGACTCAAAACCGAAGATGGTGCCGAATGCTTCAACGAGAACGGATTGATTCCGCGTGCCATTCGCCAGCTCAAGCAAGAGCTCCCGGACATGGCGATCATGACGGACGTGGCCCTCGACCCCTACTCCTGCGACGGCCATGACGGCATCGTCAGCGAACAGGGTGTGGTTCTGAACGATGAAACGATCGAGTTGCTTTGCAAGCAGGCCGTTGCCCAGGCCAGAGCCGGTGCTGACTTGATCGGACCTAGCGACATGATGGATGGCCGGGTCGGGGCGATCCGTGAAGCCCTCGATGACGAAGGTTTCGAGCATGTGGGCATCATCAGCTACACAGCCAAATACTCATCGGCGTATTACGGGCCCTTCCGCGAAGCTCTTGATTCCGCGCCCCGGGCTGCTGGAAGCAAGCCAATTCCTGGTAACAAGGACACCTATCAAATGGATCCGGCGAATGCCCGTGAGGCCATCACCGAGGCCCAGCTCGATGAACAGGAAGGGGCTGACATCATGATGGTGAAGCCTGGTCTCGCTTACCTCGACATCATTCATCGCTTGCGGGAAGAGTCGGAGTTGCCCATCGCGGCTTACAACGTCAGTGGTGAGTACTCCATGGTGAAAGCGGCCGCCGAGCGTGGCTGGATCAACGAGAAGGCCTTGGTGCTGGAGACCCTGCTCAGCTTCAAGCGTGCCGGTGCGGATCTGATCCTCACTTATCACGCTTGTGATGCCGCTGAATGGTTGAAGCAGGGTTAGTAGAAGCGAGCTAATCAGGAGTCAGTGCTCGTCGATTTATGGCTTCAGGTCGTCCGATGCGTTTCTGGAGCCCTCTCCCTTTCGTCTGTGCATCCGTGGCCTTCATTCTCGCTGGGCATCTGCTGACCAGCGGTGATCGTCAGGATCGCTCTGAAGGATTTCTACTGCTGGGAAGTGGACTCATCTGCTTCTCGATTGGATGTGTTTGCCGCACGTCATGGGGAATTTCCTTTGCCCATGGCGCCCGTCCAGAGTCTCTAGCGCACGAGCGGAGCCCCGACTCCCTCTCGCCGGACGTCGGGCACCATTCAGAATGATTTTTATTCGAGAACCAGTCCATGCCTGTGGTGGAGCGCTTGGGGCACGTCGCCATCCGCGTTGAGGATATGGAAAGGGCTGTGGCTTTTTATTCTCAGCTGGGGATGGAGATGGTCTGGAAAGCAGACGACTGGTGTTACCTGGAAGCCGTCAAGTCACGTGATGGCCTGGCTCTGTTGGGACCGAATTACAAAGCCGCAGGCCCCCACTTTGCCTTCCACTTCCGTGACCGTTCTGAAGTGGATGTGGTGCATGATCAACTAAAGGCTTCGGGTGTCGCTGTGGGAGCCGTCCATGATCATCGCGACGGCACAGCCTCCTTCTATCTGCGTGACCCTGACGGCAATTGGCTCGAAATGCTCTATGAGCCTCCAGGTGGCATTCCTTCCAATCAATCAGGAGTGACGACAGCTGATTGATGTCTGCTCTTCAGGAAACCCTGGAGCTGCTGGAGTGGCCGCGGCTCTGTGACCATCTCGCCAGTTTCGCCAGCACCGTGCAGGGACGTCGTCACTGCAAAATCGATGCCCTCCCGGCCTCGCTCCAAGACAGCCTCGCCCTTCAGGCCCAGACCCTGGAGATGGGCTCTCTGGACGGTGTTCTCGAGGGTGGGCTGAGTTTCCAAGGTGTGAGTGATCTCGCTCGCACCCTGTTGCGCTGCAGTAAAGGGGGGACGGCTTCGGGTGAGGAGCTTTTAGATGTGGCCAACACCCTGGCCGCTGCCCGTCGCTTGCGTCGCCAGATCGATGAACCGGAGCTGCGCCCGGTGTGCACAACACTCCTCAGGGATGTGGCGACCTTCCCCGATCTCGAGCAGCGCTTGAAATTCGCCATTGAAGAGGGGGGACGGGTTGCTGACCGAGCCAGCCCTGGGCTTGATGGTCTGAGGCGGCAGTGGCAGGAGCTGCGGGCCAGACGCCGGGACAGGTTGCAGGACGTGATCAGGCGTTGGGCCGCCCATCTCCAAGACACCGTGATTGCCGAGCGCCACGGCCGGCCCGTGCTGGCGGTGAAAGCCGGTGCCGGTGGACAGTGCCCGGGAATGGTGCACGACAGCTCCGCATCCGGCAGCACGATGTTCGTGGAACCCAAATCGGTGATCGATCTGGGGAACAAGCTCGCTGATGTGGATGGCCGGATCCGTGAGGAGGAACAGCGGGTGCTCGCGGAGCTCAGTGCAGCTGTCGCTGAGCAGGTTGAGGGACTCCAGCATCTGATGCAGGTGCTGCTCAAATTGGATTTGGCCTTGGCCCGTGGCCGCTATGGGCAGTGGCTCGGTGCGGTTCCTCCCCGTTTGGAGTCCGCTGTTGATGCTCCGTTCGAGCTGAGAACCTTGCGCCATCCGCTGCTCGTCTGGCAGGAGCGCAACGAGCAGGGGCCAACCGTTGTGCCCGTCAGTGTTGAGGTGTCGTCGTCTCTGCGTGTGGTGGCGATTACCGGGCCAAACACCGGTGGGAAAACAGTCACCCTCAAGAGCATCGGTTTGGCAGCTTTGATGGCGCGGGCAGGACTGTGGGTGCCGTGCAGTGGCAGCCCCACCCTTCCCTGGTGTGCCCAGGTGCTAGCTGATATCGGCGATGAGCAATCGCTGCAGCAGAGCTTGTCCACCTTCAGCGGTCATGTGAAACGGATCGGTCGCATCCTGGAGGCGATTCGTTCCGGGCCGGCTCCTGCTTTGGTGCTGCTGGATGAGGTGGGTGCCGGTACCGATCCCAGTGAAGGCACGGCTCTGGCAACAGCACTGTTGCGCACCCTGGCCGATCGTGCACGGCTCACTGTGGCGACCACCCATTTCGGCGAGCTCAAGGCTCTTAAGTACAGCGATGCGCGCTTTGAGAATGCGTCGGTTGCCTTCGACAGCGAGACGCTGTCGCCGACTTATCACCTGCTCTGGGGGATTCCAGGTCGTAGCAATGCGCTGGCGATCGCCACCCGGCTAGGCCTTGAAGGCAGTGTGATCGATGAAGCACGCGCCCTGCTTGCTCCTGTCGGAGATGGTGAGGTGAACACCGTGATTCGCGGCTTGGAAGAACAGCGCATGCGCCAACAGGCCGCAGCGGAAGATGCAGCGGCGCTCCTCGCAAGGACCGAACTGCTGCATGAAGAACTCCTGCAGCGTTGGGAGAAGCAGAAACAGCATTCCGCTGAACGGCAGGAACAGGGACGGCAACGCCTGGAGACCTCGATCCGTGCCGGCCAGAAAGAAGTGCGCCAACTGATCCGACGTCTCCGTGATGATGGGGCCGATGGCGAAACAGCAAGACAAGCGGGGCAGCGGCTGCGCAAACTCGAGGATCGCCACCGTCCTGAGCCGGAACGTCGCCGGCATCAAGGCTGGCGACCGCAAGTGGGAGATCGCATCCGCTTGCTGGCCCTCGGCAAGGCCGCTGAGGTTCTGAAAGTGTCTGACGATGGTCTGCAGCTTCAGGTGCGCTGCGGAGTGATGCGCAGCACCGTTGAACTGTCGGCTGTCGAAAGCCTGGACGGACGCAAGCCTGACCCCCCAGCCGCTCCAGTGGTGCAGGTGCGGGTGAAGGCTCGGCGGGGGAGCGGCAGTGCCGAGGTGCGGACATCAAGGAACACCGTGGATGTGCGCGGAATGCGCGTTCATGAAGCCGAGTCGACCGTTGAAGAGGTGCTGCGCGGGGCCAGTGGTCCTGTGTGGGTGATTCACGGCATCGGCACCGGACGGCTCAAGCGTGGCCTCAGGGACTGGTTTCAGTCCCTGCCGTATGTGGAACGGGTTGTGGATGCTGAACAGGGAGACGGGGGGTCCGGCTGCAGTGTGGTGTGGGTGCGATGAGGATCTTCTCGAGCGCCAGTCAGCCCAGGTTGGGCAGAAGTGGCTCGTTTTCACTTGATCGGGGGGGGTGAGGCCTGGCAATGGCCTCTCCCAGGCGATCAAAGAGTCGCCAGCCTGTGGGCTCGGCCTCAAGATGAACTCTGGATCCCGGTGTGGCGTCCAGGTCAGGATCGGCCCGAACCTGAATCAAATGTCCGCCATCCAGCAGCCGGCAGGTGATCAGTTGTTCGTTGCCTAGCACTTCACTGTGACTGACATCAGCTGGGAGGTTGCGGTTGGTGGCAGGTGCAATCCGAAGTTGTTCCGGGCGGATTCCGCCGTTTAACGATTGCCCCTCCAAAGCGGGCAGCGCATCGGCGAGGACGCCTTCGACCGGCAGACGTCGCTCACCGAGAAGCAATGTCCCCGCTGAGGCCACCGTTACGGGAAGCACATTCATCGGCGGGCTTCCGATGAACTGGGCGACAAACAGATTTGAGGGCCAGCGGTAGAGCTCCATCGGTGTGCCCAGCTGCTGCAACCGGCCCTGATTCAGCACCGCGATTCGGTGCCCCATGGTCATCGCTTCCACCTGATCATGGGTCACGTACAGCGTGGTGGTGCCCAGCTGTCGCTGCAGATCAACGATGCGCGTTCGGGTGCTTCCGCGCAACTTGGCATCCAGATTGCTCAGAGGCTCATCCATCAGGAAGACGTCCGGTTGCCGTGCCATGGCCCGTCCCAGCGCCACCCGTTGTTTTTGGCCCCCAGAGAGCTCCTTCGGGCGCCGGTCTAGAAGCTGATCAAGTTCGAGGGCCTCGGCGACCTCATTCACCCGGATTTCCAGGCGCGCTTCCCGGGAAGAACTCAGCGAGAGAGGCTGAGGAAAGCGTCGGGTGGAGCGATGCAGCTGGTCTTGGATCTGCTGCAGAACGGTGCGTTGACGACTGCGCCTCAATCCAAACCCCAGGTTGTCCCGCACGCTGAGGTGGGGATAGAGCGCGTAGCTCTGAAACACCATGGCCACATTGCGTTGGGCCGGACGCAGGCGACTGACGGGATGGTCTCCAATGAAGATTTCTCCTGAACTCGGGGTTTCCAGGCCCGCCATCAGGCGTAGGAGTGTGCTTTTCCCGCAGCCTGATGGGCCGACCAGCACCAGAAATTCCCCGTCTTCAATCGTCAGAGAGAGCTCACGGATCACCTCGACCGGATCGGACCCTCCCCGGGGTGGATAGCTCTTGCTGAGCGCCTTAAAGCAAACGCCTGCCAAGCCCAATCTCCGGCACTGCACGATCCTAGGGTTGGTGGTTGAACCCATCGAGGGGTTTCGTGCAGTTCATCGATCAGGCACGCATCACCGTGCGGGGGGGGCGCGGTGGCGACGGCATCGTGGCCTTCCGAAGGGAGAAGTATGTCCCTGCCGGGGGGCCTTCGGGCGGAGATGGTGGGCATGGCGCCGATGTGGTGCTGGAAGCAGACGCCAACCTCCAAACTCTTCTGGATTTCAAATACAAGCGTCTGTTCGCGGCCATCGACGGTCGTCGCGGTGGTCCCAACCGCTGCACCGGTGCTTCCGGACAACCTCTTGTCATCAAGGTGCCTTGTGGCACCGAGGTGCGTCATCTCAAAACGGGAATCTTGTTGGGTGATCTCACGAACCCAGGGGAGAGGCTCACGGTGGCCTTCGGCGGTCGAGGCGGTCTTGGGAATGCGCACTACCTCAGCAACCGCAATCGCGCTCCCGAGAAGTGCACCGAAGGCAGGGAGGGCGAGGAGTGGCCGCTGCAGCTCGAGCTCAAACTGCTGGCTGAGGTGGGAATCATCGGACTACCCAATGCTGGCAAAAGCACTCTGATTAGTGTTCTCTCTGCAGCCCGCCCCAAAATTGCCGACTACCCCTTCACCACCCTGGTGCCGAATCTCGGAGTGGTGCGCAGGCCCTCGGGCGACGGCACTGTATTTGCAGACATTCCAGGTTTGATTGCTGGAGCTGCTCAAGGCGCTGGCCTGGGCCATGACTTTCTGCGGCACATCGAGCGCACCCGCCTACTGATTCATCTGGTGGATGGAGGAGCCGACGATCCCCTTGGTGATCTGCGAGTGGTGGAAAAGGAGCTCGAGGCCTATGGACATGGGCTGGTCAGCCGTCCGCGCTTGCTGGTGGTGAACAAACTCGAACTTCTCGATGAGCAGGGGAGAGACGATCTGCTGGAACGGCTAGACGCGTTGAGTGGGCGTCGTCCTCTGCTGATTTCCGCTGTGATGGGTAAGGGGCTCGATGCTTTGTTGGATCAGGTTTGGCAGCAGCTTGGTGTGTGACAGCTTCCGGTTTGCCCCCTGTGTGGAGGGGCTCATCCGCCCTTGTGCTGCGCCGATGTCCTGGCCATAAAGGAATCGATGTCGAACCAGACTGAATGACCTTTTTCACTTGCTTTGACGATCAGGGTCAACTGATCGCCCGCTGCCAGACCCGTGAAGAAATTGAAGCGCTCCGACGCCGCGGTCGTCCGATCGCTGAAGTTCGTGAGTTGAAACCTGAGGAGTCGGTTGTTTGTAGCCTCACCGGCAGTCCCTCCGAGTTCAATGAGGATCTTTGACCCTCTTTTGCTGATTGAGACGGAGAATTAGAAACAAAATAGGCGGGGTGTTAGCCCCGCCTATTTATGAGTACTAATTCACTCTCGTTGCAGGTCAGTCGTCGTAGACACGGCATTCGTCAGCTTCTGGATTGGCTTCGCAATAAAGCTCCAAAGGCGTTGGGTCGTGGGAATCTTCGGGGTGCTCCTTTTTGTACTCCTGCAAGGATTCCAGCTCCTCGCTGATGTGACGCACCTTGGCATCGTTCCCTTCTGCCTTGGCCGTCTCGAGTTCGGACTGGTCCTTTTTGATGTGCTCGTCGATGGATTTCATGGAATCGTTGGCGCGTCCAGGCCAATGGCGACAATCACACCATACGGCTGTTGGACAGACATGCCAGCGATGGGAGCGAAGACGAGGTTTCCGTAACAACACGCTTGTTACGCCTTTGTGTTAATCGCTACAAGAAGAGCTGCAGAGGCCTCTATTCCATGGTGAGGATCCAGCAGCGACAAGGTCGCCACTTCATCGATGAAGAGGGAAGGGTGTTCTGGATCAACGCTTCCGTTCCATTCCGGAAGCCTGCGAGGTGTTGGAGCAGATTCAGGTGAAATGCTCACTCGATCTCGACTTGCAACAGATGGGGGATCCAATGACCTCACATCATTTGGAGGTGGATCCAGTCCGGCTCCACGGGCTGGACGGCCACAGCTCCGCTGGGTTGCCCCTTGCCTATCGAGTCGTCACATCCCTGTCGACAGCGTTGTTCACTCAGGGAGCCAGTTCACTGAGTTCCAGCCAGCGCTCTTCGCTCTCCTGAATTCGTTCGAGCAGTGTCGCCAGATCTTGACTGAGGTTGGTGAGGTCTCCCTGGCCTGACCCGATCGCCTCTTCCAGATCAGCCTTGCGCTTTTCAAGGTCTGGCAATGTCTGCTCCAGAGTTTCCAGTTCTCTGGACTCCTTGAAACTGCGGCGTCGTGGGCCTGAATCGGAGGATTTCTTCAGCTTCTTCTTGGAGCTGGCGGTCTCTTTCGGAACAGACGATGGCTCGGAGCTGTTCTTCTCCAAGGCACGTTTGTGGTCGAGGAAGGCGCTGTAGTTGCCTTCAAACCGCTTCAGACGACCGTCTTCGAAACAGAACAAACGATCAATCGTGCGGTCGAGGAAGTAGCGATCGTGCGAGACCACAACGACGCAGCCACGGAAATCCTCGAGCAGATCCTCGAGAACGCTCAAGGTTTGCACGTCTAAATCGTTGGTTGGCTCATCCAGCAACAGCACATTCGGAGCCTGGATCAACATCCGGCAGAGACTCAGACGCCTGCGTTCGCCACCCGAGAGTTTGTTCAGGGGGCTGTGCTGTTGGGCAGGGGGAAACAAAAACCGTTCCAGAAGCTGGGATGCACTCAACTGTTCGCCAGCTAGTTCGATCCTGGAGGCTGCTTCCTCTACAAATTCGATCACCTTCCTTTCGAGACCGCGTCCCTCGCTGAGAGCATCCGTGTGCTGATCGAGGTAGCCGAGGTGGACCGTGTCACCCAGCCGCAGGG
>ERZ802830.1249-NODE-1249-length-24452-cov-6.12534_pt1 | contig 24452 bp, 18 predicted proteins | sample MGYA00345654_ERZ802830 | MGnify/ENA primary metagenome ERZ802830 (study PRJEB30503, sample SAMEA104212375) | marine metagenome | biome: Westerlies Biome; feature: [SRF] surface water layer (ENVO:00010504) within the epipelagic zone...; material: water...
CGAAACCACCTTAACTCCCTGTTCCACCAGAAACGCGTAGTCGGCGTCAATATCGGCGCTGGCTAACGCTACCCGCGACAGACCTGGTCGGTGCAGGTTAGGGTAGGGTGGCGAGTCATCTCTTGGTGATTTCCACTCGAGCAGATCTATCACCATGCGCTGTTGGGCATTCTGTAGCTCCATCAAAGCGCCTTCTACCTGATAGCTGGGCATGCCTACCGCGTTGGCGATCTCGGTTGTGTTGGTTTCAGGGACCGGCCAGTACACCTTGAATCCCAGCATTTCGTAAAAGGCTTTTGATTTTTGAAAATTACTGCAGTTGATGTTGATGTGCACCATGCCGGTGATATGCATCAGTGAGTCCTCATTTAATAGACTGAATTATTGCTTAAATGACCGTGTCGCCATTGTCGATGACCATCTCGGTGCCGGTGACATGTTTCGATTCATCCGACATCAAATAGACGATCATTTGTGCGACGTCGTCTGGCTCGCCAATACCCATCGCCTTGCGTGTTTTTTCTGGATCTTCTTCAGCAAGCAGGTCCGTGCCTAATAATGTTTTTAGTGCTGTGTGAACCATGGGCGTGCTAATGGAGCCCGGGTGCACTGAGTTACAGCGTATGCCCAACCCCGCCTGTCGGCTGTGAATAGCGATGGATTTGGTCATGGAGCGAATACCGCCTTTTGCGGCGGAATAGGCGAGATAAGGCCCCAGTCCAATCAGTGCTGCGGTAGAAGACATATTGACGATGGAGCCACCGCCACTTTGCTTCATGAGTTTAATGGCCGACTGACACCCCCAAAACGTGGCATCGAGGTGGATGGACATCACACGTCGCCACATGTCCGTCGTGGTGTCCTCGATCGTCGCGATCGGTGCGATACCTGCGTTGTTGACGAGCCCATCGAGGCGACCAAACTGCTGTTCAATCTGTCCCATGAGCTCATTCCACGATGCCTCGTTGCTGACATCTTGTGTGAAAAAGGTGGCGCCAATGTCTGATGCATGGCCGTGTCCCGCTTCCGCATCGATATCAGTCATCACGACCTTTGCCCCTTGACTGACTAAGGCGCGCGCATCAGCGAGCCCTAAGCCTGAGGCCGCGCCGGTGATCACAATGACTTTGTCTTTTACTCTATCCATGGGGTTTTCCATTTATCGCTGAATAAACATCGTACAGGTGCCACATACGAAATAGGGGTGTTGCGTTGACGCAGCTGTCTCAGTGCGCCGTGATTGAACAGTCTCGTCACAATTGGCGCCTCACTCTACCCGAAAGCCGGTCCAATCCGCTCGCGCTAGCCGGCACTGCTTGCGATAAAACGGAAAGCCACCAAACCAAAACAAGGTATTGCGCGGTTTCCCTTCGATGTTATCCCCCATGTAGTAGTTGTCGGATTGGGGGTAGAGCGTGTTGTTGCCGATGTCATTGGTGAGTTGCACATACTGTGCCTCGGCCTCGGGTAAGGGCTCGATCACCTCGATATTGTCTGCCTTGAGATCCGTAATCAGATCGCAAATAAAATCACACTGATACTCAGCGAGCAAGATCGGATTATAAAAGGGACTGTGTGGGCCATTGATCCAAAAGAAATTGGGGAACCCTTCCGTCATCATGCCAAGGTGGCTGGTGAGACCTTCCGCCCAACGCGCTTTCAAGCTGAGGTCATCACGACCGCGGATGTCGATGCGATCCATAGCGCCCGTCATCACATCAAAACCGGTCGCGAAGACAACGGCATCCAGTGGGAGTTCCGTGTCGCCTACAACGAGGCCCTGTTTGGTAAATCGATGAATGGGCGTCTCAAGTAAATCAACGAGTTCTACATTGGGCCGATTGAATGCCTCGAGGTAGCGCGTCTCTGGAGACAGTCTGCGGGTAAGGATGGGATACTGCGGGCACAGTTTTTCGGCGATGACTGGATCGTCAATGCGCGCTCGGATCTTCTCTCGAGCAAACTCGGCCAGCGTTTGATTGGACTCCATATTCAGCAAGCTATCGGTGAAGGCGTAATAAGGCGACAGTCCCCCTGACGCCCATCGATTTTCATATTCTGCCCGCCGCGCTTCATCGCTGACTTCCAGTGCAGACAGTGTGGGTGGAGGAGAGAGATCTGAGTGCACTAGGGTAAACCCAGAAAAAGAGTTGCGTTGCCGGTCTCGCAACTCGGCATACTGTGCTTTCATCTTCGAGGCTTGCTCGGGATCGACAGGTCGGTTTTGCAATGGAATCGTGTAAGCGGGGGTGCGTTGCAATACGTAAAGCTGGCCAGCCTCCTCAGCCACTTCTGAGATAACCTGAATGCCACTCGAGCCTGTGCCGATCACGGCGACCCGCTTATTCTCAAAGTTTGGCTTCTGTGCTGGCCAACGACTCGTGAGGTACTGTTCGCCCGTAAAGTCCTCAAGTCCTTCAAAGCTGGGTTCAATGGGGGCCGAAATCAGACCCGTTGCCATGATACAAAAGTCCGCAGTGACCTCGTGTCCCTGATCGGTCCGTATCACCCAGTGTCGCTGTGAGGCATCGAAGACTGTCGATGTGACGCGCGTGCCGTGGACAATGTCTGAGCGCAACTCGAAGCGATCCGCCACATAATTAGCGTAGCGTTCGATTTCTGGCTGGCTCGCATAACGCTCGGTCCAATCCCACTCTTGCTCGAGTTCTTTGGAAAACGAATAGGAATACTCGACACATTCAATATCGACGCGGGCGCCGGGGTAGCGATTCCAATACCAAGTGCCGCCGACACCTTCTCCTGCCTCAAAACACATCACGGATAAACCCGCTTGGCGAGCGCGATGAATCATATAGAGACCCGCAAAACCCGCGCCAACAATGACCATATTCAGGTGTTGGCGTGGTGAGTGAGATGGCATTGGGCCTCCGATAAAAAAGACCTCGCGGCCGTTTATACCGGCCCTAGCGCCCGGCAGTGTGAAAAAAGGGGGTGTTACGGCGCGGAACTATACGTTACGCGGAGCTCGCAAAGCCAGCGCCTTCACGTCAAAGCCCCGATAATTTTAATCGGCATCGAGTGCGGCGATCAGCGCATTGCACGAGACAAAGTCATTGACCACATGAGTTGCTTGCACGGAGCTTTTGTCGATGAGTCATCTGTTTCTTCTGCAACAGACGATGTGAGCTCGCGCACAAATCGACAGGGGAAACCCTAACTTTGCCGTAATAAACGTGATAGCTGGGCTTTACAGACAGATCGATGCAACGTCCAAAACTGCCTAGCAGCCCCTTCTTCGTTTACCAATTACATTCGTATTTCAAAACGCCGGAATACCGGTTTGGCTGCGGCCAAGAATAAGGGCGTGGATATCGTGGGTGCCTTCATAGGTGTTCACAACTTCTAGATTCATCATGTGGCGCATCACGGGGTATTCGTCAGAGATACCGTTACCGCCCAACATGTCTCGTGCTTTACGTGCGATCTCTAATGCTTTGCCGCAAGAGTTTCGCTTGATCAAGCTAATGAGATCTGGGGAGATTCTGCCAGCAGACAGCATTTGCCCGGCGCGCAAGCAGCCCTGCATCGCCAAGGATATATCGGTTTGCATGTCGGCCAGCTTCAGCTGTATGAGTTGGTTGGCTGCAAGGGGGCGCCCAAATTGTTGACGATCAAGGGTGTATTGCCTCGCTGTGTGCCAGCACGTCTCAGCGGCACCGAGTGTTCCCCAAGCGATGCCGTAGCGTGCGTTATTGAGGCAGCCGAAGGGTCCCTTGAGACCCTCGACATTAGGCAGCAGGTTCTCCTCCGGGACAAAAACTTCGTCCATCACAATTTCGCCAGTAATCGACGCGCGCAGAGCCAGTTTGCCTTCTATTTTGGGGGCGCTTAGACCCTCCATGCCTTTTTCCAGAACAAACCCGCGGATCACGTCGTCATCGGTTTTTGCCCAAACAATAAAGACATCAGCAATAGGGGAATTGGAAATCCACATTTTTGCGCCGGAAACCCGATAGCCACCATCGACGCTCCGTGCTCGGGTGGTCATGCCGCCTGGGTCAGAACCGTGGTCAGGTTCGGTCAGGCCAAAGCAACCAATCCACTCACCGGTCGCGAGTTTGGGCAAATATTTTTCTCGCTGAGCTTCATTGCGATAGGCATAAATGGGGTACATCACGAGTGATGATTGAACGCTGAGCATCGAACGGTAGCCAGAATCGACGCGCTCCACCTCACGCGCAACCAGGCCGTAGCAGACATAATCCACTCCTGGGCAGCCGTAGCCATCGATGGTGGAACCTAAAAGCCCCATCTCCCCCATTTCTCTAAAAATAGTGGGATCCGTGCTCTCGCTTCTGAAGGCTTCTTTGACTCTCGGCAACAGTCGTTCTTGGGCATATTGCCTAGCACTATCACGAACCATGCGTTGTTCGTCATTGAGCTGGCTGTCCAGTTCAAATGGGTCTTCCCAGTTAAGTGGGGTCCAATTAGTTTTGACCGCCATAGTGAACTCCGAAGTTTTTACCGATATGTTTTAAGTTTAAAGTATTGTGGCGGACTTACCAAGCGCTCCCTATTCAGATTAGGTTTTTTTACCAATAAGTATCGGGGCCCTTGGGGGCGTCACCCGTTACCAGCAGGGCCATGGTTGAGGCAGACATGCGTTCATATGACTGAGAAGCTGCAGCATGAGCGCCCGCTCCTGACCTTCAGGATACGCCCATACGGGCGCTCAGGCTTTGATAGCAAATCTCCTACTGATGAAAGTCATCGTTGTTAAGCAGGCAACTTTTAGGTTTGCCTGTTCTCCGAGCAATAGACAGCAGGGTGCATTCGCAATTTGGGTCGAGCTAAGAGTCGGTCATGGCAGTAACATCATCGAAGCACAGCGCACTAATTGGCTCTTGGGTAATAATAGGGGCAACGGTTGCCAGTGAGTTGATGAGGTCTTATACGCCATGGTGGTCAGCGAGTTGCCCTCCATTTGCCACCAATTTTGTGAGCAGAGGGGCGACCTGCCAATGCTCAGGGTTGAGTTGATTTTGGAATTCGTTAAGTAGTGTGACCGCTTTATCGAGGCCCATTGATTCGATGGTGTGCATAGGGCCTCCCTTAAATCGGGGGAAGCCATAGCCGTAGCAGTAGACTACATCAATATCACTAGCGCGTTGTGCAATGCCTTCTTGCAAAAGCTTGGCGCCTTCATTGGCCAAGGCAAGGGTTAAGCGATTGACAATTTCGTCATCTTCAAAAAGGCGAGGTGTGACCCCAAGCTCTCGACGCACCTCAGTGACTATTGCCATAACGGCAGAGTCTTCATGCCGCTGACGGGTTTCGGGATCATATTGGTAATAGCCTGCACCCGATTTTTGTCCAAGCCGGCCAGCCTCCACTAGGCGATCTGCCACCATGTAGCTGGCGGGATCGCCCTTGTGCTCAGCAGTGAGCTGCTCTCTAGCCTTATAGCCGATATCCAGCCCAGCGAGATCGCTTACGGCGAGAGGACCCATGGCCATTCCCCAAGACTCCATGGCGCTGTCTATCTGAGTGGGGGTGCTGCCCTCCACCAGGCAGAGCGCAGCCTCTCTACCGTAGTGACGTAGCATACGATTGCCAATAAATCCGTAGCACATGCCCGATAACACCGACACTTTGCCAATTTTTTTGCCTACGGCCATCGCGGTTGCAATCACGGTATCGCTGCTCGCGGCGCCTCTAACGACCTCGAGCAACTTCATGACATTGGCGGGGCTGAAAAAATGCATGCCTAAAACTGATTCGGGGCGAGTTGTAGCGGCTGCTATGGCATCGATACTTTGGTACGAGGTGTTGCTGGCGAGAACAGCGCCGTGTTTGCAAATGCCGTCCAGTTTCGCGAAAACCTCTTTTTTGACATCAAGGTTCTCAAAGACCGCTTCGATGACCATGTCGACCTCAGCGAGGTCGTTGAGGTCAGATGAGGGGGTAATGTTTGCCATCATTGCGTCTGTTTGGGCCGCTGTCAGTCGTCCTCTCTTGACGCTAATGGCCCAGTTCTTAGCAATTTTTTCCAAGCCCTGACTAACGGCCTCGTCTGTCATATCGATGAGCGTGACGTTGATACCTGCCTGGGCAAAGCACATCGCAATGCCGCCTCCCATGGTGCCAGCGCCGATGATGCCTACGGTGGCAATGCTGATAGCTTGGCCGTCTTGTGACAGGTTGTCGATCTTTCCAGCAGCGCGTTCTGCGAAAAACATATGTCTTAAGGCGGCAGACTGTGGGTCTGCAAGGCATGCCACAAATTCTTCACGCTCGCGCTTTAAACCCTCCTCAAATGGCTGGGTGGCGGCGGTCAGCAAACAATCGAGAATGCGTTGCGGCGCGCGTTCGCCACGAGTTTTTTTCAGGAGCTTGGCGCCCGCAACCTCGATAAGCTGTTGATCTTCTCTCGTCAGGGATAAGGGCAGGGTGCTTGCCTGCCTTTGGGGAGCCTTCTGCTCAACCAGCTCAGCAGCATAAGCGGCAGCAGCGTCGATAAGATTTTCGTCAACCACTTTATCGACTAACTGAAGCGTCAAGGCAGACCTGGCGTTGATAGGGTTGCCCGAAGTAATGAGATCAACAGCGGCAGGTATGCCGGCGAGACGCGGAGTCCGTTGGGTGCCCCCAGCGCCGGGGAGCAGGCCCAATTTGACCTCAGGCAACCCCACTTTGGCCGTGGCTAAAGCCATACGGTAGTTGCAGGTAAGTGCGACTTCGAAGCCGCCTCCCAAGGCAGTTCCGTGAATAGCGGCGATGGTTAGCTTCGGGTGTTTGTCTAGCGTCAGCAAGAGGTCTGGTAAGGATGGGGCCTGAGGCGGTTTACCGAATTCGGTAATATCGGCTCCGGCAATGAAAGTGCGGCCATCACAAAACAGCACCACGGCTGACGAGTCGTCTGTAGCCGCTATTGCGAGCGCCTCCATGATCCCAGATCTGACCGCGTGAGACAGTGCGTTAACGGGAGGGTTGTCGATTCGGATAACACCAATTGGCCCCCGGCGCTCGTACTTTACTGTTGCTCCCATTTTTGAGCCTCTTGCTAATCTTTGTATTTGCAAATGTGCCTTGCTACCAAGTCTGCAGGTAGGAAGGGGCGAGGGCGCACTGCTTTACCGTGGGAGACGGTAAGTATCTTAGGCGTAACATCCCGGACTACGGCTGCCTGGGATACTGGGTGTAGGATGCTGCATAAACATGGCGCCTCCCAACAAGTAGCAAGCCGAGGGCGATAGCGCCCCCGGTAATCACATCACGCCGGTTGCGGCCGGCTGCGATTAAAACTCCTTGCGAAGACTGAGCGCGTAATAACGCGGTGCTTTATAGGCGACCTCGTTACAACCACAGAGCGTCGCCAAATCGAAACCTTGAATCCCCGGGCGTTCGTCTGTCAGGTTTCTGGCAGCCAGAGTGGCCAGCCAGCCGTTATTGGCGTAACTGATCTGCGCATTCAAGACGGTATAGCTATCGAAAATATCAGCATCGAAATTGCGAAGATTGTAGTAGTACTCATCGGAGTAGCTGATATCTCCCTGAATGGCTACCTGACCGCCCATGGCGTCGAAGCTGTAACGGGCTAAACCAGTTACCTGGAACTCAGGGGCATAGGTTGGATCGACGTCACTGGCTGGCAAAGGTGAACCGTTCCGCAGTGAGACGTCTTTGACCGTGGCGTCGAAGTAAGAGCCGCTGAGTATTAGGTCTAAGCCATCAACGGGGTTGGTTTGAATCTCAAGTTCGACGCCGTAATTATCAGCATCCTTGTTGATGACCACACCACCCACACCAACGAAAAGGAAGGCTTGGTAGTCGGCGTAATCATAGTAGAACGCCGTACCGTTGATGCGAGTCTTGCCCCCACCTAAGGTCGCTTTGAACCCACCTTCATAGGATGTGAGTTCCTCTGAGTCGTAAGGAAGGCCGGCATCGCCACCAGAGCCGAAGTAGGCACCAAGTAGCGGCGCATTGTAACTGCCTGCTTTCACACCGCGATTAACGCCGCCATAGAGCATAAGGTCGTCGTTGACCTGATAGGTCAACTGCAATTTCCCTGCCCAGAGACTCTCAGATCGGTCGTCGGTATAGCTGACGCCTGTGCCCGGAAAGCATTGATCGAGTTGTCCAGAAAAGCACGGTGAGGTGTTGACGACAAAAGAGGACTCCGAGGGCGCAACCCCAAGGACTAGTCCAAAGTCTTTTTCTTCGCGCATGGCTCGCAGACCGGCAATCACCGTGAGCTGATCAGAAACATCGTACTCATACTGACCAAAAATACTGTAAGAGTCGGTTTCCAGTTGGGCAGTGGTGCCGACATCAATGGGAACCCCGCCAAAGACATCGGCGAAGGAGGCTTGTGGCCCTTTGAGACCGTTCTCAGACTGGGAATCAATATTTAAGTAGTAAACACCCGCCACCCATCGGCTTCGATCATTTTCGCCATTGAGGCGCAGTTCTTGTGTGAAGCTGTCGGCATCGACCGCAGCGTAGTTAGCTAGTTGGTTCACAGGTGCTGAATCGACATCGATGAACAATAATTTTTCATAGTTTTTATAGTCGGTAATGGACGTCAGCGTGATGCTGTCTGAAAGGTCCCACGCGAGCTTAAAATTGACGCCCGAATTCTCTGTGCTGCCTTGGTCTGCAAATGCAAAATCTCCAGAGAACGTGAAGTCATCGCCATCTGGGTCAAGATAGCCAAAAAAATCAGCGCCTGGAGCAAGACGACCGGGCAAGCCACCGCCACCACCGGGTAAAAATGAGTCGCCATCTTCGATATCAGCACCCGCATCTAACCCCGTATCGCTTCCGCTAGCATCGAGCAGTGCAGTGAGGCGAGTTTCACCGCTGGGAGTGTTGATTACATTAATGAGCTCAGGTGGAGTGTCTGGATTGTTGTCGTGATCCTGGGCAATGCCGAGCGTCGATTTACTTTGGTAAGGGCCTGTGGCGACTTCGCTGTCCGAATAATTAAAGCTGAGATCCATCCGAAGGTTGTCACTGGGTTGAAACGCAAATCGTACCCGCGCCGCCATGGTGTCGTCATCACCAAGATCGGCACCGGAACCGGCCCCTGGATCCCCAAGGAACGGCAGTTGATCGGCATTGCTGTAGAGGTTCTTCAAATAGGGGTCTTGCTTGCTGTATCGAAAGGCTACGCGAGCGGCGACGGTATCACTTAGGGGGCCACCGACCGCACCTTCGACAACGTATCGATTGGCATTATTCGCGGTATCGAACTGACCCATTTCGACGTCAAGATAGCCTGAGGTTTCCTCGAAGCTGGGCGAATTGGAAATGAAGTGAACCAAACCGCCGGTGGCGTTACGTCCAAACAGTGTGCCTTGCGGCCCCTTCAAAATTTCAACGCGGTCAACGTCAAAAACGGCAAAGGTTTGTGCTTGGGCGACGGCAATATAACCATCGTCGAGGTACACCGCGTTGGGCGCCTCAATAATATCGTTGAAATCGTTTTGAGTAACCCCGCGAATTGAAAACTGTGTATTTTGGCCAGCAAGGTTGCCCGAAATGTGAACGCCGGGCGCAAAGGTGGCAATGTCAAAGCTTTCAGAGACTCCCAGGGCATCCATTTGCTCGCCGGTAAAGGCTGAGATGGCGATTGGCACATCCTGGAGGTTTTGTTCGCGTTTTTGCGCAACCACAACGATCTCTTCTAGCACACTCTGGCTGATGGCAGGTGCGGCGACAGCGATCGCACTGATGGCAAGGGCTAATTTGGGCAGTGTTGAAAGTGGTTGTTTCATCTTGAGCTCCTGATAATGAGATGCTACGAGTTGTGTCAGGACGGATTTTTTAGTGACAACAATAATCCGTTTTATTTTTTAAAGATGGTCTGCGGACAATCTCCTTCCTGAATCGGCCGCTCCAGTCTAGTTCAGGCTTCTGTTGTTGATCGTTAATATCAGTCTATAGTTTTAAGCTTAAAATTTAAAAATTGCAACTTCCGCTATCTGACAAACCATTTTTTTGGGGTCGCTGGGCGTATTCAATTACCGGCTCCCTATCGCACCGCGGTCACTTCAACTTCTACGAGAGCTTGGTCCTCGATTAAGGCGGTCACCTCGACCACACTCATCGCAGGATAGTTTTTCCCCATCACTTCACGATAAATAGACCCCACCTCTCTCAGGTTGCCAAGATAAGCTTGTTTATCAGTGACATACCACGTCATGCGGGTCATATGCTCGGGACCTGCTTGTGCCGCTTCCAGTACGGCCAAGACGTTCTGCAGAGCCTGACGCAGCTGCCCGGCGAACTCTTGGCTGTCAAAAACCTCTTCTGAATTCCAACCAATTTGCCCTCCGCAAAAAATATGATGATTGCCCTGAGCTATCACGCCATTGGCGTAGCCTTTAGGTCTCGGCCATCCATCGGGGAGTAAAGTGGTATGCATGAGCTGTTCCATTTGCAATGAGTTGTGAGAAGCGTATATTTTATGCCTAAAGTATCACTAGGGGGGGCAAAAAAACTACCCCCAAGTGCGCATCACTATCGTAATTAAATTCAGTGTGCGCTCAACAGCGCCAAGGGGAGCGAAATGAATAATGCGTTAAAGGACGTGGCAGTAGGCCTTGTGTCGGGGGCAATCAAGGTGGTTGATCTCAGTGTAACACTTCGGTCTGAAACCCCCATTTTACAGCTACCTGAAGAGTTTGGGTGGAAGAATGCCTGGCCTTTCAGTAAGGAAGAAATATCACGCTACGACGAGCGTGGACCATTTTGGTATTGGAACAACATTAAATGTGGAGAGCATACCGGCACGCATTTTGATGCTCCGATTCATTGGGTAACCGGTCAAGATCATGAGAATCATGCAACGGATACGTTACCGCCCAGCACTTTTGTGGGTCCCGCTGTGGTCATTGATGCCACCGCTGAGAGTCAGGCTGATGAAGACTTTCTCTTGAGCGTAGATTTTTTAAAAAACTGGGAAGCAGAGCATGGGCAGATTCCTAAAGGGGCTTGGGTGCTCTATAGAACTGACTGGTCCAAACGCGCAACACCCGAGGAATTCCTCAACAAGCGTGAAGATGGAAATCATAGTCCGGGCTGGGACCCTGCTACCATTACCTTTCTCGCCGAGGAGCGAGATATTCTTGGTGTGGGCACCGAAACAGTAGGAACCGATGCGGGACAGGCCGCTGCGCAAGACCCAATGTTTCCTTGTCACAATCTGATGCACGGAGCCAACAAATGTGGCCTGGCGAGTTTGTGCAACCTCGATGAGCTGCCTGCTACGGGCGCGATTTTGGTGGCGGCGCCGCTTAAAATAGAAAATGGCTCTGGTAGCCCTTGCCGAGTGATTGCGTTAGTGCCTGCCTAAGCGCAAACATTGTATTAACCGCTGGATTAGTAGGAATTGAAGTATGGCTGAACGCTCATTCGCGGAAGAGGTAAAAAAGCTGCGAGCCGGTGCAGGAGATATCTTCGAAGGTGAAGGTATTTTGGCTATCACCAAGGCGCTGCTGCAGTCCGGGGTGTCCTATGTCGGCGGATATCAGGGATCCCCTATCTCGCATCTCATGGATGTGCTCAATGATGCTCAGGAAATTTTGAGCGAATTGGGCGTGCATTTTGAGGCGAATGGTTCTGAGGCAACCGCCGCTGCGATGCTGTCGGCATCGATTAATTATCCCTTGAGGGGAGCGGTCACTTGGAAGTCTACTGTTGGGACTAACGTGGCCTCAGATGCGCTTTCTAATCTTGCATCCGCTGGGGTGACCGGTGGTGCATTGGTGATCGTTGGCGAGGATTACGGCGAGGGCTCCAGCATCATGCAGGAGCGTAGTTATGCCTTCGCGATGAAGGCCCAAATGTGGTTGATGGATCCCAGGCCGAATCTCACGAGCATTACTGAAATGGTAGAGAAGGGCTTTGAGCTGTCAGAGGCTTCCAACACGCCAGTCTTTTACATGATGCGTATCCGTGGTTGTCATGTGACGGGTGAATTTGTTGCCAAAGACAACGTAGCACCAGCCTTTAATAATCAGACGCCAGTGACACCACAGCGCGAACCGGAAAAAATTATTTTGCCACCCTATGTGTATGAACAGGAGCGGGAAAAAATTGCCCAGCGTTTGCCCGCTGCGATTCAATTTATTCGCGAGCAGAAGCTCAACGAGCACTTCCCAGGTCGTTATGAGTCTCTTGGAATCATTACCTGCGGAGGCTCATACAATACCGTTATTCGAGCGTTACAGCGGCAGGGGCTGGCAGATGTATACGGCAACGCCGAGGTTCCCATTTACTGCATGAACGTAGCGTACCCATTGGTACCTGACGAGTTGGTTGAATTTTGTGTCGGCAAAGAGCAAGTGCTGGTGCTTGAAGAGGGACAGCCCGAGTATATTGAGCAGGGGATACAAACTATTCTGCGGCGCCGGGACATTCAGACTCGGGTCTATGGAAAAGATATAATGCCGATGGCCGGGGAGTATACTGGTCAAGTCATGTTGGAGGGAGTCACTCGATTCCTGTTGGCAGCTCCGGGTATGGATATCCCTCTGAAATTGGATATGGCGTCGGTGCTGGCCCTGCAAACCCCCGTGAGCGATGACGATATTGCTGCACTCATGGAGAATTTGCCCCCTAGGCCTGCCGGATTGTGTACGGGGTGTCCAGAACGTCCTCTGTTTTCTGCGATCAAGCAGCTGCAGGAAGAGATCGGCCCATTTCATATCTCATCGGATATTGGCTGTCACTCATTTGCAACGGCAGCCCCTTTTAACCTAGGCAATACCATCATGGGCTATGGCTTGTCCTTGGCAAGTTCGTCCGGCATGCGTCATGCGCTACCTCACAAAGCCATCAGCATCATGGGGGACGGTGGGTTTTGGCACAACGGATTGACCAGCGGTGTAACCAGTGCGGTATTTAATGGCCATGACGGTCTTCTTATCATTATTGACAATGGCTATTCCGCTGCTACAGGTGGGCAAGATATTCCCTCCTTGGCCAAGCCGAACTTAATTGCTTCGACAATCGATGCGCGGCGTCCCCAACGTGAGCAGTGGCAAAGCATTGAGGATGCCTGTCGAGGCGCTGGGGTCGCGTGGTTGCGTACGGTCAGTACTTACAATATTGAGGCAATGAAAGGCACGTTGCGTAAGGCATTAACAACAGAGGCGCCAGGCCTTAAAGTGGTGATTGCTGAAGGCGAATGCATGCTCAACCGTCAGCGACGTGTCAAACCGCTGCTGAAGAAAGCAATCGATACGGGGCAGCGCGTTGATCGAGCTCGGTTTTATATTGATGCAGAGACTTGCACGGGCGATCACGGATGTATTCGTCTATCGGGCTGCCCTTCGTTAACGATTAAGGACAATCCGGATCCATTGCGCATCGATCCGGTTTCTTATGTTGATAACAGTTGTGTGGGATGCGGCGTTTGCGGCACGAATGCGCATAGCGCAGTGCTGTGTCCGTCGTTTTCCCAGATTGATCTTATTTACAATCCCACGCGCATCGAGCGCTTTAGTCACGGTGTTCGTGCGCGGGTCCGCAAGTGGTGGCGAGACCGTGATCTTCGTCGAGGGGAGCTGTCGCACCTGTGACTGCCCCGCTGAAAACGATCAATATGATCGTCGCCGCACTCGGGGGGGAGGGCGGTGGCGTGCTCACTACGTGGCTGATTGAGGTAGCCAAGCGTTCAGGCTGGTACTGTCAGAGTACGTCGTTAGCCGGTGTCGCCCAGCGTACCGGGGCTACCATCTATTACCTCGAGTTTATACCGAGGTCATTGAATCAACCTGAGCCCGTTATGAGCTTGTTCCCGGCACAGGGAGATATTGATATCGCAGTGACTTCGGAGATTGCTGAGGCAGGTCGAATGATCAGTCGAGGCTTTATATCACCCGAGCGAACAACCCTCATTTCCTCGGATCACAGGGTTTACGGGATTACCGAAAAAAGCGATATTACCGACGGCACGGCCGATACCGCTTTTATCCTCAATCTATCGTCGCGCTACGCAAGTCGCTTTGTACATTTCGATTTATTGGAGTTAGTGCAGCGTCACGCAACGGTGATTTCTGCTGGTTTATTCGGTGCGATCGCCGGCGCAGGAGTGTTGCCCTTTCAACGTGAAACGTTTACTCAGGTGCTAGCGGCAGGGAAAGGCGCAGTCGCAAATCGGGCGGCCTTTGATGAAAGTTTTGAACGAGCGCAATCGGGTGGCGTCATACAGTATGACCCCGACCCACCGGTTACCTTTACTTTACCCGAGGCAACGACTCCCCTTGGCCTTAGATTGTTACCCATGATCTCGGCGTTGCCCGCTGCAGTTCATGAGATTGTGTATCACGCGGTATTGCGTTTGGTGGATTATCAGGATGAAGCCTACGCATTAGATTTTATCCGCCGAGTCGAGCAGGTGGTTGCCGCGGATGTAGCGCATGAAGGATATGAGCTCACGCAAGAAACAGCGCGCTGGCTAGCACTTTGGATGGCTTTTGAGGATATTCCAAGAGTTGCTCAGCTTAAGTGTCGGCCTGCTCGAGAAGCGGAAATTCGTGAGGAGGTCCGTGCAGCCCCGGAGCAATTTATTAGGGTTACCGAATTTTTCCATCCCCGCGTTGAGGAGGTCGCTGCGCTATTACCCAAAAAGTGGGGTGAGCGACTACTGAGCTCCAATCTGTTGTCAAAGCTATTGCAGTCGATGCTGGGTGCCAGAAAACTGCGAACAGACAAGGTGATCACCCAATGGACAATGCGGCGACTAGCGGCTTTGAAAAAGCGCCGTCGTAACAGTCTAGGTTTTAGTGAGGAGTGGAGCATGATTGAGCGGTGGTTCTCTGCGGTGCTAGCGGCACAGTCATACGAGGTCGCAAAAGCCATCGCTGATTGCGGTGGAATGGTAAAGGGTTATGGTGCCACGCGGCAGCGCACAACCTCCCGATTGCTGGTTATTTTAGATGCAGTAAAGACGATGGACGTGGTGGAAGCAGATTTCATTCGACAAGCAGTTAAGGCGGCCGTGTCCGGAGAAGATCCTGCTGAGTTTGATGATGTGATTTGCAATGCACCCGGCAGCACCGCCGAACCCGTCCTGCAGTGATTGAGCAATTAGCAACCGCTTGGGCCCGATATTTTCCGGGCGTTGCCGTAGCGAGTGCCGCGGTACTTGCGGCGATCATTGGCGTTTTTCTAAATTGGGTGGGTAACGAGCTGCCGAAAAGCTCGCAGGATTAAAGATCTCGCTCTGCCAGAATGTCAATTTCGAAGCTCATGACTTTGTTGCCATATTGATTAAAGGCTTCGTTACGACTGCGGATAATGCCCCAGCGATCGCGAATAATCTTATCGGACTTACTGACTATTTCGTAAGTGTAGGTCAGCGTATGCCCTGGGCGCACAGGCTCCAGCCAATCGAGCTCTAGGATGGCAACCCCAGCGCCGTTTCTGCGACCATCGTTAACGCCCTGCGCATAAACCTCCATGTAGTCGACCATTTTGCGCATCCACATCGCACAAAGGTGCCACGGTGCAGCAACTAATCCCCCCCAGCGCAGTTGGCGCGCAGCTTCCGGGTCTAAAAATTCGGGCGTGGGTGCATACCGTTTTGCAAATTCGACCATCTCGAGTTCACTAAAGGTATGGCTGCCGAATACATGGAACTCACCAACAGGAATATCCTCAAACCATCGATTGCGTAAGTACAGCTCACTCATATTGTGGCATCCGTCGCGACAGCGACGCGACACGTCATTTCTGCAATCGCTTGGTCGTTGCTATCTTTGAGGGTGACGGAAACATCTAGGGAGTCACAGTCCGGTACCGGGCTGCTTGGTGTTGGCTCATCGAATTCGATGTGAGCGATTAATTGATCATCAACAAAGGTTGGGCGCAACCAACGCAGTTGGTTGACCTGCGTAGTGGTGATGTAGGGAATTCCTGCACTCATCAGTGCCTCGCCGGTCAGGCGTGAAGCCAGTGCCCCTACTTGCCAGCCACTGGCGCATAGTCCTCCAAAAATGGAGGCGTCTGCGGCGTTGCGGTCAAGATGATAAGGCTGAGGATCAAAGCTTTGCGCAAAATCAATAATGCTTTGCTCATCCAGCGCAATGGCGGAGCTGTGACTGGTTCGTATTTTTGGCATGACCCAAGGGCTTCCTACTCTAAAAAATCGACAGGGCGCGGTATCATCAGCGACTGCCATGGGCATTATTGTAACCTGAAGTTAGCCTGCTTGAGACTGCAGTGAGGTGTCCGCAAGAAAACATTACCACGCAGTGTTTTAGCGGCTCCGTGCCTGAGCTGCAGGTTCTGAGTTGCAGTGCGGTGGGGGCAGTTCCTTGGCATCGCGAGCTTTTCGCCCGTCACGGCGGCCGAGGTTTCTTTGTCGACAGTGCCGTGACGCACAGTGGCCACACAACCGATACGGATTTTGATCAGCGCAACCATACCGCGAGGGCGGGCTCGGTAAAACATTGCTAATCAATATCGAAGAAAGCCCTTGATAAAGCCTAAGTTAAGTGGCGATGTTAGGTGGGCTTTGAGGAGTGATTATTGATCGTTTGTCGAGCAATAATGGTTGTCTGAACTTCGCTAGCTCCTTCATAGATTCGCAGGGCCCGAATGTCGCGATACAGTGATTCTACGATGTAACCCTTGGTGACACCTTTACCGCCATGCAGTTGCACGGCGGCATCAATGACTTGCTGGGCGGTCTCTGTTGCGTGGTATTTCGCCATGGCAGCTTCTCGGGTGACACGGTCTGCCGCACAATCTTTTGTCCAGGCCGCGCGGTATACGAGCAGCGCACTGGAATCAACGCCCAGCGCCATTTCGCCAATCTTGGCCTGCACCAGCTGTAGGTCTCCCAATTTGCCCCCAAAAATGTCACGGTCTGCCGTGTAGTCGAGGGTTTCATCGAGTGCGCGACGCGCCATGCCCAGCGCCGCTGCAGCGACCGTTGAACGAAAAACGTCTAGAGTGGCCATGGCAATGCCAAACCCTCTACCTTCTTCCCCCACCAAATTTTGCGCAGGAATGCGGCAGTTCGAAAATTGCAGTGTGCCCAGCGGATGGGGCGCAATTAAATCAATACGCTCAGTGACTTCAAAGCCAGGTGTTCCTGCTTCAACAATAAAACAGCTAATGCCTTTGGCACCGCCTGCGTCACTGGAGCGTGCGAAAACGGTGTAGAAGTCAGCGATACCAGCATTAGAAATCCAAGTCTTAGTGCCGTTTAAAACCCATTCATCACCGTCACGCTCTGCCCCGCAGGTCATGGCAGCGACATCGGAGCCAGCATTGGGTTCGGACAAAGAGAAAGCGCTGATCTTTTGGCCTTTAGCCACGGCATTGAGGTAGTTGGCCTGCTGCCGCTCGGACCCGTACAGTGAGATTGGCCCGCTTCCCAATCCCTGCATCGCGAAGGCAAAATCGGCGAGGGCGCTGTGACGAGCTAAGGTTTCTCGAATCACACAAAGGGTCCGAACATCGAGCTTCTCGTGGTTTCCACCACCACTGGCTGGCACCGCGTAGCCGGTGAATCCGGCGTCACCTAAGGCGCGCACTAGGGCTACGCAAGTGCCGTCTAGATCTTCATGCTCATTAATAGTGAGAGCCGTCATGTGCTGCTTGGCCCAGGCGTCTAATGTACTCGCGAGGGTCCGATGATGCTCTTCAAAAAAAGGCCAATTAAGATAGCTTGTATCACTCATACTCGTTTCCTTGAGCCGTTCGGATTTGCTTAATCACCTGAAAATACCGGCTTTTCCTTGCTGACAAAGGCGCGATAGGCCCGCTTAAAATCCTCGGTCTGCATACAGATCGCTTGGGCTTGGGCCTCACATTCAATTGCCTGATCGACCGACATGTTCCACTGTTGGTGTAACTGGGTTTTAGTAATGCCATTGGCAAAGGTTGGGCCTGCGGTAATCCGCTGAGCTGCATTTTGGGCATCGATCTCTGGGGTATCGCTGAGGCCATTAAAGAACCCCCAGCGCTCGCCTTCTTCAGCGCTCATCGCCCGGCCAAAATAGAGCAGTTCGCTGGCACGTCCTTGGCCAATGATTCGCGGTAGTATCGAGCACGCGCCCATATCACACCCGGCTAACCCCACGCGGTTAAACAAAAAGGCGACCTTTGTTGATGGGCCTGCGTAGCGCAGATCACTCGCCATGGCGATAATGGCTCCAGCACCCGCGCAGATACCGTCGATGGCGCTCACGATAGGTTGTCTACAGGCGCGCATAGCTTTCACGAGATCGCCGGTCATTCTCGTGAACGACACAAGATCCTTCATATTCATCTCGGTCAGGGGACCGATGATCTCGTGAACATCACCGCCGGAACAGAAGTTACCACCGGCGCCACGAATCACCACCGCATCCACATCGGTGGCGTAAACCAGCGATCGAAACAAGTCGCGCAATTCGGCATAGGACTCAAACGTGAGGGGGTTTTTACGCTCAGGGCGGTTAAGCGTGATGGTGCCGACCCCTCCCTCGCAATGCCACAGAAAATTTTCGGCCTGATAGTGACTCATCGTAGTTGTTTGCATTCGTCTTTTATCTCCTATGCGGTGCTACCGCCATCAATGGCAATCGCTTGACCCGTAACGCTGGCAGCGTTTTCAGAGCACAGCCAGCTGACTGATGCAGCAACTTCACTCGCCTCAATGAGTCGGCCTTGAGGGCTACTCTGCGTAAAGTGCTTTAGGGCCTCGGCCTCGCTACGCCCGGTTTTCGTTATGATTTCTTGAATGGCCTCACGCACAATATCAGTATCGACATAGCTAGGGCACACAGCATTGACTGTAATGCCGGACCGAGCTGTTTCCAGTGCCAGTGCGCGCGTCAAGCCAAGCGCGGCGTGCTTGGACGCACAGTATCCACTGGCGTAGGCAAAACCTTTGAGCGAGGCAGTACTAGCAATAGTAACGATCCTGCCCCAGCCAGCCGATTTCATACTGTCCAAGGCCACTTGAGTACAGTGAAATACCCCGTTCAAATTGACATCTAGCGTTTTCTGCCAGTCTGCAAATTCAATGCGATGAAAGGGAGCTGTGGGTGCGACACCGGCACAGTTGATCAGTATCTCTACCGGGCCAAATTTGTCGTTGGCCTGAATAAAGGCTTTTTCAACGCTCTCGCGATCAGTGACATCTCCGGTAATGGCCTGGCAGGCGCCCCCCAATGTTTCAGCAACTGCGGCCAAAGGCTCAAGTCGACGACCTACTAGGGACACGTTGCAGCCTTCACCGTGGAGCTGTTTGGCAATGGCGGCTCCAATCCCGGTACCGGCACCGGTAACGAGCGCATGGCGACTCATGAGGTGGCTTCTCGAGCACGTTCGGCTAGGGTGTGGGCCTGTCGATAGCCTAAAAAGTATTGATGAGGCTCAGTAGCACCCTGTCCCCGATATCCCATTTCGGCGGCCGCGTGCAGTGTCCAGTTCGGATCTGCCAGATGCGGTCGCGCCAAGCACACAAGGTCGGCTCTACCTGCAGCAATGATGCTGTTAACGTGATCGATTTCATAAATATTGCCGACGGCGATAGTTGGCATGCGCCCTTCGTTGCGAATGAGATCTGAGAGTGGAGTCTGAAACATGCGCCCAGGTTGGGGTTTCGCCTGATGACTGGTTTGCCCCGTTGACACATTAACAATGTCGGCACCTGCAGCCATAAACGCCGTTGCGATCGTCACCGAATCTTGCTCGGTAATGCCTTCAGCTCCCAGCCAGTCGTGCGCAGATATCCGCACTGACATCGGTTTTTCTGTGGGCCACGCCGCTCGCATGGCAGCGCAGACCTCTAGCGGGTAGCGCATTCTGTTTTCTAGTGAGCCGCCATACTCGTCATGGCGCTTATTAAGGGCGGGGGTGATAAATGATGACAATAAATAGCCATGGGCTGCATGCATTTCAATCATGTCAAAACCGGCGTCACTCGCGCGATGAACGGCATCAACATGCTGTTGCAGAATTTGATCCATATCGTCGCGCGTCATTGCCTTGGGAACCGGACTGTAGTCGTCGAAAGGTTGGTTGCTTGCCGATAATAAGGGCCACTGCTGATCCAGCGGTAATGGCTCATCAAGTATGGTTGGGTCCCATTTCCAGGGCTCCAGAGTGGCGCCTTTGGGACCGGCATGGCCAATCTGAATCGCCATTTTTGCCTGAGTGCTGCTGTGCACAAAGCGGGTGATGCGGGCCCAGGCCTCAGTTTGTTCTTTGTTCCAGATGCCCGTGCATCCGGGAGTGATTCGTGCATCAGCGCTGATATTGGTCATCTCGGTATAGACCAGCGCAGCACCGCCTTTAGCAAGGCTTCCGTAATGCACCAGATGCCAATCATCTGGAAGGCCATCAGTTGCGCTATACATGCACATGGGTGACACACAGACTCTGTTGTTGAGCTTCATATCCTTGAGTTGGAAGGGCAGAAACATCGGGGGTGTAGCCCCCTCGGCGCCGCCAGCACAAGAGGTTGCAGTGAGGTGTTTTTCCATACTCTCGAGCCAGTCGGCATCACGGAGTCGAAGATTCTCATGACTGACTCGCTGGCTGCGCGTCAGCATGGAGTAGTTAAACTGTTTTAGATCAAACGCTTCAATGTAACGAGGGACATTTTCAAACCAGATCATTGCATTTCTAGCGCTGTTCTGGAGTCTTAATACGTCTATTTTCCGCTCATCCTGATAGGCCCTGAGCGCTGCGGGTACCGTTGTGTCCATATTGAGATGCTTGGCCAGTGAAATGGCGTCTTCTAGCCCCAGCTTAGTGCCTGACCCAATGGAAAAATGAGCTGTGTGAGCGGCATCGCCGATCAATACCACGCGATCATCCTTAATCCAGTTGTCGCAATAAACCGCGGGGAAATTGATCCACGCTGATCCTCGAACGTGACCAGAATTTGTCATCAATGTATGACCATCGAGATATTGCTCAAAAATTTTGCGACAAGCTTCTGCACTTTCAGCATGACTCATGTTCTCAAAACCGAGTGCGTCATAGACATCAGGCGTGGTTTCAACAATGAACGTCGACGTGTCATCGTCGAACTGATAAGCATGAGCCCAAATCCAACCCTTATCAGTTTTTTCAAAAATAAACGTAAAGGCATCGCGAAAGGTTTGATGGGTGCCCAGCCACACAAATTTATTGGGGCGGGTTTCGATTGAGCTCTCAAAAATGTCGAGATTGCTATTGCGAATTTTGGAGTTTAGACCGTCGCTTGCAACGATCAAATCGGCATCACCAAATTTGCCGTCAATGTCGTCGAGGCTAAACTCTTGCTCAAACGTTAGTTTTACGCCGAGCTCGCGGGCTCGGGCGTGGAGTAATTGCAAGAATCGCTTTCGTCCAAGTCCGATAAAGCCGTGACCCCCTGATCGCTCGACCTCGCCTCGGACGTGGCAGTCTATGAGGTCCCAATGGATAAACTCATCGACGATACTTTGGGCGCTGACAGGGTCGTTAGCCATGATGTTGTCGACGGTTTGGTCAGAAAAGACGATGCCCCATCCGAAAGTATCATCGGGTTTATTGCGCTCATAAATCTCAATCTCGTGCTCGGGGTTACGGAGCTTCATGCTGATGCCAAAGTACAGCCCTGCGGGGCCTCCGCCTACACATACCACCTTCATTGGAAACTCCTTTCTCAGGATTAAAGCGTTAACACTTTAAATATAAAATAATAGCGCAGTATAAACAAAACACTTTATAGTTAAAATGTTATTATATTATGAGACACGGCACCCCAATGCTGACAAATAAATAGAGCTCGTTGAATGAGTCTAGGAGCGGTTTTGAACGAAGAAGCGACGCTGGTCGAACTGAATCACGAGTCTCGCTTACAAAGCGAGGATCATCAAAGCATTCGCCTTTGGCTGCGGTTGCTCACCTGTACCAATATGCTCGAGAAGCGCTTGCGTGCTCGCTTGCGTGAAGAATTTGCCACGACATTGCCTCGCTTTGATTTCATGGCCCAGCTAGTTAGAACGCCCAATGGATTAACGATGGGAGAGTTGTCTCAGCGAATGATGGTATCAGGTGGTAACGTTTCGGGTATCGCGAATCAGCTTGCGGGAGAGGGTCTTATCGATCGAAGTCCTGTTCCCGATAATCGTCGAACGTTGTGTGTGACGTTAACCGGCAAGGGTCGTAAACGCTTCGCCGACATGGCAGCGGCCCATGAGGGCTGGGTGGTAGAAATGCTAGGCGACCTGTCTCAGGCTGAACATCAGCAAATTATGACCCTCCTTGCGCGGCTAAAGGACGGTGTTACCGCACTGGAGACCTAGTCAGTATGTGGAAGCCCCCGCAACGGATCAAATACCAAACAGCAGTAGCACAGTGGCCAACCAAGGATACGGCCGGCAGAGCGCAGTTATTCTCCCCGATAACTTTGGGATCTATTGAGTTACAGCAGCGAACTTGGATACCCGCAATGGTTCCGTGGCGATCTAATGAAGCGGGGGAGGTCACGCAAGACGTCATTGACTGGTATGCGCGCTTTGCCCAGGGGAAACCCGGTGCCATCGTTGTGGAGGCCACGGGTATAAGAGATATACCCAGCGGCCCACTACTCCGCATCTCAGATGATCGTTACATCGAGGGCCTCAGAAGGCTTGTCGACGCGGTAAGAGAAGCCAGTGGGGGACAAACGCGTCTTTTGATTCAACTGATCGACTTTCTCAATATTCGCAGGCGTCCTGAGCCGCGAAAGTATTTCGAGCGGTTTCTCATCATTACCCCCGAACACCGTCGAGCCTTAAATCTACACAATGCATCAGAGGTTGAGGTAAGACAGGCGCTGGCGTCTCTGTCTAATGACGACCTTGAGAATATTTTGAGTGCTCGTGAGTGGGATGCGCTGCAGTTCGGTGCTCGGGATCGTGTCACGGACTTGGAGAACCATTTGGTCTCTGATTTGCCACAGACGCTACCTCGGTTGTTCGCGACAGCAGCGATGCGGGCGAAGAAGGCTGGTTTCGATGGTGTCGAATTACATTATGCCCATGCTTACACCATGTCCTCATTTTTATCGGCTACCAACACCCGAACAGATGGCTATGGGGGGGAGGTTGAGGGGCGTGTGCGATTGCCTCTAGAGGTTTTTGCCGCAGTAAGAGCTAGCGTCGGAGCTGACTATACGGTGGGATGCCGCTTTCTCAGTGAAGAAATTATTAAAGAAGGCAGTGGTACTGACGATGCGTGTTTTTTCGCGGAGGCTTTCGCGGCAGCAGGCATGGACTTTTTAAGCCTCTCTCGTGGCGGGAAATTCGACGATGCAAAACAACCGCGAGTTGGCGCTGCGGCTTATCCCTATACCGGTCAAAGCGGGTACGAGTGCATGCCGGCTTACCTATCGGATGAGCAAGGGCCGTGGGGGCGAAACGTAGAGCCCGTAGCAAAAATTCGCGCGTCAGTGCGAGAAGCGGGTTTCACGATACCCATAGTGACTGCGGGCGGGATCTACAGTTTTGATCAGGCCGAGGCGCTACTGAAAGATGAAAAGGCCGATATTGTTGGCTTTGCTCGACAAGCACTTGCAGATCCAGACTGGTTTGAGAAGGTGCGCGCGGGCCGAGGTTCTGAGGTGATGCTGTGTCGTTACAGTAACTACTGTGAGGGCTTGGATCAAAAGCATAAACAGGTGACCTGTGAATTGTGGGACCGAGAGAAACTCAACGAACAGGGCGCGATTTTAGCGACAGACGGAAAGCGGCGATTGACAGCACCAAACTGGTTGCCAGGATCAGCGCGCTGACCGTGGACGATCGCGCAGGGGTAACTGGCCCAGGGCAACAATGACCGGTTACTGGTTCAGTAGATGATCTGCCTGACGCGACGCGAGTGCACTGATGGTAAAGGTGGGGTTGACCGCACCGCTACTGGGGAATAACGCGGGTCCCGCAACATACAGGTTGTCGGTGTCGTGCACGCGGCCGAAGGCATCGGTCACTGATTCGGCGGGGTCTTTGCCCATCACAGCACCACCCATAATATGCTGTCCAATGCGGGGACCAGACCAGACTTCTGAGGCCCCTGCCGCTCGAATGATATCGGCGCCCTCCGACATGCGCTGTGTCCACCTTGCGGCGGCAGTCGCGTCCAAGTCATGGTGTGCGTGGGCATAAGCGATGCCTTCGGGCCCCACCTTTTCGCTTAAGGTGATGCGGTTATCGGGCAACGCGATGTCCTCGCAGACCAAGGTCATATTGCCTAAATGCCGAGAGGCCCGCTTCAGCCAGGGCGCTAATGCAGCGCCAGTTATATCCGGCCTGTTAGTGCCATATCCGAGCAAGTCATGAGGCTTAATAGCGTGCCCGATCATCCATTGGCTTGAGCCAAATCCACCGGGGGCATCTTTTTTGTCATAGTCATCGTGGTTAAGGAGCTGACCTGCCGTGACACGCGGGTGTGGGTAGGTTTCCTCGGCGAAGAGCCCGAAAATGGTCGCGGCGGGATGCGTCATCAAATAGCGACCGAGCTTGTCA
>ERZ802830.1251-NODE-1251-length-24435-cov-133.271_pt1 | contig 24435 bp, 27 predicted proteins | sample MGYA00345654_ERZ802830 | MGnify/ENA primary metagenome ERZ802830 (study PRJEB30503, sample SAMEA104212375) | marine metagenome | biome: Westerlies Biome; feature: [SRF] surface water layer (ENVO:00010504) within the epipelagic zone...; material: water...
CGATCCCAATATAAAGGGCAAAGGATAACCCTACAAACAAATAAGTTAATGACTGGGTGTCCACTTTTATAGATCCTCATCCCTGGACTTATTATATTTTTTATCAAGCTTGTTCATAAGAAAAACATAGAGAAAAATAAGTAATACAAAAAAGTAAATGCTTCCTTGTTGAGCAAACCAAAAGCCAAGCTTAAAACCACCAATTTGAAATTGATCTAAGAAATCAGACCAAATTATTCCGAAACCGAAAGAAACTAAAAACCATATCAATATAAGAATTGAAAGGATTTTCAAATTAGACTGCCAGTACTTTTTATGCATTAATTAGTTTAATTAAAATATGTAAATAATAATTTATCATAAAAAAAGGGAAGCATATGCTTCCCTTTTTAATAAAATTTGAATACTAAAACTTATAATTCAGACTTACAGTGTGTATTTCTGGTGCAGCAGGGAGCATCCCTTTAACACCACTTAGGCCACTATCAATTAAAATTAGCCTTAAATACTTTTCATCAGTTGCATTTTTTACTGAGTAAGCAATTTCCCATTCATCATTCCTCCAACCAACTTTTAAATTAAGGTTTTCATTATCTGTCTCTCTAGATAAATCAGGATATCCAGCAACAGGCAACCAGGAAGGATCTGCAAATGGCTTAGACCCATTAGAATATTCACCATCGTATTTATAATCAAACCTGGAGAAAATCATACCGTTAGCAAATGGAAAGAAATGTGATAAACCAACATTGTATGCCTCATCAGGTGCTAATCTATTTTCTGCATTAGCAAGAGGTGGAGGGTCGTTATCATCAATGTTTACGTATCCTGCATTTAAAGTAAGATTTGGTAAAATTTTTGCAATTAAATTTATATCATAACCAACTCTCTCAGCAGGAACATCAGAATTAAAAACTATAGTCCCAAGACCAGTTGGCGATTGAGTAACGCCTTGTTGTTGCTCTGTTTCCATATCAAAATATGTTGCATTTAATTGAATTCGATTATCCATTAATCTTGATTTAATGCCAATTTCATAGTTAGAAGTCTCTGAGCCAAAAAATTCAATAGTATCTGCGCTTACAGCATTGGTATTAAAGCCTCCAGCTTTGCTGCCTGTAGATGCAGCAGCATAAAGCATAACACCATCAGATAGATCTTTTTGAGCGCTTAAAGACCAGGTTGTAGCACTATGCGTTCTACTAAAGTCATCATCTACATTGGCTAACAGTGCACTTAAAGGCCAAGAATTACCAAGTATAAGCTGCCTAGGAAGTGTTTGTCCCGCAAGTGCAGGCTGATTTACTGAGTTTGCAATTGCAGACGAAAGTGTAATATTTCCATCAAGAGTTGCTTGAGCATAAAGATCTGCATCTTTTTCCTCTCGAGTATATCTTATTCCAGCAGTAACTCTTAGAGTATCAGAGATATGAGAAGTAAATCTTCCAAAAATAGCAGCGGTTTCATCTGACCAGGTCATGTCTTGCGCAATTCTATCTCCAGCTTGGATAGTGGCAAGTGCACCACCTAATTGTGTTGCAGTAGATTGAAGTCCTGCAAGCGTTGCTAATTGAGTTTGAGTTGCAAGGCCTTGAGCAGCTAGGGTACCTAACTGAGTTATTGATGGCATTAAGCCGGTCAATAAAGCATTGGTTATTGGGATATAGTGTTGTCCTATAGTTAAAGCTGCATCATCTAAAAGAGTACCTCTTTCACCATATTTAGATTGAGACCAAATAGCTCCAATAGTATATTCCATGTTACTTATTCTATTTGAGCTAAATCTTAGTTCGTTAGAAATAGAATCTCCTGGCAGCTCTCTATCCAAAGTAGCAAAATCTATTGCAGTAAAATCAGCATCCGTATGGTGGCTTGCTAAATAATCGTTTTTTGCAAGAATCCAAGTCAAAGTTCCATTTTCAAGCTCTTGTTCGACATTGATAGAAGTTAAAGTTGAGTCTAAATTAAAATTTGGAAGCCCGGCATTGGCGCCATAAACATAGTTATCATACTCGCTATCAGCTGGTGTAATACCAAGTAATACATACCCAGCTTGTGTTTGGTTGCTAGTATTTAAACTGTCAACAGCACAACATGTAGATCTTTTAGAAATATCTGTATGAACAAAATAAACATTTAGATCATCGTTAACATAGGAAAGTTTAAGCGCGATTACTTCATCATCGACGCCATTTGCCTTTCTGTTATCTGTTCTATTTGTCATCCATCCTTCAGATTCATTTATATTTGCAGTAATTCTCATTGCAAGCTCGTCAGTTAATCCAAAACTCATACCTGCAGCAACTCTTTTTTGAGCGTAATCTCCATCTTCTATTTTGATAAATCCGTTTGTATCTCCAACAACCGGTCTCATAGTTGTAATATTCACAACTCCAGCATTAGAGTTTTTTCCATATAAAGTACCTTGAGGTCCTTGAAGTACTTCAATTCTTTCAATATCTACAAGATCATTAAGGCCTAGACCAGTCTTATTCAAATACACCCCATCAACTAAAAGAGCTACATCAGACTCTAAGGAAGCATCACTCTGACTTGTTCCAATACCTCTTATTCTCATAGAAGCATTCATCGGATTAATATTATAATTAACAATTAATGTTGGCAGGACGTTACCTATGTCTATTGCAGTAACAATATTCATATCTTCAATTTGATCTGCTGTTAAAACATCAACTACCATAGGAATATCTTGAACGTTTGCTTCAGTTTTGGTAGCTGAAACAATAACCTCCTCAATGCCAACAGATTCTTGAGCAAAAATATTTATAGGCATTAGAATCAATACAAATAAATAGAATGAATAGATGGATAAATTTTTCATAAATAACTTCCCCTTAGTTAAATATTTAACAAGATTAGTAATAAGAATAAATAACTTACTCAAATTACACAAAAAAGCAGTATATATGAGTACAAACGAATGAGAATATTTATAGAAAAGAAACATATATAGAATATAGTTATAAAATATAATTCTAATTTTTTTTTGCGAACCCATTTGATAAATTATTAAAGTGCTATCTTGTAAGAATTTATAATAAAATAATTTCAATATGAAAAAGTTTTTGTTTTTGTTTTTTGTGTCGTTAATTATCTTCTCTTGGAACTTTAAAAGAGAAATAATTCTTTATGCTATGCCAATATTAATAAATGCATCCAATCCAATTGATAGTAATAGAATAATAGAGTGGCCAGAAGGTAACATTCAAGATAAAACAAATAAACCAAATATTATTTTAATACTTGCAGACGATATGGGTTTTAATGATGTATCTTTTTATAATGGAGGAGCAGCCGATGGAAGCTTAAAAACACCTAATATTGATAAGCTTGCTAAAGAAGGTGTTGCATTTACAAATGGATATGCAGCTAGTCCTGTTTGTTCTGCATCAAGAGCGGCGATAATGACAGGTAGATACTCCAGTCGATATGGTTTTGAATTTACGCCATACCCTGCTAGAGCTGCTGCCATAACTAATCTAATGAGAAGAGATGATGAATTGGCAACCATTAGAATTGAAGGTGTTGAACTAGATGAGTTGGGACTTGACGTTGGTGGATTGCCAAATAAAGAAATTACTGTTGCCGAATTGCTTCAAGAAAACGGCTACTACACCGCTCATATAGGAAAGTGGCATTTAGGAGGATTCACAAATGGCATGAGGCCAATTGATCAAGGTTTTGATGATAGTTTAATGATGCATAGTGGCTTATATCTTCCAGAAAATCATCCTGATGTAGTTAATGCAAAAGTTGATTCAAGTGTTGAAGATATGATTTGGGCTTCAATGCAATATGCAACTAGCTTTAATGGCAGTAAGCCTTTTGAGCCTGCTGGCTATCTCACCGATTACTATACTGATGAAGCTGTAAAAGTTATTAATAATAATAAAGATAGGCCATTCTTCTTATATCTAGCTCAGTGGGCAGTTCATAATCCACTTCAATCTTTAAAAAAAGATTACGAAAAACATCAGCATATGAATAATCATAACTTACAGGTCTATTCAGGGATGATTGAAGCTTTAGATAGATCTATTGGAAGAGTGATGGATGCTTTAGAAGAGAATGGCTTAACAGAAAATACCTTAATAATTTTTACATCTGATAATGGAGGTGCTGGATATATAGGTCTTAAAGATATTAATAAGCCTTATCGCGGCTGGAAATTAACACATTTTGAAGGAGGTATGCATGTGCCCTTCTTTGCAAAATGGCCTTCAAAAATAGAACCAGAATCTATATATGATAAAAGAATTCACCATACAGATATATTTAGTACTATTCTTGGCGCTGCTAAAATCGAGGAACCCGACTCTATTAAAATAGACGGAGAGAACTTACTTCCATTTATCTTAACCAATAAAAAGGGTCAGCCTCATGAAACGTTATATTGGAAAAACTCGACTTATCAAGCAATTATTCATAATAATTGGAAATTAATGAGATCAGAAGAACCTATAAAACAAGAGTTTCTATATGACTTAAAACAAGATCCTTACGAACAAAACAATTTGGTCTCTGTTGCCCTTGATACAAAAGATTTATTGAATAAAATGTTAGATAAGCATGTAAAATCTATGCCAAAACCAACATGGCCACAGTCAGTGCTTATGCCTGTGCCTATCGATAAACCAAATACAGAAGAATTTAATGAAGGAGATGAATTAATTTACTGGCCAAATTAAATTAATTTAAACAAAGGAGTTAAAAATGATCGATTTATATTTTTCATACAGGAGTCCGTATTCATATTTAATACTTCCAAGAATGTTAAAACTAAAAAATGAACATAATGTGGAAATAAATTTTAAAGTTGTTTATCCATTGGCTATAAGAATGCCTGAATGGTTTAAAAACAAAAATATATTTTTTTTCATTCCTTTTATAAGAGACTTTTCTAATAAAGCAAAAAAATTAAATATACCCTTAAAAATGCCAATTAAACCAGATCCAATAAAACAAAATACTTTAACAGGAAAAATTTCAAATCATCAGCCTTACATATTTGATGTATGTCATATGGGTCAATTTATGAGTAATAAAGGAAAGGGAATTGAGTTTGCGTATGAATTGTCTACGTTAATATGGAGTGTAAAAAACTGGAATAAAAATGAGATATTAGAACCATTATTTGCTGAATTTGGTGAAGATTTATCAGAAGTAAGAGAATATATTAAGATTAATGAAAAGAAGTTAGCAGAAGAGATTGAGATGAATCAAGCAGATCATAAAGAGGCAGGTCATCACGGAGTTCCCTTAAATGTATATAAAGGAAAATATTATTTTGGTCAGGATGACCCTTTTGATGAATTAATATCAGAGTTAATCAAAGATGGCGTTATTAAGGATTTCTATTGAAAGTACTAAGAACACCTGATAAATGTTTTGAAAATCTTAAGGATTACCCGTTTGAGCCTTTTTATACAAACATTCAGGCCAAAGACGGAACTTCTTTGAGGATTCATCATATTGATGTGGGTCCAAAGGACGGACCGATATTATTAGCAATGCACGGGCAGCCGGTATGGAGTTATTTGTATGCCAGAATGATTCCTATATTAAATAAATCAGGTATTAGAGTTATTGCACCAGATCTAGTAGGTTATGGTAAGTCTGATAAACCTTCCTCCAGAGACGATTACTCGTATCAAAATCAAGTTGATTGGATGGGAGATTGGTTAAAAAAAAATGATTTCCAAGGCCTTACTTTCTTTGGACAAGATTGGGGAGGCCTAATAGGTTTAAGAATGATTGCTGCTGATCCAGATAGATTTATAAAAGTTGCTATGGGGAATACAGGACTCCCCTACAACCCAAATACTCCTCAAGAAGTTATTAATGAGATAAAGGAATTTCGTGATTCAAATAAAAAAATCACTCTCCTAACGATGCTTAAAGAAGTTGTAAAAATGGATGAAGGTAGTCTTAGTGGAGATAAAAAAATAAAAAAACATGTTGCAACAAAATTCATGTATTGGCAAAAATTTACTTGGGATACAATAAATTTACCAATAGGCATGGTTTGCTCAATGCAGATGGAGCGCTCATCAAAATTTGCAGGTTTGGTTCATTATGCCTTGCAGAGACTCGGGCTTGAAACAACTTCACCCTTTTATACAGATTTGATGAAAGCATATGAGGCTCCCTTCCCTAATGCGACTTATAAGATGGGCCCAAGAGCAATGCCTAGCCATGTTCCTACAATACCTGATGAATCACTAGAAGCTCAAAGAAAAGCTAGGGAATTTTTTAAAACATCAGATAAACCTTTTTTATCTGTTTTTGCTGGTGATGATCCAATAACGAATGGTGTTGAAATGGATGTTTTAAAAATGGCTCCAAATGCAATTAGTGCAGATCATATTGGAGGCGGTCATTTTTTTCAGTGGACAAGACCAAAACAACTATCTAAGGTATTAATAGATTTTATTAAGGAGTAATTTTATGATTCACTTATATACCGCATCAACACCTAATGGGCATAAAGTATCATGCACATTGGAGGCATTGGAAATGCCTTATGAATTTCACTCTGTAAATCTAGGGGAAGGCGATCAAAAGAAACCAGATTTTCTAAAAATAAGTCCAAATGGAAGGATTCCTGCAATTGTTGATACCGATAATGACCTTTCTATTTTTGAGTCAGGTGCAATCATGCTTTATTTAGCGGATAAGGCTGGGAAACTGATACCAGAAGATGTAGTAGGTAGAGCAAAAGTTACAGAGTGGTTAATGTTTCAAATGGGAGGAATTGGTCCAATGATGGGGCAAGCTAATGTATTCTTTAGATATTTTCCTGAAAAGTTACAACCTGCTATTGATAGATACCAAAATGAATCAAGACGTCTTTTTGAAGTTCTTAATACCCAATTATCAAAAAATGAGTGGGTTGCCGGTGACTACTCTATAGCAGATATAGCCAACTGGTGTTGGGTGAGAACTCATAATTGGTCAGGCGTTTCGTTGGATGGATTAACTCACTTAGAGAAATGGAAAGATAGAATGTATGACCAGCCAGGTATGCTGAAAGGAACAAAGATTCCTGTAGATAGAGATAGTTTATTGAAAGATGAAAAAGATCAGGAAAAATTTATTAAAAACGCACAAAAAATGGTAAAAAAATAAGGAGATTATTTATGTTAAAAGTTCATTTTACACCTGGAACTAGAGCCGGAAGAGTCGTTTGGTTACTAGAAGAATTAGGATTAGAGTATGAAGTAAATATTATGCCCTTTACAAAGGAAGGATTAAAATCAGAGGAACATAGAGCTAGACATTCATTAGGCAGAGTTCCAGTTTTAGAGGATGGTGATATATCTATATTTGAGTCTGGTGCCATTATTCAATATATTTTGGACTGTCATAAAGATGGTGGTTTAAAACCAGATTCAAACACTCAGGAATTTCCATATTATCTTCAATGGTTTCATTATTGTGAGGGTATGGTTATGCCGCCAATGAATCAAATCGTAGTTCAAACAATATTGCTACCGCCTGACAGAAGAGATGAAAATGTTTTAAGGCAAGCTAAGAATCTTTTAACTAAGTCATTGGCTCCAGTAAACGAAAATCTTGCAGACAAAGATTATTTAGTTGGAAATTTTTCAGCTGCTGATTTAATGCTTGGTCACTCATGTTTTATGGCAAATAGATTGGGCTGTGTCTCAGATGAGATGGAGCATATCAAAAATTATGTTTCTAAAATAGAAGCCAGACCGGCATTTCAAAAAGCTATAACAATGGGACAATAAAATGAAGGTAGAAAATGCAGTTACACCGAATGAAGAACAGCTTGCAGGCTTTTTAGAAGGAGATACTGAAACTCCAATAAAAATGGTAAATCTATTAAAATTTAAAGACAAAGCAGAATATGAAGACGGAAGAGAGACAAATCTATCAGGCAAAGAAGCTTATAAAATTTATGCTGATGAAGTTCTAGGACATCTTGAAAGAGTCGGTGGTAAATCTATTTTTTTTGGTGAGGTTCAGAGGCTTATGCTTGGTGAAGTAGAAGAGTTATGGGATTGGGTGGCTATTGCAGAATATCCAAGCAGGAAAGCTATGTTAGAAATGATTATGAATTCTGAATATCAAAAAAGTGAAGAACATAGAAGTGCTGGACTTGCTGGCCAACTAAATATCGAAACGAAAGACTTTTGAAGCAACTCCAAACATTTAAAAATGATCTAACACAAACTAGAATTATAGAATCTACTTTGCCTTCTTTAGATAAAGGAGACATTTCTGTATCAATTGAAAGTTTTGCTTTTACTGCTAACAATGTTACTTATGGAGTTGCAGGAAATACAATTGGGTATTGGAATTTTTTTCAAGCATTAGAGAATGTTAATAATGATTGGGGCTGTATTCCAGTTTGGGGTTTTGCAAAAGTTAATATTTCAAAAAATGAAGATATCAAAGAGGGAGAAAGATTATTTGGTTACTTTCCTCCAGCGGATTCTTTAAATTTAAGTCCAATTAAAATATCTGATGAAGCTTTTATTGATGGCAAGGATCATCGTAAAGACCTTCCACCCGTCTACAATAATTATATGAGGGTATCTAAAGATATTAGTTATGACACTTCGATGGATAATATAAGGTCACTTCTCTTTCCTCTTCATATCACTTCATTTTGTTTATGCGATTCATTAGAAGATGAGTACTATTTATCAGCATCTCAAATTATTATTGTTAGTGCATCAAGCAAAACTGCTATCGGACTTGCTCAAGGTTTGGTGGATGCAGATAGAGCACCAAAAATTATTGGACTTACCTCATCCAAGAATACTGATTTTGTGAACAGTTTGGGTTGTTACGACGAAGTCATTTCATATGAGAAGCTCTCAAGTGTTAACTACAGTCTTAAGTCTGTAATTGTAGACATGGCTGGTAGTAGAGAAATTTTAGGTACTTTGCATGGATCGCTAGGAGATAATATGCTCAAATGCTATACAGTTGGCATGACTCATTGGGACAATGAAGTTACTGCTGAAGACGCCTTAGGTCAGGCAATGTTAAGAGATAGAACCGAATTCTTTTTCGCTCCAGCGCATATTCAAAAAAGAGTAAAGGATTGGGGCTACGAAGGCTATAACAAGAAAACTAGTGAATTTATGACATCTAGATCTAAACAAAGCAAAGAGTGGATGTATGTTAAGGAAATTGATGGGATTGAAAATTTTATCAAAACTTATTGTCAAATTGTTTCTGGCAATATAAATCCTAAAGAGGGAATAATCATAAAAATATAGAAAATACTATGAGTGAAAAAATTCAAATCTTTGGAGCTACTCCATCACCTTACACTCAAAAAATGATATCTATTTTTAGATACAAACATATTGCTTACGAAGCTATTATGGGAAATGCTGCTGGAAGACTTAAGGAAATGAATATTGAGCCTCCAAAACCAGTATTGCTTCCAACTATACTTTTAAAAGACGCTAATGGGGAACTCATACCAACAACAGACTCTACTCCAATTATTAGAAGATTAGAGAAAGAGTATCCTGATAGAAAATTATTACCTGAAGACCCTGCTCTCTCTTTTATTAATTACTTGTTAGAGGATTTTGGAGATGAATGGGTTACTAAATATATGTTTCACTATCGATGGTATTTTGAAGAGGATGCTGATAATGCCGGGACTATTCTTCCTTTAGTTGATTCAACTGTGAATATCCCAAAGGATGATCTTATAGAATTTAAAAAATATATTGCTGATAGGCAAATAGGTAGACTATGGGTAGTTGGCTCAAACAACACTACTGCTGATTTAATTGATACTAGCTATCGTAGATTTTTAAAATTAATGGATGATCATTTATCGGTGAACCAATTTCTTTTTGGTGAAAAACCTTCGTCTGCTGACTTTGCTATTTTTGGTCAGCTTACCCAACTGATTGGCTTTGATCCAACGTCCAGAAAAATTGCATACGAAACATCATTAAGAGTTGTTGCATGGGTAGATATAATGGCAGACCTTTCAGGTCATAATACTAATAATACTAAATGGACTTCACTTGAAGATAGTCCCAAAAGCCTTAAAGAAATTCTTAAAGAATTTGGCAGAATGTATGTTCCAGCATTAATAGCTAATGCAAAAGCAGTAATAAATGAAGATGAGACATGGGAAACTGAAATTGATGGCTCTATCTGGAAACAAAAAACATTTCCCTATCAGGCCAAGTGCTTAAAATGGATTAAAGAAGAATTCCATGATTTAAGCGAAGATAATAAATCAAGAGTTAGAACTTATCTTGATGGGACAGGTTGTGGACTAATATTGGAATAATTATATGGAAATAAAAAATAAAAGAGTTGTTGTAACCGGAGCGGCAAGTGGCATTGGCAGAGCCTTGTGCGAAGAGTTCTTTGCAAGTGAAGTTCAATCAATTGTATGTGTAGATATGAATATTGAAGGAGCTGAAGAAACTGCAAAAAATGTAAATGGAATTGCCATAAGTGCAGATGTCTCTGAAGAAAAAGATATTATTAATGTTATTAAAAAAGCTAATGAATTCTATGGCGGTATAGATATATTCTGTTCTAATGCTGGCATTGGTGGCAAGCCTGGTTTGCTTAATTCAGAGCCTTCAGACTGGGACAAGATATGGGGTGTGAATGTTATGTCTCATATTCATGCTGCAAAAAATGTACTTCCTCAGATGATAGAACAAGGTGGAGGTTATTTGATGAATACATCTTCTGCTGCCGGACTGTTAACCCAACTAGGAGCTGCTGGCTATGCTGTTACAAAATCAGCTGCGGTTAGTTTTGCAGAGTGGGTAAAAATTACGTATGGTGACAAAGGAATAGGTGTCTCCTGTTTATGTCCTCAAGCAGTCAGGACTGCAATGACAGCTGACGGTCCAGGAGTTGCTGGTGTTGACGGTATGATGGAGGCTGATGTTGTTGCTGTTGAGGTTCTTAAGGCAATAGAGGAAGAAAAATTTTTAGTGACTCCTCATATAGAAGTCTTAGAATATGTAAAAAGGAAAGGTAATGATAGAGATCGATGGATAAGTGGCATGCAACGACTCCAAAAACAATACGAAGATTGGTTGACCCCAATGGATAAAAAATAGGAAAAATTATGAAAACAAAAATAACTGAACTCTTTAATATAGAACACCCCATCATTCAAGGTGGAATGCATCATGTTGGATTTGCTGAGCTTGCTGCGGCAGTTTCTAATGCGGGCGGTCTTGGAACTATTACTGGCTTAACTCAAGGAACGCCTGAAAAGTTAGCCAAAGAAATAGCTCGTTGTCAGGAAATGACAGATAAGCCATTTGCTGTGAATCTTACATTCTTGCCCTCTTTAACTCCTCCTGATTACCCAGGGTTAATAAAAGTCATCATTGATGCAGGTGTTCCAATTGTTGAAACTGCTGGAAGAAATCCTGCTGAATACCTTCCAACATTAAAAGAAGCAGGAATTAAAGTTATTCATAAATGTACTTCAGTTAGACATTCCTTAAAGGCACAGTCTATTGGCTGTGATGCTGTATCGGTTGATGGGTTTGAATGCGGTGGTCATCCTGGTGAAGATGATATTCCTAATTTCATCTTATTGCCAAGGGCAGCTGATGAATTAGAAATACCTTTTGTAGCATCTGGTGGAATGGCTGATGCAAGAAGTTTAGTTGCTGCTATGGCACTTGGTGCTGATGGAATGAATATGGGTACTAGGTTTATTGCTACTCAAGATGCACCAGTTCATCAAAATGTTAAAGAAGCTATTATAAATGCATCTGAATTAGATACGAGACTCGTAATGAGATCATTAAGAAATACTGAGAGAGTTCTTAATAATGGTGCAGTTGAAAGATTGCTGGAAAAAGAAAAGGCACTTGGCGCTGATTTAAAGTTTGAAGATATTATTGATGAAGTTGCAGGAGTTTATCCAAAGATTATGCATGAGGGGACTATGGAAGCAGGAGCTTGGTCTTGTGGAATGGTGGCAGGTCTAGTTAATGATATCCCAACAGTCCAGGATTTAATTCATGGAATTATGTCCCAGGCTGATGAGATAATAAAATCTAGATTACAGAATTTTTAAAGTTTACTTCTTATATTCTGCAGCCTCTTCAGAGCCATCTGTTGCTGTGCCTTTGGTATATGAATGTGCTCCCATTCCTGCAAGATCTCCATTTTGTACTATTAAATATGGATCTCTAATAGGCTCGCCAGCAAAGAAACATTCTAAGATTTCTCTTACTCCTGCGGCATATCTAGTTTGAGCAGACAGTGATGTGCCTGAAGTATGAGGAGTCATTCCATGATGAGGCATTGTTCTCCACACATGATCGTTGGGTGCTGGTTGCGGGAACCAAACATCACCAGCATATCCACTTAACTGACCTGACTCTAGTGCTCGGGCAATAGCATCTTTATCACAAATTTTACCTCTAGCAGTATTTACTATATAAGCCCCGCGCTTCATCTTTGAAATCATTTCATCGTTAAATAGATGTTCTGTTTTAGGATGTAATGGGCAACTTATATTAACCACATCACAAACAGCAACTAATGACTCTACAGAATCATGATAAGTAAGATTTAATTCAGCCTCGACCTCATCTGATAATTTATGTATATCAAAATAATGAAGATGCACATCAAAAGGCTTCATCTTTCTCAGCATATCAATACCAATTCTGCCAGCAGCCACAGTGCCGACATGCATACCTTCAACATCATAAGATCTTTGAACTGCATCAGCTATATTCCATCCACCCTCATTAACAATTCTATGTTGATTATGGTAATCCCTAACCATTGAAAGAATCATCATTACAATATGTTCAGCAACAGATCTTGAGTTACAGTAAGTAACTTCAACGACATCAATGTTATGGTCCATAGCACCTTGAAGGTCGACATGGTCTGACCCGATACCAGCTGTAATTGCCATTTTTAAATTTGGTGCAGTTTCCATTTTTTGTTTTGTTAAATAGTAAGGAAAGAAAGGTTGCGAGATAACAATATCTGCATCAACTAGTTCTTTATCTGCCTCACAACCCTCTCCATCTTTATCAGAGGTCACAACAAGAGTATGACCTGCATCTTCTAAAAATTTTCTTAATCCAAGTTCACCTGATACGCAACCAAGCAACTCCCCAGGAGTAAAATCAATAGCCTTAGGTGAAGGTAAAGTCATACCATCAGGATATTTTTCAATTTTTGGCAAGTCATCTCTAGCATACTTTTCAGGCATACCTGTTTTCGGATCATCGTATAATACACATAAAACTTTCATATCTTCTCCCTATACAAAATATATACTGTTAATAGAACAGAATTTTTTTAAAAAAACAAGAAAAAGATATCTTGTTTACAATTTAATAAGTGGGTTAAATTTAACCCTTTCAGGAATGTCTTCTGCTCCAGGAACTTTTCTTGCAATTAAAAATGGTTTTAATGCCTCAATTGCTTTTGGTTCATCATAATGACCAATCCCAGGATGAAGGTGGTGTATAAAATGAAGTTGCATTGAATGATTAAAAAATCTTGGCATCCAATGACTCCAAAATCTTGTATCTTTATACCTTCCAATATCAGTTTGATAATGAGGATACCAACTGAAAAATGTTGAGAGATATATCACTCCAATCTTACTTGGCAGCCACCATAAAAATAAGGTCTCTAAAGGAAAAATTACAACAAGAACTAAAAGAACAGATCTATAGAGCATGCCAACTAACATTCCCTTGTTGAAAGACTTCATAAATGCAGGATCATCTTTATAAACTTCAGCAACTCTTTGATATTTAGTTGTCCCTTCTTGGGTTCTTACGATTACTTCCCATAATGATTTAGCGGATGCAGTATCATAATCTGGATCTTTCTCAGGGTTATTAGTATAAGCATGATGTTTCATGTGGGTGCATCTCATCAAATCATGAGGAAACATTATTGTTATTAAAGTGAAGTGACTCACGAAAGAATCAATCCATCGCCTTTTTGGATTTCCACGTGAAAAATTTCCATGTTGTGCTTCATGTGACGGTAAATAAGCAAAGCATGCACAGATGATAGCTATAGAAGATGCCAAAAATAATGAGAAGTAACCATAAATAACTAATGGCCATAGAGAAAGCCAAATTAAAGCCTGACCTATACCAATAACTAACATTTCCCACTGAAAACGTTTCGAGAAAGATCTTGCTATCTCTTTTTCTTTGTCAAAAGTGAATTCATCAGATACGTCTATGTTTTCCAAAGCCAAGTACCTCTATGTTTTGCTAATAAACCAAATAAAAACCCAATAATGTAAAAAAACAACGGATTCTTATCAAAACCAAAATTTAATGCTATAGAATTAAAAATGCTTCCCCAAAAAATTAAACCAAACCAAACCATATTCCAATGTGAAATATGATTCATTAATAACTCATTAAATTTATTCATTTTGTAATTTATATCTCAAAAATGTATATAAATCTATAGTTATAGTAAGCAATTGAGGATTGGGTTTTTAGGAATTATAAATAAATTATAGTTACAATGGGTACAAAAAATATAATATGAGTACAATTTACACTTTATGCGTACAAATAACTTGGAATATATGAAAAAATAAATTATTATGAGTTCATAAAGTAACAAAATCTGGGTACAATATGAGTACAAATAATGATAAATACCTTGTTTTAAGGGGTAAAAATAAAGATATTTACTTCATTCAAAAACGTGTTTCAAAAAAAGTTTCATCAATAATAGGAAAGGATTTTATCAAAAAATCACTTGAAACAAGCGACATTAATGTTGCAAGGGCTAAAAGAGATGAAATTCTTAAAGAATTATTGACATATGAGTCTTCTGAATATAGTAATGAGTTCGCGAAATTAGATAAAAATTCTATAAATACCTCAAATAAAACTACTTTAAATGAAAAAACTCGTATTCAGACAGAAATAGACGATGTTAAAACTGTTGAGGGAAGCTATAGCACTTTCAAGATAAATGAACTTGAAATACCTACCAAGGAATCAATTATAAAAACAATTGACGCTTTTATACCTATTTCTCTGGTAATAATTACCCTACTAATTACATATCTTGTGGGATAACTATAAAAAATTAGCTAATTTATTCTCTAAAGCACTTATTTGAAGTTCTTTATTAGTAATTTTAGATAGATCTGCAACTGTAAGGCGCCACATATAATCTAAAAATATTGAAAAGATTGACCAATTTTGTAGTTTTTCTCTATCTAGTAAGGATTTATTGTCTGAATACCCTTTCCAAAGATAATTTATATCATCATCATTCAATTCGAGTGACATACTAATTGATGCAAGATCAAAGTATGGATCATTAGGACCTGCATATTCCCAATCAAGAAAATAAAGATTTTGGTTTAAAATAATATTTGATTTATTTAGATCATTATGAGAAAGAACATATTCATTTGAATTATCACTCAATCTATCAAAAATAGAAAAGCCCCTATCTAAAAATTTATTATTTGAATATTTCAATAAGTTTGTTTTATAAAATTCTATCGAGTTTAAAAAAATATTTTTTGTGTTTTTAGGTACTTCAGTTATATGTAATTTCTTTATTGTTTTTCCAAGAAGTTCTAAGAGATTTTTTTTGTTTTCTGATTTTAAGAAAACTTCTTTCCCTTCGATATATTCCCAAATTAGAATTTTCTTTTCTACATCATGATGTAGTATTTTTGGAGTGAATTTAATTGGTTGTAATTTATTAATAATTTCTACTTCAGTTGATCGATCAAACTTCATTTGTACAGACCAAGTTTTATCAATTCTAATAACTGCCTTTTTTTCTTTATACTTACATAAAAAAATATCTGAGACAGGGCCAGTTTTTATAGTCTCTAGAATTACTAATTCTTTTTTATAGGCATTAAATATTCTTTCTAGATTCGACATAATTTTCGTCTCTAATTTTTGTCCAAGATTTGTATCCAAAATAAATAATTATGAGGTAAACAAAAAACAAAAGTGCAGTTAAAATTAACCCTCGTGACATAAATAAAAATATTGAAATAGAATCAATAACGAACCAGTAGGCCCAATTTTCTAACAATCTTTTCGCAACCATATAGGTTGCAATTATTGCTCCCCAAGTTGTTAGGCCATCTAAAAATGGTAAAGCGGCATTTGTATATTTTTTTAAAAAATACCCCGATAATATTGCTAAAATAATTATTGAGCAAATTGCTTTAACATGATTTGATACTTTCCAAGTCCTAACTAATAATTTAGTACTATTGTCTTCACTAACTCTCCATTGAGACCATCCATAAAATGCCATAGCTATATAAAATATTTGTAACACGGACTCCATATATAAGCCTGCTGAGTACATGATAAAGAAATATAAACCTGAACTAAAAATAGCCGCATACCAACACTTTATGTCTTGTTTTACAGCTAATAATAAATAAATAATTGCAGATAAAACCGCTAATACTTCCATCCAGTTTTGATTAAGTAAATCAGAAATCATATCTCACTGTAACACCATAATGCTTGGGATCTCCATGTCTCTCATATAGAGTATCTTCAAAATTTGGGGCTTCATTACCGAAATAAAAACCTCTTACAGAATAGTATTTGTCAAAGGCGTTTCTTATCCAAAATGTATAAGTCCATTCATCTTTAATATACCCATAATTGATGTTAGTCAGTGCATAAGATTTAGACTTATTATTATGAGAATCTGAATAATAAAAACTGCTTTTACCAACAATATCTATAGATAAAAATGTTTTATTTGTCGGTCTCCAATTCATTCCAAATGAATAACTTTTTTTAGGTGCATGAGCTTGAGCTCTTCCTTCTAAATCAGGTCTTGATTTCCAGTTCTTTATCTCAGTTTTTAATAAACCAACATTTGTAAATATATCTAGAGACTCGTTAACTATCATGCTCATATTGATTTCTAAACCCTGATTAATTCCTTCTGCAGCATTTTGCGTCAAGAATGAAAAAGTATTTGGGTCGCTTGGATCTACTTGTGTTGAAATTAAGACTTGTTGATCTTCTCTATCTGAGTAGAAAATTACAGCTGCAATATTCATTTTGGAATCTAGAAATTTAGAATTTATTCCTAACTCATAATTTGTTAGAAATTCTGGATCGAAATATAAATTGTTATTAGTTGATTCAGGGGCAAGTCCAAGATTAAGATTAAAGCCTCCTTGGTTATATCCTCTAGCAACACTAACAAAAATATTAGAATCATTAATTAATTTTTTAATTAGTGAAATCTTACCGCCGGACATTTTGTCAGAAGGATTAAAAGACTCACCAAAAGAATCATCATAATCTGATTCATAATCCTCCCATCTAGTCCCAAATGAAATCTTAGTAGATTCACTAATCAAATAGTCTAAGTTTCCAAATAATGAGAAACTCTTAGAAGAAAAGTTACTTGATGATGAACTTTCACTTACATATGGACCATAAGGATCTGAGAGATCTCCGAAAATACCATCATCTTTCTTCAAATTTGACTCTTTTACATCAAAAAAACTCATTCCAAGCACCCATTCTATGCTTTGATTGCCATTTGAATCAGTTAAATCTGATACTAACCTAAATTCTTGGCTAAAAGTCTCTCTATTTCTTAATGTTTCTGAAAAATAATCATAAGTATATGGCGCATGAGAGTCTTTATTACCCCAATCAGCGTCATAGCTTAAAGTCACATCAGTATCTGTAACGCTTGTTAGGCTTTGAAGTTCAAAACCATCAAATTCATGAAATATCTTTACTCCATATGCATTAGTTTTCTGAGAATCCATGCCTGGTCTATCTGATAGGGTATTAAGGCTTCCATCAATTGTCCAAATATCAGCCGGATCGTCTAAATCAATTTGGGTAATAAGAAATTTAAAAGTAGTTTCATCACCTGCTTGCCAATCTACTTTTAAACGAAAGGTACTTTCATCCTTTTTTGAGGTATCAGATCTATTTAGAAATAAATTTTTTCTAAACCCATCTGAATAATCTTTTCGTAACGCTAACCTATAAGAAATATCTTGATTAGATTTTATTGGTCCGCCAAAAGCAATACCTAAATTTTTTGATCCATATATTCCTGTAGTAAATTCATTACTTATCTCAAACTTTTCAGTTGGCTCTTTAGTCCTAATATAAATTAATCCTGCCATAGCATTAGATCCAATTCTTGATCCTTGTGGACCTCTATGCACCTCAATCTGATCTACATCGAAAGTAGTTGCAATACCACCTTGACCTGAGTAATCAATATCATCGATTAGAAATCCTACTGCTGAATTTGGAGTTCTCTCATATCCTGATCTTTCTCCGATTCCTCTTATCTGAAAATGTCTTGCCCTTGAATCACTTGCTGCAAAATTTAAATTTGGTATCAAATAAGTTAAATTTTCAAAATGCTTTATGGCTTGAGATTCAATTATTTTAGTTCCAAGAACTAAAACACTTGAGTCTTCTTGAGAGACTAAGCCTTCCCTCCAGTCTCCTTTTACGATTATCTCCTCAACAGTTTCAGAGATTATTTCTATACTATAAAAAGAAATAGAAAAAGATAATAAAAAAACAAATAGATTATATTTAATGATATTCATGCAATTCCTCCGCCATTATTGTATGGATCAGGTTCAAAGGGTCCCCGTTAAGATCTCAGGTCAAAATAACCACCCCTTTGCAGTTAAAGCTATGATATTAGTTTTAAAAATAAAAATATATACTTATTCGAATGAAAGTAACAATTGATGTAAGTATGTACCCTAATAGGAAAGATTTTATTCCTCCTATTGATGGTTTTATAGAAAAAATTAATTGTTATAAAGACCTTAAAGTCGTTACGCATCCAACAAGTACAGTCGTTCAAGGTGAATACGACTATGCAATGAATGCAGTCCAAGAAACTATCGCAGCATGTTACGAAGAATATGACATGGCTGTGTATGTAACCAAAATTATTCCTGGTTACGAAGCACTTTAACTCATTAATAGAGCCTACTAATTGTCGTTTAAATCAGTTTTATAGGTTTCAGTTAAAGCCATTACTGATAACAAGGTAAGCAACGAAGCAAAGGCTATATAAACCGACACCCAAAAAATACCAAAGTCATTCCACAATAAGGCTGCGATCGTTGGGGCAAATGCTCCGCCAAGAATTGCTCCAAATTGATAGCCCAATGTTGCTCCTGAATATCTTACTTCGGTGCTAAATAACTCAGTAAAAAAAGCTGCCTGAGGACCATACATCATTGAAACAAATGTAAGTCCACCAGATATAGCTAAAACTATTAGCCAAAAGTTTCCAGTATCTACTAACGGAAATATCGCAAAAGCCCATAAGCCTGTGAGAACTGCTCCGGCCATGAATATTCCTTTTCGTCCGTGTCTATCAGAGTAAGATGAAAACATAAATTGAAATGGCACCATAATTGCTGAACCAATCAAAACTGCTGCCAACATATCATCTCTTGTTATATCTGCACTCGATACGCCGTATGCAAGAAGAAAAGCTATTAAAATATAAAAGGTAACTTGAATTGAAAGAAACGCACCTGCAGCTAAGGCTATTCTTGAAGGATACTTTCTGATTGCTTCAAGTATTGGAGATCTTTTGATGATCTTTTCATTACCATCTTTTTGACTTTGTCTTAAAGCCTCAAGCTCTTTAAAAGCTTTTGTATCCTCTAAATTTAATTGGATGTACATACTAATTGCTATTAGTACTGCGCTTGCTAAAAAAGGAATACGCCATCCCCATGAATAGAAAGATTCTTCGGAAACTAATGAGCTAGTTATTATAAAAGCAAGATTAGCTAAGATAACTCCTACTGGAGCACCTGCTTGAGCAAAAGCGCCATAATATCCTCTTTTATCAGATGGAGCACTTTCGGTAACTAATAACATTGCCCCGCCCCATTGACCACCAATTGCAAGACCTTGAGCAAATCGGAGGGAAGTTAATAATATTGGGGCCGTAACACCTATCATTGCATAAGTTGGCAGGAGTCCTATTAAAGTTGATGAAACTCCCATTAAAATTAATGCCATCACAAGAGTTTTCTTTCTGCCAACTCTATCGCCGTAATGACCAAAAATAATTCCGCCAATTGGTCTTGCAATAAAGCCAGCTGCAAAAGTAAGTAATGACAAAATTAAAGCAGTAGATGGTGTAGCTTCACCAAAAAAAGCCGTTGGAAATATTAATGCTGCTGCAGCCCCATAAAGAAAAAAGTCATACCATTCTATGCTAGTGCCAGCTAGAGCAGTAAGAGCAACTTTTTGCATGTTTGATTTTGATTTATTAATATTTTCCATATAAAAATTTAAGGATTAGATTCTATTAATAAGTTAGGTTTACCTTGTCTTTTTTTAAGAAGAAACTCGTCATAAAGTTTTCCTGTAGCAGTATAGGCTCGAAATCTTAAGTTATTTTCTTCAATATCAATTATTTGATATAGCTGAGTATTCTCCGCAAATTTTTTAGCATAGGCCCCTTTAGTGATTTCATACATCTTGGGACCACTGACAGAAACCACATGCACAGTCCCAATATTAGGATCATATGCTTGCTTATAACCTGTAGGGATATTTTTAATACTCTTGGAATCAATTAAGCCAGTCCTTGAATAAGTATGATCATGACCACTTAAGACTAAATCAACTTTAAATTCGTCTAATATTGGCTTCCATAATTGACGCATTTCTTTATTGTCTCGTGAGGAAGCAGGCGAATATAATGGGTGATGGAAAGTTATTACTGTCCAGCGATTAGGATTATTTTCAAGATTACTTCTTAACCAATCTATCTGATTTTCTAAAGCAATATTAGAGTCTAACGAGATAAAACGTACATTTTGATAGTCTATGTAATATACAGTTTCTTTTAGTCTTTCATCAGGAACATCTTGAATGGGAAAAGAGAATTGTGGCCGCCAATGACTACTTACTTTTTCAATAGTACTTGATCTCCTTAGACGATCGTATAATGGTGCCTTACCTCCTAAAATAGGTTGATTAATAAGCTCATTTTTTGTGTAGCCTGTGATTAATTCAATTCCCTCATCAACATTTAATATTTTTCCAGACTTTTCCTTGATTTCTATCGTTCCTGTTTGACCTTTTGAATCTTTAATATCTAATATAAATATTCCTAAAATATCATTATTTAAAGATTCAATATCAATATTTATGCTTTTGCCCTCTTTAGATGTCCAAATTCGCCTAGTTTCTTGTTCCTTTTGGTATTCATGATTTCCTGGCGTTGCAATAACAGGGATGGTTCCGTTTACCCAGTCAGGCCCTTGATGCCAATCTCCCCACTGAGAATCTAAGTTATGAACATCAACAAGATCTCCAGCATGCAAAGTAAATGCAGCCCTTGGGGCATCACGGAATGCCTCTCTGAAAACTCTTGACCAATGAGTCTTTACTTCATTTTGTGCATCTCCAAAGTAAATAAAGCTAAAAGGTTTTTCTTCAGAGCTGGCAGTTTTAAAATGATAATACTCTGTCCAATTTACACCATCACCAACTCGATACGCATAGAGAGTATCTGACTTAAGATTCTTAAATGTAACACTGTGATAGTGAGCTTGATTGATATCACTTTTAAAATAAGTTGTTTCTGCTTTAAATTCTTTTGGTTCTAGCGCCCTTCCATTAGAGTTTGCTATTGCCAGTTGTGCAATACCCTTCTGAACAGATACATCAGTTCGCCAATTTACTGCCTGAGTTGTGGCGGGATCGTCATTCCATGTTAAAACAACTCTATCAGGCAAAGGTGTTGGGAGGTATGCCATCTCATATGAATACTTTTCTGTAAGTGTGTTTGGATGGGCAAAAATATTTAAGCAGAGAAAGAGAAAAAAATAAAAAGGAAGTTTTTTCATATAAATTAGTGTGTGACGTAAGATAATAAACTATCTAGATAACAAAACAAACAATATGATTTTATGTTTGTGATATAAAAGATAATAAAAATGAAATCTAGGAGAAAAGAATAATTCAATTATGTTAATATACCCCCCATGGGTATATATAAAATTATAATTTTCTCTTTAGTCTTTTTAATAAATATAGATGCTAGGCCCATTTCTTATTCAGGTGGCACTACGATTATGTATAAATCAGATAGTATGAGTAATTCTTTTTATGCTCATTACTCCCCTACTTATAAATATTCAATTGGTATTGAAAACGTGGATGATAAATTTTTTAATGAAAGTTATAACTACTTGAGACTTACATACTTGTTAAATAGAAAAAATACCAATATTTCGCAAAGAAACTTATATTTCCAATCTGGTATTTCGGTAAATAATACTAATAATATCTTTTATGGTATTCATGGCGATTGGGAGACAAGAAGATGGTTTACAGGCTTTGGTTATAAATATGTTGAAAATTCCTTTGGCAGAGACTTCAAGGACAGATTCATCCAGCTTGGGGTTGCACCCTATTTGGGTGAATACGGAGATTTGCATACATGGGTGATGCTTAAATCAAAAACTAATTCATTAACTAATAACAGGTCCACTTATCCAGAACTAAAATTTTTTAAAGGAAATACTCTTCTCGAATTTGGTTATAGTGATAAGACTGAATGGGATCTACATTTTATGTATAGATTTTAAAAAGGAGAACTTATGAAAAAAATATTATTGACTTTACTGCTTGCCAGTCCATTAATATGCGCTGAACAGGATAATTTAGATATGCATGATCACTCTCATGAAGGTCATTTGCATGACACAATGGTTGATGGAAAAAATCTTAATGTAGATCCAGATAGATTTGATAAATTTATGGAGGAATTAACAGACGTTAAAATAGCAATCGTTAGTGTTAAAGGAATGGTCTGTGATTTTTGTGCGCGCGGAATTGAAAAGACATTTTTGAAAGATAAATCTGTAAAAAAAATTGATGTCGATTTAGCTAATGGGAAAGTAATAATTGCTTACTTAAAATCAAAAAATATTAATTCCGATGAGATAGAAAAGAAAATTCTTTCTAATGGGCAGAATATGTCAGATTTACAAGTATTAGAGGTTTAATGAACGATAAAACTTCAAATTTCTTCTCTTTATTTGCCTCGTCATCAACACTTATTTGTTGTGCATTGCCTGCTATCTTTGTTGCATTGGGAGCTGGCGCAAGTTTTGCGAGTCTTATTACGGTTTTTCCATTTTTAATAGTACTCTCTCAATATAAGACGTCGATAACCCTCTTCGCGGTTCTGATGATTATTATTGCTGGTTATGTAAACTATAAAACTTATTATATGCCCTGCCCTGCCGATCCTGAACTTGGAAGAGCCTGCATACAAACAAGAAAGAGATCTAGGTATATTTATTATGTTTCTGTAGGTATATTTATTTTTGCATCAATTTTTACATATATAATCCCGAGGTTTTTATAAAATATGAAATATCCATGTCATAAAGAGCAACTAACAAGTCTTCGGAGGATTGAAGGCCAAATTCGAGGAATTCAAGGAATGGTAGAAGAAGGGAAATATTGTGTTGATATTCTAAATCAAATCAAAGCAGTTAAGAGCTCAATTACAACCGTCGAAGGTAAAATCCTAAAAACTCATCTTCATGAATGTATTAAAAATTCACTTAAAGGAAATGATGATTTTAACGCAAAGATGGATGAGATTGTGAAAGTTTTAAAACGATGAATTTTTTGGTTCGCAAGATACACAAGTATTTAAGTTTCTTTATCTCATTACAGCTATTACTCTGGACAGTTTCAGGCATCTACTTTGCTTTTAACAAAATTGAATTAGTTAGAGGTGAGCAATATCGTAAACAAGTTGAGCATCCTATTGATCTTGGTGACTTTGATTTTGATATTCCTAATACTACTGATGTTAATATCCAAAAAAGACTAGGCGAGAATATTGCTGTGATCAAAGTTGATGGCGCAACTAAGTACTTAAATAGATCTGGTAAGTCAATATCAAAACTAACTGCATCTGAAGCAATGGATACGGTTGTCTTGAATACAACTTTATCTCCGGTCTTGGTTGAAGAAATAGTCAATGACCGCTCAGGCTCTGAATACAGAGGTAGATCGCTGCCTATATACAAGGTTGAAAGCAAAACAAATGAAGGTCTTGATATTAATGTTTATCTCAATGTTTACTCTGGTGAGGTGGTGGCAATTCGATCTAATAAATGGAGAATTTGGGACTTAATGTGGGGGCTCCATATTATGGATTGGAAAGAAAGAGATAATATCAGCAACATATTACTTAAGGTTTTTTCTATCCTAGCATTGGTGAGTTCAATAACTGGAATAATGCTTTTCTTTAAATTAGAATTTAAAAACTCTAATCAAACATAAGTAATTTATTAAAATGGTGGGTCTGGGTGGACTCGAACCACCGACCTCACCCTTATCAGGGGTGCGC
>ERZ802830.1252-NODE-1252-length-24435-cov-24.3351_pt1 | contig 24435 bp, 22 predicted proteins | sample MGYA00345654_ERZ802830 | MGnify/ENA primary metagenome ERZ802830 (study PRJEB30503, sample SAMEA104212375) | marine metagenome | biome: Westerlies Biome; feature: [SRF] surface water layer (ENVO:00010504) within the epipelagic zone...; material: water...
GTATGATATCCATTAAGTATGGTTTTCGCGGGCCCAACTTTGCTACCGTATCGGCTTGTGCTTCTGCTGCTAATGCCATTATTGATGCGTTAAACTATATCCGCTTAGGCTACGCTGACGTTATGGTCACGGGGGGATCTGAAGCAGGTGTTGCGAAAGCCAGTATTGGTGGGTTTAATGCTATGCATGCCTTGTCTGTTCGAAACGATGACCCAAAAACCGCTTCTAGGCCTTTTGACAAAGACCGCGATGGTTTTGTGATGGGCGAGGGCGCTGGAGCATTGGTTTTAGAAAGCTTAGAGCACGCTCAAGCCCGAGGCGCTACCATATATGCCGAAGTTGCTGGTGGTGGTCTTTCGGCAGACGCACACCATATAACTGCGCCACATCCCGAAGGACTCGGGGCAACAAGTGTTATGGAAAACTGTATTGCTGATGCTGGTGTTGAAGTCACTGATGTAAACGCCGTTAATATGCACGGAACATCCACGCCGCTTGGAGATGTTGCAGAAACCAAAGCCCTTAAAAAAGTCTTTGGCGAACACTTATACACCATGAATATCAATTCGACAAAGTCCATGACGGGTCACCTTTTAGGTGCGGCTGGTGTCGTTGAAGCCATATCCTCTATTTTGAGCATCAAGCACGGCATTGTTCCCCCAACTATCAATCACCAAACGGCTGATGATAACATAGACCCAAAAATTAATTTCACCTTCAATACTGCACAAAAACGAGATGTGTCGGTTGCCATGAGCAATACCTTTGGCTTTGGCGGACACAACGCTTGTATTATGTTCAAAAAAATGGACTGATATGGGCTTAAAGCGGTTTTTGCGAAAGAATTCTTCCAATAAGCAAGACCCTTTATTTCAACTTGTAAAAAGCATTACTGGTTTTTCTCCTGTCGATTTGTCGCTATACAGGCGTGTTTTTACGCACACCTCTATGGAAAAAACGACTGCAGATGGGCAAAAAATAAACTACGAACGGCTTGAGTTTTTGGGCGACGCCGTCCTCAACACCATTGTTGCAGCACATCTTTTTGAATCATTGCCGCAAAACAACGAGGGCTCGCTCTCGCTTATGCGCTCAAAGATTGTACGCCGTGATTTCTTAAACAAGGTGGGGGAGCAGTTGTCGCTTATTGATCAGTTGTCTTCAAATGTACCAATAAAAAACTACAGTCAAAATGTTCATGGGAACCTGTTTGAAGCCTTGGTCGGCGCCGTTTATATTGACCTTGGATTTGAGCGCTGCTCGCAGTTTGTGTTTGACAAAATGATTCATCCTTTTGTGGATTTAGAAAAGCTTGAGTTTATGGTACTGAGCTATAAAAGCTTGTTGGTGGATTGGTTTCAGAAGAAACGTATGGAGTATACTTTTGACGTTGCTTTAGACAAAGGAGCAGAGCACGCAAACCACTACAGGGCAAAACTTTTAATAGACGGGAAAACAGTGGCAAAAGCCAGAGCAAAAAACAAAAAAAGAGCCATGGAAAAAGTAGCAAAACGCGCCTATTTTAAGTTCCAAGACGGCATTAAATCAATCCAAGACAAACATTAAAACACAATAGCGCTGTATTTCGATAGGTGTTGTTTTTTTTTGTTCTTATCTTCGCTTAATATATGGTAACACATACGCTAAACTTGGAATCCTCAACTCTCGACCAAGACGTCCTTTGTGTGACAACCGTATTACCATCCTATCTCTTTGTTTTTCACCTAAATCAGCTTTTGGGGCTGTCGCTTGTTAGAAGCAAAGAAGACCTTAGGGTTGAAAATACCGCAGACAGCTTTGCTGTTTATGAATACGATTGTGACGTCATGCAGCAGTCTTGGCGTGTCGTAGAAAATCACGTTGTTTCGACAGCACCGAGTGCCCAAGTAGGTATGTTTGACGAAACAGAACAACGAAGTCTTTTGTTTGCTGGTTTGTCTCAAACAGATCTCTTGGTTTGTGTCAATGGCATGACAGATAACCTCGTAAAAAGAATACAATCCATAAGTCGTGTTATGTCTTGTTCCCTGCTGCCAAAAAACCGTAACAAAATCAAAGAAAAACTGACCTTTTAATCATGCGAAAAATTAAAAAAACCAAAATTGTAGCCACCCTCGGTCCGGCTTCCTCTTCTAAGGAAACCATAAAAGCCATGATAGAAAGTGGTGTAAATGTCTTTCGGGTAAACTTTTCGCATGCAGACCATAAAGATGTTTTAGAACGAATCGAAATCATTCGCGAACTCAATGTTTCCCTTGGCTTTCACGTAGCCATACTTGCCGATTTACAAGGTCCTAAACTGCGCGTTGGTAAAATGACAGAAGGAACTGTTGTTGCCGAAGGACAGGAGGTACAATTCACAACCGATAAGGTTGCGCTAGGCACAGCAGATGCAATCTATATGAACTATAAGCAGTTTCCAAAAGACGTAAGTCCTGGGGAGCGGGTTCTTTTAGACGATGGCAAGCTGATATTTGAAATTGTTGAAACAGACAAAAACTCACGCGTTAAAGCACGTGTAATTCAAGGCGGTGAGCTAAAATCAAAAAAAGGGGTGAACCTTCCAAACACCAATATTTCTTTGCCTGCACTCACAGAAAAAGATGTTGAAGATGCCATCTTTGCCATTAAGCAAGACGTAGATTGGATTGCGCTCTCTTTTGTGCGCCACAAACAAGATGTGGAAGACCTGCGTAAGCTCATTCAAGAACACGGCAAATACGACATTCCCATTATTTCTAAAATTGAAAAGCCTGAGGCGCTTGTTAACATAAAAGAAATTGTGAAAGCCAGTAATGCTTTGATGGTGGCGCGAGGAGACTTAGGAGTCGAAGTGCCTGCAGAAGAAGTCCCTATCGTTCAAAAAGAATTGGTGCAACACGCAAAACTGGCACGTATTCCTGTAATCGTAGCTACGCAAATGATGGAGTCTATGATTGACGGCCTAACACCAACGCGCGCTGAGGTGAATGACGTCGCAAACTCTGTGATGGACGGGGCAGATGCGGTGATGCTGTCTGGAGAAACTTCGGTTGGAAAATACCCCGTTGAGGTTATTCAAACGATGAGACGTATTGTGGTTAGTGTAGAAAACTCTCCGCTAATCCAAGTGCCACACAAAGCACCTAAAAAGAAAAACGCACGATTTGTTACCAAATCTGTTTGTTATCACGCAGCAACCATGGCCGACGAAATAGAGGCGAAAGCCATTTGTACGCTAACCAATAGCGGATATACGGCATATCAAATCTCGGCTTGGCGGCCAAGTGCATCCATTTTGGTCTTTACTTCAAACCCGCGTATTCTTGCGCAACTCAATTTGCTTTGGGGGGTTAAAGGGCGTCTGTATGAAGGAAATGGCTCAACAGACGACACGGTAAAAGAAGTCAATGAGATTGCAAAGGAAAAAGGTTATGTCCAAGAAGGTGATTTAATCATCAACTTGGTATCCATGCCACTTGCTGATCGCGGTAAAGTAAACACCCTTCGTGTTTCAAGAGCCTAAAAGGGAAGCTTTAACTGCTCTTCTATTGGTTCCTGCTTTTTTTCTGACTTGAAGTTAGAGAGGGAAATCCCCAACAGTCGTACGGAATCCTGTAGTGTTTCTTGGTACAATAGCTTTTTCGCTTCCTCCAAAATCAAACTGCCATCCGATATGTAAAACGGAAGCGTTTTGCTTCTTGTTTGAATAACAAAGTCGGAGTATTTGATTTTAAGGGTAACTGTTTTGCCAGCAACCTTTTTTTTACCCATCCGCTTTTGAAGGGCTTTTACAATGTCCTCCAGTCGCTCCTCCATATAAATTTCACTAGACAAATTCTTGCTAAAGGTGCGTTCTGCACCAACGGACTTGGCTATGCGAACAGGCTTTACTTCACTGGTGTGTATCCCTCGGACAACATTGTGATAATACTGCCCAGACTTGCCAAACCGTGAAGTGAGGTCTTCTAGGGTTCGGGCCTTTAGATCGGCCCCTGTATAAATTCCTTGACGGTACATTTTATCGGCTGTCACCTTTCCGATGCCGTGAAACTTTCTGACATCTAACGCCTCCATAAAGTCCAAAACCTCTTCTGGAGGAATGGTTTTTTGGCCGTTTGGCTTGTTGTAATCGCTCGCTACCTTGGCTAAAAACTTATTGATTGATATACCTGCAGAAGCGGTGAGTTTTGTTTTATCCTCAATTTTTTCGCGGATTTCCTCGGCAATTTGTGTGGCAGAAATCATTCCCTTTTTGTTTTGGGTAACGTCCAAATAAGCCTCGTCTAATGATAAGGGCTCTACCAAGTCGGTGTACTCGTGAAAGATTTCCCGAATTTGTTCTGATACTTCCCGATAACGGGCGCCGTTAGAAGAAACGAAAATCAATTCAGGACAAAGCTTCTTTGCCTGTCGGCCAGACATGGCGCTGCACACCCCATACTTACGGGCTTCGTAGCTTGCTGCTGCCACCACCCCGCGTTCCGATCCGCCACCAACAGCAATGGGTTTTCCCCTCAATGCTGGATTGTCCAATTGTTCTACAGACGCAAAAAAAGCATCCATGTCGATGTGTACAATTTTTCGAATGGGAAAATCCATGCGTAAAAATACAGGTTTGGCTACGTTATTAGTACTTTTGGCCTATGGAAACACAACGACAGAAGAAAATTAATGCGCTGCTACAACAAGAAATTACCTTTTTGTTGCAGGGCGCCATTCGCACACAAGGGGTTAAAAACTTGGTGCTCTCTGTTTCAAAGGTTGCCATTACAGTTGACTTAAGCTTAGCAAAGGTTTACCTGTCTGTATTTCCTGCCAACAAAGCGAAAGAGACTTTGGAGGGAATAAAAGGAAACAAAACCGTGTTAAAGCACGACTTGGCCAAACACCTTCGCAACGATTTGCGCAAAGTTCCTAACCTTGCTTTTTATCTTGACGATTCGCTGGAATATATTGATGCGATAGAAGATTCGCTAAAGCGTAAAAACAACCCGTTGAAATAACCCCATGCGCTTCACTCGCCTACTTGCTTTGCGCTACACCTTTGGTCTACAAAAAAAAGTTGCAGTTACGCTCATCAGTAGATTTGCTGCCTTTGTAATCGGCGTTGCTGTATTTGCTTTTTTCGTGGTCTTGTCTGTTTTTGGTGGGCTTCGTGAATTTGGTCTTCAATTTACACACGCATTTGACCCTGATATCCGTATTACCTCCGCAACAAGTGGACAGTTTAACATTGATGAAGATGTGTTTGTGACCGTTCAAAACCACCCCGAGGTTGCCCTAACCTCCGCAGCGCTTTCGCAAGAAATGATGTTGCGATTCGAAAACCGAACTGCTTTTGCCAATATTATTGGGGTTGACAGCTTATTTTATGCTGTTGTAGCAGGCGAAACCATGGTCGGCGACTGGGTGCAGCCTGGTGCTTATGAATTGGTGTTGGGAATTGGTGTGTTGTCACAGCTTGACAGCGCTGCCTATGACCATCCAGAGGGCATAACGCTTCTTGTGCCCAACAAGCGTGGTGCTGGCGTGCTTAACCAACAGCCTTTTAGTGCGCAATCGGCTGTTGTGAGGGGTGTTTTTCAAATTGGTGCCTCCATAGACGAAACCACTGCTTATGCACCTATTGACATGGTACAGCAAATCTTGCGCACTCGCGAAAACCAAGCCAGCGCATTATATATTAAACTTACTGATAATGCTGACGAAATTGCCGTGCAGCAGGATCTGCAAAAAATCGTAGGCAATAATTACAACACAAAAACCAAAGCCGAATTAAATCCTGCCCTCTATAAAATGCTGCAAACAGAGCGTGTTGCTGTAATTGCAATACTAACATTGGTCGTGCTTATTGCTCTCTTTAATGTGGTGGGTGCCATCATCATGACGCTTTTGGAAAAGAAAGGCAACATAAAAACATTACACCAACTAGGGGCAACGGCACCATCACTACGGCGGGTGTTTTTTATGCAAGGCTTGTTATTAAGTGGCTTGGGTAGTGGTCTTGGACTGCTGTTGGCTATTCTTGTTGTTTGGCTACAAAAATCCTTTTCCTTTTTTAGTATTCCCGGCTCTGGCTTGCCCTACCCTGTGGCGCTTGAGTGGTCTTCCTTTTGGACTGTAGTACTGGTGGTAGGTGGTTTAACCACTGTCGTGTCGTGGTTGGCTTCTGCTGTGGTTAAGGGTGTTATAAAGCAGTGACCCCAAACATCTCCTCAATTTCGTCCAAAACAGCAAAAACGTCTGCCGAATGATCTTCAGTTACCAAGCGTTGGCGATACGGTTTAAAATCGGGGATTCCCTTAAAATAGTTGGTGTAGTGACGGCGGGTTTCAAACACACCCAGTTTTTCGCCTTTCCAGTCAATGGACATTTGTAAGTGGCGGCGTGCCATGGTAGCGCGTTCTGCCAAACTAGGTGGTGCTGCGTGCGTGCCATGCTTAAAAAAGTGTTTTACTTCTCTGAAAAACCAGGGATTGCCAATGCTAGCCCGGCCAATCATTGCGCCGTCGAGACCGTATTTATCGCGCATTTCTATGGCGCGCTCTGGTGAATTAACGTCTCCGTTGCCAAATACGGGGATGTGCATACGCGAATTGTTTTTCACTGCTGCAATCTGTGTCCAGTCGGCATCGCCCTTATACATTTGTGCTCGTGTTCTGCCATGTATGGAAATGGCTTTGGCGCCCACGTCTTGAAGCCTTTCGGCAACCTCTACAATCTGGATGCTGTCGTGATCCCAGCCCAGGCGTGTTTTTACGGTCACTGGTAAGTGGGTACGCTTGACCATTTCTGCGGTTAGCGAAACCATCAAAGGAATATCTTTTAAAATCCCTGCGCCTGCTCCCTTAGAAACGACTTTTTTTACCGGACAGCCAAAATTTATGTCAATAATATCAGGGTTGGTCTTTTCAACAATGTCTACCGACTGCAACATGGAATCGAGGTTGGCGCCAAAAATCTGAATGCCCACGGGGCGTTCGGCTTCATAAATGTCGAGCTTCATAACGCTTTTGGCTGCATCACGAATAAGGCCTTCACTAGAAATAAACTCGGTATATACCACGTCTGCGCCTTGCTCTTTGCAAAGGGCGCGGAAAGGTGGGTCGCTTACGTCCTCCATGGGTGCAAGCAAAAGCGGAAAATCGCTTAATTCTATGTCGCCAATTTTAACCATCAAGGCGCAAAGGTAGTTAGAAAGTCTTCTCCAAGCGTTTCGTCCCAGTACTGTTTTACTTGCCCGTCCACAATCCAATAAATTCTCGGCGGTGCGCTGCCTATCAAATCAAAGAAGGTGTTTACGCCTATCATTTGGTAGGGGAAGTTAGATCCGGTTATGATATTGAAGTCCGCAACCGTAGTGTCGCCTTCCGCAAAAAACAGGGCCGCTACTTGTGGTAGGTCTTTGCCGTTGTTTTGCCATGCGACTATTTGCTCGGCTGCCTCTTGGCAGTGCTCACAACCCAAATTGAGTATGGCAACCAAGTAAGAGCCGTTGGCAAAGTCTATTCCGGTCTCTGCTTCGAATGTGGGGAGTTTTTCTACCACCTCGTCGGGCTGGGTTTGTACCGGCCAAATAAGCGTAGCTGCTGCAAACAACAAGGGGAGGAATAGCCAAGTGATTCGTGGTTTTTTATTGCCCCTGAACTTATAACGGAGCAAAAAGCCGTTTACGGCCAGCAGTACTATATTCTTTCCTAAGGAGGCCAAAGGAGACATGCTTATCATTTCCCCAAAACAACCGCAATTGCCCGTTTCTCCTATGGCTATCAAATAGCCCAAATGAACGGAAAAGGCAACAAGCAAAAGAAAGCTAAAGCGAAGTATAAATCGGGCATAGAAAGACAACAGCAAACACAGTCCTAACCATGTTTCAAGGGCTATAATAAACCGTGTAGCCCATGCGCCGTATAGGCGGCTTGGAACAAGGCCCTGTTGCTCTAGTAAAACTTCAAAAAAACCGGGGGCAACAGCTTTCGTGTAGGCCGAAAACAAAAAGGTTGCCGCTAAAAAAAACTGTAGTATCGTGCGTAGGTAGGCCATCTATTCATTTTTTACAAAATTAGTTTTTTTGTTGGTAGTAGCACGCCCCTATGATCGCTTGGTGTATCTTTGTGAACTAACGCGTTTATTTCAGCTATGAAACACATTCGGAATTTCTGCATCATTGCGCACATAGACCACGGCAAGAGCACACTTGCCGACAGGCTATTAGATGCCACAGGTGCCGTTACGGATCGTGAAAAACAAGACCAGCTGCTCGACAATATGGACTTGGAGCGCGAGCGTGGTATTACCATCAAATCACACGCCATACAAATGGAAGTTTCTTTGGGTGGAGAACAATATGTGTTTAATTTAATTGATACGCCCGGACACGTTGATTTCTCTTACGAAGTTTCGCGGTCTATTGCTGCTTGCGAAGGAGCCTTATTGGTTGTGGATGCGGCGCAAAGCATTCAAGCACAAACCATTTCAAATTTATACCTCGCGCTTGAAAACGATTTGGAAATCATTCCTGTGCTCAATAAAGTAGACCTGCCCTCTGCCAACCCAGACGAAGTTACAGATGACATCGTTGATCTTTTGGGGTGTAAGCCCGAAGAAATTATTCGTGCCTCTGCCAAAACAGGGTTGGGAATTGAAAACATACTACAAGCCATTATTGATCGTGTTCCTTCGCCCAAAGGCGATGTTGACGCACCACTCCAAGCGCTAATTTTTGATTCTGTCTACAATCCGTTTCGAGGGGTAGAAACCTATTTTAGAATTTTGAATGGGAAAATCAACAAAGGTGAGCAAGTACAATTCATGGCTACGGGCAATACCTATGGCGCCGATGAAATTGGCGTCCTTAAGCTAAAACAAGAGCCTAGAAAGCAAATGCTTGCTGGCGATGTGGGCTATATTATAACAGGAGTAAAAGAAGCTAAAGAAGTTAAGGTAGGTGATACCATTACGTCTGTTAATCGACCGACTGATATTGCGATTGAAGGGTTTGAGGAGGTTAAACCCATGGTTTTTGCTGGAATTTACCCCGTAGATACGGAGGAATACGAAGAGCTTCGTGCCTCTATGGAAAAACTGCAGTTGAACGATGCTTCACTGGTGTTTGCCCCAGAGAGTTCGGCGGCACTTGGTTTTGGTTTTCGTTGTGGGTTTTTGGGAATGCTTCACTTAGAAATTATTCAAGAACGTTTGGAGCGTGAGTTTAATATGACGGTAATTACGACCGTTCCCAACGTGTCCTATCACGCTTGCACAAGGAAAGACCCAAACAATATTCTTATTGTCAACAACCCCTCAGATTTGCCAGATCCATCTGTTGTAGATCGTGTGGAAGAGCCCTTTATTAAAGCAACTATTATCACTAAGGCTGATTTTGTGGGTAATGTGATGAGTCTGTGTATTGAAAAACGCGGGATCATCACCAACCAAACCTACCTAACAACCGAGCGTGTTGAATTAACCTTTGATTTACCGTTAGCAGAAATTGTTTTTGATTTTTACGACCGCCTAAAGTCTGTCTCTAAAGGCTATGCTTCGTTTGATTATAGCCCGATAGGGATGCGTACCTCTAAGTTGGTGCGTGTTGATGTGCTGCTTAATGGAAACGTGGTAGATGCTTTGTCTGCCTTGGTACATACCGATAATGCTTATGGGTTAGGTAAAAAAATATGTGAAAAACTTCAAAAGATGATTCCCCGCCAACAATTTGACATTCCAATTCAAGCTGCTATTGGCGCAAAAATCATTTCTAGAGAAACCGTTAAGGCGGTGCGAAAAGACGTTACCGCAAAATGTTATGGTGGTGATATTACCCGAAAGCGCAAGCTGCTTGAGCGTCAGAAAAAAGGGAAGAAGAAAATGCGCCAAATCGGTAATGTTGAAATCCCGCAACAAGCATTTATGGCTGTGCTTAAGCTGAATGAATAGACATTAAACCCTTGTTTTTTTTATTGGCTTTCTTTTTTTAATTCTCTATAAGGGTGTTTTGTTTTCTTTATTCTAAAATTTTAATATCTTTAAAGTTATGCAACAAAAGCAATATAACACGGTGGTCGTGGGGGTGGCGTTTTCACCCAACATTCAGGCGAATGTGTTTGAGGCTTTGCGTATGAGCAAAATGTTTAACGCCTCCCTTGTCATGGTCCATGTGGGAGAAAAAACGAATAAGAAAGAGGCTGCCCTAGATAAAATCATCTCCAACTTTGATGGTGCCATTCCTGATTATCGCGTGCTTTGGAAGGCAGGTAACCCCGCAGAGGTTTTGCTTGGCGCCTGTAGCGGTGAAAATGCCGATTTATTGATTTTAGGGGCAATTAAAAGAGAAGGGTTGCTCAAATATTATTTGGGTTCTGTTGCAAGGAAACTGACCCGAAAAGCACCTTGTGATGTCTTGTTGCTTATCAAGCCTTCTGTTGATCGTGTTGCTTGTTCCTCTGGTGTTGTAAACGGTTTGGCACATCCCAAAACAGAAGAAGCTATTGACCGTGCGTTTTATGTGCTTTCAAGCCTTGGGGCGCAGAAACTAACCATAGTAGAAGAAATTCCCGAAGACAGTGTGGCTATTAAGGTAGATGACGACCGCAGTCTGCGAAAGTCTACCATTGCCAAAGAGCGAATCAAACTTAGAGAAAACTCTAGGGTTCAAGGCTTACTTAGCCATATTCCAAAAAGCATTAAAGAAAATCTTGAGGTTGTTGTACAGCCTATTTTTGGGCGAAGGGGATACTCCATTGGGCATTATGCCCGAGTTGCCCGTGCCGATTTATTGGTGATGAATGCACCCAGCAAGCTCACGCTTTGGGACCGTTTGTTTCCGCATGATTTAGAGTATATTTTATCTGATTTACCCACCGATGTATTAATTGTTAGATAATGAGTAAGTCGTCTATTTCCTCGGGTTTACGCAGCAATGTTTTTGCTGGTTTTGTGGTGTCGCTTATTGCGATGCCCTTGGCATTAGGGCTGGCCATTGCATCTGGATTTCCGCCAATTGCTGGCATCATCGCTTCTGTTGTGGGCGGGGTGATGGTTGCTGTTTTAGGGGGCTCCTATGTGACCATAACGGGACCAGGAAACGGACTAGTTGTGGTGTTGTTAGGCGCTGTCACTGTGCTTGGTGAGGGAGACATGCAGGCGGGTTATCTATATGCGTTAGCCGCGGTAATCCTTTCGGGGGTGCTGCTGCTTTTATTTGGCTTTTTACGCTTCGGTTCTTTGAGCGATTTTTTCCCAGCCACAGCAATTCAAGGGATGCTGTCTGCCATAGGAATTACCATTTTGCTCAAACAGCTTTATGTAATGTTTGGTGATTTGGAAACCAAAGGAGCTGCTTTGGAGTTGCTCTTGGGCGTTCCAGCACTTATTCAAACGCTTTTTACAGACGGGTCAACAGGTCAATGGTATGCCGCAGGAATTGGTGTGGTTAGCTTGCTGATTATGGTTTTTTACAGCAAGATTAGAAGCCGCTTTTTTCACCTTGTTCCAGCGCCCATGTGGGTGGTTTTACTTGCGCTTGGGTTTGATGCTTATTTTTCTTTCGTCGGGGTTGGAAACCCCATTAGTAAATCCTTGCTTATTTTACTGCCCGAAAATTTATTGGGCGGTGTGCCGACACCTAATTTTTCTAAATTAAACCAACCTGTTTTTTGGGGCGTGGTGGTTTCCATTACACTAATTTCAAGTATAGAATCACTGTTGAGTATTAAGGCCGTTGACAAATTAGATCCGCAAAAAAGAAGGTCTAACACAAACAAAGACATGAAGGCGCTTGGTTTGGCAACCATAGTAAGTGGCTTTTTAGGGGGAATGAATGTGGTAACAGTCATTGCGCGTAGTTCGGTGAACGTAAACAACCAAGCGAGTAACAGAAGTGCTAACTTTTTTCATGCGGCATTTTTGTTTGTAATGGTGTTGGTTTTCCAAGACCAATTAAGACGCATTCCACTTACCTCGCTCGCGGCAATATTGGTATATACGGGCTATAAACTAGCCGCTCCAGCCATTTTTGTGCGTATGTATCAAATTGGAAAAGAGCAGTTGCTTGTGTTCTTAACAACGCTTATTTCTACGCTACTAACCGATTTGATAACGGGTATTTTAATTGGATTGCTAACCACATTTGTGGTGCACGTTCTGCTCAACAAAGCGTTTTGGTTATTTTCTCGAAACCTACTCAAACCAAACGTGTTGATGTATAAAGAAAATGAAACCCAAAACTATTACGTCGGTATTATTCACTTTTGTACGTTTCTCAATTTTTATAAGCTTAAGTCAAAACTTGACAAAATCCCGCAAGACGAACGTGCTGTTGTTGATTTTTCTTTGTGCTCTTTTGTAGACCACACGGTTCAAGAAAGCTTACAGAACTATGAAGAGTTGTTTGAGCGCAAAGGCGGGGCGCTAGAAATAATTGGGCTAGACATTCACGCGGCCGACTCAGGCCATCCGTTTGCGGTACGCACGCTACGACCAATAAAAAAATTACGTGTCTTTGGTGGTGGACGCACAAAAAGACAGTTGCAGCTGGAGGCCTTGGCACATGAAAAAGGGTGGTCCTATAGCGAAGCTACCAAATCACAAAAGCGAATGTTGCGCGATCATCCTGTTTATCAAACTACTTCTGTGGAGCGTGTATACAACCTAATTGAGGGGCCCAAAAAGCGTTTGTCTTTATGCGACATTCACTACAGCGAAGGTGCCTTTATTGCCAAAGAAAACATTCAGACAACGCTGTTGCGTGTTCAGCTAGATAAAGAAATTCCTGTGTTTTCTTTTGACCGAGAATTGTTGCTGGAAAAGCTCTCGCACTTGGCTGGAATACACGATATAGACTTTCCTAAGTACCCTGAGTTCTCACGTGATTTTTATGTGCAAGGAAATGACCCGAAAAAAATCAGGGCGTTTTTTGATGACAAAATGGTGTCGTTTTTCTCTGCCTATGGGTTCTACCATATCATGAGTAATGGTAAAGAGCTGTTAGTGCGACAGTTTTTGCGCCCGGCAACACCCGCCGAAGCGGCTGCCATGATAGAGTTTGGGCTTGCGCTTAAGGAAAAAATAGACGGATAAATCTTTTGTACTTTCGTTACCTATGAAGCTCCATATAATAGAAACGGGGAATTTTAAGCTTGACGGCGGCGCCATGTTTGGTGTAGTGCCCAAAACCCTGTGGAATAGAACCAACCCTGCAGATAGCCACAACCGCATTGACCTTGCGGCACGATCACTGCTTGTTGAAGATGGGAATCGTCTTATATTAATAGACACCGGTATGGGCAACAAGCAAGAAGATCGTTTCTTCCGACACTTTGGTCTGTACGGCGAAAACTCGCTAGACAGCTCCATTGCGAAGGCGGGCTTTTCTAGGAAAGATATTACGGACGTGTTTTTAACCCACTTACACTTCGATCACTGTGGTGGGGCGGTGCGGTGGAACAAGAGCAAAACTGCTTATGAATTGTCTTTTCCTAATGCGCGCTATTGGAGCAACAAACAGCATTGGGAGTGGGCGGTCAATCCAAACGGTAGGGAAAAAGCTTCTTTTTTATCCGAAAACCTAATGCCCATTCAAGAAAGCGGTCAATTGCATTTTATTGAAACGCCTGGTTCCAATTTTGTGTCGGATTGCGGTCTTGGTTTTGGTGCTTTGTTTGTAAACGGACACACCGAAAAACAAATGATTCCACACCTTGCTTACAGAGGGAAAACCCTCGTTTTTATGGCGGATCTATTACCCACGGCGGGTCATTTGCCTTTACCGTATATTATGGGTTATGATGTACGGCCCTTAGAAACACTTCAAGAGAAAAAACTTTTTTTGAATCGTGCAGCCGATGAAAATTTTATTTTATTTATGCAGCACGACGCAAACAACCCTTTGATTTCCGTAAAACAGACCGAAAAGGGTGTACGTTTGCATGAGACGCTTGCCGCTGAAACCCTAAAAACGCTATAACCCATGAGAACACTCTTTTTTTTACTATTTACTGCTTCTGTATTAGCGCAACCACAACCCGGATATTGGCAACAACAAGTTGATTACACCATGGAAGTGAATATGGATGTAAAAACCTTTCGCTATTCTGGAACCCAAGAACTCGTATATACCAACAAATCACCAGACACGCTAAAACGTGTGTTTTATCATTTATATTTTAATGCCTTTCAGCCGGGAAGCGAGATGGATATCCGCTCTCTTTCGCTTAGAGACCCAGATGCTAGAGTAGGTTCGCGAATTGGAAAATTAAACAAAAAAGAGGTTGGGTATTTGCACGCAACTTCAATTGCACAAGATGGAAAAACACTATCTTTTAAGGAAGAGGAGACTATTCTTGTTGTGCCTTTGGCGGAGCCTTTACCACCAAATGCCAGCACTACCTTATCGATGGTTTTCGTGGGGCAAGTACCCAAACAAATTCGCCGGAGTGGACGAGACAGCAAGGAGGGGATTTCGCTATCAATGACGCAATGGTATCCAAAACTGGCTGAGTATGACCACGAGGGCTGGCACACCAATCCGTATATTGGAAGGGAATTTCACGGCGTTTGGGGGAATTTTGACGTTAAACTAACACTTGATAAAGATTATATTGTGGGCGGTACGGGTTATTTACAAAACCCTGAGGAAGTGGGGCATGGTTATGCTGAAAAAACAACAAAGACGAGGGGCAAAAACCTGACCTGGCATTTTGTGGCACCTATGGTTCACGACTTTGCTTGGGCTGCAGATCCTGATTACATACACGACGTTTTAGAAACAGAAGAGGGGGTTACGCTTCATTTTTTCTATCAAGACGATAAAGAAATAATCGATAACTGGAAGCGGCTCCAAGGAGAAACCGCAGCGCTTTTGGCTTTCTTTAATAATACTATTGGGCCTTACCCTTATAAACAATACAGCATACTTCAAGGGGGAGACGGCGGTATGGAATATGCAATGTGTACGCTTATCACGGGCGAACGTAGTTATCCTAGCCTTTACGGGGTTACTTCACATGAGCTGGCACATTCTTGGTTTCAACATGTTTTGGCTTTTAATGAATCCAAGTACGCTTGGATGGACGAGGGTTTTACTTCTTTTTTAGATGCGCTTGGGGAACAAGTGTTAAAAGAGAATGTGGAGGCTTTTGATCGTTCATACGAAGATTATAGGAAGCTTGTGAGTTACGGCCTAGAAGAGCCACTTACCACCCATGCCGATCGTTTTGATACCAATATTGCTTATGGAACCGCAAGCTATGATAAAGGGTCTGTTTTTCTAACACAGCTCGGATATGTTATTGGACCCGATGCTTTATTAAAAACCCTACAGAACTTTTACAGCGTTTTTGCTTTCACACACCCAACGCCCAACGATTTTAAGCGCGTGGCAGAAAAAGTATCCGGGATTCAGCTAGAATGGTATTTAAATGATTGGACACGCACGACAAAAACCATTGATTACGCTATAGAATCCGTTAACCAAAAGGACGGAAAAACAGTTGTTCAATTAAAACGACTCGGCGCAATGGGAATGCCAATTGATTTTGGTGTGTTGTATAAAGATGGAAGGCAAGAGGTGCGCTACATTCCCTTACAAATGATGTTTGGAGAAAGGCCTGGTTGTGAAGACGAGTGTAAAACCGAAAAGGACTGGGCGTGGGCCAGACCAACATATACCTTAACCATAGATGCGCCTTTAAATGAAATAAAACAACTGCGTATAGACCCATCTGGATTTATGGCTGATATTGATTTAAGTAATAATGTTTTCGAAGCAACGAACTGAAATAAAGCGGCTTAAAAGCAAACAAACCATCGAACGGCTTTTTTCGAAGGGAACACACCTTGGAAAAAGACCGATGAAATTGATCTGTGATACTCAAAAAGGGGGGGGGCTTACTTTGGGGTTTGGGGTTTCAAAACGCATGTTCCCAAGAGCTGTGGACCGAAACAAGATTAAAAGATTAATGCGAGAACAATTCCGTATTGTTTGCTCTGACACTTCTTATACACCTATTGAAGGAAACGGTTTTTTTATCTATAATTCTCGGGAATTGCCATCGTTAGAAACGATTGAAAAGGCAATGCTTCCTTTGGTTAAACGTTGGGTTGATTTGCAGTAGTAACCATCGGAATGTGAGGTATACCGTCTTCTAAGTAGCCCTCTCCTGCTTGTGAAAACCCTAGCGTCTCATAAAACCCTTTTAAATGTTCTTGAGCAGAAATATGAACGGCCGTATTTGTAGGTACTTGTTCTATACTTTTTTGCATAATAAGCTTACCGTATCCTAGTCTTCTGAACAAAGGGTGAATTACAACACGACCAATGGAAGCGGGTTTTGTGTTGAGAAACACGCGGGTATAGGCAACTAAACTATTTTGTTTGTAACCAAGTATATGTAAGGCGTTTTCATCTTTTGAATCAAGATCTTGATACACACAATTTTGTTCAACTACAAAAACCAAAGAACGAAGCGCTAGTGCTTCATAAAGCATTTTTTTACTTAAGGTTTCCCAATTGTGTATGTGCCATGTTATCGGCATTGTGAAATTTTATTTACTCGATTCTGATGACGTCCAGCTTCAAAGTCTGTTTCTATAAATGTTTTCACCATTTCTTTTGCCGCATCGGTTGTTACAAAACGCGCTGGTATACTTAATATGTTGGCATCGTTGTGTTGGCGCGCAAGGGCACTTAATTCAGCGGTCCAGCATAAGGCAGATCTTATTTCTGGATATTTATTTGCTGTCATATTTGCGCCATTTCCACTTCCGCATATAATTATGCCAAGAGCTGATTTTCCATCTCTTATATCTACGGCAACAGGATGAATAAAATCCGGATAATCAACACTGTCGTTGGTGTCTGTTCCGTGGTTGGTATAGGTGTGTCCTAAAGAAGTTAAAAGTAAAAAAATTTCTTTTTTTAATTCAGGTCCTGCGTGGTCGTTTCCTATCGAAATATGCATGGTTCTTATTTTTTATAAAATTACACTTTTTGTTGTTGTTAATATCCTTTTTCGCTTTCCTGTTGATTTATTAAGGTTATTAAGTGGAGGTGTTCATTTCTTTTGATAAGTATCAATAAGTATGGTGTGTGTTGACTGATGTAAAAAAAAGTAATTATTAAAATTGTTTTATGATTACTTACGGGTGATATATTAACATTATTTTTGATGTTATTAATAAAAGTTTGCTTGCTTTTTCTTTAGGTATGTATCTAATTACAAGAGTTTTGAAAAAAATTAAATATAGTTATTGTGGCTATTAACACACTATAATAAACATCATAGATTTAAAAATTAAAAAGATTAAAGATGTTATGTAATATTTATTTGTTGATAAACTTCAAAGACTAATTATTAGACATACCTTTGTGAAATATGGGTAAGAAAAAGAACGTTTTATCAATCCAAAAAAACATTCTTCAGGTTTTGGATCAAACCCCGAACCAAACCTTTAACTACAAACAAATAGCCAGCAGATTAGGCATCAAAGATCCAAGCGGGCGCAATCACATTATCAAGAATTTAAAGAAGCTAGCAGCGCAAAAGCTTATTAATAATCCAACAAAAGGCATATTTCAAGCTAAGAAAAACGAGAGTTACCACCGCGGAATCCTCGATGTCTCTAATAATGGGACCGGTTATATTATATCAGAAGATTTCGAAGAAGATGTGAAAGTTTCATCAACACACCACCATAAAGCTTTTGGTGGGGATGAGGTTCTCTTTTATGCTTATCCAACAAGAGGAAAAAGAAAAAGGGAAGCGAAAATAACAGAAATTGTCGCAAGAAAAAGAGAACGTTTTGTAGGAACACTCCAAAAACGCAATGGAACCAGGTTTGTTAGGGTAAGCCCAAGAATTTCAACGAGCGATTTTTACATAGAATCTGAACCAGAAATGAAAACAGCAGATGGTGATAGGGTGTTAATATCTTTTACAAGTTGGGAAGAAACCAAATCACCACAAGCAAAAATCATAGAAGTCTTAGGTGTACCTGGTGATGCAGAAACAGAAATACACACCATACTAGCGGAATATGGTTTACCTTATGCTTTTGACCCACAAATTGAACAAGAAGCAAACAAGATAGATGAAAAAATAAGTCCTGAAGAAATTAAAAAAAGAATGGATTATCGTGATGTCTTAACATTCACAATAGATCCTACAGATGCAAAAGATTTTGATGATGCGCTTTCTTTTCAAGAAAAAGAAAACGGTGATTTTGAAGTAGGAATCCATATTGCAGATGTTTCTCATTACGTCAAACCTGGTACTGTTCTAGACGAAGAAGCCTACCAACGCGCTACCTCTGTTTATCTTGTTGACCGTGTGGTTCCTATGCTTCCAGAGCAACTTTCTAATAAAGTTTGTTCTTTAAGACCCAATGAAGAAAAGTTGACCTTCGCCGCTATTTTCACCCTAGACACACAGGGAAACGTAAAAGACCAAAAATTTGGTAGAACGGTTATCAATTCTAATTATCGATTTGCATATCACGAAGCGCAGCATATTATTGAAACAGGCGCATCAACAATACCCACAGCGTTGTCCCTTACCTCACAAACGTATTCCGTTGATGAAAAAGTAAAAGAAGCGATTTTACAACTCAACACCACAGCAAAGTATCTGCGAAAAAAACGCATGCAAAGTGGCGCTATTTCCTTTGATAAAGAAGAGGTGCGTTTTTCTCTAGACGAAGAAAAAAACCCAAAAGATGTCTTTGTCAAAACAAGCAAAGAGGCAAACAAACTCATAGAAGAATATATGTTGTTGGCCAACAAGAAAGTATCAGAGTTTATTGCAAAAGAAGACAACAAAAAAACCTTTGTTTTTAGGGTGCATGATGAACCAGATGAAGAAAAATTAGATCAATTAAAAAGCGTTATTACTGGTTTTGGTTATTCTTTGAATTTAGCATCAGCAGAAACAACAGCACATTCGATAAACAAACTACTTAAAGACATTGCAAATAAACCCGAGCAGAATCTTATTGACACCTTAACAATAAGAAGTATGAGTAAAGCTAAATACACCACACAAAACATTGGGCATTATGGCTTAGCTTTTGATTATTACTCTCACTTTACATCACCCATAAGAAGGTATCCAGATGTTGTGGCACACCGCCTTTTACAACATTATTTAGATGAGAAAAAGCCGCCCAAAGCAGAGGGCTACGAAGCAGTCATGAAACACTGTTCCGCAATGGAAGTCTTAGCCACAAAAGCAGAGCGGGATTCCATTAAATTCATGCAAGTTAAATACATGCAAGAGCGTATAGGTGAAACCTTTACGGGTATTGTATCCGGTGTAGTTGAGCGCGGTCTTTATGTTGAGCTTGAAGGAAATAAATGCGAAGGAATGGCTCGCCCACAGGATATTCCAGGGGACTTCTATGTTTTTGATGAGCGTAACTATGCTTTTGTGGGACAAAAAACCAAGAAAGCCATACAGCTTGGCGATCGGGTCACGGTAAAAGTAACCGCAGCGGATCCAATAAAAAGGCATTTAGACTTTAACATATTGGGTCACATAGAATAATATGTATCTTTGGGTAAATGAATTATATGCGTTTACTCTTTCTCTTTTTACTCGTTTCTTCGCTTTCACACGCTCAAGCGATACGACTTGGCCAATACAATAAGGTAAAAGTTTTTGATGGCATTCGTTTAACCATCATCCCTTCTGACGCCGACTCCTTAGTGGTTGAAGGAAAAAACAAATCTTTTCTATCGTACAAAAACAAAAACGGAAGGCTGTATTTACGCATGGACATCAAAAAGCGCTTTGGTGGATTTAACACCACAGTAGCCTTGTTCAGCTCCAGCCCGCTAGAAGAAATTGATGCCAACGAAGGCGCTTTTGTGTCTTGTCAAGATGTTTTATTTCAACCCAGCATTTCATTAAAAGCACAAGAAGGCGCAGAAATTGAAGCCCTTTTAGATGTTCAAAAAGTGAAAACCAAGACCGCATCAGGCGGTATTGTCAACCTTAAAGGCTCGGCTGTTGTGCAGTATCACAGCGTGGTAACTGGCGGCGTAGTAGAGGCCGCTATGCTTGACTCGGAACAAGTAGAAGTTAAGGTAAAAGCAGGCGGAAGAGCTGCTGTTAACGCAAGCGAGCTTGCAGAGATAAAAGTTTCCTTAGGCGGATCAGTCAGTGTTTATGGTCAACCAAAAAAACTAATTAAATCTGTCGCAGTAGGCGGCAATATTGAACAAAAGAACACCCCAATCGAAACCGCAGAAAATGAGTGAATTTTTAGCAGCAATTCCCCTTTCGTTGTTGCTTGTTTTTTCTACCGGCCCCGTCTTCTTTGTGATTGTTGAGACAAGCATAACCAAAGGTGCAAAACGCGCTTTTTGTGTTGATATCGGCGCGGTAATTGCTGACGTTGTTTTTATTCTAGTAGCTACGTTTAGCGCACAACCTCTAAGAAACAGCTTGGCAGAAAACCCACGGTGGTTTATCATAGGCGGGGTAGTACTTTGCTCTTTAGGGCTTTTTTCTTTACTGTCAACCTTTAAAAACAAAAAACGAACAGCTTTCGAGGTTGAAGCACTCCCAAAGGGAAATTACCTGTTTTATATAGGGAAAGGCTTTTTACTCAACATAATTAATATAGGCGTCTTTCTTTTTTGGGTAAGTATGGTTGTCTTCGGCGCCGAATATTTGTTCTTCATTTATGTGTTGGTGATTTATCTACTTTTAGATATCGTTAAAATATACCTCGCAAAACAACTCAAAACGGTACTAACGCCGCGTGTCATTTATAAAATTAAACAATTGGTGCACATTATCATTTTTGGATTTGGTTTGTTTTTTATTTTTCAAGGAAGCTTTCCGGAACAAAAGGAGCAATTACAAACCATTATAGAGGCGCAAATAAAATAGAGGCACCGAGCGGATTCGAACCGCTGTACAAGCTTTTGCAGAGCTCTGCCTAGCCACTCGGCCACGGTGCCTTTAAGGATGCAAAAGTAGCATTTTTTATGCTACCCTTACCTTTATTTCTTTACCTCACACAACTCAACAGCCACAGCTTTCACATGCCCACCAATCGGGGGATTAATTTTAGAAACCTTTACATTAACCTTATCAACTCTTTCGTTTGCTTCGAAAATGCGGTTTAAAATACGTTGCGCCACATGCTCCAACAGTTTTGAGGACGTTGCCATTTCCTCGCGCACACAAGCGCAAAGTGTTACGTAATCAATGGTGTCTGCCAGTTGGTCCGAAACGGAGGAAACTGACAAGTCGCCTTCTACCCAGACATCCACACGGTAGTCGCTCCCAATGAGCGTTTCTTCAGGCAAGCAACCGTGATAAGCATAGACCTGAATGTTTTCTACAGATACTTTTCCCATAATGTGTCAAATATAAAAACTTAAACAACGGAGTTGGTCTAAATAATTACCTTTACCGCAAACATTTCTCGATGCAGGAAAAAAGGGCGAAACACTTTATTGAACACATCATTGACGAAGACCAGGCTGCAGGACTAGACCCTTCTTTGTTGCGTTTTCGCTTCCCGCCCGAACCTAACGGCTATTTACACATTGGACACGTCAAGGCCATTTGCTTAAATTTTGAGCTCGGCAAGGCATACAAAGCGCCCGTCAACCTTCGTTTTGACGACACCAACCCCGAAAAAGAGGAGCAACACTATGTCGATGTGATAAAAGATGACATCGCTTGGCTTGGATATGCATGGGACAAAGAGTGTTATGCTTCGGATTACTTTGATCAACTTTATGCTTGGGCAGTACAGCTTATCAATGAAGGCCACGCCTATGTAGATGCGCAAACCCCAGAACAAATTGCCGCCCAAAAAGGCACCCCTACCACCCCCGGAAGTGCCAGTCCTTATCGCAATAAAGACCCAAAAGAAGTGCTTCTGCTTTTTGAGGAAATGAAAGCAGGAAAACATCAAGAGGGCTCCTATGTTCTTCGTTTTAAGGGCGACATGGCTTCGCCTAATATGCTGTTACGCGACCCCATTTTGTATCGCATCATGCACAAGGCACACCACAGAACAAAAGACGCTTGGTGTATTTATCCCATGTACGACTGGGCCCATGGCCAGTCAGATTATATTGAACAAATTTCACACTCCTTGTGTACACTAGAGTTTAAGCCGCACCGCGACCTCTACGATGCTTTTTTAGATCACTTGGCCAAAAGCAGATTGCGACCCAAACAACGGGAGTTTGCCCGACTCAATTTGAATTATACCATCACGAGCAAGCGCAAGCTACAACGCCTGGTGGTAGACGGAAAAGTAAACGGATGGGATGACCCGCGCATGCCCACCATAAGCGGATTACGCCGACGTGGTTATACCCCTACCTCTTTACGGAAGTTTGCCGAAACCGTTGGTATTGCAAAACGGGAAAATGTTATTGATGCTTCTTTGTTGGAGTTTTGCGTACGCGAGGATTTAAACAAGACAGCTACCCGGGTCATGGCGGTTTTAAACCCCATAAAAGTGGTGATTAGCAATTATTCTGAAGGACAAAAAGAAAACCTTACCACAGACAACAATCCCGAAGATTCAAATGCTGGCACGAGAACAATGCCGTTTTCCAACACGCTGTATATTGAAAAAGAAGATTTTCGTGAGGAAGCTAGCGGCACCTTTTTTAGACTAAAAATAGGCGGAGAAGTACGGCTAAAAAGTGCTTATATCATCAAGGCCGAATCTTTAGAAAAAGACGCAGCAGGAAACATTCAGACGCTGCATTGCACGTATGACCCTAAAAGTCTGAGCGGCAGCGGCAGTCCAGAAAGCCAACGCAAAGTAAAAGCAACCATTCATTGGGTTTCTGCAGGGGATGCTAAAGAAATATCCGTACGCCAATACGACCGTTTGTTTAAAACCCCAAGCCCCGATGGAGACAAGGAGGTTGATTTTATGACACAGCTAAATCCAGACTCCCTGTCTGTTCAAACAGCTTTTGCAGAACCGATGTTGGCTGAGGCAAAAGCCGGAGACCACTTCCAATTTCAACGCTTGGGGTATTTTGTCTGTGACCAAGACAGCACAGATGCACTAAAGGTTTTCAATAAAACAGTTGGGTTGCGTGACACTTGGTCTAAACAACAGGTAAAACCACAACAGCAACCACAACAAACACACGTTGCCTCTCCATTAGACACACTTCGTAAACTAGGCAAAAAGTTTACCTCTTTTAATGCAGAAAAGCAGGAAGCCGCCGCCGACCAAATTGCGGCATTGGCTAAAGAAATACCTGCGGCAGCATTAGCTCCACTCTATAGTACAGCTGCAAAGAAAACAGGCACCCGCATAGCCGTTGCCATAGTACTTGCAGCACATCAAAAAACAGCTGCAGTACTAGACGCTGCGGCGATTGATTTTATTATAAAAGCACGTACAGACAAAAATCCATTACTGATTAAATACGCCGAAGATGTTAAAATATAATCTTTTTATTCTTTGTTCCCTTTTCGCCCTAAGCACTCACGCCCAAACAGATGTTGGCTCTTGGTTGATTTACAAGAACAAACTCAAAATAAACAGCAACACCAGCATCGACTTGCAATACCAACACCGCAGTTTTGACTTAGATTTGGCAAAAGATCAAGCGCTGTTTACCGCCGGCTTTAGCAGTGCGCTTGCACCCAACGTTACCTTCTCGGCAGGCTATCGAAAAATTGCCGCAATCAATGAAGATGGCGCATATCAAAAACTAGCCTTTTCGACTCAACTCAATAAAGTGCGCCTTACCAACGCGGTTTTTGTAGAAGAACGCTGGATCAACAAAGACCTGCAGCTTCGCTTCCGTTTTGGCCTCACAGCAAGCCTACCGCTTACAGAAAAATTAGCAGTAAGTCTAAGCGAAGAAGTCTTCCTTCAGAACTCGGGATCTGGGTTTAATCAAAATAGATTTACCGCCCAAGTATCAAACAAACTTTCCCAGGGATTACGCCTCAATACGGGGATTATGCACTGGCAGTTCCCCACCATGAAAAAATGGGTGTTTTTGGTTTCTCTTGCTCACAACATCAGCCTGTAACAAAAAACCCCAACACAAGGCCGAGTTTTTTTATGTTTAACCCGTTAAGGCTTACGCCTCACCGGCATCTTTTTTCTTTTGACTTGCTTTCATTGCCTCGCCAATTTGGTTACTTGCAGTAAACGACGCGACCATATTATTTAACATTTCTGATCCTGCTTGTGGTGAGTTAGGCAACAAAATTAGATTAGTATTGGTTTCTTCACCGATAGATTGAAGTGTGTCGTAGTGTTGGGTAACTACGATAAGCGCAGAGGCTTCTTGGGAGTTAATTCCTACTTTGTTTAACACCTCAACAGACTCCTCTAAACCACGCGCAATTTCACGCCGCTGATCGGCTATCCCTTGTCCCTGTAGTCGTTTTGACTCTGCTTCTGCCTTTGCCTTTTCAACAATTAAAATACGGGCGGCATCTCCTT
>ERZ802830.1253-NODE-1253-length-24433-cov-21.6411_pt1 | contig 24433 bp, 16 predicted proteins | sample MGYA00345654_ERZ802830 | MGnify/ENA primary metagenome ERZ802830 (study PRJEB30503, sample SAMEA104212375) | marine metagenome | biome: Westerlies Biome; feature: [SRF] surface water layer (ENVO:00010504) within the epipelagic zone...; material: water...
TACGCGTGCCTCTGAGCAATTGTTCTTGGTGGGATTTGATGATTCCTTCTTTGATCCGGATTGATTTGATTACTTTTGTCCCATGCGCACAATAGCTGTTATTCCCGCCCGTTACGAAGCACAACGCTTTCCGGGTAAGCTTTTGGCCGATTTGGCTGGTAAGACCGTGTTGCAACGCACCTATGAAGCCGTGCAACAGACCAAGCTCTTTGATGAAGTTTGGGTGGCTACCGGTTCAGATGCCATCGCAACGCATATCAAGACCATCGGCGGACAGGTATATCGCAGTCGGTTGGCACACGATTGTGGTAGCAACCGCGTGGCAGAGTGTGCTGAACAGTTGGACGCTGACGTGATTATCAACGTGCAAGGCGATGAGCCGTTTATTTCCACCCATGCGCTTTCGGATTTGATCAATGCTTTTGCGCAAGACAGCGAAGGTGTTATTGACTTGGCTTCGTTGATGATTCCCATTGCCAACAAAGAAGATATTGAAAACCCAAATGTGGTTAAAGTGGTGTCGGACAATCAGGGTAGGGCGCTCTATTTTTCTCGTGCCGCCATACCGTTTATGCGTGCTCCGGGGAAGGCCTTTCGCCATGTGGGGATTTACGCCTTTCGCAAGGCAGCACTATTGGATTTTTACGCCCAAGCGCCAACGCCACTAGAGCAGGCAGAAAAAATTGAAGCCATACGCTACCTCGAAATGGGCAAGGTGATGCAAATGCTAAAAACGGATTTTGTGGGTGTGGGCATCGATACTCCCGAGGATTTGGTAAAGGCTACTGCCTTACTCGGCTAAAACCATGGTGTGATAGACGTTTTGAACGTCGTCGTCTTCCTCAAGTTTTTCAAGTAGTTTTTCCACTTCTTCAACTGCCTCACCAGAGAGGGTCGTGGTGGTGGTGGGAATGCGCTCAAAGCCCGAAGACAGGATTTCAATGTCACGTTTTTCCAATTCTTTTTGGATGGCGCCAAAGCTTTCAAAAGGCGCATAGAGCAATATACCATCTTCGTCTACAAAGACTTCGTCTACGCCAAAGTCGATAAACTCCAGTTCCAGTTCCTCGGCGTCTAGCCCTTCTGTGGGAATACGGAAGTTGCAAGTGTGATCAAACATAAATTCCACAGAGCCCGACGTGCCTAGGTTGCCGTTGCATTTGTTAAAGTAGCTGCGGACGTTGGCGACCGTACGGTTGTTGTTGTCTGTGGCGGTTTCTACCAGTACGGCAATGCCGTGTGGGGCATAGCCTTCAAACAGCACTTCTTTGTAGTTCTCGGTGCTTTTGTCGGAGGCACGCTTGATGGCGCGCTCGATATTGTCTTTGGGCATGTTGACTGCCTTGGCATTTTGAATCACGGCACGCAGGCGCGAATTGCTCTCTGGATGCGGACCGCCTTCCTTTACTGCCATGACAATGTCTTTGCCAATGCGGGTAAAGGTTTTGGCCATGGCCGACCAGCGCTTCATCTTACGTGCTTTGCGAAATTCGAATGCTCTTCCCATATCTTATTTTGGTAAAGATATAAAAGCCGTTAGTGTTTGCAAAAGGGTGTTGGTTTTAACAGAAGACACAGCCCTGTCTGACGCCAAGCATTTTTAGCCGTTGTTGTGGTTCGTTTTTATACAACGACTCTATATGGATTCCCATCGAAGCACCCGACAAGGATGGTTCCAACGAACAAAATGAATAGGTTTCTATTGCTCAGAATTAAACACAACTACTGTATAAATCACATATGTGGTTTATTTCGCTTTTATTTTGTTGTTGTGTGTTGTTTAGCCCCCTTTTTCGGATGGCTAAACAACACGGCACTATTTTTTTCAAATCCTAAAGAATCAAAAGGACTCTATAAATTTTCAAACCCTTTTTTTGTAATATGTGTATAGATTTCAGTTGTCTTGCTACTGCTATGCCCCAATAATTATTGAATATATCTTAAGTCTGTTCCTTGTTCTAAAAGATGCGTAGCAAAATAACCACTTGCTTTTGGAATGGCGTATACTCGAAAAAAAATCAGCTGTGAGCCGTAGGTTTTTCATAAAACGAGAACAGATTAGGGTTGTCTGCCGAGGCGAGACGGGTGTTCAGCTAAAATATATAAAATGTTTAACAAAGTATAAACGTTTTCATTAGTGTTCTTGCCAACTCAGTTAGCAAAGCCCAAGCGACTGCATTGCGTTTTCATAGAAAGTTGCTTTATCAATCGTATTGGGAGTGGGGTATTGTTTGTGCTACTTTAAATTCCGATTTATTTTACGGCTTCCTTTTTGAGTTGCGAATTAAGCAACGTTAGCCCCTTGATATTTCGAGTTAACACTTTTTGTACATCTTCGGTTTTAATGTGTCCAAGAACCCCCCATGGTCCATTATATCCTTCGTCTAATAAATTCTCAATCATTTCATATTCATGATCTCCATCCCCAATTGATAGTATTTCTGGTCCTTCCTTTTTCACTCCGCTTACGTTAACGTATGATAAATAGGGTGTCATCTTTTTAACAATCTCAGGAAATTCGTCTACATATTCGTGCGCATGATGGAAGTTGAAGACCATAGTTAGCGACTTGTCCTTTAATTGATTTAAAATTTCTATTTGGTGATGCGGATTCCCAAACCAACCGCGATGATTATAGAGTGCCAGTTCGCTGCCAACTTCGTCTGCTTGACCCTTTATGAACCTAATCATTTCTACAGCCACCTCTAGCGATTCTTGGTGCGTTTTTCCTTCGAAAAAATTGTTGCTTAAACTTACCCATATTGTTGGCTTTTGCCCTACTTTTTTTAGATTACCTAACAATTCTTGGTTTGATGGACTCAATGTACCAATGCTATCTCTTTTGGAATTTAACCAAAGAAAAATTGATGTTATCTCAATATCATGTTCTCTTGCCAGCTTAAACTCTTCTATCATCGTAGTCAAGTCTCCTTTGCCTTTATTGAATCCATATTTTGAAAAGCCCATTTCATTCAACATTGCAATTCGCTCTTTGGGAGTTCTGTCTAAAGCATCAAATCCCAATATGCACCAAGGAGAAACTTCTGTCACCTCGATACGGTATGCTTCATTACTGTTGCAAGAAAATTGAAATAACACAAGAATTAAAATAGTTAATCTGGTAAGGTTTTTCATGATATGAGAATAGATTTGAATCGTATGCCGAGGCGAGACAGGTGTTTAGCTCAAATATATAAAATGTTCAAGAAAGTATAAATATTATGGCTTTTTACGAACCAAGCTGCGTATGCCATAGCCGATGCTCGCAAAGACGAGCGTAAAAACAAGTAGGGTAATCGCATTTCCGCCATTGCACAACAATACACGCCGAGAGGTGGTTTCATAATCCATCCATCCCAAGCCCAAAGCTAAGCCAACAGCAACTATCCAAATAATCACGTGCTGCTTCATTGCTTCCACGGGGTACTGATGCCCAAGCAGTTTTGCAGCACCGCTTCAGAAGTGTAGCGTAAATGTTTGGGCAGCTTGTTGTATTTGGGCAGTACGGCTATATAGCGGTCAATATTACTGGCATAGACATGGGTGTAGCAGGGCTTTTTGGATAACTTCAACCCATCTACTAGTTGGGCTATAAATTCATCGTGGTGAATCAGGTCGTTGCTGCCCAAATGGAAAATACCCCACAAATCTTGGTTGATGATGTAGTGCAACTGTTGGGTAACAAAATAAGCCGCCGCAACATTAATGACCGAGTTGGGAAAAATCTCATAAGGCGTTTGGTTTGCTATGGCTGTTTTGAGTTCCAAAAGTCGGGGAGCACCTGCGCCAAAGACCATGGGTAAACGCGCAATCGTCCAACTAAAGGGCGGCATACGCATCAGCTTGTTCTCAATTTTTATCTTCCCCTTGCCATAAGCACTCTCCGAAAAGGTTTTGTCGTGTTCATAGCTAGGGTAGTGGCGAAAGCTGTCAAAAACATTGGCCGCCGAAAGGAAAATCAAACGCGCCTGCTTTTTAGTCGCATATGCGATAAGCATGTCATGCGCTACAAACTGCCCCTCGTCCTCGCCCCTAAGTGCCGATATGATCACATCGGGCTTGATGTATTTTAGTAATTCGGTTGGGGAGTCTTCCCTGAAGTCGTATTCAAAATACCGCTTGTTTTTTGCGTAACGTTCTTGTGTGCAATAGGTGGCATAAACGTCAAAGTATGGATGCAGTTCCTTGTACAGGGCACGCCCTATAAAACCACTTCCACCAACAATGAGAATGCGTTTCATACTAGGAAATAAAAGGGAGGCGGCTTATGCACGCCTTAACATTTTTCTCACGTATGCTCACATAGATTTCGGTGCCGACCTTGGCGTATGCCTTGTCTATATACCCCATGCCGATACCCAACTTTAAGGAAGGCGAAGAGGTGCCAGAGGTAACCTCACCAATGGGGCTGCCATCTGCTGTAACCAGCGCATACCCTTGTCTTGGAATGCCTCGGTCTATCATGCTAAAACCAACCCGTGTTTGGGCGGTACCTTCCGCTTTGTCTTTTTTGATGTATGTGTCGCCCACAAAAGATTTGCTGAAATCCGTGCACCACGCCAGCCGTGCCGCAATGGGTGAGGTAGTGTCGCTTAATTCGTGTCCGTACAGGCAGTAGCCCATTTCCAGGCGCAAGGTATCTCTAGCTGCCAAGCCAATGGGTTGCACGTCAAAGGCTACACCTTCGCTCAGCAGCGCTTCCCAAACTGTTGTGGCGTGGGCAACGGGAACGTAAAGCTCCACACCGCCTGCTCCAGTATAGCCCGTGGTGGCCACATAAACATGCGTAGCAGCAGCTACCGTTGTTTCCACTACAGTAAAGCTTTTTTGTGTGGCCGTATCCATAGGCGTGAGTCGCTTCATTAAGGCATGTGCTTTGGGGCCTTGTACCGCCAATAGGGCATAGGCATCCGATTTGTTTTCTAGGGTTGCGCCAAAGTCCTTGTTTTGTGCTGTTAGCCAATCCCAATCTTTAGCCAGATTGCTAGCGTTTACGACCAACATATATTTTTCATTTTCTAATCGATACACCAACAAGTCGTCAATCACACCGCCGTTATTGTTGGGCATATAGGCATATTGCGCATCGCCTATGGCAAGTGCTGCAACATTGTTGCTGGTGGTATGCTGTAATAAGGCTGTGGCTGCATGGCCACTAACCATAAATTCTCCCATATGGGAAACGTCAAAAACCCCCACATGTTCACGTACACACAGATGCTCGGCTTTTACACCCTGATAGGTAAGCGGCATTTCAAAGCCTGCAAAAGGGCCCGTTTTGGCGCCCAGGTTGATGTGATGCTGATGTAAGGACAATTGCTTCATACCCTCAAAAGTAGCACAGTTTTAGCTATTTTAGCTAAAAAGAAGCTTATGTTACGCTCCATTTTATTCACAATAGTTGCTGTTTTTAGTCTACATGCACAAGAAGTGCCAAACGATTATCTAACGCCTGCCTTCCACGAAGGACGTCGTCAAGCGGTTCGTGCGCAAATGCCTCCCAATAGTGTGGCTGTATTTTTTGCCAATCCCGTGCGCAATCGCGCCAATGATGTGGACTTTCACTATCACCAAGACCCCAATTTCTACTACCTCACCGGACTAAAAGAACCCCATGCCGTGCTGCTAATTTATAAAGAGCCACAAGTTGTGGATGGCGTTGCTATGGATGATGTGTTATTTGTGCAAGAACGCAATCCATTGAGAGAACAATGGGATGGTTACCGATTGGGCATAGCAGGTGCCAAAGAAAAATTAGGCTTCCCTAATGTATTTTTCAATACCGAATTTGCCAATTTTAAAACTGATTTTGATCGTTTTGACCAAGTCCTCTTTTTTGACTTCAGCAACGACGTCCGTGACGATGCTAGAAATGATGCAGACCTCTTTTCACTCATCAATAGCTTTAAGGAAAAAGCGAATTTCCCCCTAGACTTTAATGAAGAAAAAACCTCTTTATACCGCTATATCACCACCTCTGACGCCAAGAGCTCTGCCAATGTTGCACAAGTGTTGTCGCGTTCGCTGCGCTCCAACGAAGACTTGGCTGATGACGCGCTGCTTAGCGCATACCAAAGCGCCATAAATGAGCGTCAACGCGCAGAGCTAAAGCAACAGATGTCTGCCCAACTCACCAACCTCAACGCCCAAACCCTTCCCATGATTATGGACGGCTTACGCGAGATTAAATTGCCCGAAGAGGTGGAATTGCTAAAGAAAGCAATTTACATATCTGCGGTAGGTCAAGTGGAAGTTATGAAGGCCATGCACCCAAACATGTCGGAGCGTGAGATACAGGGGATACATGAATTTGTTTTTAAAAAATACGGTGCTGAGTATGAAGGTTACCCCTCCATTGTGGGTGGTGGTCATAACGGCTGTGTGCTTCATTATATCACCAATGACAAACCCACTGTTGGTAGCGATTTGGTCTTAATGGATTTGGGCGCAGAATATCACAACTACACTGCCGACGTTACCCGTACCATCCCTGCCGATGGCACCTTTTCAGCGGAGCAACGCGCCATTTATGATATTGTTTACGAAGCCCAAGAAGCCGGAATAGCGGCATCAGTTGTAGGTGCTGGTATGCGTACCCCACATTATGCGGCAGTTGAAGTGATTGTCAGTGGATTAAAAGAATTGGGTATTATTAAAGATGCATCGGAAGTGCGTAAGTATTTTCCGCACGGTACTTCGCATTACCTTGGTTTGGATGTGCACGATGCGGGTACGTATAGTCCCTTTCAACACAACACGCTTATCACGGTTGAGCCGGGTATTTACATTCCTGAGAACAGCCCTTGTGATCCCAAATGGTGGGGGATAGCAGTTCGTATAGAAGACGATATCTTAGTTACCAATGACGGCCCCATAAACCTGTCTGCTTATGCGCCACGTACTGCCGATGGCATTGAAGTCATGATGCGTGAACCCAGTGTATTGGATGCCTTTGTACTTCCCGAATTAGACAGCTTGGGACAATAGGTAGTCTTTGAAGGCGTCATAGCCACTCAACGAAGTCTTCTCAGGTTTTTTGTCGAGAATGTGTTGAATCTGTGTGGGGATTTCTAGTGTTAGCCCCAGTGTTTCTTCTACCGTATCACGGAATTTAATGGGATGTGCTGTTTCCAAGAATACCCCGTAATGATCTGGATTGTTTGCCAAAAAGTCTTGCAAGCCCAAATAACCAACCGCTCCGTGTGGATCGGCAACGTAGTTGTGTTTCTGATGCAGCTCAGTCAATGCTAACTTTGTTTCGTCATCGTTATAGGCATAAGAAGAAAAGTCTTGTTTTAGCGCATCAAAATCATTTCCGTAAAGAGACTGAATACGAATAAAATTAGATGGATTTCCCACGTCCATAGCATTTGAAATGGTTTGCTTAGACGGGTTGGGTTGGTAGTCTTGTGTTTGCAAATAGCGTGGTACTGTATCGTTGCTATTGGTACTTGCAATAAAATGGCTAATCGGCAAGCCTAACCTTTTGGCTACGATACCCGCACAGATGTTTCCAAAGTTTCCACTGGGAACCGAGAAAGCTAATTTTTTATCAATACCCATACGCTGAAACTGCTGGCAGGCAAAGAAAAAGTACAGTGATTGTGGCAACCAACGGGCTACGTTAATCGAATTGGCAGAAGTAAGGTTTAATTTTCCTTTTAGGTCCGCGTCAATAAACGCCGACTTGACCATTTCTTGGCAGTCGTCAAAAACACCATCTACTTCAACAGCCTTGATGTTGTTGCCATTGGTGGTGAGTTGTAGCTCTTGAATGTGGCTGACCTTTCCCTTAGGATAAAGGATGATGACTTCAGTTCCTTCAATACCCAAAAACCCCGAAGCTACCGCACCCCCTGTGTCGCCAGAAGTAGCCACCAAAACGGTTACTTTCTTGGGACTTTGTTCGTTGAAATAACCAATACAGCGTGCCATAAAGCGTGCGCCTACATCTTTAAATGCCATGGTTGGTCCGTGGAAAAGTTCTAGAGTAGCCGTATTGTCATTGATTTTATTCAATGGAAAATCAAAGCAAAGTGTATCGGCAACAATTTTTTCCAACCGCGCTTCTGGAATGGTGCCTCCCACAAAAGGGCGCATCACTTCAACTCCTATCTCCACCATGGATTTAGTGGCAATAGCTGCTAGAAAGCTTTCGTCTAATCTCGGCGTGCTTTCAGGGAAATACAAACCCCTGTCGGGGGCAAGTCCTCGAATTACCGCTTCTGAAAAGCTGGCGATGTTGTTGTTGTCGGTTAGGCTGTAGTATTTCATGTGAGGAGATCTTCAATAAAACTAACCCCTGTTTTTTTAACGGGACTGACGTGAATGTCAAAAGGAATATTTGTTTCTTCTAAAACAGATTGCATGGCTTGCGCAACCTTATTGGCTGTGCTCATGCCTCTAGATAGGGCAAACACTGAAGGACCGGAACCTGATATGCCTGAACCCAGTGCACCACCTTCTTTACAAGCTGCTTTTAATTCTTTGAAATAGGGGATTAGTATAGATCTAGCTGGCTCAACGATACCGTCAACCAAAGACCTGCTCAAGAGGTCATAATCCTCTTCATATAGGCTAGAAACTAAGGCCCCTACATTTCCCCATTGACTGATGGCCTTTTCAAGTGTCACACGTTCTTTGAGTACGGCACGTGCATCAGCTGTTTTGACTTCGATTTTGGGATGTATCACCGTCGCGACAAGCTCTAGTGGTGTGGGTAATGCACAAATGTCCAATGGATTGGTATCGCGAACCAAAGTAAAACCGCCTAAGAGTGCTGGTGCTACATTGTCGGCATGGGCACTTCCACAAGCCAGACGCTCTCCTTCCATAGCAAAAGGAATCAATTCTTTATTGGTAAACGGATTGCCGAGCAAGTAATTTATGCCCGCTACTGTACCTGCAGCACTAGCAGCAGAACTACCAATGCCGCTGCCGGGTTTGATGTTTTTTTCTATTCGAATTTCAAAGCCCAGTTGTGGATTATGCGCCTCTAGCATGGCCAAACCCGCAACACCTGCAACATTTTTCTGTGCATCAAGTGGTAAATCTTGCCCTTTAATGGATATGATGTGAATGCCCACCTTTTCACTGCGACGTATTTCCATAAGGTCTCCTATGTTTTCGAGACAGAGTCCCAAAACATCAAAGCCACAAGAAATATTGGCTATACTGGCTGGCGCAAATAGTTTAACGCCTTTTACATCAACTTTTTCCAATTCTTATGATATCTGCAAATATTCCAGAAGCGGTCACATCAGCACCAGCACCTGCCCCTTTGACAATCAAAGGCTGTTGTGCATATCTGTCTGTGTAGAACAACACGATGTTGTCACTGCCCTCAAGGTTATAGAAATCATGCCCTTGGGGGATATGTTTTAATCCTACCATTGCTTTGCCGTCTTCAAATGTGGCAACGTACTTAAGACGTGCATTTTCACTCGCTGCCGTTTGATAAAGAGCATCAAAATGTGCCTTGTGTGCGTCCAAACTTGCTAAAAAAGCTTCGTTATTTTCGGTATCCAAACAAGCCTGCGGCAAGAATGAATTGTTTTCAATGTCGGCAAGCTCCATGGCAAAACCACTCTCTCTTGCCAAAATCAATATTTTTCTGGCTACGTCAATACCGCTTAAATCAATTTTCGGATCTGGTTCGGTATAGCCTTCTTGCATGGCCTGCTCAACAACTTCACGGAACGACGTGCTTTCATTGAACGAGTTGAAAACAAAATTCAAACTACCCGATAATACAGCCTGAATGCTGTGCACTTGATCGCCCGATGCAATGAGGTGGTTTAGTGTGTCAATAATCGGTAATCCAGCACCGACATTGGTTTCAAACAAGAAAGGTGCGTTGTATTTACGTGATAATTTTTTGAGGTTTTGGTAGTTTACCAACTCATCGGCACAGGCAATCTTATTACAGGTTACTACGCCAATGTTATTCTTTAAATAATGCGCATAGGTTCCCGCAATGATGGGATTAGCCGTGTTGTCCACAAATATGGCATTACGCATGTTTAGCGCATTGGTTTTTTCGAAAAACAAATCCTTATCAGCTTTTTCACCTGCATCCAGTTTGCTGCTCCAATTTTCTAGGTCTATGCCCGCCGGATCAAAGACCATTTTACGTGAATTGGAAATACCAATTACACTCAAATTGAGTTTGAAGTGCTCCTTGAGAAAATCGCGCTGTTGGTGTACTTGCTCCAAAAACTTACTTCCCACATTACCAATTCCAGTAACAAAGAGGTGTAGTTTTTTAATTTGTGCTTCAAAGAATGCTTCGTGAAGTGTGTTTAGGGCTTTCTTGATGTCTTTGCTGTCTATGACCGCAGTGATGTTTTTTTCTGAAGCTCCTTGTGCAATGGCCTTAACATTGACATTGTTATTCCCCAACGCACGGAACATACGCCCACTAATACCTTGGTGGTTTTTCATGTTTTCACCAACAAGAGCAATGATGGACAATGCTTTTTCAACACGGATGGGGTTGATTTTTTTTGTTTCTATGTCGAGTGCAAAGGCTTCGTCTATGGTTTCTTGTGCAAAATCGGCTGCTGCCGCATCTATGCCCAAACAAATAGAGTGTTCTGAAGATGCTTGCGTAATCATAACCACATTTATGTGATGCTGCGCCAATACCGTTAGCAGTTTTTGTGAATAGCCCGGAACGCCAATCATGCCGCTGCCCTCTAAGGTAAGCAATGCAATGTCATTGATGTGACTGATTCCTCTAACCACCGTTTCTGCTTCGGTCGTGTTTGTGATAAGCGTACCCGCGTCACTAGGCTCAAAAGTATTTTTGATATAAACCGGAATATTTTTTTCAATGATGGGTTGAAGGGTAGGGGGATAAATAACCTTAGCGCCAAAGTGAGAAAGTTCCATAGCTTCCTGGTAGGATATCTCCGGAATAGACTTGGCTTGTTTTACCAATGCGGGGTGTGCAGTGTACATACCACTCACGTCGGTCCAAATTTCTAAAAATTCAGCCTCAAGTGCACATGCCGTTATGGATGCCGTTAAGTCAGAACCGCCACGCCCAAGTGTGGTCACGATGCCTTCTGCGTTTTTGGAAACAAAACCTGGAAGAATAACTACTTGATGTTTGTTGCTTTTGAAAAATGCTTGGAGGTTGGCATTTGTTTTTTTGTAATCCACTAGTGTTCTGCCTAACGATTGAAAGGTCACAATAAGCTCTTGCGCATTCTTTGCAATTGCGTCTATGCCCTTTGCTTTGGCAGCATCTGCTATTATTTTGTGCGATAGAATTTCACCAAAGCTCAAGAGGGTGTCTCGTGTTTTTGGCGAAAGCTCACGTATCATAAACGTGCCTTCTAGAATGGTCTCGAGTTTGTTGATGATTTGTTTGGTAGTACTGAGAATAGCACTTCTTTTTGATACAGGAATAAGGGCTTGCACCATCATAACATGGCGCTCCTCAACCTGTTTCAAACGATCTGCATAGGAAGCATCGCCATCGGCGGCCAGCTTACCTAGTGCGTGCAGCTCGTCTGTAATTCCGCCCAAGGCTGAAACCACAACTGCCATAGGCTTCTTTTGCTGTGCCAAAACAGCAAGAACTTGCTCAACTTCATTAGCACCAGCTACTGAAGATCCACCAAACTTTAAAACGATCATTTTCAAGTGTTAGAAAAAACCATACAAAAGTAACCGTTTTATCTCCAAAATAATGCGCTGAGCACTATTTTTGTTGTTATTCGTTTGCAATACATGCATTATCTGAATTATATTTAGTTGATTGTAACGTTTAACAAGGGATAATTTTCACTAATTTTATTTAAAAATTGAGCAGCATCAAAACGGCCACAACTTTAGCATCTTTAACCGCAAGGGGATTTGTAGACGCACCCATTCCAGACAACATTTCATTGGTTGAAGAAATCAAGCGTTTGAAAGCAACTAAGAATGCCGTGTTGTTGGCACATTACTATCAAGAAGATGCCATTCAGGATTTGGCTGATTATCTTGGAGACAGCCTATTCCTGGCAAAAGCAGCAGCCGAAGTGTCTTCCGAGATTATTGTCTTTGCAGGCGTGCATTTTATGGCTGAAACAGCTAAAATCATCAACCCCACAAAAAAAGTGTTACTACCAGATTTAAATGCGGGTTGTTCGTTGGCAGACTCCTGTCCGCCAGATGCATTTGCCGCCTTTAAGGCCAAGCACCCCGATGCCATAGTTGTTACCTACATCAATTGTTCTGCAGAAATTAAAGCGTTGAGCGATATTGTTTGCACTTCTAGCAATGCTGTCCGTATTATTGAAAGTATACCCAAAGACCAGAGCATTATTTTTGCACCTGATAAAAACCTGGGGCGTTATCTAATCAAGGAAACGGGTCGCGACATGATACTTTGGGACGGTTCGTGTATTGTGCACGAAGCCTTTTCGTTTGACAAGATTGTTGCATTGGCACAGCAGCACCCCAAGGCCAAATTTATTGCGCATCCCGAAAGCGAATCACAAGTGTTGGATATTGCACACTATATCGGCAGCACATCTGGATTGCTAAACTTTGTGCAAGAGGACAATGCAGATACCTACATTGTGGCTACAGAAGCGGGTATTTTACACGAAATGAAAAAACGCGCCCCTCAAAAAACCTTTATTCCCGCACCCGTTTCCGACGATACCTGTGCTTGTAGCGAATGTGTTTTTATGAAGCTTAATACGTTGGAAAAACTTTATTTGTGTCTGAAGCACGAACTGCCCGAAATTAACCTCGAACCTTCTTTGATGGCTGCTGCAAAAGCACCCATTGATAGGATGTTAGCTTTGTCATAATATGCATGCAGACGTATTGGTTATTGGAACGGGTATTGCAGGATTGAGTTATGCAGTCCGCTTGGCAGATCATTGTCCAGACAAAAAAATCATCATGATATCCAAGCGTGATTTGCTGGAAAGCAACACCAAATACGCGCAAGGGGGCATCGCCGTAGTTTCCAATTTTAGTAAAGATTCTTATGCCGATCACGCCGAAGATACATTGCGCGCTAGCAATTATACTTCAGACCCCAAGGTTGTGGATTTTGTTGTTCGCGAAGGGCCTATGCGGGTACAAGAATTGATGGATTGGGGCGCTGATTTTGACAAAAGTGGGTCTTCGCTTCATCTAGGTAAAGAAGGCGGACACTCGGCCAAGCGCATAGTGCATCACAAAGATCAATCGGGCTTGCACATTCAAAACGCCCTGATTGCAAAAGCCAGAGCCCAAGACAATATTCAATTTTTTGAAAACTATTCATTGGTAGATCTGATTACCGATCACCACCTTCAAGGAGAAAAGCACGGGCGTTGTTACGGCGCTTATGTGATATCCATCAAGGACGAGGAGATTATCAAAATCACTTCTCAATTAACGGTGCTGTCTACAGGAGGTGCTGGGCAGGTGTATGCACACACGACCAACCCCAAAGCAGCAACGGGCGATGGCCTAGGAGCAGCTTATCGCGCAAAAGTTCATGTCGAAAACGTGCATTTTGTTCAATTTCATCCCACAGCTTTATATCCTAAAGTAGATGGCAATACCTTTTTGATTTCTGAGGCAATTCGTGGCGCAGGTGCCATTCTCCGCAATGAAAAAGGAGAAGCTTTTATGCACCAGTATGATGCACAACTGGATTTGGCAGCTAGAGATGTGGTGTCCCGTGCCATTAATGCTGAAATGAAAAAGCACAACACACCGCATGTTTACCTTGATGCGACCAAGATTGACCAAGAAATATTAGCGCAGGAGTTTCCAACCATCATGTCTACTTGTATGAAACTGGGTATTGACATCAGTAAGTCCTTTATACCCGTGCTGCCAGCAGCACATTATTTCTGTGGGGGCATAGACGTAGATGAAAATGGACAGAGTAGCTTATCTTCATTATATGCCATAGGGGAGTGCAGCCACACCGGATTGCACGGAGCCAACCGCTTGGCCTCAAATTCATTATTGGAAGCCTTGGTATATGCTGCACGAGCCGCTGAGCATGCCGCCGATGCCCTGCATAAAAACAACTTGCCTGCATCTTTTTTTGATGGTGTTCCAGATTGGTTGGGTACAGAAGATGTATCAAACGAGCGGATTGCACAAATCAGCTTGTTGCGTTCGGATGTGCAACAAATCATGAGTGCACATGTGGGTATTATCAAATCAGGTGAAAGCCTGCGACAGGCAGAAAAAGCGCTTCATGATGTATATGTATCTACCGCAGCGCTTTATCAAAAAAACAAATTAACACCACAACTTACAACACTGCGTAACCTTGTGAGTGTGGCGTATCTTATGATTAAACAATCCCAACAACACCCCGAAAATAAGGGAGTTTATTACAATCAAGACTATGTCTAATTCCTTTGTGTCAAAATATCAAAACGAATTGATTGCCTGCATTGATAATGCAGTTGTTGAGGATTTGGGTAAGCAGGGCGACCATACCTCAAAGGCTGTTTTTCCAAAAGACCTTGTCTCCAAAGCACAACTTATTGCAAAAGGCGATGGCGTTTTGGCAGGGGTTGCTTTTTGCGAGTTTGTATTGCAACGCCACGGACAGGACGTAAGTCTTAATCCAGTGGTTGCAGATGGCGCTAAGTTTTCAAAAGACGAGGTGCTGTTTTATCTAGAAGGAGACGCACTAACCATACTCAGCCTAGAACGACTTATGCTTAACGCATTGCAGCGCATGAGCGGCATTGCAAGCCTTACACACCAGGTTCAAAAACGGATTGGACATACAAACTGTAAGGTTTTAGACACAAGAAAAACCACGCCCAACTTTAGAATTGCTGAAAAATGGGCCGTAGCCATTGGCGGAGGCGTGAATCACCGAATGGGTCTCTATGATGCCATTATGCTAAAAGACAACCATATTGATTTTTGTGGAGAGTTGGACTTGGCACTTGCTAAAACAAAGGCTTATGTGGGTGCTTTGGACAAGCCAGTTCCCGTAATCGTCGAGACACGTAACCTTAAAGAAGTTGATGTGTGTTTGCAAAACCCTTGGATTAGTCGCATACTCTTAGACAATATGGCACCAAAGGACTTGGCATTGGCGGTTTCGCATATCAATGGGAACATCCCTACAGAAGCCTCTGGAAATATTGATTTAGAAAATGTAGCTGCGTTCGCCGAAACAGGCGTAGACTATGTTTCTATGGGTGCCATAACGCATTCAGCGTATATAGTAGACCTGAGCTTGCGTGCTGTTTAGCAGCAAATTGAATTGTTAGGAATATTTAAGACTCTTTCGTCGTCTTTTTGTTCTCTACAGAAAGCTTTAGTTCATCGCCTTTTCCATCCCAATCAAACGTTACTTTAGCGCCATTGGCGAGCGATTTGTTTATTATCTCCCCAGCCATGGCATCTTCGACATAACGCTGAATGGCTCGCGCAAGTGGTCTTGCGCCATACTGTTTGTCGTAGCCTTTATCAATCAAGAATGTAACGGCTTTTTTACTGAGTGATAAGCTGTAACCAAGTTCTTTAACCCTGTTCTGTAGCGCACCAAGTTCGAGCTGAATGATTTTTGCTAGGTGGTCTTTGTCTAGGTTGTTGAAAATAACTACATCATCAATTCGGTTTAAAAATTCAGGAGAGAATTTCTTTTTGAGCGCATTTTGAATAACGCCCTGTATGTTTTTGTCTTCCTGTGATTTTTGCGCAGCAGTACCAAACCCGACACCAAGACCAAAGTCTTTTACTTGCCTAGCACCAACATTTGAAGTCATGATGATGATGGTGTTTTTGAAATCTACACGTCTGCCAAGTGAGTCGGTTAAATAGCCATCATCCAATACTTGGAGTAGCATGTTAAAGACATCTGGGTGCGCTTTTTCAATTTCATCTAAAAGGACAACTGAATAAGGTTTTCTCCTTACTTTTTCACTTAATTGACCACCTTCTTCGTAACCCACGTATCCTGGAGGTGCACCAATGAGTCTTGAAATAGAAAACTTTTCCATGTATTCACTCATGTCTATTCGGATGAGTGAAGCTTCGCTTTCAAAAAGTTCTGATGCGAGCACTTTGGCAAGTTGCGTTTTACCAACACCCGTTTGTCCTAGAAATATAAAGGAGCCAATGGGTTTGTTTGGGTTTTTTAACCCTGCTCTGTTGCGTTGAATGGCCTTGGCTACTTTCGCCACGGCATTCTCTTGACCAATGACTTTCCCCTGAATGAGTTCTTCAAGTTTTGCAAGGCGATCACTTTCACCGTCAGAAACACGTTGTACTGGAATGCCTGTCATCATGGCAACTACATCGGCAATGTGATTTTCAGTAACGGTTTCTCTGTTCTGGCGTTGTTCTTCTTGCCAGTCCTCTTGGGCCAACAACAATTCCTTTTCTAATTTCTTTTCATCGTCGCGAAGCTTGGCTGCCTCTTCGTATTTCTGACGTTTTACAACGGTATTTTTTTGCTCACGTACTTGCTCGAGCTCGTTTTCGATTTCAACGACTTTTTCAGGCACTTCCATATTGGTGATGTGCACTCTCGATCCTGCTTCGTCTAGGGCGTCTATGGCCTTGTCTGGTAAAAAGCGATCGGTTATATACCTGTCTGAAAGTTTTACACAAGCTTCGATGGCTTCTTCAGTGTAGTTCACATTGTGATGCGCTTCGTACTTGTCTTTGATGTTTTGCAGTATTTCAATGGTTTCATCCACTGTTGTTGGTTCCACGACTACTTTCTGGAATCGACGCTCTAATGCACCATCTTTTTCAATATTTTGACGGTATTCGTCAATAGTTGTTGCACCAATGCATTGGATCTCACCTCTTGCAAGTGCTGGCTTAAACATATTGGAAGCATCAAGGCTACCAGTAGCACCACCTGCACCAACTATGGTATGAATTTCATCAATAAATAATATGATGTTGGCGTTTTTCTCCAACTCATTCATAACCGCTTTAAGGCGTTCTTCGAACTGCCCTCTGTATTTGGTGCCTGCAACTAGCGAAGCTAGGTCTAAGGTAACTACACGTTTGTTGTAGAGTACTCTAGACACCTTTTTCTGAATGATGCGAAGCGCCAGTCCTTCTGCAATAGCAGATTTACCTACACCGGGTTCTCCAATGAGTAGGGGGTTGTTTTTCTTACGACGGCTTAAAATTTGTGAAACACGCTCAATTTCTTTTTCTCGGCCAATAACAGGGTCCATATTGCCTTCTATAGCAACTTTGGTTAGGTCTCTGCCAAAGTTGTCAAGTACTGGCGTACTGGATTTTTTTGATTTCTTATCATCTGTAGATGAAGAAAAGGAAGCACCTTGTCCACGATTGTCTTCGTCAGCGGCATCATCTGGGAAAGCATCCGCAGATGGCATGTCGATAAAGTCGTCGTCATCAGATTCGACAGACATATATTTAAACTGATCTTTTACTGTTTCGTAATCTACCTGTAGTTTGTGAAGCACTTTTGTTGTTGGGTCATTCTCGTTTCTTAGAATGCACAGCAACAAGTGCGCAGTATTTATTGAAGTACTTTGGAAAAGCTTGGCTTCAAGAAAAGTTGTTTTCAGCGCACGTTCTGCCTGACGGGTTAGGTGCAAGTTTGTTTTGTGTTGTGGCTCAGGAGAATTGGTTGGATTGGCAGGACTTAGAATTTCAATTTTCCTTCTCAAATAATCTAAATCAATTTCTAGCGCAGACAGTATCGAAATTGCTTTTCCGTTACCGTCACGTAATAATCCGAGCATAAGATGCTCTGTGCCAATAAAGTCATGACCAAGTCGTAAAGCCTCCTCTTTACTGTAGGTTATGACGTCTTTAACGCGAGATGAAAAATTATCGTCCATAGCTTTTTTAAATACTTTGTTCAAAAATCGAACCAGATACATAACGAATAGACAAAAAATATTGTTTAATAACAAATAAAATGAACAAAAAATTTTGCATTAGTTTCAAATACCCTTTGTTAATAAATTATAAGAAAATAGGCTTTAAATTAATATATATTCATTCGATGAATACGTATTTTAGCAATTCTGTCGTAACATTAAATTAAAACTGAATGGCTATTGAAGATAAATTGATTCCAATCAACATTGAAGACGAAATGAAGTCGGCTTATATCGACTATTCTATGTCGGTCATTGTGTCACGTGCACTGCCAGATGTTCGTGATGGGCTTAAGCCTGTGCACCGCCGTGTGCTCTTCGGCATGCATGAATTAGGAGTAAAAGCAAATTCATCTTATAAAAAATCTGCACGTATTGTTGGGGAAGTGTTGGGTAAATACCACCCTCACGGTGACACATCGGTTTATGACACCATGGTGCGTATGGCGCAGTCTTGGAGCTTGCGCTACATGATGGTTGATGGCCAGGGGAACTTTGGGTCTGTTGATGGCGATAGTCCCGCAGCCATGCGTTACACAGAGGCGCGTCTGCAAAAAATATCAGAAGACATGATGGCCGATATCGATAAAGATACCGTTGATCATCAGTTGAATTTTGACGATACCTTAAAAGAGCCTACCGTAATGCCCACCAGGGTGCCTAATCTGTTGATCAACGGCGCTTCTGGTATTGCTGTGGGAATGGCAACCAACATGCCACCTCACAACCTCACAGAGGTTATCGACGGTACGATTGCCTACATCGACAACTCAGATATTGATATTGACGGTTTGATGGTGCATATCAAAGCACCAGATTTCCCAACAGGAGGCGTTATTTTTGGCTATGAAGGTGTGAAAGAAGCCTTCCACACAGGGAGAGGCCGTGTTGTTGTTCGTGGAAAAGCAGAAATTGAAGAGGTAAACGGTCGCGAATGCATCATCGTTACTGAAATTCCATACCAAGTTAACAAGGCTGACATGATTCGCAAGACTGCCGATATGGTTAACGACAAAAAAATTGAGGGCATTTCAAATATCCGCGACGAGTCTGACCGTAACGGGATGCGTATCGTATACGTGTTAAAGCGTGACGCAATTCCAAACATCGTGCTCAATATGTTGTACAAATACACGGCCTTACAATCTTCGTTTAGTGTAAACAATATTGCATTAGTTAAGGGACGCCCGCAAATGTTAAACCTCAAGGATATGATTCACCATTTTGTGGAGCATCGTCATGAGGTTGTTGTACGTCGTACACAATACGAATTGCGTAAAGCTGAAGAGCGTGCACATATTCTAAAAGGACTTATTATTGCTTCGGACAATATTGACGAAGTTATTGCCTTGATTAAAGCCTCTGCAAATGCAGATGAGGCGCGTAACAAATTGATAAGCACTTTTGAATTAACAGAAATTCAGGCAAAAGCCATTGTTGAGATGCGTTTGCGCCAACTAACCGGTCTGGAGCAGGATAAGTTACGCACTGAGTTTGATGAATTGATGAAAACCATAGCGGATTTAAAAGACATTCTGGACAAGAAAGATCGTCGAATGGAAATCATTAAAAACGAGCTTTTTGAAGTTAAAAACAAGTATGGTGATGAACGTAGATCTTCCATAGAATATGCTGGAGGAAGTTTCCGTGTCGAAGACATGATACCTGATGAAAAAGTGGTGATTACCATTTCACATGCTGGTTACATTAAAAGAACGCCCCTTGGAGAATACCGCACACAGCATAGGGGTGGTGTAGGCCAGAAAGCCTCAACTACACGTAATGAAGACTTTTTAGAGCACCTATTTGTGGGTACCAACCACCAATATATGTTGTTCTTTACCCAAAAAGGAAAATGTTTCTGGTTGCGTGTATTTGAAATTCCAGAAGGAAGCAAGACAGCCAAAGGACGTGCCATCCAAAACCTTATTAATATTGAACAAGATGACAAGGTGAAAGCCTTCATCTGTACGCAAGACCTAAAGGATGAAGAATACATCAACAGTATGTTTGTCGTGATGGCAACCAAAAAAGGTCAAGTAAAAAAGACTTCTTTAGAACAATATTCAAGACCAAGAACCAATGGTATAAATGCGATAACGGTCCGTGAAGGAGACGAATTGCTTCAAGCCAAGCTCACTACTGGGCAATCACAGGTTGTCTTAGCAGTTAAGTCTGGAAAGGCCATTCGATTTGAAGAAAGCAAGACCCGTCCTATGGGAAGAAATGCATCTGGTGTTCGAGGAATTTCATTGAAAGATGCCCATGACGAAGTTATTGGCATGGTTACTGTAAATGATTTAGACTCTGACATTTTGGTGGTTTCCGAGCACGGCTACGGAAAGCGTTCCAATTTGGACGATTATCGCATAACCAACAGAGGTGGAAAAGGGGTAAAAACCCTTTCGCTAACTGAAAAAACAGGTAATTTGGTTGCGATTAAGAATGTTAATGACGGAGATGACTTGATGATTATCAACCGTTCAGGGATTGCCATACGACTGGGTGTAGATACCCTTCGTGTAATGGGCCGTGCCACACAAGGCGTTCGTCTGATAAACATAAAGGGCGATGACTCGATTGCGGCAGTAGCCAAAGTGATGAACGACGAGGACGAGATTCAAGATGTTGATGACATTGATGTAACGATAGAAGATAACGATAATTCATAAACTACTTAATATGAAATTTTATTTCCCTGTGCTTCTAGCTGCCTTAATATCTTTTACGGCTGTGGCACAAAAAAAGGAGCTTAAAGCAGCTCAAAAGCTTGTTGACGCAAGTCTTTACCAAAAGGCATTAGTCGCCTTAGATGAAATGCAACCCCTAATAAAAAATGCAGAAGCAAAATACAGTTCGCATTACTATTATTTGCTTGGTATTTCTAAGCAGAAAACCAAAGCCTTTGACGAGGCTATTGCCGCATTTGATAAATCCAATTCCATTGAGGAAAGTGCCAACCTAAAAAAATACGGTTCGCTTATCCAAGGTAACGTTTCAAGCTTTACAAATGACTTAATCAATGAAGCGGTTGATTTGAATAGTCGTGAAGAATATATAGCAGCTTCTAAGCTGTTGTATACGGCATACGAATTAGACCCTCCAAATAACACAGACTACTTATACTATGCAGCTTCAAGCGCCGTGAATGGTGGAGACTACGATACTTCATTGTCTTATTATCTACGACTTAAGGATCTTAATTATGAGGGGCGTAAGACAACATATTACGCAACTGAAGTTGCTTCTGGAGAAGAATCTGAAGTGCCTGATGCCGCAACCTTTGCGATCTATAAAAAATCGAAAGAGTTCACAAACCTCCGTGAGGAACTCTCTGATTCTAAATTGCCAGAAATTGTAAAAAATATAGCCTTAATCTATGTTCAAAAAGGAGATAATGAAGCTGCAATGCAAGCTATAAAAGATGCCCGCTCAATGTCTCCCAAAGATGTTGGATTGATTTTGACAGAAGCAGATTTATATAATCAAATTGGTGATGAGGCACGTTTTGCTTCGCTTATGGAAGAAGCCATAGCACAAGACCCAAACAATGCGGTTTTGTATTATAATTTGGGTGTTGTGAATGGTAATAAAGGAAACCGAGAAGCTTCAATTTCTTATTACAAAAAAGCAATTGAACTGGATCCTACTTATGAAGCTACTTACCTTAACTTGGCTTCAGTTATTTTAGAAGGCGAGGCGGATATTGTTGAGGAGATGAATGCACTGGGAAATTCAGCTGCTGAAAATAGAAAATATGATGCCTTAAAGCAGAAGCGTAAAAGTCTTTTCCTTGAAGCCGTACCTTATTTGGAAACATTGGTATCCATCAATCCTAATAATGCTGACGCCATAATCACACTTAAAAACATTTTCGGAACCATTGGAGATACTGCCAACTTTAAAAAGTATCGAGATATGTTAGAAAGCCTCTAACATATTTAAAAAAAATTAAACCTTGCTATGTGCGGGGTTTTTTTATACGATGGATTTGATAAGTCTTAGTTGGTGTGTGTGCTTATTTTTTTCAACATTAAAGATGCCTGTTTGATCTAGGCGATCTACCCGTACTTGTCCAGCTGCATGAATGATATAGTTGTTTTCAAGTACAATGCCAACATGGATAATAGTGCCTTCTTCATCATCGAAAAAAGCCAAATCCCCGGGTTCAGACTCTTCAATAAAACTAAGTACTTCCCCAAGTGCTGACTGTTCTGAGGCTGTTCTGGGCAGCATTACCCCACAAAGCTTGTAAACGATTTGCGCAAAACCCGCTGCATCAATACCAAAGGGAGACTTGCCTCCTTTTCTATAGGGTGTATTTAGAAATGTAAAGGCTGTTTTGGGGATGTTGTTTTTTTGAACCGAGGCGCCTGAGGTCTGTCCTTCAAAACGATGTCCTAAAAACGCACAATTTTGAATGGTACTTCCAATTGAAATAGGGAATAGGATATCGTTGTCTTTTAAAATAAACTCGACCAAATCAACAGCTGTTTTAGGCTCTTGCTTGGATAGCTTGGCGAATTCTTCATCTGCAATAACGATGTATTGTTCGTTATCAATCCACCCCACAGCACCGTCTGCGAGCTTGACATTGCTCCATTTCCTATTGATGCTAATAACCTCAATTAATTCACCATATAACACCTCACTTATCAGCGGTGCATCAAATTGAGCAACTTCACGCAGCGGAACCAAACTCAACCCACAAATGCCATACGTCATAATTCAAAAGTAAAGATAAAATGAAGACCTTGTTGCTGTATGTTGAAAAGTGGTATTTTTGTTTAAATCTTTTTTATGTCGCTCTTTTATAGATTTCAAGCCATACTTTATAAGATACTACTGTGTTTGTTTGTAGCAGGTGTGGTTGTGTATCTACTCCCAAGAGCGGGTAGTTTTCAATATGAAATACAGGCAGGAAAGCCTTGGCAATATGAAACACTTTTGGCTCCCTATGATTTTCCTATCCAAAAAACACAAGTCGAATTAGAAGAAGAAAGAACCCGTTTAAAGGCAAATATTCCGCGCTATTTTTCGGTTAATCAAGAAGTATTACCAACCGTCTTGGATGCTTTTGATCAATATGTTGCAGCACTTCCTGCAAGCGAAGCGTCTAACGCACTTTTTATTAATTGGAGGACTACTATCGAAGCCATGTATGATATTGGCGTTGTATCCTTTTCTGAGACCTTATTTGAAGAGGAGGTGGCACTGGTAAATAGCACGAGAAAAAAAACCATTAAACTTGGAGATTTATATGCTGATATAGACGTTAAAAATGCATTAAAAAACCAATTGGCTGAAGCAGGACTTGGTATTTTGTCTGACGCGAGCATACAATATTTACTCTCTTTAATAACACCTAATGTCTCTTATGACGAAGCCCTGACCACACAATTTCGTACGGAAGCCGTAGCAGGGATAGTACCCATCCGTGGGTTGGTTACTAAAGGAACGCGGATTATTGCAAAAGGCGAGGTTGTTGAAGGCGAGAAGCTAAAAATCTTACAGTCCCTTCAGCTCGAATATGAGTCTCAAACATGGACACAGTCCAATACCGCTTGGATTATTTTAGGGTATGCATTGCTGGTTATTATTCCTGTATTGCTTCTTTTTGTATTCTTATGGCGAACGAGACCCTTGGTTTTTGAAAACAACAAACGGACCACCTTTTTGTGTGTCAATATATTGCTGATTGTCTTGCTGACCAAAGTAGTTGTAGATGTAAATCCGTTATACGCCTATGCCGTTCCAATTTGTATGCTGCCCTTACTTTTGCGCACTTTTTTTGACACACGTATTGCGCTTTTTTCTCTAATGATTGCGCTTTTTCTTATTGCTTTCTTAGTGCCCAACAGCTTTGAGTTTATGTTCTTGCAAATGATGGCTGGTATTTTGGCATCACTTACCGTTAATGACTTGTATAGACGTGCTAAACTGTTTATTTCGGTTGGGCTAATTGTTGGCTTATATGCTGTTTCCCACATTGCCTTTACCCTTATTCACGATGGCAACTTGAATCAGTTGTCATATGACGTACTGTTGCTTTTTGTAGTTAATGGTTTGGCGATTTTATTCGTCCAACCACTAATATATATTTTCGAAAAAGTATTTGGTTTGGTATCCGATGCTTCTTTGCTGGAGCTCTCCGACACCAACAGTAAGCTTCTACGAGAACTGGCCGATAAAGCTCCAGGGACATTTCAGCACTCCTTGCAAGTTGCCAACATAGCCGAGGCTGCCGCAAACGCCATTGGTGCCAATACATTGCTTACTAGGGTTGGTGCCTTGTACCACGACATCGGTAAAATGAAGAACCCCGTTTTTTTTAGTGAAAACCAAGCTTCTTATAGCCCGCATGATGACCTTTCCTCTGAGGTAAGCGCCAATATCATCATTGAACATGTGTTGCATGGTATTACATTGGCCAGAAAGGCGAAGTTGCCAGATAGGGTTGTTGATTTTATCCGGACACATCACGGCACAACAACGGTGCTTTATTTTTATCAGCAGGCGAAGCAAAACAATGTCGAAGTAGATATTGAAGAATTTCAATACCCAGGTCCCAAGCCCTT